>TARA_R110002012_G_scaffold319389_2_pt1 | contig 183721 bp, 180 predicted proteins | sample TARA_R110002012 | Tara Oceans TARA_R110002012 (sample SAMEA4396515) | marine metagenome | biome: Westerlies Biome; feature: [DCM] deep chlorophyll maximum layer (ENVO:01000326); material: water (ENVO:00002006), including particulate matter (ENVO:01000060) such as... | depth 40 m
TGAAGGGTTTTCTGCCTTGCGGCAGACCGGGTTGTGGAGGTGTTTAGTTGATAGCATAAAGATAAGAGATACTAGATTATCGGAACTTGACTACTGGAATTGTGGCGGGAAAATTCTTAAGCAATTATGTCAGAACCTATTTTGAATGGGTGTTACTATACGTATATTAATTAATAGCAGGATTTATATATTTTAATTGGTCGCGATACGTGTTGTCGGACTGTCGTTAATTAAAAAAGAAATTTATGAAGAAACATCAAATTACTATTATTGGATTGGGTTACGTAGGCCTGCCTCTGGCAGTCGAATTTGCTAAAAAATATCCTGTTACTGGCTTTGATATTTACAGTAAACGTGTTCAGGAATTACAATCCGGTAAAGATCGTACGCTAGAAGTTACCGAGCCGGAACTACAAGCCGTTTTAACGAATACTTTAGGGGAGACCGGTTTGTATATTACTGATTCTGTTGATGCTATGGCGGACTCTAATGTGTATATCATTACGGTTCCTACACCAACAGATTCTTTAAATAAGCCTGTGTTTACACCGCTTATTAAGGCGAGTGAAAGTATTGGAAAGGTCTTGAAAAAAGGCGATATTGTTATTTATGAATCGACTGTTTATCCTGGTGTTACTGAAGATATTTGTGTGCCTATTCTGGCAGCTGTTTCTGGTTTAACATTTAATGTCGATTTTTATGCAGGCTATTCGCCAGAACGTATTAATCCAGGTGATAAAAAGCATACCGTTACTAAAATTTTAAAAGTAACGTCTGGTTCTACGCCTGAAATTGCTACGGTTGTTGATGATTTATACAAATCCATCATTACCGCAGGCACCCATAAAGCACCTTCCATTAAAGTAGCTGAAGCCGCTAAAGTTATTGAAAATTCACAACGCGATATTAATATTGCCTTTGTAAATGAGTTATCTAAAATATTCAGACTCTTGGATATTGATACCAAAGCTGTTTTAGAAGCAGCCGGTACCAAATGGAACTTTATTAAGTTTTCTCCTGGTTTGGTAGGTGGTCATTGTATTGGAGTTGATCCGTATTATTTGGCTCAAAAAGCCATTGAAAGTGGTTACAATCCTGAAATTATTTTAGCTGGTCGTAAAATGAATGACAGTATGGGTGGGTATGTGGCTACCGAAACCGTTAAAATGATGATTAAAAAGGGTGCGACCATCAAAGGGTCTCGTGTGCTTGTTTTAGGAATTACCTTTAAAGAAAACTGTCCTGATATTCGTAATTCTCGTGCGATTGATATTATCCGAGAATTTGAAACCTATCATGTGCGTGTGGATGTTTTTGATCCTTGGGCTTCGGCTGAAGAGGTTCATCACGAATATGGTTTGGACTTGATTTCTCAAGCTGCTGATTTGACTGGTGATTATGATGGGATTGTATTAGCTGTTTCACATAATGAGTTTTTAGAACTGGATATTATGGCTTTAAAAGCGGATAATGGAGTTGTGTTTGATGTGAAATCGCTGTTACCCAAGGGGCAGGCGGATGGGCGTTTGTGATAAAGCTCCTAAATCCCCGAAGGGGACTTCTTACTCGGACGGCTTTGGTTTGCGGTGGGTTCTCGATACATTCATTTTCGCTGACGCTTAATGAACACTCCTGACTAACGGCCGGCAGTCTCGCAATTACGGCTTTGGGTTTGGTATAAATAATGATGAGGTTGCCGCGTCGTTTCTCCGTCACTCCTCGCAATGACAATAAATAATATAAAATTATAATAACATGTACGAAAACGCATTTCATCAGCAAGATATATCCACGTTAAACTTTTTAGTCACTGGTGGTGGTGGTTTTATTGGGAGTAATTTAGTTGGTTATTTGCTTACACATGGCGCTAAATATGTGCGTGTTTTGGATGACTTTTCTAATGGGCATCGGTCTAATTTGACTGAATTTATGGACTTGCCCAATTTTGAATTATTGGAAGGTGATATTCGTGATTTAGAGACCTGTAAAACCGCTATGGTTGGGATGGATTATGTGAGTCATCAAGCTGCTTTAGGTTCTGTGCCGCGCTCTATAGCAGATCCGGCTACGACCAATGCTGTTAATATTTCTGGGTTTTTGAATATGTGTATTGCTTTAAAAGATTCGCCTACCGTGAAGCGTATGGTATATGCTGCTTCAAGTTCTACGTATGGCGATAGTCCAACGCTTCCTAAAGTAGAAGCTGTTATCGGGAAACCATTGTCTCCCTATGCTGTTACTAAATATGTTAACGAGTTATATGCGGATGTCTTCGGGAAAACATACGGCACCGATATTATTGGTTTGCGCTATTTTAATGTGTTTGGGCCCAAGCAAAGTCCAGATGGTGCTTATGCTGCGGTGATTCCGTTGTTTATGCAAGCCCTAAAAGATGATGTCGCACCAACCATTAATGGTGATGGGGAACAAACTCGCGATTTTACGTTTATAGCTAATGTTGTTCAAGCCAATGTGCGTGGGTTTTTTGCTTCAAAAGAAGCGTCAAACGACGTGTATAATGTGGCTTGTGGTGAGCGTATTACGATTAATTATTTGTGGGATTCGCTTCAAAACGCAGCCCATTCAGCTTTAAAACCTTTACATGGGCCTGAACGTCAAGGTGATGTGCGTGATTCGTTAGCGGATATTTCTAAAGCAGAACGTTTGTTAGGGTATAAACCTGCAGTTTCTGTGCGTGATGGGTTGAAGGTGACTTGGGATTATTTTAATCGTTAAGTTGTAAAGGTGTTTGTTGTTAAGTTGTTTTGTTTGCTAACATTTTTGATTAAAAACTCACAGCCTTAACTTTTGTTTTCAGAACCTATGACATTATATTCGGATAGATTTGGATTCTTTTTTACATTGCCTAAAAAAGAAACAAAAAAGGCTAGGCTTACGAACCTTTATCTAAATTTATCATTCGATACCTAAATTTTAGGAACTCGCTTTAATTATACCTCTTACTTTAAGTCATCGCCTGCTCAAACAGCCTAAAATTTCACGGTATCTTTATTTCAAATTTCACGATAAATTTTCGATAGACCGAATAAGGAATTATTAGAGGAAACATTAAGCCATTATAATATTTTAAATGTCAATCGGTAAGGTTTTTAAGAGCGTTTTTGATTGATCTTATGAGTTTTTGACATAAAAAAAGCTGCCTTTTCAGACAGCTTTTCTTCCCGTTTAGGAACATTACAGTACTTCAATTAATTGGAGTGCGTTGTAGGCACCGTTATTAAGTGGGTATTGGATGCTATTGACTTCTTGAAAGAATGCCACCTTTAAGAAGTACAATTGGTTGCCGGTTCCTGATGGAACCGCAGATGGTAACAGACTTACGGTTGTGGTCGTTCCGTTAATTGGTAAATTAACGGTTGGACTTATTTGTAAGTCTTTATCACCTGTCGTAAAATCTAGATCAAGAAATCCTGCAAAGAAACTCACATGTGTGGCTCCGCTTGGGGTTCCTAAATCGTGATTTGGTGTGAGATCGGTAATAGTGATTTCACCCGTTGCGATGTCCAAACTGTAATCGGATAACAACACGGTACTCATTTGGGCATTTTTATTGAAGTCAAAGTTTTTTAACCTTGCTTTGCCTTCGGGTGTTGCTAGCCCAACTGCTACTTTTCGTTGTCCGCGAACCGATGTTACATCTGCATTCTTAACAAAACTCATGGTTTGCGTTAATCGTGATGTTACTCGAACATCTTTCGCGTCTGCCAGTAAGTTTAGTATGGCACGGCGGAATATTTTTCCGCTCGTTGCACTGTGTCCAAATTCGGAACTATTTTCGCGTGTTCTTGCAAAAGCTGGATCGTTTTTTATCCGCTTCGCGCTTACACCGCCCTTGGTTCTTACTAAATACCCGTCTTTGCCCTTATAAAAGGTAAGATCGTCTAGGGTTCCCTCGATCTTGATTAAGCTCTTTAATTTTGCCATTCGACTAAATATTAAAAGATTTATAAACTATTTTTATCAGCTAAAAAGTTTCGATTACTTTGCTACACGGGCGCCCAGGTGTTCACAATTTTTTGCCCTTTTTGGTTCTGATGTGATAAAATTAGGTTGGCTTTTGCCTGCTTTTTTTTTAGATTGCCGTTTTTGTCCTTTAAGAACTCTTTTTGCCGTTTGTGGTATGTTTTTGCCGCTAAATCCATTTGGTTATTTTAAAAAGCTGTTTTTCGAAGCCTTAAGTATTTCATACACCATCCATACACCATCCATACACCATCTATTTAGTACCGGATATTTAAGATTATATTCTATGGGACTATTAAGATTAATCGATAATAAGTATTTAATATTCGATAAATAACAATTATTGTAAGCTAATTCTTACTAAAAAGATACATTTCATCGAATATTTTGATACATATTCAATACCATTCATTTTCTGTCTTTATATTGTAACTAATTAATTATTAATCTATTGAAGCCCTTAAAATTTATGCCTTATGAACACGTTAGAAAAGAATAGACTTTTTTTAAATTCGACCGATGTTATGCAGATGACTGGCTTGAGTATACGTTCTGCACGTAATATGATGCAACACATTCGGGATGAGCGCGGGTTAGGTAATCATCAAGTTATTAGCATTTTTGATTTTAGTGCTATTTTTCACTTTCCGGTTCCTTTTCTGTATGAATATATTAACACCGATTTATTTATCAATGGTCCGATTGACGAAGACGTGGCACGTCGTGCTTACCGAAAAGAAATTATGGAAACTACGGATGTAAGTTTCTTAAAGCATAAAGATTTAGAAATTTTTATGACTTCTAAAGATTTGAAGAAGCGTCAGCAGGGACAAGCTGATTTTTCGGATGTTGTTGATGACGTAGCTTGATGTTTACTAAAGACCATGATCCCTTAAACCTCCGAATGGTACTTTTGAAATTAGTATTGAGATATAAAGGGTTGGCTTTACTAATCTTTGGTTTCTTCGCTGTGCTCTGAATCACGATGGGAGCTTTGAATGCTATTTTTCTTTATAATTTTATTGATACTGTCATACAGAAGGAGGTACGACTGAAGTATCTCTGTTTTGAGATGTTGTTAAATTAGAGATTAGCTGCGCTGAACCTTCGGTTTCTTCGATTTATGCCTACGCGCCAACTGGCAACTGCGCTAAAACAATCCGCTGGATGGTTTGTTTTCGCTTGTTCCTACTCTGAATGACATGGGGCTCTGAATGACAAGTGACTTTGAATGACATGGGGCTTTCTGAATGACAAAGTTGCTCTTAATTTCATTGGGTGTTTGGGATAACATGTAGTTTTTAATTTAAAGACTCAATTGAATAGTATGGTTAGACTGAAAACAACTAGATTTTCTGGTTAATAATTCTAAAGTTTGCGTTTTGGTTTCTACTAGGAATTAGTATATTAGCTCTATATAAAACGCTATTACATTGAATAAATTAGATGATGCTGATTGGCTATATACTATTTCTTCCAAGCGGAAGTTAATCGATTTTAATTTTGTCGAAATTTGGCGTTATCGCGATTTACTTTTTTTGTTTGTGAAACGTGATGTGGTTACGGTATATAAACAGACTATTTTAGGGCCGCTTTGGTACTTGATACAACCGCTGTTTACCGCCTTGACCTTTACGCTAATTTTTAATAAAGTGGCCAATATAGAAACGGGTACGGTACCACCTTTCTTGTTTAACCTAGCCGGGATTTCTATTTGGAATTATTTTAGTACTTGCTTATCATCGACTAGCGATACATTTCGCTCAAATGCTAGCATTTTTGGGAAGGTTTATTTCCCTCGAATTATTGTCCCTCTGTCCATTATTATCTCCAATTTAATGAAATTTATGATTCAGCTTCTCATCTTTATCGCTTTTTATATTTATTATTATTTGAGTGGTGCTGCTATTCATATAACGGATAGTTTGGTGTTTTTTCCAATCATTGTCATGCTCATGGGCTTGCTTGGTTTGGGTATTGGGATGTTTATTAGTAGTATGGTTACTAAATATCGTGATTTGAAATTTTTAGTTGGTTTTGGTGTGCAGTTGCTTATGTATGTGTCCGCTGTTATGTATCCGTTAGCCTTGATGCGTGAGAAATTACCAAAAATTGCTTGGGTGGTGGAGTATAATCCGTTGGCCTATATTATTGAAACGGCCCGTTATATGCTTTTGGGTACTGGCACATTTAGTTGGTTTGGAATAATCTATACGGTTGTTGTGACTTTGGTTGTGTTGATGTTAGGGATTGTGGTTTTTAATAGGACGGAGAAAACGTTTATTGATACGGTTTAATGAGTGTGAGAAGTGAGAAGTGAGAGGTGAGTAGTGAGTGGTGGAGTAGTGAGTGGTGTGAGGTGTAATAGTGAAACGTAAATAGTGAGATGTGTTTTGATTAACGACTCGCGACTGACAATTAACGAGAAAATGGATCATAAAGATTTAGATGTTTGGAAAAAAAGTATGACATTGACTGGTGTTGTTTATCAATTAACTAATGAGCTTCCTAAATCAGAGCGCTTTGGATTAATAAGTCAAATGCGGCGTGCTGCAGTATCCATTCCATCTAATATAGCTGAAGGATCAGCACGAAAAAGTGATAAGGAGTTGATACAATTTTTAATGATTGCTCTTGGTTCGCTTTCAGAATTGGAAACACAATATTTATTATGTGTTCAATTAAAGTTTATAAAACATGATGATGAGGTAATGGATAGCATGACAGATGTAAAAAAATTACTTTTAGGATTTAGAAATTATTTGAAAAACAAAATAAAATAGAAGATGCAGGTCACGATTCACAAATCACGATTCACAAATCACGTTATATGAGCATCATACTTAAGGCGTCAAACATCAGCAAACAATACCGACTAGGTTTAGTGGGCACGGGTACGATCAGTCATGATTTGAATCGCTGGTGGGCTGGCATTCGTGGGAAGGAGGATCCGTATTTAAAAGTGGGTTCTATTAATGATAGAAGCACCAAAGCGGATAGTGATTATGTTTGGGCTTTGCAGGACATTAATTTTGAAGTCCAACAAGGTGAAGTATTGGGTATTATTGGTAAAAATGGCGCAGGGAAAAGTACGCTGCTTAAAATACTATCTCGGGTTACGATACCGACCACCGGCGAAATAAAAACCAAAGGCCGTATTGCAAGTTTACTGGAAGTAGGTACGGGATTTCATCCCGAACTCACTGGCCGTGAAAACATTTATTTGAATGGTGCTATTTTAGGGATGAACAAAGCCGAAATAAAAAGTAAGGAAGAAGAAATCATTGACTTTTCTGGTTGCGAGCGTTATGTAGATACGCCTGTAAAACGGTATAGCTCTGGGATGCGAGTGCGTTTGGCATTTGCTGTTGCCGCTTTTTTAGAGCCTGATATTTTGGTTATTGATGAAGTACTTGCTGTAGGTGATGCCGAATTTCAGAAAAAAGCCATTGGTAAAATGCAGGATATTAGCAAAGGTGATGGACGAACGGTTTTGTTTGTGAGTCATAATATGGATTCAATTATGCGTTTATGTACTAGAGCTATACTATTGAAAAATGGAAGTATTATTGAAAACGGAAAGGTCTCTCATGTGATAGACACCTATTTACGTGCCGAGTTTGGAGCAACCTCTCATAAAACTTGGGATAAAAATAGTGGTAATAACATTGTTAAAATTTTATCTGTAAGAGCACATAATCAAAATTTTGAGAAGACAGATAATTTTAAAGTTACTGAAAAAATTGGGATTACCGTAAGATATGAAGTTATGGAAACCGGGCATAAAATTCATTCAGCATTTAATTTTTTTAATTCTAGTGGTATTAATATTTTCGATTCTCACGAAAGTAATACGATTTTGTATCATGAGAAAAAGCACTCAGGCATTTACGAAGCAACCGTTTGGATTTATAAGAATATTTTTTCTGAAGGTGTTATAGTGGTAGGTGTTGCATTGGTTACTCATGACCCATTTCAGGTGCACTTCCATGATAATGATGCTATAGCGTTTAATATCGTAGAAGATTTAGTTAGTAGTCCAACTCGAGGTGATTATGTAGGCAGTCTACCTGGTATTATAAGACCAAATTTAAAATGGGAATCTCACAAAATAAATATAAATGATTAGATTTAATAAAACTCATAAAGATGAAGCTGTAAAAGTTACTGTCGAAACTATCAACAAAGGTCATCATCAAGTAACTTATCGAGGTGTTAAAGCGATACGATGCCCATTTGATTATGTCATGTATCAAATGATTTTATCAGAGGTACAACCTGATTTAATTATAGAAATTGGTACTCGGAAAGGAGGTGGTGCTTATTATATGGCAGATTTATTGGATAGTATAGGAAAAGGTATTGTTCACACTATAGATATTGAAGATGATGTTGAACCAGTTGTTAAAAAACATGAACGGATTAAGTTTTTCACCGAAGGTTGGGCTGGGTATGATATAGAATTGACTAAGGGCTTCGAAAAAATATTAATCATTGAAGATGCTTCTCATATGTATGAAGATACTATTGGCGTATTAAATAAATTTCACGCCGTTGTTTCTAAAGATTCTTATCTTATAGTAGAAGATGGAATTATAAATGAATTGGGATTAAAAAAAGAGTATAACGGAGGTCCTTTAAGAGCTATTCGTGAATTTATGCCTAAACACCCAGAGTACATGGTTGATAGAAAATGGTGTGATATGTTTGGTATGAATGGAACATTCAATGTTAATGGTTATCTAAAGAAAAAAAAATAAAAATGAAAATAGACCCAACGGTTGAGCGTTTAAATTTTGATAATTTTTCAGATACAACAGTTGAACACCTGCATAGGTATGCAATTACTCGTCCATTTATCTTGGAAAAGCAAGTTTTAGACATTGCATCTGGAGAAGGGTATGGCTCATTTCTTATGTCTAAATATGCGAAAAATGTTTATGGTGTTGATATTGATGTTAATTCAATTTTAGTTGCAAGTGATAAATATAAAGCAGATAATTTGCATTTTAAATCAGGTAGTGCACAATCGATACCATTAGAAAATTCTTCAGTAGATGTTGTTGTTAGTTTTGAAACAATTGAACATCATGATATGCATGAAGAAATGTTTAAAGAAATAAAAAGAGTTTTAAAACCAGATGGTGTATTAATAATGTCCTCACCGGATAAAAGATATTATACAGACAATACAGGCTACGTTAATAAGTATCATATAAAAGAGCTCTATTTTCATGAATTTCAATTAATTGTTCAAAAATATTTTGATTTTAATAGCTTTTACTTTCAGAAAGCGTATAATTTGAATTCATATATTTCAAATTATGATGACTTTAATTCCACTCTTATATATTCTGGCGATCAAAAAGAACTTTTTTTAGAAGAAATAGAGCCTTTATATAATATTGTAATTTCCTCAAATAAAGAAAAATATTTTATTAATTCTTCTATTTTTAATGGTAGCCTCATCGCAAAAAAAAGGTCAAATCTATTAGTTCATAAAAGGAAAGAAATGATTTATCAATCTAAAAACTATCGTATTGGAAGATTATGCCTGAAGCCTTATTATTATTTAAAAAAATACTTTAAGGATTAACTCTTCTATGATTAAGAAAAAAAAACCACTAGTATCAATTTGCATTCCAACTTATAATGGTGTAGAGTTCCTTTCTGAAGCTGTTGAAAGTGCTTTAAATCAGACTTATTCTAATGTGGAAATCGTTGTGTCTGATGATAATTCAAAAGATAAAACTTTAGATGTAATTAGAAATTATAAGAGAACAAGAAAAATACCGATAAAGATTCTTAATCATACACCAATTGGGATTGGTGCGAACTGGAACAACTGTATTAAACATGCAAAAGGGAAATATATAAAATTTTTATTTCAAGACGACATATTGGAATCTCATTGCATAACAAATATGGTAGGTCTAGCTGAACAGATAGAAAATTTAGGTTTAGTGTATTGTAAAAGAGTAATACTTTATGATGATGCTAATAATTTTGATCGGCGATGGGTGTCAAATTTCAGTATACTGCATAAATCTTGGGACGGTCTAAAAATAAAACAGGGCACTCTATCAGGTAGAGAGTATATAAAAGATAAAAATCTACTACTTCACCCTGTTAATAAAATTGGAGAGCCAACGGCTGTATTAATTCGTAAGAAATGTTTTGATAAAGTAGGTTATTTTAGTGAACGATTAGATCAAGCTTTAGATATAGAGTTTTGGTACAGATTAATGCCTCACTATAATATTGGTTTTATAGATGAACCTCTAGTCAATTTTAGATTGCATAGTAATCAAGCATCTCAAATTAATGCTAAAAAAAATCTAAAAGATAAAGAAAGCAAGATATTAGATGGTATAATAATGAGACGTTATTTTTGGTATTTACATTTTAGTGTTAGGCTAAATTTGCTAAAATCATTTTTATATTTTGATAAAATCCAACGATTTTTTAAAAAAGCAAAAGCTAAATTAATGAGCAGTACAAATGGTTAAAGTAACAGTTGTAATACCCAATTATAATCATTCAGATTACTTAATACAACGTATTGACAGTGTTTTAAATCAAACTTTTCAAGATTTTGAAGTACTCATTTTCGATGATGCTTCAACAGATAGAAGTTTAGATATTTTAAATACATATAAAACACACCCAAAAGTTTCGCAATTAATTGTAAATCCAAAAAACTCAGGTTCACCATTTATTCAATGGAGAAAAGGAATTGAATTAGCCAAAGGCGAATTTGTTTGGATAGCGGAAACAGATGATTTTGCGGAACCTAATTTTCTCGAAGAAACTGTTAACATCTTAATTTCAAACCCTGAATCAAGTTTAGTATATACAGATGCTAGGATAGTTGATGAAAAAGGATTTTCATTAGGATTTTGGAGTGAAAGCAAAAATTTGTTTTTTGAAACTGAGAGATGGTCAAAAAACTATCATGCTAAAGGTATTGACGAAATTATAAATTACTTATTCTACAAAGTGACCATAAATAATGCAAGTTCAGTATTGTTTAAATCGAAATATCTAAAAGAACCCCAGTTTCTCAATCAACTGCTTAAATTTAAAAATGTTGGTGATTTGTTTACTTATTTAAAAATGAGTCTAAACGGAAATATTAGCTATTTTCATTTACCTTTAAATAACTATCGCAAGCACTCGCAAAACGTCACACTTAAGAATAAAAAGAATGGCATTATTTATAAAGAACGCCTTCAGTGTTATCTTCATATAATGGAGGAGATGGAGTTTTCTAACCAAAGTATTTTTAAAGATAAAAGTTTAAAGAAACCTTTTCGATTTATAATAAAGAAAAATGTGTTTCAAACAATAAACTTTAATCATTCTCAAATATTAATTAACTTTGTTACCACTTTAAACTTTTATAAAATTATAAGCAAGGTTGAACTTATAAGCTATATTGTTTTGTTTAAGCTTTATAAATGGAATCATTTAAAATCAAAACAAATAAGTAGACGTTTGATAAAGCTAATGACTAATAGGTAAATAAATTGTAGTATAGCTCAATTGTTGAAAACTAAATAATTTAAAGCTTAACTAGACAAAGACTATTAGTCTTACTCGCAATTCTAAAGAAAATGTACTTACTTGGAAAAGTCAATTACAGATAGAGAAATTAACCTAATAAAAGAATCAAAACAATCAGTTTTACAGGAATATTATAGCAAACTTTACAATGGTCAATATTATCCTTTTTTATGCTCATTTGAAGGTGTAATTTTAGATTTTTATAACATGAAACGCTGCAAAATGGTTTAAAATTATGCTATTAGAACAAAAAAATCCTAAAATATTTTGCATTGGTCATAATAAAACTGGAACAACCACCATGCAAGCCGTTTTAGCAGGTTTTGGTTACGATTTGGGGAATCAAAGGCAGGGTGAGTTACTTTTAGATGCTTGGTACGCGCGGGATTTTAATCAAATTATTGAATACTGCCATACAGCAGAGGCCTTTCAAGATGTCCCTTTTTCCTTGCCGGATACTTATAAAGAACTTGATGAGGCATTTCCTGATGCCAAATTTTTCGTTTGCTTTGAATGCTTGCGAAGGCAAATATATTGCCTTGTGTGAAGGTGATGATTTTTGGACAGACCCTCTTTAACTGCAAAAGCAGATTGATTTTTTAGAAGGACACCCAGATATTCCTATTTGTTTTAATCGTGCTATGATTAAAAAAGATGACGAAGCCCTTTATGAGCATCCTATTCCAAGCATGTATGAGGACGAAGCATTTTTGTTTAAATCCTTATTAGAACATGGTAATTTTATAACGACTGCCAGTGTCGTTTTTAGGAAACCCCTACCAATGCTATTTCCTGATTGGTTTTTGAACGTGCCTTTTGGAGATCAAGCGTTGTATAAAATAATAGCGGCGGATAAGCGCATTGGTTGTCTTAACGAATTTATGTCGGTTTATCGTATTCATCCAGAAGGAATTTATCAAAAGCAAGATTTTTTAAGAAAGAAATATCAGCATCTTGATTTTTATAAGATTCTACTGCCAAACTTACATGCTGATGAGCGTGCTATAATTATTAAAAAGAAACGCGACGTTATTTATAGTATTTCAAAAAAGAAATATCCGAATACTAAACTAATACGCTTTTTATTTCAAAGCTATTTACGCTTTAAATATTAAATTACGCTTCTTGTTTTAAGCTGTTTGATTATATTTATGGCTTTAAGTTACCTATTTTTGTTTGAGACTATACATAGATACTGATAGAAACGGATTAGATTATAATCATTATTTAAATTAATACAGACCACATTATACAGATGTCACAGTTTTTGAAAAAGAGATTAGCTAAAGTTTATCACTACATAAGAAGACAGTATTTCACCAATTTTGGTTTGGATAAGGATTTGATTTTGATATATACCATGAGTAAGGTTGGATCTTCTTCTGTTTATTATTCACTAAAGAAAAAATATCCTTACAAAGAGATACATCATATTCATTTTTTGGGAGAGACGTGGTTGGATTCCTTTCGGCAAGGGCATTCGGTGTTTAACAATAATTTAAAACATGCTGATGCTCTGTTTAGACTACTTGGTAAAAAGAATTGGAACATTAAAATTATAACGTTGACTAGAGACCCAATTGCGAGAAACATATCGGGTATTTTTCAAACATGGCAACACATTTTTGATGTAGTGGATATTAATGACGTAACTCCAGAAGCCATTATAAACCAATTAAAACGAGAGGATTTTAGTTATGCTCAGAATTGGTTTGAAACTGATTTTTTAGAATTTACTGGTTTAGATGTCTTCAAGCAGTCTTTCAATGCTGCTAAAGGATTTGAAATTTATTCGAGCCCCAAAGCTCCCGTATTAATCATGCAATTAGAACAATTAAATTCCGTTTATAATAACGCTATGAGTTCTTTCCTAGGTTCAGGTGATTATGTTTTGCATCAGGAAAATTTAACAGCATCTAAAGACTCTGCCGTACTTAATAAAACAGTGAAACAACTTGCCAAATTCCCAGATACGCGTTTAAGGACGATATATGATACACCTTATATGCATACGTTTTATAATGAGCTGCAAATAGACAAACTGAAGCTGCAATGGACAGAAAAATAACAGGAATTAGTGTTATCGTGTGTTGTTATAATAGCGCTTTGCGTTTACCAGAAACCTTGGCTCATCTGGCAGTACAAACTGTTCGTGCTGATACTTTGTGGGAGGTTATTTTAGTAAATAATAATTCTATAGATGATACCGAAAACCTTGCTAAATCTTTATGGTATGAATTAGACACACCTGTACCTTTAAAAATTGTAAAAGAGCCTAATGCAGGATTATCTTTTGCACGAGAGAAGGGCATTTCTGCATCAAAATATAACCTGTATTTGTTTTGTGATGATGATAATTGGTTACAATATGATTATTTACAAACAGCTATTGAAACCTTTAACACAAACCCAGAAATTGGGGCTTTAGGCGGTTGGAGTACACCGGTTTTTGAAGGCGAAAAACCAGAATGGTTTGACACTTTTTCAGGAAATTTTGCAGCTGGGAAACCAGTTAAAGAATCTGGAATTATTACCATGCCTCAAGCATTTTTATATGGAGCTGGTATGGTTATTCATCAAGAGACTTTTTCCAGATTGCAAGCCCGAGGTTTTAAAAGTATCCTTACCGATAGAAAAGGCACCCAGTTGTCCAGTGGTGGCGATGTAGAATTAATATACGCTATAAAATTGTTGGGTATTCCTGTAATGTTCAGTGATGGGTTATGTTTTCAACATTTTATGCCAAAAGAACGGATGGAATGGGCTTATTTATTGAGACTTCGAAACTCCATGCAGTGGTCTAATTTTGTGCTACATATTTATATTGATGCTTTAAAAAACACTTCTTTGACAGTCAAGAATCTTTTTAAGAAAGCAATGAAAGCTATACACTTTATATATGTTGAACGAAATGGCATTCATAAACTAACCGTTACTAAACGCTTGTTTCTTGAGAACCAAATAGCCATACGGTGTTTATTTTTAAAACACTTTATGTTTTATTATAAAACTAGACAATTATTAAAAAATATACAGAATGACTAAAGGTGTTTCCATTGTTTTATGTACATATAATGGTAAGTCTCGATTAGAAACCACTTTTAATCATTTAGCTTCTCAAATTTTATCTGTGCCTTGTGAACTTATTTTTGTGGATAATGCATCTTCTGATGGCGCCAAGGCCTTTGCCGATACTTGGTGGAAAAATAAGAGACAGTCTAAAATTACTTATCAATCGTTTGAGCAACCCATTCCTGGAAAATCTTATGCACAGGATTTAGGATACGCCAAAGCGAATTATGAGTATTTATTAGTTTGTGATGATGATAATTGGTTATGTGATACCTATATTCAAACTGCTTTTGAGATTATGGAAACCGAAACCGAAATTGGTGCTCTTGGTGGTTGGTGTGAAGCCGAATTTGAAATCGAAAAACCTGATTGGTTTGATGCACAAGCGCGATTTTTCGCCGTATCAAAGCAAGGCAAAAAAAGCGGTGATATTACCCATAAAAAAGGCTGTTTGTTTGGTGCTGGTATGGTTTTACGAAAGTCGCATTGGTTGGAATTGAAATCTTTGGGTTTTGAACACTTATTAAGTTGCCGTAAGGGAGACTCTTTAAGTTCAGGCGGTGATACTGAATATTGCTATGCTTTACGGTTATTAGGTTACAAAATTTGGTATGATGAGCGTTTATATTTTAAGCATTTTATGACCGCTGGGCGTTTAAACTTATCCTATGTATCACGCCTACGTAAGGCTATGGCTTATTCTAATTTTGTTTTATGGGCTTATTTGGACATTCTAAAAAACAATGAGCGTCAATTTCAAAATTTTGTTCGTGAAGCATTTAAGGACTTTCCTATATTAACCTTACGAAAATTAGGTGCTGTAGTTTTTGGTAATTTTGAAGAACGTGAAGTTGCCAAATTGTATTTCAGAACACATAGGTACCGGTTGTTTTATTTTTCACTATTTCAGAAAAATATACACCTGATAAAAAATTGGAAACTTAAAAGCAAATCATAATCACGGTGTCACATTCTACTAAACATATTGCTTTTGTTGTTAAATACTTTCCCACGGTATCCGAGACATTTATAGTCAATCAAATAAATAGTCTCATGGATGCTGGTTATAAAGTGGACTTATTTGCTTATGAAAAAGTTATTAGTGCCGTTCATCATGATAGCTTAATACGTTATGGGTTATTGGAATCTGTACGTTACTTTGTAAAACCACCCGTATCTAAATGGCTTCGATTGAGAACCTTTTTTACATGGACTTGGGAGCACCGCAAAGAATTGGTTTGGAGTCGCTTTTTTAAAACACTAAACCTTTTACGTTATGGCAAGGATGCTTACACCTTAAAGTTGTTTTTTGAATCTCAATGGTTTTTATTGCCTTATAATTTTGAATTGATACATGCCCACTTTGGTATGAATGGTAATCGGATTGCGTATTTGAAGGCTAAAGATATTATTCCAGAGTCGGTGAAATTGATAAATACTTTTCATGGTTATGATTTAGAACCTGATAAATTATTAGATTATACATTTGATTATAGCTATTTATGGAAACAGGCTCAAGCTTTTACTGTTAATACACCATATTTAAAAGGTTTGTTAGAACAGCTTCATCTAAACAATAGGTCTGTATTTATTTTACCTGTTGGGTTGGATACCCATTTTTTTAAAAGACAACAGAATAAAAGGGAATCTACTTATTTTGATATTGTTTTCTGTGGTAGATTAATATCTTTTAAAGCACCAGATTTAGCAGTTTCTATTATACATGCTTTAGTCCAGAAGGGGTACACACAGGTTAGGTTGCATATTATAGGAACAGGTTCCATGGAAACCGCACTTAAGGCGCAAGTTGCTGTATTAGGATTAGATCAGCATGTTTTGTTTTATGGCTCTCAAGACCAGAAATTTATTAAGTCTCGTTTTGAACAATCTGATGTGTTTTTACTGCCAGGTATTGAGGATCCAGAGACAGGACGCGCTGAAACCCAAGGTTTAGTTATTCAAGAGGCACAGGCTATGGCGGTACCTGTTGTGGTATCGGATGTTGGTGGTATGAAATATGGTTTACTGCCAAATGAAAGTGGATTTGTGGTAGAAGAGCGTAATTTAGATGGTTTTATTAATGTTATTGAGTTGTTAATTTTAAATCCTAAATTGCAGCTAATAATGGGTGAAAAAGGGAGGCGATTTGTTGTTGAAAATTATGATAATAAAGTTCTTGCGAATAAATTATCTGCAATCTATAATTCAATTTAAAATTAGCTGGTATCCATAGTAACTTAAAGAACCATTGTTATATTTCGAATAATAGTTGTGAGAACTAGTTTTAATTTTGGCAACAATTTTTATTTATAATCAATTCTATATTTGTTTGAGTTACTGCCACATTTTTTTAATGTATTAGTTAAAAGGTTAAACTGTTTTTATGAAAATACTTTATGTTTATAATAATATGCCTGAAATTTATCAGCATTATTTAATTAAATTATTGGAAAAAGTACAGGGGAAAATGGGTGTAAAAACCTTAAGTTATCTTTCTGATAGTTCTGCTGATTATACAATTACAGGAGATGTTTGGTTGGATCTTTTTTACCGATTGCTTTTCAAACTCCGATTAACCAATATCCCTTCTAGAGACATAAAAATAATGCAAGATTATGATATTATTCATATTCAACATAGTTTCTTATGGAGGAAATTGCTACCTCTTCTTGAATTAAAAAATAAACCTAAAATTGTTATCACATTGCGCGGTGGTGATACTTATTTAAAGCCTTGGACTTTTAAACGTATGGCGGAATTTTTTAAAAGTAATACAGGTCTTATAGATGCCTTTATTGTTATGAGTCAAGATCAGAAAAAGTATTTAACGCGTTGGGGTGTTCCGGAAAACAAGATTTATATTATTCCCATTTCATTTGGAGAAGTATCTAAAATGGAGCCTAAATACCCAAATTATAAAAAGTTAAGGTTGGTTTCAGCATTTAGAATGACTTGGGAGAAGAATATTCAAGGACATTTGGAATTTGCTCATTTATTAAAAGAAAGGAATATTTCATTTGAGTATGATATTTATGGTGATGGTGAAGCGCTGGATCAACTCTATTATTTGACAGATAAATACGCGCTTACTAATCACATTAACATTAAGAGAAAGGTTTCTAATGAAGAATTAAGACAAAAAATGACTGATTATGATTTTTGTGTCCAGTTAAGCTTGTCTGAATCTTTGGGCATGGTTGTTATTGAAGCTCAGTCCAATGGTCTACCATGCATTGTCAGTGATGTTGGTGGCTTGCCTGAAGCCGTAGTGCATGGTCAGACAGCATTAGTAGGTAGCTTACAAGATTTAGGTGCTCTAGCAGATTCTAGTTTAGAACTCTGGCATGATTCTAATGCTTACTTTTCATATTCTAAAAGAGCTATAGATTATGTAAATGCCAATTATAGTATAAATAATGAATTAACCGCATTAGAAAACTTATATAAACGTATCTCGTAATTATGAGTATTAGTATTGTTACGCCACATTATAATGATTTTAATGGTCTGCGAGCTATTTATTTGACTTTGTTAGAGCAGTCTCATTCTGAATGGGAATGGGTTATTGTAGATGATTGTTCTGAAATTACTGCTCAAGAAGTTGTAAAAAATTGGTTTACAACATTAAATGATATGCGTGTTCAGGTTATTTTCAATGTTGAAAAAACCAATGCATCAGTATGTCGCAATAAAGGTGCGGATGCTAGTATTTATGACTGTTTAGTGTTTTTAGATTCTGATGATATAATTACAGTGGACTTTATAGCTAATAGAAAATTATGCTTTCATGATTTTACTGTATTTAGTTCATTTGCCGTTTTGGAGAAGAATAATCAAATTATTCAAAAAAAAATTCTGTCTGAAAATTATTTAGATTCCTATTTATCCGCTGTTTTTTTATGGCAAACATCATGTTTTTTATGGGATAAGTCGTTTTTCAACACAATTGGGCAATTTCATCCTGACTTGCCTCGATTACAAGATGTTGAATTGGCTATTCGGGCATTGCAAAGCAGCACGCAATTTCAGGTTATAACTGATAATCCTATTGATTTTTATTATAAAGTAAAACCTATTCGGGAACGGAAAAACTTTGTAAAGCCTGTTTGTGAAGCTGTGGCTATATTGTTAAACCGTTGTTTAGATTGGGAAGTTTTAAACAAACGACAAGTAGCTATGCTTTCAGGTTACTATTTTACTTGCGTACGGTATTTGGAACGTTCTCAAAGTTTAGATTATTTAGCTCTAGTTCAAAGTAATTTAAAGTTGTTTTTAAGGAAAGGCATTATCAGTTGGTGGCTTTATCAATCTGGACTATGGTCTTTAAAATTATATGCTTTGGGTTGGTTATCACCGCAATTGTTTATACGAATTAATAGACGACTCTTTAAACCACTTTAAGCGTTAGGTATTTATTTCTTAATTTTTATGATTATTATTTTGAGGAAGTCCGTAGTTTTGACATGATATAAAGCAAAATGAATACTAAAATCCATATTCTTTTTACCATACCCAATTTTGATACGGCCGGCAGTGGAAAAGTGGTTTATGATTTGGTTAACCAGTTAGATACCTCACGTTTTAAAGTTTCCATAGCTTGCAATCATGATTCAGGCGCTTTTTTTAAAACAGTAGCGGCTTTAGGAGTTCCCATCCATCTTATTAATACTACGGTTCCTTTAAGACCGTATCATACGCTGTTAAAGCGCATAAAACCCTACCGAGATTTATTAAAAAATGAAAAGGTGGACATTGTACATTCTTGGAATTGGAGTAGTGATTGGTCTGAAGCTTTGGCTTGTAAATTGGTTGGAATTCCTTTTGTTTATACCAAAAAATCGATGGGTTGGGGGAATAAACATTGGCATATCCGTAGTTATTTAAGTGCTTTTATTATTACAGTAAATTCTGATATGAAGTCTTTTTTTTCTAGAAAACGCCAACAAAAACTCATACCATTTGGATTAGATTTAGAACAGTATAATCCAATACGTTGCGATCAAACAAAAAAGACAAATGTATTTAAGATTATAACTGTAGCTAATTTAGTGCGCGTTAAGAATATTGAGTTTTTAATTACAGCTATAAATGCTTTAAGACACCTACACATTACATTAGAAATAGTAGGTGATACCCGAGGAGATTATGCAAGAGAACTACAACGTTTTGTAGCAGATTTAAAATTGGAGTCACAAGTTCAGTTTCTTGGCAGACATGCTGATGTAAGACCGTTATTGGCTTCTTCGGATTTATATGTAATACCGAGTAAACAAGAAGGTATGCCCATGGCATTAGTTGAGGCCATGGCTATGGCAGTTCCTGTTTTAGGGGCTAATGTTGCTGGAGTTCGTTATGTTTTACAGGATTTCAATGATTTACAGTTTGATTTGGATGATTTACAGAGTTTGGTATTGCAAATAGAAAAGCAGTTTTATTTGTCTGTAGAAGCACGGTTGACTTTAGGCGCGCAATTGCGAGATTATTGTAAGCAGCATTTTTCGATGAAAACGTTTATTAATGCGCATGAAAACCTATATTTGAAATTAGTTCGAAATAAATAGTTCCATGACTATTACCACACCTATAATTCCGCATTATCAACAGCTCATTGGACAGCCTGAAGCACTGAATCTCGAAGCTATTTGTGTGTTTATGGCGACTGGTTTTTTTTTAGGTGCCGATTCTTATTATAAAGATCAGTACGTTTTACAGCCTGGTTATCACTATGATTTAGACTCGGAAAACCAATTAATACTATCTGAAACGTCCTATTTTAAGTGGCACTACACACCTAAAGAACGCTCTTTTGAAACCGTAGTTCGTGAGTTTGGTGATCTATTTGAGCAAATTATACAAGAACAAACTCTAAATAAACATGTTATATTACCCTTGTCAGGAGGATTGGATAGTCGCACTCAAGCAGTCGCTTTAAGCCGATTAAATGTTTCTACACATGCCTATAGCTATGCTTTTACAGGTGGGCATGATGAAACTAGGTATGCAAAAAAAATTGCAGCAATATGTGAATTTCCTTTTCAGGCTATGCAGGTACCTGCAGGCTATTTATGGAAGTCTATTGAGCAACTAGCGCAAATAAATGCTTGTTACTCTGAATTTACCCATCCACGTCAAATGGCTTTTATTGAAGAATATAAGAGTTTCGGGGATGTTTTTTGTTTGGGTCATTGGGGCGATGTGCTTTTTGATGATATGGGTGTACCTGATAATTTGAGTTTAGAAGGGCAGGTAGCGGTTTTATATAAAAAGGTTGTAAAAAAACAAGGATTGATTTTAGCAGAACGCTTATGGCAGACTTGGGGATTATCTGGGGATTTTAAGACTTACTTAAATCAAAGATTGTATAATTTGTTACAAGCAATTGATATTCCTGAAAGTGCTAATGCTCAAGTACGTGCTTTTAAAAGTATGTATTGGGCGCCGCGTTGGACTAGTGTTAATTTATCTGTTTTTGAATCTGTTAAACCCATTAGCTTGCCTTATTATGATAATCGGATGTGTGAATTTATCTGTAGTGTTCCCGAACGTTATCTAGCAAATCGACAGATACAGATAGCTTATATTAAACTGCGTATGCCAGAATTAGCCAAGGTAAACTGGGAAGCTCAGAGACCTTTTAATTTATATTCTTATAAACATAATAAAATACCTTGGAATTTGCCTTATCGTGTTTTTAACAAGCTTGAACGCAGTTTGAAAACTAAACCTTTTATTCAACGTAATTGGGAGTTACAGTTTTTAGGGAGCGAAAATGACAGGCATTTGAAAGCTTGGTTATTTGAGAACCAAGCTTTATTAGAATTAGTACCTAAATCTTTAGTTTTACAAGTCTATGAGGACTTTAAAAATTCTGACGGTATTCATGAATCTCATGCCGTTAGTATGTTGTTAACTTTATCCTTGTTTGCAAAGCAAGCGAAACTTTAGCAGAGTTCTTATTTGGAGTACATCTCTAGCATTTTTTCATTTCAATATTTTTTTGTTGGCAGCTTGTTGGTTTTGCATTTGCTCGTGAGTTCTCGATACATTCCGACTTGTTGTAGGAACACTCGAACTGACGCCGTTCTTGATGCATTTTAATACGTCCAGAATTTCTTGAAGGGAACTTCTTTGTTTTTCAAACTACCCTTTCTTTATCTCCGTTGTCACTTTGATAAATTAATTCTTCACTCTGTTCGGAATGACAGATAGTTTATAAATTTAAAAAAGTTGGTTTGCTTTCCTAAAGATTTTTACCTTTATCTATTTAAACCAACTTTTATTGAAAACCCCTTTAAAAATAGCTATTTACTCTGGAGAGATTCCAAGTACCACGTTTATTGAGCGCCTAATTACTGGTTTATCTCAATCTGGTACACAGGTGTTGCTTTTTGGAGTCAAACATAAGTTACCTGCTTATTCTAATCAGGTTACTGTTTTGGGGTATAAACCAGACAGACTTTCAAAATTTTTATATGTATTCAAGTTTACTGTGTTGTTAACACTTTTTAAACGCCATGATAAAAAGCGATTGGATACGTATTTAAAACAACAACATAAAACTGATTTATATACCAAAGTTAAATACTATCCTGTTTTATGGCATCAACCCGATGTGTTTCACGTCCAGTGGGCGAAAGGGTTGGATGATTGGATGTGGGTACAGGATTTTGGGATGAAGTTGGTACTTAGTTTGCGAGGTGCTCATATTAATTATTCTCCAATTGCAGATGAGACATTGGCAGTTATGTATAGTAACTGTTTTCCTAAAGTTGATGGTTTTCATGCGGTATCCAAAGCTATTGGTTTGGAAGCTGAAAAGTATGGAGCCAATGCTAATCGGATTCATGTAGTTTATAGCGGTTTGGATTTAAATGTGTTAAAGGCGAATGTGCCAAAAGTATCTGCAACTGAAACCAGATTTAAAATGATTTCTGTGGGTAGACCACACTGGAAAAAAGGCTACAGCTATATGTTAGATGCCTGTAAGCAGTTAAAAGATTCAGGATTTCATTTTAACTATATTATTGTTGGTGGTTCAGACACCATTGAATATCAATATCACATTCATGATTTAGGCCTCACGGATAACGTTCAATTAATTAGTAAAAAGCGGTTTCAAGACGTTCAGCATCTTATTCAGGAATCGGATTTGTTGGTTCTGCCTAGTGTTGAAGAAGGGATAGCAAACGTGGTACTGGAAGCTATGGCTTCAGGGACTTTAGTGTTAAGTACAGATTGTGGCGGTATGCAAGAAGTTATTCGTGATGGAGAGACCGGATTTTTAGTTCCTATTAGGGATTCAAAAAGCTTGGCACATAAAATTAGTGCTATTGCCAATTTGCAACCAGCAGAAAAGAAACACATTCGCGAAATAGCGTTACAAACAATTACAAAGAGCCATACCATTCAACAGATGGTTGAAAGTATGTTTAAATTGTATCAACGTGTATTAAATGTCTAAAAAAACAACACATATTTTAACTATTGGTCTTGTATTATCATCAGTGCCTCAATATTCTGAAACTTTTTTTAGAAATAAAATTAAGGGTTTACAGAAAAAGGGATTTCGTGTTGTATTGTTTGTGGATTATTACGAGCCAGAAGACTCTACTTTTGACTGTGAGATAGTTGCTTCTCCTCATTTTGGAGGAAGCTTTTTTAAACGTTTGTTTTATAGTTTTATAGTAATTTTAAAGGCTGTTTTTTTTAGTCCGAAATGCAGTTTTAGATTGTTTAAATTAAACAGGGTAGATGGTATTTCCTTAAAAGCAAACCTGAAACAGCTTGTTTTAAATCAGTTTTTTTTTAGTCAGGATTTGGATTGGCTTCATTTTGGATTTGGGATGTTAGCTGTAGGAAGAGAAAACGTTGCGACAGCTATGCAAGCTAATATGGCCGTGAGTTTTAGAGGCTATGATTTGTATTTGTCACCATTAAAACATCCAGGTTGTTTTAATATTTTGTTTACTAAAGCAGTCCGGTACCATGTGTTGTCTGAAGAAATGAAACTGACCCTAACAGAGTATCAAATTTCCCCCAGCTCTATTTATGTAATTACACCAGCCATTGATACGCAATTTTTTAATTCCAATAACCATGTTACGAAAAGCTCAATTGTACAATTAATTACCATTGGTAGATTACATTGGAAGAAAGGGTTTGAATATACACTACAAGCGTTAGCATATTTAAAACAAAACGGTATCGGTTTTCATTACACTATTATTGGTGATGGTGATGAAAAAGAACGACTTATATTTGCAGCACATCAACTAGGGATATTAGATAATATTACATTTGCTGGTAAATTACCTCAAAAAGAAGTGAAAGCAAAATTAGAAAAAGCAGCTATTTATATACAGTATAGTATACAAGAAGGTTTTTGTAATGCCGTTTTGGAAGCTCAAGCCATGGGGTTATTATGTGTGGTAAGTGATGCTGAAGGTTTGCAAGAAAACGTATTGCATGCTGAAACGGGCTGGGTAGTTACTAAACGTCAGCCTAAATTATTAGCCAATCAGCTTATCAGTGTTATTAAGCTTTCGGAAAAAGAAAAAACGGCTATACAAGAACATGCCATCATTCGTGTTCGGAACCATTTTAATCTTAATAAGCAACAAACGGCTTTTCAATCCTTTTATAAATTATAAAAGAGTGTCAATTATTCTTTATTGTAGTTTTATAGCTTTTTACGAAACTGTATGGAAATCTTATAGATAAGGCTTATTATTGTAGCTTAAAGTTAAAAAGACACCTTCATGACCTCTTACGAATTTATGCGTTGGCTTACCTTTCCACTTATGACAACTCATTTAGTTGTGGTCCGTAATGATATTAAACGGTTATTAAAAACGCATACAAGCTCTAATTTTCGCATGTCTATTCTAGATGTCGGAGGGCGTAAATCTCCTTATACCATTCATGTACCAGCCGATGTTACCTTGTTAGATGTGCCGCAAGAATCGGGCACTAAACAGGCGTTGAATTTAGGCTTTACGGACTCTATATTGACAACTATTCAGAAGAAACGCTCTAATATCTCGGACGTTATCATTCAAGATATGACCCATTCCTCCTTGCCAGCAGGTAGTTATGATGCTGTTGTGAGTATTGAAGTGATAGAGCATGTTGAAGCCGATGACTTGTTTGTAAAACATATAGCACAAGTGATTAAAAAAGGTGGTTGGGCTTATTTTACAACACCTAATGGTGATTTTATTAAAAATGAAGGCCCTGGAAAAAATCCCGATCATGTTCGGCATTATACCCGACAAGAATTGCACGATTTATTGTCCCAATATTTTGATGCCGTTGATGTACATTATGCCGTTAGTACCGGTACCTATCGCGTTTGGAGTTTACAGAGTTTAAAAACCATTAATCCAATTAAGTTTATGCAATCTCTACTTGGAACTCTTGTTAATAGATACCAATCCAAAGGCGTAGAACAGCGTTCTCAAAACACAGCGCATTTGGTAGCTGTGGCTTATAAAGACCATTAAAAAATGCAAGATATTTCAAAAAAGTTTAAATTTTTTAAATTGAGAAAGCGTTTATGGCGTTCTAAACCTTATGCAATTTATTTACAATTTTATGGTGCTTTTTTAACATGGTTTATTCGAATAAATAAAAGTCACACGCGCATTATATTTATAAACGGAATGAGGCGATCTGGAAATCACTACCTGATGAAAACGCTCATGGACTCTGCTTCTGCTTCAGTTATTTTTTATAATAATCAGCGTCCGCGTCACAATTTAGATATACGGGATGGCTTGCAGACAAAATACAGATTGTCCAGAAATATCTTAATACTAGTGGGTTACGAGGATTTACTAGTAAAGGACTATTATGAATCCTGTGAATTTATAAATCAAACACATTTAAAAGGTGTTGGTTATCAAAAGTTGCTAGTTGTTAGAGACTTAAGAAATGTTATGGCTAGTAGACTAAACCATGCACATATGGCTATGCATTTAAAAAGAAACGTAAAGATTTTGGAACACACTAAAACTCTTTGGAAAGATCATCATAACTGTTTTGGAGATACTGAAAACCATGTAATACGCTATAATTTTTTAATTGAGGATTTGAGCCCGATTGATTTGAGTTTATTTTATATAATAAAATTAAAAGAGTCTAAAAAGGTGCTAAATAGATATGGTGGAGGGAGCAGTTTTAATAATGAACACTTTCATTCACGCTATTTAAAATTTAAGGATGACAAAACTTATTTATCATTGATATACGGTTTAGAATTACAAGATGAAAAAATATATGGAACATGGTAGTTTATGGCTGAATTTTTAAAACGATAACGTGTGTTAAACGACCAAATTTGAAAAATATACAAGGATTATGCTAAATAATATATTAAAAAAAATAAAGAAGATCCTGGGTAGCTTATTGAAGAGTAGGCAAGAAAAAAGACACTCTTTAGTTGGAGCGGGTAATTTATGGAAAATGAAACAAAATTTCCAGATTCAATTTTTAAAAGATCAAGGCTTAAAAAGTTCCGATACCTTATTGGATATTGGTTGTGGAACACTTCGAGGTGGAATACCAATGATTGAATTTTTAGATCTAGAAAACTATTATGGAGTAGAGGTGAGAAAGCATGTTTTGGAGGAAGGGAAAAAGGAATTAAAGATATTGAAATTAGATTATAAAAAGCCTAATTTAATATCATTCACTAATTTTCAAGACATTCATATAAAAACGCAATTCAATGTTGTTTTTGCTTTTTCTGTTTTGATTCATTTAGCCGACAGTATTGCTGAAAGTTGTTTTGAATTTGTTGGACAGCGTTTAAAAACTGATGGCGTATTTTTTGCTAATGTTAATATTGGTCATTTTCCAGATGGCAATTGGCAGGGTTTTCCAGTCGTTTTCCGAACGATTAATTTTTATGAAACTTTAGCAAACAAAAATGGTATGCGGCTTGAGCAATTAGGAAATTTAAAATCTTTAGGGCATATTTCAGGAAAAGATGGTTCCGATCAACAAATTATGTTGAAAATGATTAAAGTTTAATGTTTAAAATAATTTAACAAATCAGACTTCGTCTATGAAAGTTCTCATATTATACACCTATAATAAAGGTCTACTTTCTAATTTTTTTCAAGAACTATCGAAAAAATTAAGTTGTGATGGTTTTGAGGTTTCTAACTTTTATTTAAAGCATAAAAAAGAAACTTTTATTCAAAATGAGGTTCAATTTTTTGGAGAAAAGCGTGGTAATCATTTTCATAATTACTACAGTATTTTTAAAATAATTCATAAAACGAAACCTGATATCATTATTTCCAATTTTAGTTATGTTAATCCTGCTTTGTTGTTTGGTAAATTGTTGGGAGTGAAACGTAATATTGCATGGTTTCACACCGTTTATGGTCATGGTAAACCCAATAAGCAAAAGGTTCTGACAAAAAGATTGTTTTTAAGTATGGCAGATTTTGTAATTGTAAATTCGCCATTATTACAAAAAGAAATGGATATTATCTATAAAATCCCAAAACAGCTCACATATGCTATTCCTTTTTGGACGAATATTCTTAATTACAGGTCTGATAAGCAACCATTAAAAATTCAAGAAAATGAAACAATTACAAAAATAGGCTGTCCAGGCCGTTTGGTTGCAGATAAAAATCACGCATCTGTAATCCATGCATTTTATGAATTAAAATTGAAACACCAAAACCCAATTCGCTTATATATTGCAGGTGGTGGACCCTATCAAAAGGATTTGGAACAACTAGTTCATGAATTAAAATTAACTCAGGATATTTCTTTCTTGGGGATATTAAATGTTCAAGAAATGACAACCTTCTATGATACCATGGATATTTTGGTTTTACCCAGTTTTCACGAAGCTTTTGGGTTGGTTTTTATTGAAACAATAGCTCTAGGAAGACCCGTTTTGGTGTCAAATAGTTTCGGTGCTTTGGATTTTATTGATAAAACAAAATTCCCTCTGGAAGAGTTTACCTTTAATCCACATAACATTCCAGAATTAATTGATAAATTAGAACCTTATATTGAAAGAACAGGCTGTGATTCTAATTATTTTAGAGCTATTTATGAAGATACATTTGAGAAAACTGTTATTTATGAGCAGGTTAAAGCTGTGATTTTAAACCAATCTTTACCGACTAATTGATTATTATTACCATGAACTAACTCGCATGCCATTCCAATTTTTAAGATACTTACAACCCACCCATTACTTTCGTTTATTAACGAAAGCGGGTTTTAGTGCTTTTCCAGAGGTTGATGCCTTACCACAATCTGTTTTAGATCAGCTTCAGGTGGATACGCGTTATACCTCTAAATATGCGCAAGATTATGATTTATCCTGGCAAGCAGTTCAATCTGGTTTTATAGGCGATATAGCTCACTATAGGGGTTTTGAAACGGTTTCTTTACGGGATAACTACCACTTTATCCGTAAACAGTTTCATCCTGTGTGGGTGTTTTACGTATTGGTTATGCGTTTGGTTACATTTAACAATCCTATTGCTGACATTCGTGCATGGTTCCAAACGTCAGATACAACCAGGACTAAAGCCATAAACCCTATTCAATATCCCGATTGGAAGCCTTATCACTCTAAACTACTTGCTGAAAAACCTTTAGTTAGTGTTGTTATTCCTACGTTGAATCGGTATGAATATTTAAAAGATGTATTGCAGGATTTTGAAAAACAAGATTATCAATATTTTGAACTTATCATCGTCGATCAATCCGAACCCTTTCAGCCTGATTTTTATAAGAATTTTGATGTGCCCATTCGTCTTATTCGTCAAGAGGAAAAGGCCTTATGGTTGGCACGAAATACCGCTATACGGGCAGCAAAAGGGACTTTAATTGCCTTATCTGAAGATGATGTGCGCATTCAGCCCGATTGGTTATCCTGTCATATTAAAGCACTAGACTATTTTGATGCGCAGGTATCTGCTGGTGTTTTTTATCCTGAAGGCCAATATATCCCTAAAAAGCGTTCCTTTTTTGCCGTAGCGACTCAATTTGCAACGGGAAATGCTATGCTGTATAAAACGGTTTTTGAAGAGGTTGGTTTGTTTGATAGGCAGTTTGAAAAACAACGCATGGGTGATGGCGAATTTGGCGCTCGGATTTATTTGGCTGATATTCGCAGTATCTCTAATCCGTATGCCAGTTGTATTGATGTGAAAGCTGGAACTGGTGGTTTGCGTGAGATGGGTAGTTGGGATGCTTTTAGACCTTCTACATTTTTTGCACCTAGACCCATACCTAGTGTGTTGTACTATTTTAGAACCTATTATGGTAACCAAGCAGCGCGTTGGGCATTGTTGCGAACGATTCCGACATCTATATTGCCTTATCAGTTTAAGACGAACCGTTTGTTATTGGTTGTTGGAGTTTTTTTAAGTTTGTTGCTATTGCCTGTGATATTAGTTCAGGTTTTTAGTTCTTGGCGTTTGGCGAGTAGGAAGTTGGCGGAAGGTGATAGGATTGATTGTTTAGAGTGGAAATTGAAAAGTGAAGCGTTAAGAGAGAAGAGTGGAAAGTGAAGAGTTAAAAGTGAGAAGTGCAAAGTTGTAAAGTTGTGGTTCTCGATACATTCATTTTCGCTGATGCTTAAATGAAAACTCGAACTGACGGGATTGAGGCGTTTAGAATTAAGAATGAATGATTAATTAATTAATTAATGATTAAGGTTTAGTCGCAGTTGCTGATTAGGTGTTAGGGATGAGGTTTGAGGAGCGGTTGATTAGAATTTGGTAATAGATTTGAGATTACTCACGCCTTACTATTTTAAAAAAATGGTATTCGTGAATGCTCCGCATTTGCCCTGTCACTTCTCGAAAGGACAGTAGGGCAGATGAATAATTAAAAGTGAATAATGAGTACTGAATAAATCTTTTTAAAAGGTTAGATTTTGAGACTTTTTTATCCTTCGTTCATTTTGTCTTGATACAAAACGAACCAAAAAATCAAAATCGTTTATAAGGAAATTACACAGGTTACAAATAACCCTTTTAAATATAAATTTAGAACCTGTGTAATGTTCGCTTTTTATTTTTTATATTTTGGTTTATTAAAATTATTAGGGTTGTAACTCCCTAGAGTCGTTATTTTAAATTGAAGCTTGGTAGCTCACTATTTCTTAAAACGATTGGGTTTTAGTAGTTTAAATTGTGAATAAGGAATAGTTTAAAATGGATGATGAGGTTGACAGGACACCACACTATAAAAAAATACGGAATTTGTAACCTTTAATATTGAACTTTTAATTTTAAATTAGAACGTATTGCATAAAAAAAACATTCTTATTGTTACTTCAGAATTTCCGCCACAACCCGGAGGAATAGGGAATCATGCGTATTATTTGGCTTTGTATTTGTCTAAACATAATTATGATGTTCGGGTTATTGCTGATCAGCGTGCTGTTTTGAATATGGAGGAACTAGCTTTTGATGCTACATTGCCTTTTACGGTGCAGCGGATTGCTATACAAATGCCTCGATTTTTGATGTATTTTAATCGGATCGTGAAAACGTTTTTAGGTTTTAAAGCTGCAGATTATGTGATAGCTACTGGTAAGTTTTCGTTATGGAATGTAGCCTTTTGTTCTTTGTTTTATTCACGGGATACATTGGCTGTTATTCATGGAAGCGAAGTTAATTTTAAATCGGCTATTATACGAAAAGCTGTAGACCTCTCCTTAAAACAGTTTCATTGTATTGTTGCCGTATCTCATTACACCAAAGAATTAGTTGTACATTTAAATCGTGATATTACCGTTATTCCTAACGGGATTGATTTAGAAAGGTGGTCATTAGACTCCACTAAACAAGTACCTTTATCAGGTTCTCCCATATTAACCACTGTTGGACGTGTTAGTACCCGTAAAGGGCAGTTGCAGGTTATTACACTATTGCCAGAAATACTAAAACACTATCCAAACGCTCATTATCATTGTGTGGGAATCCCAACCGAAGCGCCTGCGTTTTTAAAACATGCTCATAATTTAGATGTTGAAAAGCATGTGACATTTCATGGTGCTTTACCTCATGCCGATTTGCAAGCTGTACTTTCGGCTACTGATATTTTTGTTATGTTGAGTACTGAAAGTGCTACTGGAGATGTGGAAGGTTTTGGCATTGCTATTTTGGAAGCTAATGCTCTAGGTATTCCTGCCATTGGCTCTGAAAATTGTGGTATAGCAGATGCCATTCAGCATGGTGTCTCCGGTTTTTTAGTAGATAGTCAAGATGCATCGGTTTTTTGTGATTGTATGTCAACGCTATTAAACCGAGACGAACTTTTTAAGCAGCAAGCTAGAGTTTGGGCAGAACAACATGATTGGAATCAGATTATTACCCGTTATATAGCTTTAATTTCATGAGAACCTTAACGATTATTTCGCATACAGAGCATTACCAAAAAACCGATGGTACTATTGTTGGACTAGGATCAACCGTTACTGAAATTAATGAGCTTCTAGCTGTTTTTGACCGTATTATTCATGTGGCTATGCTTCATGATACTGATGCTCCACCAAGTGCTATACCTTATGTGTCAGATAGAATTCAATTTATATCACTACCTGCTGTAGGTGGCACCACTTGGAAGGCTAAAATGGGGATTCTATTTCAAGCACCGAAAATTTTAGGAATTGTTAAAAAAGCTGTACGTGTATCTGATTATTTTCAATTTCGAGCACCTACAGGCGTTGGTGTTTTTGTGATACCCTATTTAATGTTGTTTAGTTCAAAAAAAGGGTGGTTTAAATACGCTGGTAATTGGAAACAACCAAAGTCACCTTTAGCTTACCGATTTCAAAAATGGTTGTTGGAACACCAGTCCCGTTCTGTAACTATTAATGGTTTTTGGGACGATCAGCCGAAGCAATGTTTGAGCTTTGAGAACCCGTGTTTGACCGAACAGAATATTGCCGATGGGCAAGCCGTTATTCAACAAAAAAGCTTGGAATATCCTATTGATTTTTGTTTTGTAGGCCGTTTGGAAGCTGCTAAAGGTTTGGATTTGTTATTAGAAACCCTTTTGCAGCTAGATTCTGAACTATTAAAAAAAATTGGATGTATACATCTTGTTGGGTCTGGAAAACGAAAACCTTATTACGAGACACTTGCTACTAAATTACAATTACCTGTTCTATTTCATGGCTATTTATCGCGAGAAGACGTGCATACCATTTACAAGCAATGTCATGGTATTATATTACCATCTGCATCTGAAGGGTTTCCAAAAGTGATAGCCGAAGCCCTAAATTTTGGTTGTATTCCTATTGTTTCCAATGTGTCATCCATTAGTCATTATGTGCATCATGGTGTTCATGGATTTTTAATGGATGGGCTAGATGTATCTGGTCTGGATGCTTGTATTCAGTCTTTTTTAAATATGAAAGAAGAGGACCATAACCGATTAAAAACACACGCCATTCATGATATTAAGCGTTTTGGTTATTCCTATTACAATGAACGGCTTTTGAACACTATTTTATAAGTGGTCATTTTTGTATATAAACCCCTGCTATTAAAAAAAAATTTATATTTTTAAGGAAAACTAATTATACGTCAATAAGTTAATGATTTTTAAAAAACTGCATTGGACATTAAAACGGCATCCTTTTTTATATGTTATGCGATTTCGACTCTTATCCAAAAATTCAAATCAGGCCGCTATAACGTCCTGTTCGTATAATACTTTAAACAGTAAAACAGATATACCAGCCTATTTTAACACGATTAATTCAGAGATTTTTAAGGATGGAACACCAGAGACAGATTTAGAGATAGTAAAGCATTTGGTCATCTGGTTGGCAGACCATACAACTGTAGGACCTGGTTTGAGTGAGCCTTCAGATAAGGCTTTAGAAACCTTGTTATATGGAGCTGGTGGTGTTTGTAGTGATATGGCACAGGTGTTTAATAATTTTTGTGTGATTCATAATATTCCTGTTCGAGAATGGGGTACTACCAGTGTGCCTTTTAATCGTGCGAATGGTGGTCATTCTTTTAATGAAGTCTATATTCAAGACCTCCAAAAATGGTTGTTAGTTGATCCGTCTTGGGGTGTTTTCTTTTTTAATGATAACGGAGACCCGCTTTCTGTTCTTGAAGTGTATGATTTATCACGATCTGGACACGCTATTGCGTACGATTCTTTTCTTCCTGATCAGCATATTCCCTTAAAGCAGGTCCATAAAAATTATTTAAGTTCCGATATCATTCCTTTTTTAATTTGTGATTATCAGAATAAAACCTATGACCGCTATTTAAAATTAGCTAGACCTTATTTACCGGTTTTTATGATTCATTTCATGTTGTATTTGTTTGGGAAAAGCTATCATTATAAATTTCCTTTAGATGATTATAAACAGATATTTGATTAGGTTCTGGTTTCTAAATAACAATATCTTCAAATTATCAATTTTGTATTACCTTGCAGTTTCTTAACTGTGTGTAAAATTTATATTTAATACTTTGAAAACCAATATTACCTACATTAGTGCCATTGGATTTCATGCCGCTTTAGGGATCTTAATCTATTTGAATGAAAGCCTTGCGAAGCTCTACTTTTTTGGTGCTGTTTTTTATTTTTTATACCGGATTATAAATTCTTCAGATAGATTACGAACATACCAGGTATTAAAAGCTTGTGCCTATTTTGTAGGTGCTGAGGTTTTTTTTAGGACGACTAAAGGCGCCATTTCTTATGAAGCTGGTAAGTATATGGTAATTGTTTTTGTACTTATTGGTATGTTTTATAAAGGGTTATCTGGGAAAGGTTATCCCTATTTTATTTATTTGATGTTTTTAGTGCCCTCCATTTTTGTAGCTTCTACTACTTTAAGTTTTGATGCCAATTTTAGAACCAATATAGCCTTTGTATTGAGTGGCCCTGTCTGTTTGGGACTTGCCGCCTTATTTTGTTATGATAAGCGTGTCAGCAATCACCAAATGACCCAGATTATGCTCTTTATGGTCTTGCCTATTATTGCGCATACCGCTTATGTGTACTTTTATACACCCACTTTGCGTGATGTTTTAACTAGTACCGCCTCTAATCGTGATGCTGCAGGTGGTTGGGGTGCCAATCAAGTATCTGCTGTTTTGGGTTTGGGGATGTTTATTATGAGTGTTCGTTTGTTTACCAAATCACCCGGTTTAGGTTTAAAGATTTTAAATGCTATTATTTTGGGATTGATATCGTTTCGTGCAGTAACTACAATGAGTCGTGGCGGTGTGATAGCCGCTATTATGGCTATTTTGGTTTTTCTTTTTTATTATTACCGCCATTCAAGAGCTAAAAAGCGAAATGAGGTCATCGCTATATTTGGTCTATTTTGTATTAGTTTGGTTATGACCTGGTTTGTGAGTATTAATCAAACCGATGGATTGGTGAATTTGCGTTATGCCAACAAGGATCATTTAGGTCGTGAAAAAGAAGGAATAACTACAGGACGTGCCGAGCTTTTTGAAGACGAGTTGGAAGGTTTTATAGCCAGCCCCTTTTGGGGAATCGGCTCTAGTCGTGCCAAAGATCAGCGAAAAGAAGAAGAAGGTCAGGGTGTTACGTCTCATAGTGAGTTTAGTCGTACTTTAGCCGAACACGGAATTTTTGGAGTTATTATTCTTTTAATCCTTATTTTTAAACCACTAGAAATGCGTGCCAAAAATAAAGGTAATTATTATTTTTATGCCTTTTTAGCCTTTTGGTTTTTAACCATTAATCATATGTCCATGCGGATTGCCATGCCTGCTTTTATTTATGGACTCGCTTTATTACACGTAACAGATGACAAACGTCCTATACATAGGAAACCACTTAAACCAAGCGCAAAGTAATATATCGGCTATTGGTGTATTAGGTCCTTTGTTAACTAGCGAAGGTTATACGTTGTATTATGCTTCATCCAAGAGCAACAAACTCTTGCGGTTGATTCATATGCTTTTTAGCGTTTGTCGCTATGCGAAGCGCGCCGATGTGGTTTTAATAGACACCTATAGTACTACTAATTTTTATTACGCGTTTTTGGTGAGTCAGCTTGGTCGGTTAGTGGGTTTGTCTTATATACCGATACTTCATGGTGGTGATTTGCCAACTCGATTACGTAATTCTCCAAAATTAAGTAACTTGATATTTACACATGCGCTTCGATTGGTGTCACCATCACTCTATTTACAAGAAGCTTTTAAAAAACCCGGTTTTGCACCTGTTGTTTATATTCCTAATGGTCTTTCTATTAAACAATATCCGTATCAAAAGAAAACTTATGACACGATTCGCTTGTTATGGGTGCGCTCTTTTTCAAATATCTATAATCCGGAATTAGCGGTTCGTGTTTTAAAGCGCCTACAAGATTCTGGTTATACTTGTGAGCTTTGTATGGTAGGTCCTGATACAGGCGATGGTAGTTTTCAAGCTACTCAAAAACTGGCTTCCGATTTAGATGTTGCTGTACGGTTTACAGGGAAACTACCTAAATCAGAATGGCTGGCTTTAGCAACACATTATAATGTTTTTATTAATACCACCAATTTTGATAATATGCCTGTGAGTGTTATTGAAGCTATGGCATTAGGCTTACCAATTGTTTCTACCAATGTTGGTGGTTTGCCCTATTTAATTACTCATGGCGAAACTGGACTTTTGGCTCCATCAGATGATGCTTTAGCTTTTGAAGTCGCTGTTGTACAGTTGGTATCTGATATAGACAGGACTCATATTATGACTGAACGTGCTCGTGCCATGGTTGAGGGGTTTGATTGGGATGTGGTGAAGGGACTTTGGTTTGCGGTTTTAGTTGAGTCGTGAAAAGTGAGAGGTGAGAAGTGATTAGTGAGTCAGGCAAAGTTTCAGGTTTGGAGCGCTCTTTGTTATTTTTAAACAGCTCAGAGTCAATAAGTCCTAATAAGCTTGTGATATTTAATGAACTTTGTATCTTTACTTCGCTATTAATTCAACCATGGGAAAACAAACTATTCATTTTAATATATCAGAACGTAAATTGCTTTTGCGTCTCGTCGATTTATTTAGTATTCTTCTTTCTTTATATTTGGTAAGTGATTGGTTTCATTTTGATTATTTTACTATATCACCTGAAAACTGGACTTGGGTATTTATTTTGGCAGTTTACATAACTATTTTTGGGACCGTTTTTGAACTTTATGACTTACAAAAAGCTAGCCGTCCAGATACCGTATTTGCAAATATTATTTTATCTGCATCCGTAACAGTTTTATTTTATTTGCTGACTCCATATTTAACTCCTGCATTGCCCTCTAATCGTATGCAGATTGTTTATTTCTATTTAGCGATAATAATTGCCTTATCTATTTGGCGCTTGGTATACATTAATTTTATAAGCTCTCCACGCTTTTATAAAAAAGTGCTCATTGTTGGTGAAACATCCAATATTGAGACGATTATTAATGCTTTCAAGCATGCCGATCCAAACTATAAAATTGTAGGATATATTAATTGCGAGCGCGTTATTACTGATAGTGTTGGGTTTAAAGATGTTATTGAATATCCTCCTGAAGCTTTACACCGCGTTATACAAGAGCAGTCTATTTCTGAAATTGTAGTAGCTAGTTATAATGCCGAAACTATAACCTCTCAAATTTACAATGATTTGATTACGTTGTTAGAGCGTGGATTTCCTATTAAAGAATACACACAGGTTTATGAGGATATAACGTATAGAGTACCCGTACAATTTGTGGGTAAAGATTTCTATAAGTACTTTCCGTTTAGTAGGAGTAACCATAATAAATTGTATTTGTTTTTTCAACGTAGCTTTGATTTAGTGTTTTCTATTGTTGGTGTTCTATTTGGTTTTAGTGTTTTACCTTTTATTGTATTCGGAAATTTGTTTGGTAATAGAGGGCCCTTGTTTTATTTTCAAGAGCGGGTAGGAAAGAATGGTGCTTTATTTCAAATTATTAAGTTCCGAACTATGGTTATCAATGCTGAATCTACTGGTGCCGTTTGGGCAGTTAAAAATGATAGTCGGATAACACCTTTTGGTAAGTTTTTAAGATGTACCCGTTTGGATGAAGTGCCTCAATTTTTAAATATTTTAAAGGGCGATATGAGTTTGATTGGACCACGGCCAGAGCGTCCATATTTTGTGAACGAATTGTCAGCCTTGATTCCTTTTTATGAAACGCGCCATATTGTGAAACCCGGTTTAACCGGTTGGGCACAAATTAATGTGCGTTACGGAAACACCGTTGATGATAGTTTATTGAAACTTCAATACGATTTATACTATATTAAACACCGAAGCTTTTTTCTTGATTTTAATGTGATGGTGAAAACAGTAGGGACGATGCTATATTTTAGAGGACAGTAGTTTTTTGAGTTATGAGTAGTTACAAATTTCTACAGTTTTAGGGTTCTAGTTGCTTGTTGTAATAGCTAATCAAAAATACATATCTGATTACTAATACCACCAAGAAGGGTATTAATGCTGGAGCAAATACTTGAACACCAACAATCCAATGAAAACTCATAAGAGCCAACATAATTATTAGAAATTTCATAAATGGAATCACCCAAGGTTTTGGTTGCTTTTTAGTTATTTGCCAGAGTAATAGCCCATTTAAAGGAAATGTCCAAAGTAAATTGTAATTATATGCGGTAGCTTGATGGTCTGTTGCAAACCACAATAGTAAAACAAGGATGCCTATAAGTGTTGTTGAAACCAACAGGATGCTATCTAAAAGTTTAGTGCGTTTTTGTTGTTTGAAATCCTTATAAGTGATTCCCAAAATAAGCAGGCTTATGATGCTGAAAACAATCAAAGGACTCCATAAAACGTTGGTATTTGATGAGTCTATTTTTTTCTGATATACGGTTTCCTCACTTTTTACCAGTTTTCTTTCGCCTACAGTAGCTTCACTAAAAAAAGTATGGATATAAGTTGGTAAAAACATGTGTTCTTCTGCTGTTGCTTGTTGGTCTATTACGGAACCTAAAGCGAGATCAATCCCAAGACTTCCCCATGTATTAGTAGGTGCTTTTTCGCGAATGAGGCTTCTAAAGGTTTGTGGTTGGAAATTTTCTGGCTCGTGAAACGTGATTTGATTGTTTAAAACTATTTGTAAAACATCTTTAATTTTTGTGGCGCAATTATCAAAAAAGAAATCGTATAAATAGTCTCGATTTTCTGGTTTGTAATTGTTTACCAGGTAATTAAGAAGGGCTTGTTTTTCATTTAAAGACATATTTAAAACCTGTTCTGTCATGGTTCTGTTTTGCCAGATGTAAAAATCTTTAAGATCCTTGTATTTGCTTTTTCCGATAGAATAGTTGAGTTTTCCTTGGGCGAAATTCAAATAAAAACCGGGTTCATTAAAAGGGAAGCGTCCATAATCATAACCTACATCCAAATTGATAGCACGATCGCGAATACGGAAGATATTATGTCCGAAGGCATCGTTTAAAGACGTTCCAGATCCGATGGTTATGACACTTACTTCAGCTTGTAATGATAATTGTTGGCTATAGTTTTGTTGAAAACAAAGCAAGAGAAAAAGACCTAAAATACGGATATTCATAACAGAGTTGGTTATCTAAAAATACTAAAATCAAGTTTTAAAGAAAACACATTGGAGTATAAAGCAACACTTTGATCGCCAATATCTGTAAATGCATAATCTACTTGAATGCCTTTGTATTTAAAGCCTAGTCCAATACTTGGCTGAAAGGAAACGGTTTCATTATTATCTATTTGTAATTCATTTTGAAAATTACCAACACCTGTGCGTAAATACACCATATCTAGGTAGCCAAATTCGAAACCTACGGCCGGTGTAACACTAGCAAATGAGGTAGAAATAATATCATTGTTTTGCTCGAACCGGACATTTAAATCTACTTCTGCAAGTAGCGAATAATCATAGCGAAAAATAAATTTCTTGGACACGCCTAACTGTAGTTTTGGAATGGTGATTTCAGTTGTTTCCGGTAATTCTTGATTTTGACCTTCAACGGCATTTTGGATTGTTGAAAATTCGTCTTCATCTATTGCCCATGCATTAAATGTTGTTGTAATATCGCGTGCCATGATTCCAAATTTCCAATCACTTTCTGTTTCAAACTGGATAGCTGCATCTAAACCAAAACCCCAGGAAGAGGCAAAATCACCAATAATTCTTCGGATAACTTTTGCATTGATACCATAATTTAAACCGTCTAACGGTAATCTTCTGGCATAAGAGAACGTTACACCATAATCTGCTGTTGAAAACAAACTGATTCTGTCATAATTAATGTTGCCTTCATCATCAATTAATTGTGTGGTGTTTAAAATGTCATCAACCGCAAAACGAATTATAGAGATACCAATTGCTGATTGATCGTCAATAGGCATAGCAAACGCTATATAATCATAGTTGGCAATATTAGCAAAATAACTGGAATGCATGAGGGCTAATTGCTTATCCTCAATATTAACCAGTCCTGCAGGATTCCAATAGCCCGAGTTAACATCAGCAGAGTGTGCGGTTACCGCATTACTCATACCCAATGCAGCAGCATCCACACCAATATTCATAAATTCGTTAGAATATTTTCGTACGGCTTGACTATATACTGTTACAGAGACTAAAAAAACTAGTGCTGTGATTCGTAATGCTTTCAAATACAATTCTTTTTTTGCAAAGATGCTACAATTTTTCAACATATTAAACTTCAAAATCGTTGAGTTATTGTTTGTTGTTTGTTTTTATCTATTAATTATGTGGAAATTGAAGGTTATGTGTACGAATTGTTTAGGTGTTTGTCGTGGAGGTGTTAAGTTGTTTAGGTGTTTGTCGTGGAGTTGTAAAGTTTTGAAGTGAAGCGTTTCATAGTTTCAAATTCTAAATAGACATATGGTTAAAAGATGGGATTTTCTTTTCTTTTTTACTCACCACATTTGTTTATTTAATTATGTTCATTTTATTCGGCGTCTATATTTTTTTATTGGAACTCATGATGTGCTTCGCAGTTGCCTTGATGCAAAACGAACCAAAAGATCAAAACCGTTTTTAGGAAATTATTCGTCTATTTCGATTTTAAATATTGTACTCATGATGTGCTTCGCAGTTGCCTGCGTAACGCAAGCTCTTTTCTTGAGATTATTTCGGAATGTTAACGATGTTTTTGTCGTAAATCCCTTGTTGTATGAGGGTTTTGTTTATTTTGTAACTTGCTATTTCTGAAAACGGTTGGGCTTTTGGTTTAAGTTATTGGCGTTTGAATACAATCATTGTCTATTATAAACTTTTGTAAGGTTTGAAAAGTTGTAGAATTTCATGTTACTAATAAAAACGTTTCGAACCTTGTTGTTTGCCACAAATAGTTTGTTATTTTTACACGATTATCCATTTGTAACATGAAAAAACACATCCCTAATTTTATTACGCTATTAAATCTATTAAGTGGTTGTATAGCTGTTGTGCTTGCCGTAAATAACCAGTTTGTTACGGCTGCTATTTTTGTTTTTCTAGGCATATTTTTTGATTTTTTCGATGGTTTTTTTGCTCGTAAATTCAATGTACAAGGACCGTTAGGTGTTCAGTTAGATTCTCTTGCCGATATGGTAACAAGCGGTTTGGTTCCTGGCGTGGTTATGTTTAAACTTCTACATATAGCATTGGGAAATCCAGTTTTGGAGGACTCGGATTCGCTTTGGAGTCATGCCACGCTGCTAGACGGTTTGCATTATGCGCCTTTGGCCTTTGTTGGTTTTTTTATTACATTATCATCGGCATATCGTTTGGCTAAATTTAATATAGATGAGGATCAACAAAGCTATTTTAAAGGCTTGCCAACACCAGCAAACGCGATATTCATTTTGTCGTTACCACTGATTATTGAATTTCAAAATCATGAAGGTATGAATGCTTTAATTTTAAATCCTTGGTTTCTGATCATCATCACATTGATAAGTACTTTTATGCTTAATGCTCCTGTGAATTTATTTGCGCTTAAATTTAAAACGTGGGATTTTAAAACGAACATAACACGCTACATATTTCTGATTTTAACGATTGTATTATTAATTGTTCTGCATTTTGCTGCTATTCCAATCGTGATTCTACTTTATGTTATCCTGTCACTATTAACGGCTAAAAGCATACAAGCTTAATTCATTTTAATTAAACTGATATTCGATTTTTATGGCTTCTGGATTTTTCGCTCTTCTTGATGATATTGCAGCTCTTATGGATGATGTGGCTGTTTTAAGCAAAGTTACCACCAAAAAAACAGCCGGTATTTTAGGTGATGATTTGGCTGTTAATGCAGAAAAAGCTTCCGGTTTTGTGTCTTCCAGGGAATTGCCAGTTTTGTGGGCTATAACGAAAGGTTCTTTTTTAAATAAATTGATTATTTTACCAATTGCGTTTTTATTAAGTGCTTTTTTACCAGCTGCTGTGACGATTATTTTAGTTTTAGGTGGTATTTATTTAGCGTTTGAAGGAGCTGAAAAAATTTACGAATATTTTGTACCTCATAAACATGTAAATGATGTAAAGCTTGATGTTACGGAAGTTCCTTCAGAAGAAGAGATTCTACAACTGGAGCAAACGAAAGTGAAATCGGCTATTATAACCGATTTTATCTTGTCGGTTGAAATTGTCATTATTGCTTTGGGTGCTGTTTTAGAGCAAACACTACTGATTCAAATTATTGTGGTTTCCATTGTTGCTATTATAGCAACGGTTGGTGTGTACGGCATTGTAGCTTTAATAGTTAGAATGGATGATTTTGGTTTAAAATTGGTAGAAAAAAGTAACGGAACGGGTTTTATGCACCAATTCGGAACCATTTTAGTTGGTGCTTTGCCGTATGTTATAAAAAGTTTGTCCGTAATAGGCACCATTGCTTTGTTATTAGTTTCTGGTGGTATTTTTGCCCATAATATTGATTTCTTTCATCATATTTTAGAATCTTGGCCAGCTATTATTAGGGAATTCTTAATTGGTTTAGCTATTGGTGTTTTTGCGGTGGTTATTTTTAAGGCTGTACTTTGGGTTGTTGGGATGGTAAGAGGGTAATAAATTGTGGAGATGTAGAGTTGTTTTCTGCCAGGCGGCAGACAGTGTCGTTGAGTTAAAATAAGTTGTCTCGCGAAGGCGCGAAGTGGCGAAGTTTTTATATGTTGAGGTATGAGTTGGATTGGGAGAACGATTCAGATGAAAAGAATACTATTATTCTTTTTTATGAATTTGGTGTTTATTTCTTGAATTTTTTATTTTCTGAACACTGAACACTGAACACTGAACACTGAACACTGAACACTGAAAACTGATTTACTCCCTAATTTTCTTTCTACGTAATTCAAAATTCTGTCCTAAATACACTTTGCGTACCATTTCATCATTGGCTAATTCTTCGGGTTCACCAGCTTTTAGAATGCTACCTTCAAACATTAAATAGGTTCTGTCTGTAATGGCTAATGTTTCTTGTACGTTGTGATCGGTAATTAAAATACCAATGTTCTTTTTAGTTAACTGTGCTACAATACGCTGAATATCCTCAACAGCCACAGGATCTACTCCTGCAAAAGGTTCATCTAACAAAATAAAATTAGGATCGGTAGCTAAAGCACGCGCTATTTCCGTACGACGACGTTCACCACCAGACAATAAATCGCCACGACTTTTTCTAATATGTCCTAAACTAAACTCATCAATAAGCGATTCCATTTTATGCAGTTGTTCTTTCTTGCTTAATTTGGTTAGTTGCAACACGCTTAAAATATTATCTTCAATACTTAATTTTCTAAAAACAGATGCTTCTTGGGCTAGATATCCAATACCATTTTGAGCCCTTTTATACATTGGGAATTTGGTAATGTTGGTGTTTTCTAAATGAATGGTTCCACCATTGGGCTTTATAAGACCAACTATCATATAAAATGAGGTTGTTTTACCAGCACCATTTGGTCCTAGAAGACCAACAATTTCTCCTTGGTTTACTTCTAAAGACACATCTTTAACGACTTTTCTGCCGCCATAAGATTTCATTAAATGTTCTGCTTTTAGTTTCATAGGCTTATACTCAGGGCTAAAATAGTAAAATCAGCAAAACAATATTAAGTTTCGCATTGAATTTACATAAAGTTTAACGCCCTTTCTATTTAAAATCTATTTCTTCTTTACATTCTTTTTGGCTTGCCTGGCTTGGTTTCTAACCACTATTTTTGATATATAAATACTAATTTGATACAGTAATAGTATAGGAATTGCCACAATTACTTGACTCGCAATATCTGGAGGTGTAATAATAGCTGAAATAATCAAAACGATTACTAAAGCAAACTTGCGGTATTTTTTTAAAATTTGAGGTGTTACGAGTCCTATTTTGGTTAAAAAGTAAATAACAATAGGTAACTCAAAAACAAATCCAGAGGCTAGTGAAGACGATCTTACCAACGCAATGTATGAGCTTAAATCTATTTCATTTGAAATCTCCGTACTCACATTATAAGTTCCAAGAAAATTAATGGATAAAGGTGTGACTATGTAGTACCCAAATAACACTCCAATAAAAAATAGTAACGATGTAACTATAATAAAACCACGTGAATGTTTCCGCTCGTTCGGGTTTAAACCTGGGCTGATAAATTTCCAGAATTGGTATATCACATACGGGAAAGCAATAATTAGACCAGCATAGATAGACGTCCATATGTGTGCTGAAAACTGGCCAGCCATGGTTCTGTTTTGAATACGGAACGGAAACTCTTCCAAACAAAAGGTCGTGGTTATACCAATAAATTGGGATATTTCACATAACCATTGGTAGGTTGGAAAAGTCATTCTTTTTGGACCAAAAATTATGGTTTCAAAAATAAAGTCGGAAAAAATAAAAGCGAAAGTTCCAGCTACTAAAATGCCAAGCGTGGATCGGATTAAATGCCATCTTAATTCTTCCAGATGGTCCAGAAATGACATGTCGTTAATACTCTTTTTTGCCATTATAAAATGCCTTCTTTTATTAAATCATGAATATGCACAATTCCCGCATATTCTCCATTTTTTTCTACTAATAATTGCGAAATACCATAGGTTTCCATTTGTTCTTTAGCATCTATAGCCATAGCATTAGCGTTAATATGTTTTGGGTTGGAGCCCATAATATCTTTAGCTGTTAAATGGCTAAAATCGTTGGATTTTGTAAGCATTCGTCTTAAATCGCCATCGGTAATAATACCCACTATTTTATGGTTTTCAACTACAGCAGTAACCCCTAACATTTTTTCGGAAATTTCAATAATTACCTCTTTAATATTGGTGTTTGGGTTTACCAGTGGCTTTTGGTTTACATCACTCATATCGCTTACACGTAAATACAGTTTTTTACCTAAAGCACCACCAGGATGGTATTTAGCAAAATCATTACTTGTAAAACCACGTAGTTCCAACAAACAAACAGCCAGCGCATCACCCATTACCAATTGTGCTGTGGTACTGGTTGTTGGAGCTAGATTATTAGGACAGGCTTCTTTTTCTACAAAGGTGTTGAGTAGAAAATCAGAATTTTTAGCTAAAAATGAATCGCGATTACCAGTAATTGCAATCATTTTATTTTTAGCACGTCTAATAAAAGGAACAAGTACTTTAATTTCTGGCGTATTTCCGCTTTTAGAAATGCAGATTACCACATCGTCTTCCAATATTAAACCTAAATCACCATGAATAGCATCAGCTGCATGCATGAAAACAGCCGGTGTTCCTGTGGAATTTAATGTAGCTACTATTTTAGTTGCAATTATGGCACTTTTACCAATTCCTGTAATGATAACACGACCTTTGGAGTTTAAAATGCAGGTAACAGCATCCGAAAAATCGGTATCTATCAAGGAAGACAGGTTAGCAATGGCCAAACTTTCCATGTTAATGGTCTGTTTTGCAGTTTGTAAGATTGAATTATGAGTTTTCAAAATTTATTATTTTTTAGGGTTGATGCTTTTAAAGAATTTATTATCTTTAAAGTTATTCAAACTAAATAATTAATTTGTTGGTTTTTGACCATTGCAAAGCTAACAAAAATAATTATCAGAGTTCTGTAAATGCACTCGTAATTAATTAATAGCATAATTCAATACAGTGCGTTTTAAATGAGGGAAAGTAAAATTTTAAAAACGACACATGTCTGTAAATGAAAAAGACTTGCACAGCGCATTGAAAACCTATTTTGGTTTTAATGCATTTAAAGGCTTGCAAGAACGAGTAATAAAAAGTATTTTATCGGGAAAGGATACATTTGTTATCATGCCAACTGGTGGTGGAAAATCCTTGTGTTACCAGTTGCCAGCATTGATGCAAGAAGGTACTGCTATAGTCGTATCACCTTTAATTGCCTTGATGAAAAATCAAGTAGATGCCATTCGTGGTGTTTCAGAGCATCAGGGTGTTGCTCATGTTTTAAATTCGTCTTTGAATAAAACCGAGATAAAACAGGTAAAACATGATATTACATCAGGGATAACTAAGCTCCTTTATGTAGCTCCTGAATCGCTTACAAAAGAAGAAAACGTGGAGTTTTTGCGTTCGGTGAAAATTTCGTTCATGGCTGTAGATGAAGCGCATTGTATTAGTGAATGGGGACATGATTTCCGACCAGAATATCGTAATTTAAAAAGTATTATTGAGCGTATTGGCGATAATATTCCTATTATTGGCTTAACGGCAACAGCGACACCTAAAGTACAAGAAGACATACTTAAAAATTTAGGGATTCATGATGCTATGACTTTTAAAGCGTCCTTTAATAGACCTAATTTATATTATGAGATTCGCCCGAAAACTAAAAATGTAGATGCGGATATTATCCGTTTTGTTAAAAAATACGAAGGAAAATCAGGTATTGTTTATTGCTTAAGTAGAAAACGAGTTGAAGAGCTTTCACAAACACTGCAAGTCAATGGCATAAAAGCCGTTCCTTATCATGCAGGTTTGGATGCTAAAACACGAGCCAAACATCAAGACATGTTTCTTATGGAAGATGCTGATGTGGTAGTTGCTACCATAGCTTTTGGTATGGGAATAGATAAACCAGATGTTCGGTTTGTAATACACCATGATATTCCTAAAAGCATTGAAAGTTATTACCAAGAAACAGGTCGTGCAGGACGTGATGGAGGCGAAGGTTATTGTTTAGCATTTTATGCGTATAAAGATATCGAAAAATTAGAAAAATTTATGTCTGGCAAACCTGTTGCTGAACAGGAAATAGGACATGCTTTGCTACAAGAAGTTGTAGCTTACGCTGAAACATCTATATCTAGACGAAAATTTATACTGCATTATTTTGGTGAAGAATTCGATTCCGAAACTGGTGATGGTGCTGACATGGACGACAATATGCGTCACCCTAAAAAGCAACACGAAGCGCAGGATAATGTTGTTTTATTGTTAGATACTGTTTCAAAAACCAATGAAAAATATAAATCTAAAGATTTGGTTCATGTTCTAATAGGAAAAGAAAATGCCTTAATTAAATCGCATAAAACGAATGAACAACCATTTTTTGGATTAGGAAGCTCTGAAAGTGATAAATACTGGATGGCTTTAACACGTCAAGTCTTGGTAGCTGGTTTCTTGAAAAAGGATATTGAAACCTATGGTGTTATCAAATTAACACCAGGAGGTCTAAATTATTTAGAGAATCCAAAATCGTTTATGATGACGGAGGATCATTTGTTTAATGCAGAAGTAGATGAGGCGATTATTACCGCCTCAAAAGGGGGAGGAGCAGTTGCTGATGAAGCGTTAATGAACATGTTAAAGGATTTACGAAAGCGTAATGCCAAGCGATTAGGTGTTCCACCATTTGTTATTTTCCAAGATCCATCATTAGAAGATATGGCTTTAAAATATCCCGTTTCTATTGAAGAATTGGGTTATGTACATGGTGTAGGTGAAGGAAAAGCTAAAAAATACGGTAAAGATTTTGTGGATTTAATAGCCCGATATGTTGACGAAAATGAGATTATTCGCCCAGATGATATGGTGGTGAAGTCTACAGGAATGAATTCTGCACTTAAGCTATACATTATCCAAAACATTGACAGAAAATTACCGCTTGATGATATAGCATCTGCTAAAGGTATGTCCATGGGTGATTTTATAAAGGAAATGGAAGCCATCGTTTTTTCTGGAACTAAATTAAATATTAACTACTGGATTCAGGATATTTTAGACGAAGATCAGCAAGAAGAAATTCACGATTATTTTATGGAATCCGATACGGATAAAATTGATGTAGCTATTGATGAGTTTGATGGTGATTATGACGATGAAGAATTACGTTTATATCGCATTAAGTTTATTAGTGAGGTGGCGAATTAGGTTCAGAGTTTTAAAGTTGCAAGTTAAGGTGTTTAAAAGGTGATGATTTTTTAATCATCACTAATTACTCATACCTAATTCCTTTTTTTTAAAACATCATTTCATATCTTTGCACTTCATTAAAAAATTATACCATGCAAGACGGATTATACGCAAAATTTCATACAAATAAAGGTGACATTTTAGTTGCTTTAGAATTTAAAAAAACACCAGGAACAGTAGGCAACTTTGTTGCTTTAGCTGAAGGGGATTTAGAAAATTCTGCTAAAAAACAAGGAACACCATATTATAATGGTTTAAAATTTCATCGTGTTATTCCAGATTTCATGATTCAAGGTGGTTGTCCTCAAGGTACAGGAACTGGTAATCCAGGTTATAAATTTGATGATGAGTTTCACCCAGATTTAAAACATGATGCACCAGGAATTTTATCCATGGCTAATGCAGGTCCAGGAACAAATGGCAGTCAGTTTTTTATTACGCATGTTGAAACCCCTTGGTTAGACGGAAATCATACCGTTTTTGGTAAAGTACAAGAAGGACAAGATATTGTTGATGCTATTGCGCAAGGTGACACACTTGATACGTTAGAAATTATTCGTGTTGGAGCAGAGGCTGAAAATTTTAACGCTGTAGAAGCTTTTAGAACCTTTGAAGGCTCTCGTGAAAAGCGTTTAGCTGAAGAAAAAGCAGCTGGTGAAGCGGAATTAGATAAATTAGCAGCTGGTTTTGACAAAACGGATAGTGGATTGCGTTACCAAATCCTTCAAAAAGGAACTGGAGCAAAAGCACAAAAAGGTCAAACAGTTTCTGTACATTATAAAGGACAGTTAGCAGATGGAACGGTTTTCGATTCGTCCTACAAACGTAAAGACCCATTAGAATTTCAAGTAGGCGTTGGTCAAGTAATTGCAGGTTGGGACGAAGGTATTTGCTTATTGAACGTAGGTGATAAAGCCCGATTAGTTATACCAAGTCATTTAGGTTATGGCTCACGAGGTGCTGGTGGAGTTATTCCAGCCGATGCGACTTTGATTTTTGATGTTGAATTAGTAAACGTTAAATAATTTTCGAAATAAAATTCATTTTAACTGTAACAAATAGTAAAAAAAACGTCTCATTTTTAATGGGACATTTTTTTGCTTAATTTTCAGCAATCATCACAAAAAGAGATATAATTTCATGAAAGTAAGTTTATCATACCTATCCGTTTTTATTGTTTTTTTAGTTACAAGCTGTTCAAATAGTATCAATTATACAGATTCTATAAAAACAGAAACTTCGGGTCGTTATTTATACAATTTAGATGCTGTTATTGACGTTTTTTATAAAGATGATAACTTATTTTTAACGTGGAGAGGAGCCGAAATTAAGCCAGTTGCACTTGATGAATACACTTTTTTTGTTCCTGATATGTATCAGAAATTACGTTTTTTGAAACATCCAGATACAAACAAATCCTATTTGGCTATTATTCCTGAAAATGAAGGCGATACCATTTCTTATGCGTATATAAAAGTATCAGATACTTTTAATACACCTTCTATGCATTTGAATCATAAAAATTATGAAGCAGCACTTCAGGGGTTTATGGTTATTAAAATGACAGATTCAACGTCTCAATTTATAAACGAGCGTGAATTTAATAGTATAGGATACAAATTTTTGAGAGACAAAGCATACGATGATGCCATTGCTGTTTTTAAAATAAATACGGCTTTGCATCCCGATAGTGATAATGTTTATGATAGTTTGGCTGATGGCTATTTAACTCAAGGAGATAGTGTTTTGGCATTTAACAATTACAAAAAAGCACTACAGTTGAATCCGAGTAATAGACGTGCCAAAGAATTTGTTTCAATATATAAAGAAACAAAAGCATCTCATTAGCCGTTACATATATCCACTACTTTTTCCACTTAATATTGCAACCCATACTTGGTTTTTGAGTTTCTTTATTTTCTTTATTTTCAAGGATACAATTTAAAGCATGGCGTAAATCTGATCCAGATAAAGGGAAGTTATTTCCAGGTCGTGAATTATCTAACTGACCACGATAGGTAAGTTCTAAATCTTTATTAAACACATAAAAATCTGGTGTGCATGCCGCTTGATATGCTTTTGCTACTTCTTGTGTCTGGTCATATAAATAAGGAAAAATATAGCCTTCAACCATAGCATTTTGTGTCATTTTTTCTGGTGAATCCTGCGGATAGTTTTCTACATCGTTACTAGAAATAGCAATGAAATTTACACCTTTACTTTTGTGTTCTTTTGCAATTTTTACGATTTCAGAATTTACATGTATAACAAACGGACAATGGTTACAAATAAACATAATTACGGTTGCTTTTAATCCTTTAGCTTCTTGAAGTGAAATCAAACTATTTGATACGGTATCCATTAAGTTGAAGTTTTTTGCTTTTGTGCCCAAGGGAAGCATGTTTGATGGTGTTAATGACATGTTTGTTTCTTTTTTTTATGAGCATTAAAGTTAAGTAATATTTGATTTATGCCCAATTTATGGACTTGTAATTTAGATTGCGACTAATCAAGCTTTTGATAATACATTGATCATTTTGTTGGGTTTTGATTTGCTATTTTAAAATTTTACTATCATATTACAACATTAATAGTCTAACTAACTAATGCCATCATATTCATGCAGGAACTTGACCGAGTTCAAATTCATTTTGATTCCAGTAATTTGTGGATTCTAAACATAGCGCTTGCATTTGTTATGTTTGGCGTCGCATTAGGGATTTCCATGGCAGATTTTAAAGCCTTGTTTAAAACACCCAAAGTGGTTTTAATTGGGTTACTGTCTCAATTTATTTTATTACCATTATTAACATTTGGTTTTATAGTTGTTGTAAATCCGCAGCCTAGTATTGCTCTAGGTATGATGATGGTTGCAGCATGTCCTGGTGGAAATATTTCAAATTTCATGACGCATTTAGCAGGAGGAAACACGGCACTTTCTGTGAGTCTAACGGCTTTTTCTACCTTTATTGCAATAATTATGACACCGTTTAATTTTGAGTTTTACGGTAATTTGTACCAGCCTACAGCTGCGTTGTTGCAAGATGTTTCGTTAAACCCATTCGATTTGGTTCAAATAGTATTACTCATTTTAGGAATTCCCTTACTTTGTGGCATGTTGGTGCGTTTTAAATTTCCAACAATAGCAAAACGTTTGGCGTATTGGTTAAAACCGTTTTCTATTCTTGTTTTTGTGGGTATTGTTATTATTGCCTTAATGAATAATTTAGATGTTTTTTCAGAATATATACACCATGTTTTATTGCTTGGTATTAGTCATAATTTACTCGCCTTTTTATTAGGCTTTTTAATAGCACGTGCTTTTAAATTATCTTTTGAAAATCAGAAGACACTCACCATAGAAACTGGAATTCAAAATTCTGGAATAGGCCTTTTACTGATTTTTACGTTCTTTAATGGGTTAGGAGGTATGGCTATTATGGCTGCTTTCTGGGGAATTTGGCATATTGTATCTGGTTTATTACTGTCTTATTTTTGGTCTTCTAAATTGACAACAAAAACTCAAGTTGTTTGAAAAAAATCTGGTTACATAGCGTTCGTTTTTATATAAAACTAGGATTGTTTTTTTATTACAGACGCATTCAGGTAATGAATGTTGAAAACGTACCAATAAATGGTCCAGTAATTTTTGTTTCTAACCATAACAACGCGCTAATGGATGCTTTACTTATTGCTACGCAGTCTGGACGGTTTTCTTATTTTTTAACGCGTGCAAGTGTTTTTAAAAAACCATTTATAAACGCGCTTTTGCGAAGTTTAAACATGTTACCCGTTTATAGAATTCGCGATGGTTGGAATACGGTTACTAATAATACAGCTATTTTTGAAAGTTGCAGTTCATGTCTGTCTAAAGGCGAAGCTGTCGCGCTTTTCCCAGAAGGGAATCACCATATTAACAGAACCGTTAGGCCCTTAAGTAAAGGTTTTACGCGAATTGTTTTTGAAACATTAAACTCGTTTCCATCAACCCATTTAAAACTCATTCCCATAGGCGTAAACTATGAACAAGCTGATGCTTTTGCTGATAGTGTCATGCTTAATTTTGGTTCAGAAATTTTAGCTACAAATTATTTAGACACCAACCAGACTGTGGAAGGAAATCGTTTAAAACAGGACGTTTGGGAAGCGTTAACCCATCTAACAACTCATATTCCAGCAGGTAATTATGATGATACGTTACACAAATTACAAGCGCTTCATGCCGATTTTTTAAACCCAGAAGCTGTTAATACCTGTATATCTTCAGCATTTCAAAATTGTACATTTAATAAAAAAAGTAAAACAAATACTTTAAAGTCTTTTTTTAAGTTTTCAATGATTGTATTGCTAATTGGTCCCTATCTAATCTGGAAATTACTTGCAGAGCCAAAAATTAAGGAAGTGGAATTTGTTGCCACGTTTAGGTTTGGATTAGCCATTAGTATTGTGCCTATTTGGCTTGTATTTATCATGCTAATTTTAATAGGTTGTTTTGGTATTCAAATCGGGTTAGCATATTTTATACTTTCGGTATTGGTGTCACTTATAGCTGTTAAATTATAGTCATAAAAAAAGCCACTAAAAGTGGCTTCATTATATAGTTTTAGTTTCTTAAATATCATCAAAATCGATATCAGTAAAGCGTTCAGCAGATTTTGGTGCTTCATCTGTAACAGACGTTTCATCAGCATCACCATACTCTTCTTTCTTGAAATCTTTTTGGTGACGTTCGCTAATGACTTCATCTCCTTTCTCGTTGATGATATAATCCGTCATTTCTTTGAGAATGGTATTAAATTCATAAAAATCTTCTTTGTATAAATAAATTTTGTGCTTTTTGTAATGGAAAGAACCATCATCATTTGTGAATTTTTTGCTTTCAGTAACTGTTAAGTAATAATCGCCCGCTTTTGTAGATCTTACATCAAAAAAATACGTTCGCCTTCCAGCTCGTAAAACTTTTGAGAAAATCTCTTCTTTCTCCATCATTCCATTAGTATCCATAGTCATAATATATTATAAAAACACAAATTGTAAGTTCTTCAAAAATCTAAAAAAATCAGATACCAACCAACAAATTATGAGTTTTCTTTTAGCTATCTCACTAATTCTCGTTTAAGGTGTTAATAATGAAACTGTTAAAAACAGACTCTAACCTGTTCTATACTTTATAAATTGGAAGATTCACTCAATTGTTTTTCATATAGATTTTTATAATAACCATCTGTATTTATTAGCGTTTCATGTGTTCCAGCTTGAACAATTTGTCCAGCTTCCATGATTATTATTTTATCGGCATTTTTAGCTGCAGAAATTCGGTGACTCACTATTATGGTTGTTTTTCCGGTTGTTAGTTTTTTAAGATTATTAAGGATTTTTTCTTCGGTTTCAGTATCTACAGCTGATAAACAATCGTCAAATAATAAAATTTGAGGATCTTTAATAATGGCTCTGGCTATGGAAACCCGTTGCTTTTGTCCACCAGAAAGGGTAATGCCACGTTCGCCTAAAACAGTTTCATAACCTTTATTAAAATCGATGATGTTTTTGTGAACTTGTGCATATTTTGCTGCTTGAATAACTTCCTCATTTGTAGCATCCTCTTTTCCAAATTTGATGTTATTATTAATGGTATCCGAGAATAAAAAGGCATCCTGCGGAACGTATCCAATAGCATCCCGAAGATCATCCAGATTTACTTGGTCTATTGGTAAACCATCTATTAACAATTCACCACTTTTAATATCGTATAAACGACCAATTAAATCTAAAATGGTAGATTTTCCAGAGCCTGTTTTTCCAATAACAGCTAATGTTTCACCGCCTTTAACGGAAAAAGAAACATCGTTTAAGGCTTGAATATTGGTATCATCATATATAAAGGACACGTTTTTAAAAACAATATCACCTTTTATATCTGTATGCTGTTGCGCTTTATTTTTTATTTCTGGTGAAATTTTTAAAAACTCATTGATTCGGTTTTGAGATGCTTCAGCCGTTTGCACAATAGAGGTTACCCAACCAACCGTTGCTACAGGCCACGTTAGCATATTTACATAAATAATGAATTTAGTAATGACACCTAAACTTATTTCGCCAGAGATGTATTGTAATCCACCAACGTAAATCACGATTAGGTTGCTTAAACCAATTAATAATATCATCATGGGAAAGAAAAAGGCGTTTATACGAACTAAATCCAATTGTTTCTCGCGACTTTCGGTAGCTAATTCATCAAAATTAACGGACGATTGTTGCTCCATGCCATAGGATTTAATAATGGCAATACCACTAAAAGTTTCTTGCGTAAAGGATGAGAGTTTAGATAAATACTGCTGTACAATCGTGCTACGTTTATGGATGGTTTTACTCAATTTATAAATAATAACCGATAAAATAGGTAGCGGAATAATAGTATATAAGGTAAGTGTTGGTGCTTGTCTGTACATAAAGAAAATAGCAATAACAAACAACGTAAACGTATTAATACTGTACATGATAGCAGGTCCAGCATACATACGCACACTGTTTACATCTTCACTAATCCGGTTCATTAAATCGCCAGTTCGGTTCTTTTTGTAGAAATTTAGAGACAACTTTTGGTATTGTTGATATATTTCATTTTTTAAATCGAATTCAATATAACGCGATACGTTAATAATGGTTTGGCGCATAAAAAATGTGAGCACACCAGTTATAATAGCAGCACCTATTATGTAAACAATATTAATGAGTAGTTCTTGTTTTACAATAGCGACATCGGTAATGATGCCTTTTCTGAAATCATCAACCACATCTATTGAAGATCCAATGAGTTCGGGCGTAAATAGTAAAAATATTTTAGAAACAATGGTAATGAAGATTCCTATAATAACCTTCCATTTATATTTTAAAAAGTACTTATTTAAATGCTTTAATTCTTTCATTAACAGATTTGGGTTAGCATAAAGTTTTTAACAAATTCGTATTTTAATATTATTTATGTTGTTTAAACATTAATATTCCTTTAATTTTGCGCGTTGTTTTTACAGATAGTATAAAACACACATAACATTAAATTAGAATAAACATGGTAACAGACGTTATTAATGCGAATGAATTATATAAAGTGGATCCCGTTTTTGGACAACACTCATTCGATAATCACGAGCAAGTTGTTTTTTGCAACGACAAAGATACAGGTTTAAAAGCAATAATTGGAATTCATAATACCGTTTTAGGTCCTGCTTTAGGTGGAACCAGAATGTGGAATTACAATAATGAATGGGAAGCTTTAAATGATGCTTTAAGATTATCAAGAGGTATGACTTTTAAGTCTGCTATTACTGGATTAAACCTTGGTGGAGGGAAAGCCGTAATTATTGGTGATGCTAAAACTCAAAAAACACCAGAACTGATGCGTAAGTTTGGTGAGTTTGTTCACTCATTAAGTGGTAAATATATTACTGCCGAAGATGTCGGAATGACAACTGCCGATATGGACACCGTTCGTGAAGTAACTCCTTATGTTACGGGAATTTCTGAATCTCTTGGAGGTGCTGGAAATCCTTCGCCTATAACCGCTTATGGTGTATTTATGGGTATGAAAGCTGCTGCTAAATACAAATTTGGTAGTGATGTTTTAGAAGGTAAATCTGTATTTGTTCAAGGTATTGGAAACGTTGGAGAAGCTTTAGTAGAACATTTAGTAGATGAAGGCGCCAATGTAACGATTTCAGATATTAGTCAAGAGCGTTTGGAAGAAGTACGCACTAAATATGGTGTATCTATTTATGGTGGTCATGATATTTATTCGGAACCTATGGATATCTATGCACCATGTGCTTTAGGAGCTACCATAAATGACGATACTATTTATAAAATAAAGGCACAAATAATTGCTGGAGCTGCTAATAATCAATTAGCAGAGGAAGAAACACATGGGAAAATATTACAAGATCGCGGTATTGTTTACGCTCCAGATTTTTTAATTAATGCTGGTGGGATTATCAATGTTTATGCCGAGTTAGAAGGTTATGATCGTAAAGAAATTATGCGTAAAACAGAAAATATTTACAACACCACGCTGGAAATATTAAATAATGCAAAAACGCATAATATTACAACCAACCATGCAGCCATGAATATAGCTCAAGCTAGAATTGATGCAAGAAAAAAAGAGAATTCGAAGTAATTCATTTAAATAAATATTATTTTTGCGAGGCGAAAGGACTACTTTCGCCTCCTTAATTTTAAAGTTCTTTGGAAGTATGCTAAATAGAAGACATATTCGTATAAAAGTGATGCAAACCATTTATGCCTATACAGGTGGTGAAGGTGGCGATTTTAAAGCCGATCAAATATTTTTATTACGCAGTATTGAAAACATGTATAACTTGTATTTATTACAGTTATCCTTATTAATTAAGTTACAAGAACGATCGGAAGATTATGTGACCAAAACCCAACAAAAACAATTAGCGACTTCAGACGATAAAAATCCAAACAAAAAATTTAGTAACAACGAGGTCCTTTTAGCCTTGAAAAGCAATATCCGTTTAAAAGATGCTTTTGAGGATCATAAAGTTACTAATTGGGATTTGGATGGCGAATATGTGGATGTCATTTTTAAGGACATGCTAGCGTCAGATTTGTATGCCGAGTACATGCAAACCAGAACATCAACTTTTGCAGACGATAAAAATTTTATCATTGATTTATTTAAAGAAATCATTGCACCTAACGATAAACTTTACGATTATTTAGAAGATCAAAGTTTAACTTGGACAGATGATTTGCCTGTAGTAAACACCGCAGTTCTTAAATTATTGCGAAAAGTGAAAGTAAGTTCTGCAGATACTTTTTTCTTACCTGAACTTTTTAAAGATGATGATGATAGAGCGTATGCATTGGATTTATTTAAAAAAACCATTTTGAAGCAGAATAGTTTAAATGAAACTATTGCCCAAAAAACTCAAAATTGGGATGCAGACCGAATTGCGAGTATTGATACCGTATTATTACAAATGGCTATTTGTGAGTTAACCAATTTTCCCTCTATTCCAGTAAAAGTAACCATTAACGAATATCTTGAAATTGCGAAAGAATATTCCACACCAAAAAGTAGTGTGTTTATTAATGGAATTTTGGATAAGTTGGTTAAAGAATATCAAGAATCTGAAAAGTTAAATAAAGTAGGACGAGGGTTGATGTAATAAGAAATAATTCTTACATTTACTGCCCGAACAAAAAATAAGTATTATTATGAAAAAAGTAATTTTAGGATTAAGCACATTTTGCTTAATCGCTTTTACATCTTGTAAAGAAGATGCTACACAAAAAATTGATGAAGCAAATGTTGAAGCAGCTGCTGATAGAGATGCACAGGCTACTAACTTTCCTGTATTAACTTTTGAAGAAACTGAACATGACTTTGGTGAAATTGAAGCTAAAGCAAATGTTGAAACGGTTTTTAAATACAAAAACACAGGTAATTCACCTTTAGTTATTACAGATATTAAGAGTTCATGTGGTTGTACAGTGCCTCAAGATTGGAGTAAAGAACCATTAGCACCAGGTGAAGGTGGAGAGTTTACTGTTAAATTTAATGGATCAGGTAGCAATAAAGTAACAAAAACAGTTACGGTAACAGCTAACACTGAAAAAGGTAAGGAAACTGTTAAAATATCAGCTTTTGTTAAGCCAGATCCTAACGCACCAGCTAAACCTTCTGCGCCAGCAGTTACAAGTCAAACGCAAATGCCAGCAGGAGCAGTTCAAACAGATGCTCAAGCTCCAAGAAAATATAGTACTCAACCAGGTCATGAAGGCCATAACCACGATTAATTAATCAGATGGGAGAAAGTTTAAGTACGTTTTTACCGTTTATTTTGATGTTTGTTGTCGTGTATTTTTTCATGATAGCACCACAAATGAAGCGTGCAAAACAAGAAAAGAAATTTGCAGCCGAATTAAAAAAAGGCGATCGTGTGATTACCAAAAGTGGTATGCATGGTAAAGTAGTAGACTTTAATGATAAAGATGCTAGTTGTATTATTGAAACCCTTGCAGGTAAAATAAAATTTGATCGTTCTGCTATCTCTATGGAATTGAGTAGAAAACTTAATGAACCAGAGAAAGTAAAATAATTTCGATATAAAGTATTAAAAAAGCCACTCTACGAGTGGCTTTTTTATGTAAAATTTCTATTTAAAGTGCGTAATTCAGTTAGTATTTATGAACTATAATAAATTTGTGTGTTTTAATATAAAATGTAATTAACAGTTTTTATACTTATCATGCTATCCAACGCCTTTCAGAATCATAGGCTTTATTTTTTCTAAACGTGTTACTTTAGTTGTTTCTCTCTTTGCGGATTCTATATACTCACAATATTCGCGCTGTTTCCCTGGTGTAAGTGCATTAAATGCTAGTTTCATAGCTTGGTCAGTCTGTAAATACCCTAGAAGCTCTTTTGGTATAATAGCGGTTTTTCCTTTTTTATCGGGTAAAATCTCTTTTCCCTCTTTTTGGTTATTAATGGCTTCTTTTACATAGCTTAAAACGGCATCTTTATTAATTTCGTTACTAGATTCAAAACGCATTTTGCGTAAGGCTTTTGTTGTTTCTTGCGCTTGTTCTAAAAGATTACAATCATCTTTTAAAAAGACACCATTAAAAAACCAAATCCCAAAATGATGTTTAAAAGCACCCAAGCCAATTACATTTTTTCCCTCCCAAGCATACACAGGAGCATTCCATTTTATGGTTTCTTCTAAATCCGTTTTCAGAATAATATTACGAAGTATTTCCAGTTCATCAGCAAAATGATGATGAACCTCAATATATTCTTCAACCGTACTTACTTTTTTCAAAATTAGTTATGTTTAGTAGCTGTTAATTCTGCAATTTTACAAATGACTTCGGTTGCCTTTATCATACTTTCAACCGGAACATATTCATAACGACCATGAAAATTATGTCCACCAGCAAAAATATTAGGACATGGCAATCCCATATAACTTAATTGAGATCCATCTGTTCCACCACGAATGGCTTTAATTAGCGGTTTTATACCTAACTGAATCATAGCTTCTTCAGCAATGTCAACAATATGCATAACAGGTTCTACCTTTTCTTTCATATTAAAATACTGATCTTTAATATCAATAATGATAACCTCACGACCGTATTGCGAGTTAATATCGTTCGCTAATTTTTGCATGACTTCTTTTCGGGCTTCAAAATGCCCTTTGTCATGATCGCGAATAATATATTCTAATTTAGTACTGTCTACTTCACCTGTCATGGCATATAAATGAAAAAAACCTTCATAACCTTCTGTGTGTTCAGGAGTTTCTAATCGTGGTAACGAATTAATATATTCAGTAGCAATGTACATGGAATTAACCATTTTACCTTTGGCATAACCTGGATGCACAATTTTTCCTTTAACGGTTACAACAGCACCAGCTGCATTGAAATTTTCATATTCTAATTCGCCAATCTGACTACCATCCATAGTGTAAGCCCAATCTGCACCAAATGTTTCGACATCAAATTTATGGGCACCACGACCAATTTCTTCATCAGGTGTAAAACCTACACGAATGTTTCCATGTTTAATTTCAGGATGTTGAATCAAGAATTCCATAGCCGAAATAATTTCGGTAATACCTGCTTTATCATCAGCACCAAGTAGAGTTGTGCCATCGGTTGTAATAATGGTTTGACCTTTGTATTGTAATAAATCATCAAAATATTCAGGTGATAAAATGATATCCTGTTCTGCATTTAAAACAATATCTTTTCCATTATAATTGTGATGAATTTGTGGTTTTACGTTGGCTCCTGTAAAATCTGGTGTGGTATCAAAATGCGAAATAAATCCAATAGTAGGTACTTCATGGTCCACATTACTTGGAAGTGTCGCCATTATGTAGGCGTTTTCATCTATAGTTACGTCCTGCATGCCAATTGCTTTTAACTCTTCAACTAACGCATTAGCTAAATCCCATTGTTTGGCAGTACTTGGTGTGGTGTCCGAATTTGGATCTGATTCCGTATCCACAGTTACATAACCTACAAAACGTTTTATAATGTCTTCTTTTGATATCATTTGAAATGAATTTGATGTTTAAACTATATTGATAACAAATTTACGATTATTGAAATTTTTATCATTTGAATTGCGCACTTTTTTATTTAGAATTACTTTTGTGCAAACATTGATACATGTACAAAGTACTACTCCGACCTTTATTTTTTCTTTTCGATCCCGAGAAAATTCATCATTTTACGTTTTCATTAATTAGAATAACATCTAAAATACCTGGTATGTCAGCTATTTTTAGGAGTCTTTATGTTATTGATAACCCTAAATTAGAACGAAAGCTTTTTGGATTAACGTTTAAAAATCCAGTTGGTTTAGCTGCTGGTTTTGATAAGAATGCCGTTTTATATAACGAATTAGCAAATTTTGGTTTTGGTTTTATTGAAATTGGAACTGTTACGCCAAAAGCACAGGCTGGAAACCCGAAAAAACGATTATTTCGCTTAAAAGACGATCAAGGGATTATTAACCGAATGGGTTTTAATAACGACGGTCTTGAAGCTGCTATAACACAATTAAAAACCAATAAAGGACAGGTTGTAATTGGTGGAAATATTGGTAAAAACACCCAAACTTTACCGGAAGATTATACCCAAGATTATCTTACCTGTTTTAATGCTTTACATCCACATGTGGATTATTTTGTATTAAATGTTAGCTGTCCTAATGTTGGAAGTCATGCTAAACTGAACGATAAGGATTATTTGCTGGAGCTTATTGGTGCTGTACAAAATGCAAATTCGACTTTTAAAAAACAAAAACCTATTCTCCTTAAAATTGCACCCGATTTAAACACAACGCAATTAGACGAAATTATAGAGCTAATAGCTGAAACTAGTTTGGATGGTGTTATTGCAAGCAATACATCTATAGATAGAAGTGGTTTAAAAGCAACACCTGAATTACTATCTGAAATTGGAAATGGAGGATTAAGTGGTCAACCTATTAAAGACAAATCTACAGCCGTTATAAAATATCTTTCAGAAAAGAGTCATAAAGCGTTTCCTATTATTGGAGTAGGAGGTATTCATTCTGCTAAAGATGCTTTAGAAAAAATAAATGCAGGAGCCGATTTAGTTCAAATTTACACGGGTTTTATTTATGAAGGACCAACATTAATTAAAGCTATAAATAAGGCGCTTTTAACGCACTAATTATTCTTGAATTACGATATTCTCATATCATTTATGCTGGCAACAGCGGCTTTGGCTATTTCGCCAGGACCAGACAATATTTATGTCTTGATGCAAAGTGTAGCACATGGTAAAAAATATGGATTAGCAACTGTTTTTGGCTTAATTTCTGGTTGTATTATCCATACAACATTATTAGCTTTTGGCGTTTCGGCAATAATAAAAAATAACGACTCGGTATTTTTTATTATTAAATTATTTGGAGCAAGTTACCTATTATATTTAGCATTTAAGGTTTTTAGGGATTCGGGAGATTTAACGATTTCTGAAACGCAGGTTCCTAAAAAGTCATTAAAACAGCTCTATAAGCAGGGTTTCATTATGAATGTTTTGAACCCGAAAGTGAGCATTTTCTTTTTAGCTTTTTTTCCAGGCTTTTTATTTAATGAAAATCTTTCAACGGTTTGGCAATTTTATATTCTAGGATTTGTGTTTATGGCTGTGTCTTTAGTTATTTTTTCAGCTATTGCTATTCTTGCTGGTACAATTTCAGTTTATATAAAATCTCATAGACATATTGGCTTGTATTTAAAATGGCTTCAAATTATCGTGTTTATAGGTATTGCTATTTTAATTTTGTTGTAGTTTTTACTAAAACATTTTTGTAGATACTTTTCTTTAGTATCTTTGGAAACCATGAGTAAACGAGTTAAAATTATTGAGTGTCCACGAGATGCTATGCAAGGTATAAAGGCTTTTATTCCTACGGAACAGAAGGTGCAATATATCCAGTCGCTTTTGCGCGTTGGATTTGATACTATTGATTTTGGTAGTTTTGTGTCACCCAAAGCCATTCCGCAAATGGTGGATACAGCTGAAGTTTTAGCACGATTAGATTTAAGTAAAACTACGAGTAAATTACTGGCTATCATTGCCAATACACGAGGTGCAGAGGATGCATCTAAACATCAACCTATTCAATATTTGGGTTATCCGTTTTCTATTTCCGAAAATTTTCAAATGCGAAATACACATAAAACCATTGCAGAGTCTGTAATAACTTTACAAGAAATTTTAGAAATAGCTGATAAATCTAACAAAGAAGTTGTTGTCTATATTTCTATGGGATTTGGAAATCCTTATGGCGATCCATGGAATGTGGATATAGTCGGTGATTGGACTGAAAAATTGAGTAATTTGGGTGTTAAAATTTTATCATTAAGTGATACGGTTGGAACCTCTGATCCTGAAAATATTGATTATTTATTTTCTAATTTAATTCCTAAATATCCTGAAATAGAATTTGGTGCGCATTTACATACCACACCTACAACATGGTTTGAAAAGGTAGATGCTGCCTACAAAGCTGGTTGCATGCGCTTTGATGGAGCCATTCAAGGGTTTGGTGGTTGTCCTATGGCAAAAGACGATTTAACAGGAAATATGCCAACCGAAAAATTACTATCCTATTTTACGACCAAAAAGCATTCAGATTTAAATGCGTTAAGTTTTGAAAGCGCTTATAACGAAGCCACAAAAATATTTTCCGTTTATCATTAATAAAAAAAAGCCACTTGTTATAAGTGACTTTTCTCTTGAAGCTATTTTGGCTTCTATTTAATGGACTAATTTAATTTTAAAGTCTAAATTCCAATCCTAAATTAGCACCAAACGGATGTCCTGGCCGCAATCCTGCTGGAACTCGAGAAACCGCATACGTGGCATCAAACACATTTATAAGGTTACTGGTTAGGCTTAAATGTTTACTAAAATGGTATTTAGCTGATAGGTCAACAACAAAATTTGAATCTACTTTTTCGTTCTGTGGAATTGCTCCAGAACCTGCTTTAGTTCTAAACGCACCTAAATAGCGGCTACTGGCATTTAATTCGTACTTGTCATGCTCTAAAGATAACATGATATTAAATTGATGTTCTGGGATGTATGGTAATTGATCACCAGCTTCAACCGTTCCCCAAAGATCATCATTACTTCCAAAACTGTTTAAAAATTCGGTATTAGTATAGGTGTATCCTAAAGAAATAGGTAATGAAAATTTTGTATTGGAAGCCAATAAATCGTAATTAAACAACGCTTCAAGTCCTTTAACAGCTACTTCACCAGCATTAAATTGTTCCAAGGAACCTGTTCCACCCGTTGCGGCTAAATCACTTCCTAATAAATTACTATAATCGTTGTAAAACGCAACAACTTCACCTTTTATTCCAAAAATTGAAAAGCGAGACCCTAATTCGTAGTTTATACTTTCTTCTGGTTCTTGACCAACTTGATTACTTGGTGGAGAAAATCCTTTATGTATACCTCCAAAAATTGTAGCCGCATTATTAAACTTGTAATTAAAACCTATTCCTGGAATAAAAACATCTACGTTATTTTCTCTGGATGCGATATCAATTCCGGTTCTGGACACATCGTTTTTACCATAATCATCTCGTAATAAAACAATATTTTCATAACGTAAACCAGGTGTAATGGTTAATTTGTTATAACGAAATTTGTACATGGCAAATGCTGCAAATGCTTTGGCAGAACTAACTCTATTAGCATCTGTTCCAGGTATACCAGCTTCTGTTTCTGTCATAATACCATTGGAATTAATAGCATATTTATCTACCCACTGAAAACGATCTTCTTCATCATAATGGTAACGCAATCCAATTTCAATATCATGGAATGTGTTTTCGCCGTTAAAGTGATAATCTAATTTTGTTTGAATCCCTTTTGCATAATATAAACGATTATTAGCTTTTACATACAAAGCATTATCACCAGAATCTATGTTGCCCTTTACAACATCCATATAATCTGAATAGGTTGTTGGATCATTAACAATATCGGCAATTCCAACTTTGGTATTATTTAAATTTACATCGTTTAATTTATACCAATTTCGCTGAAATCTGTTGTAATAACCTGTTGTTGTAATTCTGAAATTTGTGGATAAATCTAATCTGTGAGTTGCTGTAAATTGAACGTGACTAGCAACCATTCGGTCTTCTTGAGACGCTGCATAACGGTCGTAAGGACTGGCATCAAAATCGGCATCTGTTAAGCCCAAATAGGTTTCATTAGATACCTCGTCCGAAAATTGAAATTTCACTTCTAAACCTTGTTTGATTTTGGCAGATTCTTTTGAATTTACTCGAAATTTTGCCACCACATCATTTTTATCAAAACCTGTGTTTCGGTTATCTAAAAGATTTTTAAAACCATCAGAATTGAAATTTAAGTATTCTACCATATAACCAAAATTCTCCTTACTATCTCCAATTTTAGCTTGAAACTGCCCCGTGTTAAAGGTTCCGTAACTACCAAATACACGACCATAAAACGAATCTGGAATTTGAGATGATACCATATTAATGGCTCCACCTGTTGTAAATGGTCCATATTGAACCTGACTACTTCCTTTTAAAATTTCAATAGCTTCCATTCTAGCAATAGATGGGAAATAATATGCTGCTGGAGCACTATAGGGAGCAGGTGCAATAAGTACACCATCTTCCATAATGGATATTTTGGCGCTACGTTCTGGAGATGTACCTCGAAGACTAATATTGGGTCTTAATCCAAATCCATCTTCCTCGTAAATATTAACACCTGGAACGGTTCGTAAAACACGATTAATATCGGTATAATTGAATTTTGCTAATTCTTCTGGCGAAATATAATAAGCCGAACCGGTTCTGTTTTCGGCTACATATTTATTCCCAAAAATAACATTAGTGGAAATGATGACTTCGTTTAAATTTTGAATGGAATCTGATTGTTTTTCGTTTTGAGCAACCAATGCTAGGCTGAAAAGGGATGTGATAAGGGATAATGTAACTCGCATACTTATTTAGACTAATTATAAATAGAATTTGTTTTGAGACCACAAAAGTAAAATCAAAAATGGGTTTCTGCAAGTTTATTTAGAATAAATAAAAATAAAAAAAGTAAGTATTTGATGGTCAGATTTTTATAGTTATGTAACATTTATTGCATTCAGATTAAAATAAAAAGATTTAATTAGCGTTTTTTACCATTAGATAAAATCTACAGCGTTCACCATGAAAAACTATCTATTATTAATGCTATTTGTAATTGTTTCAAATGGTGTTTTTTCACAGAATTGGCAGACTAATTTTGAGGAGGCTAAACAGGAAGCAAAACAATCAAATAAGCCAATTATTCTCATTTTTTCGGGTACAGATTGGTGTTCCCCATGTATTAAATTAGATAAACAAATTTTTCAATCTGATATTTTTAAAACGTATGCGACTGAAAACGTTATTTTAATTCAAGCTGATTTTCCAAGAAAGAAAGAAAATGCATTATCTGAAGCGCTTCAAAATCAAAATAGAAAGCTTGCTGAAAGGTATAATCCAAACGGCTTTTTTCCGTTTGTTTTAATGCTGGATGCGAAAGGTGCCGTCCTAGGGGAATTAGGGTATGAAAAAATTGAACCACAAGCTTACGTCAATAAACTGAAAGCGTTTATAAAATAAATGAAAGTTATTATAACGACATATTGTCTCTTTTTACTTTCAACAATTACCTTTGCGCAAGGCACTTATAAGCGTACCATGAAATTAATGGGAAGTCGCTTTGATATTACCGTTGTAGCAGATTCGCAAATTCAAGCTGATGGTTTTATAGATCAAGCCGTAGAAGAAATACAGCGGATAGAGCGTTTAATATCTTCTTGGGATGCTAATTCTCAAACGTCATTAATTAATAGAAATGCAGGTATTAAGCCTGTTGTTGTGGATAAAGAATTATATCATCTTATAGAGCGTGCTATTGGTATCTCAAAACTAACCCAAGGCGCTTTTGATATTTCGTATGCGTCCATGGATAAAATCTGGAAATTTGATGGTAGTATGACAGTAAAACCATCAGATTCTGATATTGCTGTATCCGTCTCAAAAGTTGGCTACAGTAACATTATTTTAAACAAAGAAGATACCAGTGTTTACTTGAAATTAGCAGGTATGAAAATTGGCTTTGGAGCCATAGGAAAAGGTTATGCAGCAGACAAGGCTAAAGATTTGCTAAAGCAATATGGTGTTAAAGCTGGTATTATAAATGCGTCTGGTGATATGAATACTTGGGGAAAACAAACAACTGGCGAACCTTGGAAAATTGCCATTACAAATCCCTTAAATAAAGACAAGGTGTTTGCTATGTTACCAGTTGATAATCGTGCAATTGTGACATCTGGGAATTATGAGAAATTTGTAAAATTCAACAATATCCGATATTCACATATTATTGATCCAAGAACAGGTTTTCCAAGTACTGGTATTATTAGTGTGAGTGTTTTAGCACCAAAAGCAGAATTAGCAGATGCGCTTGCAACATCTATATTTGTTATGGGTAAGGATGTCGGACTCAATTTTGTAAACCAATTAGAATCTATTGATTGTATTATAATTAATGAATCAGGTGAAATTTTTTACTCTGATAAAATTCAGCCAAAACAATGAAAAAACTTTTAGTACTTGTGCTATTTGGGAGTTTATTAAATTCTTGCGTAACCGTTAAAGAATATGATAAAGTCAATATTAATGATCCCGAAATGCTGCTTTCAGCCAAAAAAATAGAACGCTTTGAAACTAATTTTCAATTATACCGTGAAGCATCATCTGGCGCAAACGGTGGAAAAACAGGAGGCGGCTGTGGTTGTAATTAATATGAAAAAATTAATACCTATTTTCGTTTTCGTTTTAAGTTTAACAACTTTCGGACAATCCCAAAAAACGGATAGTTTATCCAGGTATAAAAAACGCGTTTTAGAAACTACGGAAGTCGATTTTTTAATGAGTTATTATACCCAAGACGGAAATAATGCGGCTGTTTCTGGTGGTATAGGAACCGAGAAACTAACAGATATTACACCAACATTTGTAGTTGCAATCCCCTTAAATAGTGATGATGTTTTAACTATTGATGCTGGGATTTCGGCTTATACTTCGGCTTCATCAAGTAATATTAACCCGTTTGATTCATCTAAACCAGCTAGTCCGTATTCAGACTCTTCCGGAGCATCGGCTTCAGATACTTGGGTTAATGGTAATTTTAGTTATGCGCACAGTTCGGACGATAGAAATAATATTGTTGAAGGGCATTTGAGTGTTGCATCAGAATACGATTATTTTTCATTAGGTTTTGGAGGAAGCTATACGCGTCTATTTAATGAGAAAAATACCGAATTAAGCGTTAAAGCGAATGTGTTTTTAGATACCTGGAATCCGCAATATCCTATTGAATTGCGACCCGATTTTACAAACCCTAATATTGTAGGTACAGGGGTTTACAATCCTTTTAAATACGAAGCATTTACAGATGAATCTCGAAATTCATATAGCATATCGTTAAGCTTTTCTCAAATACTATCGAAAAACTTTCAAGCGTCTGTATTTATAGATGTAGTTCAGCAAAATGGCTTATTATCAACACCACACCAACGTGTTTATTTTCAAGATCAACCAGATTTTTTTATTGACGATTTTCAATTGGCTGATGATGTGGAGCGTTTACCAGACACGCGATTTAAAATACCAATTGGAGCACGCTTAAATTATTTTATTAATGAGCGATTAACGGTACGAACCTATTATCGTTTTTATAATGATGATTGGGGAATAAATTCCCATACAGCAAGTATAGAATTACCTTTCAAAATATCTGATAAATTTACAGTATACCCACTATATCGTTACTATACACAAACGGCAGCCGATTATTTTGCGCCCTATGAAGCGCATCTGTCCACGGAAACGTTTTATACATCCGATTATGATTTGTCTGAATTTAATAGCAGTCAGTATGGTTTCGGTTTTAATTATACAGATATTTTTGCCGGTGCACATATTTGGAAATTAGGATTAAAGAGTATCGACTTTCGCTATGGATATTATGATAGAAGTGATGGCATGCACGCACATATAGCATCGGTAGGGTTTAAGTTTTTGTTGGATTAGTCTAGTATGCTTGGTTAAATTAGCTTTAACGATTAACTTTATCTAATAACTTAATATATAGAAACTGGAAATAATTGTACTCAAAGCTCATTGTTTGTGTACAGTATACTCTGTTCCACTATGATAATTCTATCAAAACGGCTTGATTTCAGTAGGGTTTAACCATATTTACTTTGTGTTTATGACCTATTAAATATAAATTAACGACAACTTAAAACTATTTTCTTTATATATATTGTATATTTGCACGCAATTATAACTGTAATTGCAACATGATAGCACACAACAACAAAATTTTAGGGGAAGGATTAACGTATGACGACGTTTTATTAGTTCCAGCATTCTCTGAAGTCCTACCTCGCGAAGTTAGTATAAAGTCCAAATTTTCAAGAAATATCACTTTAAATGTACCCATTGTATCCGCAGCTATGGATACGGTAACCGAAAGTAAAATGGCTATTGCCATGGCACAAGAAGGCGGTATTGGTGTATTGCATAAAAATATGACTATTGAAGCGCAAGCTTTTAAAGTGCGTAAAGTAAAGCGTGCAGAAAGTGGTATGATTATCGATCCCGTTACATTGCCATTAACAGCTATCGTTGGTGATGCCAAACAAAATATGGCAGAATATAGTATTGGAGGAATTCCAATAGTTGACGACCAAGGTATTTTAAAAGGGATTGTTACCAACCGTGATTTACGTTTTGAAAAAAATAACAACCGTCCAATAATAGAAGTTATGACTTCTGAAAATTTGGTTACAGCTGGAAAAGGCACTTCTTTACAAGATGCCGAAGGTATTCTTCAAGAAAATAAAATTGAAAAGCTTCCCGTAGTTGATGAAAACAATAAACTTATTGGATTAATTACGTTTCGTGATATTACCAAACTGACCCAAAAGCCAAACGCTAATAAAGATTCTTTTGGTCGTTTACGTGTTGCAGCCGCTATTGGTGTTACAGGTGATGCACTTGCAAGAGCAGAGGCATTAGTTGCTGCTGGTGTGGATGCTATTATTATTGATACAGCTCATGGTCATACCAAAGGTGTTGTTACGGTTTTAAAAGAAGTAAAAGCTAAATTTCCACAGTTGGATGTGGTTGTTGGAAATATTGCTACAGCAGAAGCCGCTAAATATTTAGTAGAAGCAGGAGCAGATGCCGTGAAAGTAGGAATTGGACCTGGTTCCATTTGTACAACACGTGTGGTTGCAGGTGTTGGATTTCCACAGTTTTCAGCTGTTTTAGAAGTCGCAGCAGCCATTAAAGGTTCTGGTGTTCCCGTTATTGCAGATGGTGGTATTCGTTATACTGGTGATATTCCAAAAGCACTTGCAGCTGGAGCAGATTCCGTTATGTTAGGATCGCTTTTAGCAGGAACTAAAGAATCGCCAGGCGAAACCATAATTTATGAAGGTCGAAAATTTAAGTCATATCGTGGAATGGGTTCTGTGGAAGCCATGAAACAAGGTAGTAAAGACCGGTATTTCCAAGATGTTGAAGATGATATTAAAAAATTAGTACCAGAAGGCATTGTAGGACGTGTGCCTTATAAAGGTGAATTGAATGAAAGTATTCATCAATTTGTTGGAGGTTTACGTGCTGGAATGGGTTATTGTGGCGCTAAAGATGTGGAATCTTTAAAAGAAACAGGACGTTTTGTAAAAATTACCGCTTCTGGAATTAATGAAAGCCATCCACATGATGTAACCATTACCAAAGAGTCTCCAAATTACTCACGATAAATATGTTACTACTTATTTAAGTTTAAATAAGTAGTAACATATTCAAAAAATAACGACTAAAGCTTATGTATATATAACATAATGTTTTAGTCGTTTTTTGATTTATTTTTATAAGCCTTGGAATTTGCTTTAATCAAAAGATAGGGTAAACCAATAGCAACGGCTAACATCGTAGCGTAAAACCCTATTTGTTCATTGTCTAGCCATTTAGAGAGTCCATAACCAATAACTATTATAGCTGCCATTACATACATAACATTGGCAAATAATGCGGCTATTTTTTCTATGTTGAAGTTTGCTTTTTCCTCTTCTGGCATGGTGTTATAACCCGCAATTAAATTGTAAAATTTAAACGTCTTAATCAATATGGCACAGACCACTAATATGAGAGCTGTTATAATCATAATGTTTCGGTGTAAACTTGACCACGATGTGGTTTTAAGGCATCACGAATGGGTTTCATAATGTTTTCTGGAACCACCAAGTAAGCAATAGCATGCATATCATTCTCGGCATTAAATCCTGTTATTTTTAAATCTAATTGTTCTCTTTGAATATACTCCTTCAAATGAATTTCATGATGTTCCGCAATTTTCAAGGCATCTGGACCTCTAAAATCCCAAATTAATTTTAAATCTCTCATGTTGTAACTTTAGATTAAATCGTACTTTAAATATAGTTGATTTTGTTTAAGACTTCAAATTTTTCATACGTTGCAGAAGGGTTGGATGCGAATAATGCATAAACACATAGGCTTTATGTGGTGTTAAATTGCTCAAGCTATTTTTAGATAATTTTTTAAGCGACGTAATTAAAGGCTCGGCAGCATAGGTGTTTTTGGCATAATTATCAGCTTGGTATTCAAATTTTCTGGAAAACCAATTCATAATTAATCCTGTAATTTCGGAAATCGGACTATACAGCAATCCAAAGGCAATTAATCCAACATGAAAACTTGGTATTTCAACACCTAATGCATTTGATAATAGCGGGTTTGAAATAAAAACGGATAAAACATAAAGTGTTAATCCTGTTAGTAGAATGGATGTTACCAAATTAAAAATAATATGTTTCTTTTTATAATGTCCGACTTCATGCGCTAAAACAGCTACAATTTCTTCATCCTCTAAATCACTTATTAAAGTATCATAAAGTGTTACACGTTTTTCACTACCAAAACCAGAAAAATAGGCATTAGCTTTGGTGCTTCGTTTGGAGCCATCAATCACAAAAATTTTATCTAAAGTGAAACCGACTGTTTTTGCATAAGCGGCAATTTTATTACGAAGTTCACCATCTTCTAAAGGTGTTTGTTTATTGAATAAAGGCACAATTAAGCGCGCGTAAAACATATTCATAAAAATGGTAAATATTGTAATAAGAGCCCAAGCATAGAGCCAAAAAGAATTGCCTGTAGCTTGGTAAAACCAAATGATTAATGCTAAAATGCCACCACCTAAAATAGCCATCATGAGCCAGCCTTTTAATTTATCTAGTAAAAAAGTACCTTTAGTGGTTTTGTTAAATCCAAATTTTTCTTCAATTACAAAAGTTTGGTAATAGGCGAAAGGTGTGGTAAGAATATCACTACCAATCATTATAATCCCGAAGAATATCAAGGCTATTACAATAGGATTCTCGGAATAGCTTCGTGCCATAGTATCCACATATTCAAAACCATCCAGAAATAAAAATGCTAATGTCAGAACAATGGAAAAAGTAGATGTTAAAACACCGAACTTGTAATTGGTTTTCTTATAGGCTTGCGATTTTTCGTATTCAACGTCATCATAAACATCTTGAAGTTCATTAGGAATCCGATCGTTGTAGTGTTTGGCATTTAACGCGTCGAGCATTTTGTCGACCATAAAATCGATTAAAATGATGGCAATAATAATATAAAATAGGGATGTTGAAGTCATATAAATTAATGATGATTTAATTATTCTTTGGAGGATTGAATTATCTTAAAATGCTTGAAAGGTCATTTTCAAGAACGTTAAAATCTTCTTCCTCAATATATTTAGAATCCTTTAAAAGTCTTAACCAATAATGTGTTTCTCTAGCTTCCTTATAGGAAATAGACATTTTAGCTCTAAAATCTCGTTTAGATATGCCTCCAATAGCTTCTTCAACATTTGCGCCAATTGATGTGCCTGATTTTAAAATTTGTCTTGAAAGCACATACTCTTTATTTTCGACTAACTTTTTGCTTAAAAGTATTATAGATAATGCAAAGTTGTATGATTTGATGGCTATAATATTATCTTTCATATGAAAATTATTAATCATTCATTGTTAATTACTCATTAGCCTCTGGCGAACCGCTTCAAAAATAAGAATTCCAGCAGCAACAGATACGTTCATGGAATCTATTTCGCCTTGCATAGGGATAATAATGTTTTGTGTTGCAGCATCTCGCCATTCTTGGCTTAATCCCGTAGCTTCGGTTCCAACAACTAAAGCGGTTGGTTTGGTATAATCTTGCGTATGATAATTAACAGAAGCTTGCAAAGCTGCACAATATATATGAATCTGTTTGTCTTTTAAAAATGTAATAATTTCACAGGTAGAACCTGTGGCAATCTGGTTGGTAAAAACACAACCAACACTGGACCTTATAATATTTGGGTTGTATAAATCTGTTTTTGGATTGGCAATAATTACCAAATCCACATGGGCTGCATCGGCAGTTCGTAATAATGCACCAATATTCCCAGGTTTTTCAGGTGCTTCAGCAATTAAAATTAATGGGTTTTCTGTTTTCAAAATTACAGAATCTAAAACATGTTCTTTTATTTTGGCTACAGCCAAAACACCTTCAGTTGTATTACGATGCGCTAATTTTTGATATACATCTTTGGAGACTTCAATAAACGAGACGGATCCTTTACATACCTGTTCCACGTCTTGTTTAGACATGAGTTCTGGATAAAACAAAATGGTTTCAATTTCATATCCACCTTTCAGTGCTAATGCAATTTCCCGAGCACCTTCAATTAAAAATAATCCAGACTTTTTACGTGCTCTAGATTTTTCTTTTAAAAGCACCAATTCCTTAATGTAGGAATTTTGTGTACTTGATATTAGTTTGCTTGTCATGAAATTATCTATATTTATCGATACAAAGTTAAATTATTATGAAGCAAAAACTACTTTTTCTACTTATTACTATTCTATTTACTGTCAACAATTTTTCCCAATCTTCCTTTATTTCCCAAGTAAAAGATTGTGCAACAGGTTGTTCGGATTTAACCATACATTTTGATAGTCCATCTCCAACTATAAATTATAGTGTAGTGAGTATTCCAAATAATCCACCAGCAAGTTTTAGTGGATTAGAAAACCAGCTATTTTCAAACATAGACGATATTTGGAGTGATGAAGTTATTTTACCATTTACTTTTTCGTTTTATGGAGAATCTTACAATTCATTAATTGTTGGAGCTAATGGTGTTATTTCCTTTGATGTTAGTAATGCTGGCCGCATCAATGATTGGTTATTAGACGCACCTATCCCAAACAACACCAATACCACATTTAGTCAAGCTAATATTTTTTGGGCTGGACATGATGTAGACCCATCTGCAGGTGATGGAACTCATGAAATTGGTTACGAGACTTTTGGAACAGCTCCCAATAGAATGTTTGTTGCGAGTTTTTTTAATGTTTCACAATTTGATTGTGCCGATTTAAAAACAACACAAATGGTGGTTTTGTATGAAACTACAAACATTATAGAAGTACATATATTAGATAAATCAGTTTGCCAAACGTGGAATAGTGGTAATGCTGTTCTAGGAGTTCAAAATCCTGAAGGAACTGAAGCTGTTGTACCTCCTGGAAGAAATACTGGTGCATGGGAAGCTAGCAACGAATCTTGGCGTTTTATTCCTGCTGGTAATGGATTTATGAATGAATATGCTTGGTATAACGAAGCTGGGACTTTAATAAGTACAAATACGATTATCAATGTTTGTCCAACCGTAAACGAAACCTATACCGCAGAAGTTAATTATTATGCCCCTAACCTTGAAGCCTACCAAATCGCAACAGAAACTGTTACCGTGTATGTATCTGTAACAGGAGAAACATTGGAAGATCTTGTTAGTTGTAATGAAATTGAAACAGATGTGGATTTTGATTTATCCATTCAGACCGAAGTTTTAACTGGAGGTTCTACCTGTAGTATTGTTAGTTATTTTACAAGTTTAGTGGATGCAGATAACGATACGAATGCTATAACAAATCCAGAGTACTATTCTAATATTACGAATCCAGAAACCATTTATGTTCGTGTGCAAAACAGTGATCCCGGTACTTTTGAAACGACCATGTTTAATTTGGTAGTTGATGTAATACCAGAAATAGGGTTTGCGGAACTTTTTGAATGTGCTATAGACGGAAATAATGCTATATTTAATTTATCGAATATGGATGATTCGGTAACCAATGGTAATACAAATTATTCTGTTTCCTATTATACTACCTATGATGATGCTGAATATGCTGAAAATATGTTACCACAATTTTATCTTAATGAAATATCAGACTACCAAGTAATTTATGCAAGAGTAGTAAACGAAAACAACACGTGTTATCGTATAAATGAATGTTATTTAAACGTTTTAAATGGAGCAAACTTTCAAAATGTTTCTTTAGTGCAATGTGATGATGAAACCAACGACGGTTTTGCGGAATTTAATATAGAAACGGTTTTACCAGAAATATTGAATGGTCAAAATGCGGAGTTAACTTTTTATGAAACTGAAGCGGATGCCAATAATATGGATAATCCTATTGGTAATATTCAGAACTATACAAATACCAGCAATCCACAAATAATCTTTGTACGTGGCGAAAATCTGCTTTCTGATTGTGTAGGAATTAGCACTATTGAGCTATTTGTAGAGGAAGCTATCGCTTTAACTGCACCATCACCTTTAACTATTTGCGATTTAGATGGAACAGCAGATGGTTTCGCGCACTTTAATTTAAGTGAAAAAGATTCAGAAATTTTAGGCGGATTAACACCCAATAATTACGCAATTAGTTATTTTGAAACCCTTACAGATGCGGAATCCAATATGAATGCCCTCAATGCAACTAATTATACAAATGTTATAGCAGGTGTTCAAACCGTTTTTGTTCGTGTGGATAACATAACGGCTGGCTGTTTTGCAACGACTACATTGGAATTGGTCGTGGATTTAGATTGTCCAGTTGGATGCCAAGAAACATTTACATTCTGTTATGACAGTTATGATACGACCGAATATGTGCACACCAGTGATAACGGTTTACCACTAACAGCCGTTTTTACAGCGGGACAAGTTGAAAATGACTGGGATGAGTTAATTGTTTTAGATTCTGATGGTACAACATTATATGAAGGATATGGCAATTCTGGTGATGTAACTGGATTAACTTTTACATCGACTGGTGACTCTATTACAATCAAAGTGCTTTCTGATGCATCTGTTAGTTGTGCTTCCGGCGCACGCAACCCAATTTCATATTATTTATACTGTTTAGATTTTGAAAATAACATAGTAGTGAACGCTTTCCTAGATGAAAATGGCGATTCAATTTTTGACGATTCAGAATTGAAATTCAACGAAGGGCTATTTAGTTATGAAATGAATAATGATGGTGTTATTAATTATGTTAATTCATCCTATGGCAGTTTTATCATTCCAAATACACAAGTAGGAGATACTTATGATGTGAGTTTTGTTATGTATGAAAACTATAGTGAATGTTTATCACAAACCATTACCTTAATTGAAAATGTATCACCTATTGAAGGTGAAACAGTAGCTGTTAATTTCCCATTAACACCTTTAGGCGATTGTACCGATATTGCTGTTGGTTTATTTTCATTTACACCACCAAGACCTGGTCAGATAGCAACAAATTATTTAGTTGTAGGAAATTTAGGAAATATTCCTGTTTCAGGTTCTGTTGAGTTTACGCATGATGCTTTGGTGGCATTTAATAATATATCAGGCTTAAATCCAGAAAATACGATTACTAACACTAGTACTGGTTTTATTTTAAATTTCAATAATTTAATGCCTGGAATGGAAGAAGAAATTCTTGTGCAATTAGATGTGCCTACTAATTTAAATATTGGCGATTTTATTACCAATTCTGCATTGTATGGTGAAACGGATTTAGATGTTAGTAATAACAGTTCTACGTTAACACAAGCGGTTGTTAATTCGTATGATCCAAATGATAAAACAGAATCTCATGGGCCAGAAATTAAACTGGATGATTTTTCAAATGAAGATTATTTATACTACACCATTAATTTCCAAAATTTAGGGACTGCTGAAGCTTTAGAAATTCGAGTTGAAGATATACTGGATTCTCAACTAGATGCATCCAGTTTTAAAATGCTAAACGCGAGTCATGACTACACCGTAACACGAATTGATAATGAACTAACTTGGGAATTTGACGATATAAATCTGCCAAGCGAAAGTATGGACGAACCTAATAGTCATGGTTATGTGTATTTCAGAATTAAACCATTACCAGGTTATTCTGAAGGTGATGTAATTCCAAACACGGCCGATATTTATTTCGATTTTAATCCTGCCATTACAACCAATACATTTGAAACTGAATTTGTGGCCAACCTATCCGTTGAAGAATTCGCTTCTGTAGGTTATTCTATGTATCCGAATCCTGCGAAAACAGTTGTTAATTTTGAGTTTAATAAATCGATTGGAACTCATGTAAACATTCAGGTTTACGATATACACGGAAAACTCGTATCGAAATCAAATCATTCAGTTGTTGATAATAAGATTTCATGCAATATATCCAATTTACCACAAGGTTTGTACTTTATGGAATTGATTAATAATACATTTAATACCATTGAAAAGCTAATTGTAAACTAATTATATACGTCAAATATTATTTTAAAAGCTTCAGTTTTTGCTGAAGCTTTTTTTGTTTGTAATGTTTACTTTTAATTTCGATAAATTATGACGACCAATACATTTTTATACATTAAGAATTACATTTTGGCTATGACAATCTTAGTTGTCTTTTCGGCTTGCAAACAAAACAATGCCAAACCAGAAACGATAGAAACTTCTGAAGAAACTGTAGAAGTTGTTGAAGTTGAAAAAGCCAATTATCCAGAAAATTTAACTAAAGTATTCGATGCTCATGGTGCAATTGATGCTTGGAAAGCGATGAAGTCCAAAGCATTTACTATGGAAAAATCTGACAGAAAAGAAGTGACGACTACGAATCTTAATTCAAGAGATGCGCTGATTGAAAGCCCTAATGCAAATATCGGATTTGATGGTAGGAAAGCGTGGTTTTTTTAATAAAACAGAAGGCGACTATCAAGGATATGAGCCGTTATATTACTATAATTTGATGTTCTATTTTTATGCTATGCCTTTTGTCTTGTCTGATGATGGAATTAATTATGCCAAAGCTGAACCTTTGGTTTTTGAAGGCGTAACCTATCCAGGAATCCAAATAACCTACAATGCTGGAGTATGATAAACACCTGAAGATCGTTATGTGTTATATTACAATCCAGAAACCTTCCAAATGGAGTGGTTGGGGTATACGGTTAGTTTTGTTCCAGGAATAGATAAAAAAGAATTACACTTTAGAAGGTATGATAACTGGTAAAAAGTAAATGGTTTATTATTACCTAAAACAATTGTAGGTTATGGTTTTAAAGATGATAAACCAACAGAAGCGAAAAAAAGCACTGAATTTACAGATGTACAAGTTACCGATAAATATATCGAGTCTAGCAAATTTGCAAAACCGGAAAAAGGAGAGTTTGTAAACTAGAATTCAGAAATTATATTAAAAAAAGCGAGCTCATTAAAATGAGCTCGCTTTTTTGTTTTACTTTAATTTTATATAAACTTACTGATTCTTATATTTTTCAGAGTAACGCCTCCACAATTCTGTTTGGTGGCTTTCCAAACTAATTTGTCGACCTTGAATAAAAGCTTCGGTTAAAATATTGGTTCGCATATCCAACGCGTCACCTTCACTTATAAAGAGTGTGGCATCTTTACCAACTTCTAACGTGCCTACAAAAGCATCAATACCAAGAATTTTAGCGTTGTTAGATGTAATTAATTTTAATGCATCCTCTTTGTCCATACCATAGGCTGCACAAGTTCCAGCATAGAAAGGTAAATTACGTGTTTGGAAGTTTTCAGCATTTCCAACTTGAATTCCAATAAGTACACCTGCGTCATGAATTTGCTTGGCTAATTTATAGGGCATATCATAATCTTGATCATCATTTGCTGGCAAGCTATGTGGATTATTTACTAAAACAGGCACATTGTACTGCTTTAATAAATCAGTTACTTTATGAGCTTCTGCTCCGCCAACAATAACTAGTTGTTCAATATTATTGTCTTTTGCAAAATAAATAGCATCCGTAATGCCTTTTTCATCATTTACATGAACAAATAATTTTTGCTTACCATTATATAATCCTTGCATAGCTTCAAACGGTAAGTTTATTGGTTTTTTGTCCCCTTTTAAATAGGCTTTACTATCGTTAATAAATGCGGTAACCTCATTTATTTGTTCAGCATAATCCTTGTTAGGCTTTAAACCAGCTGGTTCTCCTAACCACCAACGTCCTCTAGAAAAAGCACTTGGCCAATTAAGGTGAATAGCGTCATCGGTTTTAATAGCTGCATCTTCCCAATTCCAAGCATCTAATTGAACTATAGATGAGGTTCCAGAAATACGTCCACCTTTAGGGGATACTTGTGCTATTAACACACCATTTGGTCGCATAGATTCTACCACTTTAGATTCTGTGTTATAAGCAATTAAACTGCGTACATGTGGAATCATAAAACCAACCTCGTCTTGATCATCGGATGCTCTTACCGCATCAACTTCCACCAATCCTAATGCTGAATTTGCTGCAATAAATCCCGGATACACATGTTTGCCTTTAGCATCGATAACGGTCATGCCAGACGTATTGGTATTTGTGGTATTCACGGATGTGATTTTTCCGTTTTCAAAAACTATCACAGAATTTTCAATTACTTGACCATTTCCAATGTGAGCAGTTGCACCAACAATAGCAATGGGTTTTGTTTGTTTGGATCCTGGTGTTTGTTGCGCGAATGAGAAACTTCCCATGAATAACGCAATAAAAAGGATGTATATATTAAAATGTTTCATCTTATTTTCTTTTAAAATATTAAATAGTATCACAATGGAAATGTTCATCTACTTTCTTAACAACTGGTTTGGTTTTTAAACCTTTATTTTTGGCTTGTAGCATCATGGTTGTTAATTCATTTTTCTCACGTTTCATGCTTTCACGGTTTTGCTTATCACGTTCTATATCAAAATAAACGGCACCTTCAATCAATGTTTTTTCAGCTTTGGTATAAATGGACATCGGGTGACCGTTCCATAAAACCATATCGGCATCTTTTCCTACTTTTACACTACCAACACGATCATCAATATGTAATAATTTAGCAGGGTTTAATGTAACCATTTTCCAGGCTTCCTCTTCACTAACTCCACCATATTTGATGGCTTTTGCAGCTTCTTGGTTTAAACGTCGAGACATTTCAGCATCATCACTATTAATAGCTGTTACAATACCTTGGTTATGTAAAATAGCTGCGTTGTAAGGAATGGCATCATTTACTTCGTATTTATAGGCCCACCAGTCGCTAAAAGTAGAAGCGCCAACGCCATGTTCTTTCATTTTATCAGCTACTTTATAACCTTCTAATATATGTGTGAATGTATTGATATTGAAATTGAAACGTTCTGCAACTTCCATCAGCATATTAATTTCACTTTGAACATAGGAGTGACAACTAATAAAACGCTCTTTATTTAAAATTTCAACAAGCGTTTCCATTTCTAAATCTTTACGATAAGGTTTTCCGCTTTTCTTTAAAGTTTCGTATTCTTTCGCTCTGCTAAAATAATCCGTATATACTTGTTCAACACCCATTCGTGTTTGTGGAAAACGGGAACGCGAATAATCGCCCCAATTAGATTGTTTTACGTTTTCACCTAAAGCGAATTTGATTAATTTTGGACTATCAGGAAAGATTAAATTTTGAGCGGATTCTCCCCATTTCAATTTTATAATAGCCGAACGTCCACCAATTGGGTTTGCCGATCCATGTAGAATTTGAATAGTTGTAACACCTCCAGTTAAGTTTCTGTAGATATTTATGTCGTCTGAATCTACAACATCCTCAATTGTAACTTCCGCAGTGGAGTTTTGACCAGCTTCATTAACAGCTGCTGTTGCAATATGCGAGTGTTCATCAATAACTCCAGATGTAATGTGTTTTCCTGTGGCATCAATAACCAGCGCATTACTTGCGCTTAAATTGTTGCCAATTTTAGCAATCTTACCATCTTTAACAAGAACATCGGTGTTTTTTAAAATACCTGCTTCTTCATTGGTCCAAACCGTTGCATTTTGAAATAATATGGTTTGTTGTTTTGGTCTTTCATTAAAACCATAGGCTTCATTTGGGAACGTAACGGGATAGATTTTAACATCAGATTTAGCATCATCAGTTTCTTCTTCAGAATCTTCAGTTTCAGCTGTTTTTTTAGAGTCTTCTGATTCTAATTTTTTAGCATAAAACGTTGTTTCATTATCATTTGGTAGAATTGCTGAACCATTTAAACTAGAGGTATTGGCTATTTTAGCAGAAAGTCTTACAAAATCTTGCTTGGTAGTATCTATACTTGAAAAGGTAAGGGACATCCAATCGTCAGTCATAGTTATTTTAGAACCCAACGTTTGCGCGTCTGTTTTTACAGATGCTTTCAACTTGGAAATTTCACCTGAAATTCTCAAATCGTATATCCTACCAGCTACTTGCAATTCATAATCGCCACGAATATCTTTTGTATTCATAGGTACAATTTCATGTCTATTTCCTAAAACCCAGTTTTCGTATAAAGTTGTTTTCTTTTCGAAAATATCACCAGATGTGATTAAGAAATTCGCATAAGATCCATTTTTAAGGGTTCCTATTTCGTTGCTTCTCCCAATTATATTTGCAGGAACAGTTGTTAATGCTGCTAATGCGGCAGATTCATCCAAGCCATATTCTATAGCTTTTTGAAGGTTCGGCATAAACTCCGAAGGCTTTTTTAAATCATGTAGTGTTAAGGCAAATGGTACCGCATTTTTTTGCAATACGGCTGGATTGCTTGGTTTCTGATTCCACTCACGCATATCGGACAAACTAGCCGTATTTGCCATAATAGGATCTTCCATATCGAAAGCATCTGGAAAATTAATTGGAATTATAAATGTGGCATTGGTAGCTTTAATTTCTTGTATTAATTCATATTCATCACCACCTCCAACAATTACATACTGGGTGTTAACATCATCACCAACTTTGTCCATGCGCAAGTTGTTCATTTTACCTCCTGCATCAATAATTTGAACCAAACCTTTATTGTTATTAAAAGCTTCTAACGATCTGTCTTTAGTTTCCGATAAGCCTTTTGCATACCAATCTGCATCGTAATTTACTTGTCTAATAAGTGCCATAGCTCCCATTAAAGACGTTGGATATGCCTGATTAGAAGAAACACTTTTACTAGCTGATAAATATTGTGCAGAACGATCTGCCAAAATGCGAGAGGCATCAGTTCCACTGGGTGATAAGGCAATTAAACTACCTGTTCCACGAATAATACCATCAGCAATATGGGTGTTTACAGCTCCAAAACCAGCTTCACGCAATTCGGTGGCTGTTTTAGAATCGAAAGCGTAACCTTCAATAGCATTTTGCTCTGGTTTAATATGGTCATTCCAATAATATCCTTCGCGAGATGCATCATATTGTGGACTATTAGAATTTTCGGCACGTGCTGGTTTTTTAGTTCCAAACGATGAATAAATATCCACAAACGATGGATAAATATGTTTGCCTTCCAAGTCTAATACGGTACTGTTTTCTGGAATTTTAACTTGTTTTCCGCTAGAAATAACTTTACCATCTTTAATTAATAGCGTGGCATTTTCAATCGTTTCTGTAGGAGAAATATGAATGGTAGCATTTGTGAAAGCATGATAACTATGACTTTCGGTTTTTACACCATCATTTTTTGGAAAGTAATTTTGCGAAAACAGCGATATGCTGCATACAAAACACAAAATCGTAAGGAGTTGTTTCATTGGTTTAGGTTAGTTTAAAATTAAAGACTAAATATAAGTAATAACAAACAGGTCTTACTCGTATTAAATGTTATTTAACATATTGTTTAGGTTTCAAAAAATAGTTCACATACAACGCTACAACATAGCTGTAACTTTCCATGCCGCCTTGTTGGTTGTTGGCTTTTAAAAACGAATTATAGGTTTCTTTAAAAACGGGTTCAGTTATGTTTTGATAACCATCCCAAAAAGCTTGAACTTCCTGATAATTTTTTAAAATGCCTAGGTTTATAGTTGGAAGCAATGCGTCATATTGTTCTGGGTTTCGTCTGCACACTTCAAATAAACAGTGGCGCAAAGCGAATGTGTTCCCGCAGTATTTAAAATAGTTGTCTTTATGAGATATGGCTGCCAGACTGCCAATAAAATTAGCTTCGTTTTCGGCTGCATAACCTAATTGGTGTGCTATTTCATGAGAAACTGTTGTGGGAAATTTATAAATAGGAATGAGTTCGTCTACTTGAGCTTCATTGGTTAATGGATTTAAGTACCCACTAAATCCCATATAGGTCAGTGGCAAACTAAACATGGACATTTTAATACTTTTCGGATGGTATTCTAAATGCGGATATTGTTTTTTTAATTCCTCATAACCCAAAGGAGCCATACTTAAAATATCTCTTTTAGAGTAGGGTAGATTTACTTTTAGTGTATCGTGAGTTGCGACTTTTAGATGAAGTGCATTGGATTTTTTAATTAATTGTTGTGTAACCGTAATGAGTTCTTCTGTGGAATAATCTGCTTTCAGGTTCAGATTTTTATGAAGCGGTAATCGGTAATAATTAAAAGCCCAAAACACATGAAAAGCAAAATATATTAGTGAGATGGTTGAAAAAACATCAATCAACCAATTCTTAAAATCTTTATAAATGCGTTTTCTATTAAAAATTAGCCAACGAATAATGAAGATGATTGCAACAGCATAAAAAATATCACCAAACGAAAATGGCAGCCAACCAAAAACAAAACGGGACATGGCAGAAAACCATTGGTATATGCCATTGCTATAATACCTTTCCACAACTTCTGGAAATTGCGCTAGGATATTAATAAAAATAATCTGTGGTATAAGTGCAAGCGCAATTATAAGCTTTGGGTTTTTCTGCATATTTCAAAAATAAGGAATTGTTTTATTACTCTGCGCATTATAATTACCTTTGTAAAACTTTAAAAATACAAATATGAACGAAGCTATACGAGAACTAGAACCAAAAGCCTTATGGAATAAATTTGCCGATTTAAATGCGGTACCACGACCTTCTAAAAAGGAAGAACGTGTGATAGCTTTTATGAAGGATTTCGGACAAAAATTAGGTCTTGAAACGATTGAGGATAAAGTCGGAAATGTTATTATAAAAAAGCCAGCAACAGCTGGAATGGAAAATAGAACGCCTATCGTGATGCAATCGCATTTGGATATGGTGCATCAGAAAAATAACGACACAAATTTCGATTTTGATTCCCAAGGAATTGATATGTATGTGGATGGTGATTGGGTTCGTGCCAAAGGAACAACGCTTGGAGCTGATAACGGTTTAGGTGTTGCTACGATTATGGCAATTTTAGAAAGCTCCGATATTGAGCATCCAGCTATTGAAGCCTTATTTACTATTGATGAAGAAACTGGCATGACAGGTGCCATGGGATTAGAAGGTGGTTTACTAAAAGGTGAAATTCTACTGAATTTAGATACGGAAGAAGATGATGAAATTGGCGTAGGTTGCGCTGGAGGTGTGGATGTAACAGCCAGAAGAAGTTATAAAGAAGAAGAAACACCTGAATTTAAAACGGGTTATGCCATTACTGTAAAAGGTTTGCAAGGTGGACACTCTGGTATGCAAATTCATGAAGGTTTAGGGAATGCAAACAAAATAATGAACCGTTTAATGTTTGACGGTTTTGAAAATTTTGGTTTACGGATTTCAGAAATTAATGGAGGAAGTTTACGCAATGCTATTCCACGTGAAAGTAACGCCATTGTTGTTATAGATTCTATTCATGAAGATGCGTTTATTATGGAAATGGCGCAACATGCTCAAATTATTAAAACCGAATTAAAAACAATGGAACCTGATTTAAAAATTGAAGTTTCCAAAGTAGAAACGCCTGAAAACATTATGGATTTAGGTGTTCAGGAAGGTGTTACTCGTGCCTTGTATGCGGCCGTAAATGGTGTATATAGAATGAGTGCAGATATTAAAGACTTGGTGGAAACGTCTAATAATATTGCGCGTGTTGTTATAAAAGAAGGTCATATAGAAATAGCATGTTTAACACGTTCGTCTGTTGAAAGTGCTAAATGGGATTTAGCCAATAGTTTACGTGCAACTTTTGAATTAACAGGTTGTGAAGTAGAATTTTCCGGTGAGTATCCAGGTTGGACACCCAATATGGATTCCAAAATACTAAAAGTATTAGAAAAGCTTTATGTTGAAATGAATGATGAAAAACCACACGTTGCTGCATGTCACGCAGGTTTGGAATGTGGTATTCTAGGTCAGAATTACCCAGAAATGGATATGATTAGTTTTGGACCAAATATTAAAGGTGCACATAGTCCAGATGAACGTGCTCAAATTTCATCAGCGCAGAAATATTGGAAATTTGTTTTAGAGATTTTAAAGAATATCCCAAAACAGCAATAAGTCTATTTAAATTACACAAATAATAAAGCCGCGTTTCTGAAAAGAAACGCGGCTTTATTTATACTATTTTCCGACTATTATTTTCCTTGAATACCTTCAATTTTTAATTCGAAAATTAAATTCGAGTTCGGAGGAATTGGTCCAGAACCATTTTCACCATATCCTAAATATGACGGAATAAATACTTTGGCTTTATTGCCAACATTCATATTTAACATGGCTTCTCTAAATCCAGGAACCAGTCCAGCAGTTTCATTGTAAATCATTGCAAATGGTTTGTAACCACCAGCAGCATCGCGTTGCTCGTTGTAGGCATTGTTAGCTTTTGCAACATCTGCCCAACTAGTATCAAATAAACGACCGTCTTCAAAGAAACCAGCATAATTTACTAGCACTTTATCAACGCTTGAAGGTTTTGTGTTTTCACCTTCTTCAGTAAAAATCATAACCACTCCTGTTTCTAATTTTTTAACAGTACCATTTAAGTCTGCGTTTTTGGTAATAAAAGCTTCTGCAGCAACACTAGCCGATTCTTTAAGTTTTTGACGAGCCGCTTCTTTTAAAGCTTCTTGTTTTTCTAAAACTTTAGGTAGTTCTTCTTTATAAACTATAGCCGCATTAAAACCTTCAGCAGCCTTTCCTTTTCTAATAATATTTAGTTTTTCAATAATAACAGGCTCTACAGGCTTATTGCTTCCTGGTGTTACTTGCACGTTAGAAATAGTATCTAAAACATTCATACCAATAACCAATTCACCAAAAACAGAGTGTCTGTTATCTAAATTAGCTGTTGGTACTTCGGTAATGAAAAATTGACTTCCATTTGAGTTAGGGCCTGAATTTGCCATAGATAGAATACCTGGTTTAGAGTGTTTTAAATCTGGGTGGAACTCGTCTGTGAACTTGTAACCTGGATCTCCTGATCCGGTTCCTGTTGGATCACCACCTTGAATCATAAATTTATCGATAACACGGTGAAACGTTAAACTATCGTAATAACGTTTTCCTTTGTAAGCATCTGAAACGTCTGGATGTGTACCTTCTGCTAAAGCCACAAAGTTGGCAACTGTTACAGGAACTTTATCGTAAAATAATTTGGTAACCATAGTACCTTTATTGGTAACAAATTCGGCGTAAAGTCCATCTTCTAAATCAGGATACTGCTGACTGCAAGATGTAAAACTTACTAAAAGCGCCAATACTACTAATTTCATGGTATGTTTTAATGTGTTCATTTTTAAGTTTTAATAATTAATTATATATCTATTTAATTGGGTTCAGTTGTTTTAATATTTAAAAGTGAAACTTCACAAATAAGAGGGACATTGGTTCCTATTTTATTTTCGTCTCCATAATAACCATAGGCTTTTTGTGATGGAAATAAGAAGGTAACCGTTTCACCTGTTCGCATGAGTTTTAAACCTTTTCGCAAACCTGTAAACAATTCCTGTTTATCCATAATATAGGTTTGCTGTTTTAATTCGTCCTTATTATATATTATGGTTTCGTTTATATCTTTAATTGTATAATTGTAAGTAACTATATCACCAAATTCAGGAGTTATTAAAGAATCTGCTACTTTTTTGGTGTTGTAGTAAAACCAAAATCCATTGTTAGACGCAATATATTCCGTTAAGGAATCCTTCTCCATAATGGTTTCAAAAGCTGCGCGTTCTCGATTATTCAATTGGATGTTTCGTTCAACAGATTTATCTATAAATGAACCTGATTTAGCAGAAATAGGACGTCTTGCTTCTGGTGATTTGCAAGCAAAAGCAGTAAGTAGTAGACATAGAATAACTAAAAATCTATTCATTTTTAAGGGCATTATTATAAGCAGGCAATATACTAATAAATTTTTCAACTGTTTCGGGTAATGACAAATCGCTTTTACCACCTGCAGCGTTTGTATGACCACCTCCTTCAAAATGAGAACGAGCAAACTCGTTCACAGAAAAATGACCTTTAGAACGTAACGAAATTTTAATAATTTTGTTTTGTTTATCTTCAATAAATATGGCAGCAAAAATAATATTATTTAAGGATAAAGCATAGTTTACAAAACCTTCTGTGTCACCTTTTTTATTATTAAACGTGTTTAATTCGTCTTGAGATAACGTAATATAAGCCGTTCTAGATTCTGGAATAACGTTTAAATTTGAGAGTGCACATCCCAAAAGTTGCATGCGTTCAAAACTATTAGAGTCCATAACTGCATTATGAATTTCAGCGTGTTGTGCGCCTTTGTCAATTAGAAAAGCCGTAACCCGATGTGTTTCACTTGTTGTAGATGAAAACCGAAATGATCCAGTATCGGTCATGATTCCTGTGTAAAGACAGGTAGCAATATTTTGATTAATGAGGTTTGTATCATCTAGCATATCTATAAAATGATATACCATTTCACAGGTAGAACTCATGCTAACATCCGAATACATATAGGTCGCATAATCATCCGGTTGTTGGTGATGATCTATCATTATTTTGATGGCAGAACTCGCTTTTAAAGCCAATTCCATATCGCCTGTTCGGTTTAGGGCATTAAAATCTAATGTAAAAATAACATCAGCATTCTGAATCAGCGCATCACATGCTTCTGTGTTGGTGTCGTATTTTAAAATAGTGTCTTCTCCAGGCATCCATTTTAAAAAATCTGGATAATCATTAGGCGCAATAATAATAGCGTCTTGACGGTGCCTTTTTAAATAATGATAAAGCCCTAAAGTAGATCCAATAGCGTCACCATCTGGATTTTTATGAGGAACAATTACCATTTTTTTTGGTGATTGTAGGAGTTGATTAATATCTGAAATAGCTTCTTTTTTCATAGGCAACGAATATACAAAATTTTAATATTGGTTAGTATGGTTTTTATTAAGAAATACATTACTTTTGCACGAAATTTACAGGAAAGGTATTTAGATAATAAATGGTTTTCTTAATTTGAATTTAATAACAGAAATATAACTTAAACAAAAGAATGGCAACAAATAGAACATTTACCATGCTTAAGCCAGATGCAGTTGAAAACGGACACATTGGCGCAATTTTAGAAAAAATCAATGCTTCAGGTTTCAGAATCGTAGCTTTGAAAAAAACACAAATGACACAAGCTGATGCTGAAGCTTTTTACGCTGTTCACAACGAGCGTCCATTTTTTGGTGAGTTAGTTGAGTTTATGACACGTGGTCCAATTGTAGCGGCTATTTTAGAAAAAGATAATGCTGTTGAAGATTTTAGAACCTTAATTGGTGCTACTAATCCTGCTGATGCTGCAGATGGAACAATCCGTAAATTATATGCAACATCTATGGGAGAAAATGCAGTTCATGGAAGTGATAGTGATGAAAATGCTGCTATTGAAGGCGCATTCCATTTTTCTGGTCGTGAGATGTTTTAAATAAAAATACCTTTTTACTACATAAGCCTAAAATGTGTTTACATTTTAGGCTTTTTTTGTGCAAAATTGTATCTTCGTAGCATTCTAAAAAAGAATGCTATGAAAAAAACAAACTATGCTTTATTAGTTTGTGTCCTATTTTCTACCTTATTAGTGGCTCAAAATCATCAACAAGCTATCAATAAATTACAATCAGGTACACAAGCACAAATTACAGTCAATAATCAGTCTGGAGTTCCAGAGTTTATTAAATTTCCTAAAAATCAACCTCTCACATTATCTGGTAGTACACTTCAAGAAAAAGTACGAACGTTTCTAGAAACGCATAAAGGATTATTTAATGACAATCAGGATTTAAATGAATTTACATTTCAACCGTCGAAAAAATATAGTTATGGTTTCCAAACTGTAACCATTAATCAGTTACATGAAGGTGTCCCTGTTTTTGATGGGCAATTACGTTTTCATTTTAATAGCTCTCAAGAATTAACAGCTATTAATGGTAACTATATTACCAATATTAAAATTAACGCTACACCAACTATTTCTGAACAAGAAGCAAATACAGCTGCTTTGAATTTAGTATCCAAACAGGATATTAATTTTTCTGGTGAAACGGTTTTTGCTTTCGAAACACAATTGTTTGTTTTCCAAAAGGGTCTTATTGAAAATAATTTAGGATCAAGTTATTTAGTGTACGAAGTGGAGGCAAGAAACGATGTAGATGTTAGGGAATATGTTTATATCAATGCGCACAATGGTACTTTGGTTGAGCAATTTACAGGTATGCCACATGCAATGGATAGAATTGTTTATGAAGCAAATTTAGGTACTGTGGTTTGGCAAGAAGGTGATGCTTTTCCCGGGAGTTTAACTATTTGGCAGCGAAATGAAGTGGAAGCTTCAGGGCATGTTTACAATTTTTTCAATAATGCGTTTGGCTACGTCTCTTATGATAATGCAGATGCGCAAATGCGAACTATAAATAATAATCCAAACATTAATTGTCCAAATGCCAATTGGAATGGCGTAACTGCAAATTACTGCAATGGTACAGCAACGGATGATGTTATTGCCCATGAATGGGGACACGCATACACAGAATACACAAGTGGCTTAATTTACGCTTGGCAATCAGGCGCTATGAACGAGTCGTTTTCAGATATCTGGGGAGAGACTGTAGATTTAATAAATAATTATGAAGATGCGGATGATGATGCCTCCTTAAGAACAGGATGTAATAGTTCGGATCGTTGGCGTATTGGCGAAGATGCGACTGCCTTTGGTGGTGCCATTCGCGATATGTGGAATCCACCATGTAATAACGATCCTGGAAAGGTAACTGATGGCATATATAGATGTGGCACTGGAGATTCGGGTGGTGTGCATTCTAATTCTGGTATTCCTAATCATGCGTATGCACTTTTGGTTGATGGTGGTACATATAATGGACAAACTATAAATGGAATCGGTTTAACAAAAGCTGCTCATATTTTTTGGCGTACACAAAATACGTATTTAACATCCACAAGTGATTTTTTTACATTAGCAGATGCGCTTGAAGCGTCTTGTACGGATTTATTAGGTATAAATTTAGAGGGTTTATCTACTGAAGCTACTCCTGCAGGACCTTCTAATGAAATTTTGACAATAGCAGATTATAACGAGTTGGTAAAAGTTATTTTGGCTGTAGAATTACGTATTATTCCAGAAAATTGTGGTTTCCAAACCATTTTAGTTGCTACAGATGATCCATGTGAAGCTTTTACTACGAATCCAATATTTTTTGAAGATTGGGAATCTGGAATTGGAAGTTGGACAGTAGAACAAGTACCAGTAAATCCAAGTTCTTGGGAGTCTAGGGATTGGGAAGTTTCTAGCTCTTTACCTCAAGGTAGGTTAGGTCAAGCAGCATTTGGTATAGATCCAGTAAATGGAAATTGTAGTAGTTCCCTTCAAAATGGGATTCTCCGATTAGAAAGCCCAGAAATAACTATTCCTGTGGATTATGTAACAGGAACTTTTGAAATGACATTTATGCACTATATCGCAACAGAAGGTGGTTGGGATGGTGCCAACATTAAATACCAACTAAATGGTTCTGGTAATTGGACTTTATTACCGCTATCAGCTTTTACTGCTAATGGTTATAATGATCAAATTAATCCATTTAGAGATGGAAATGATAATCCCATGTCTGGTCAAGATGGTTTTACAGGAACAGACGGAGGGTCTAATGCTGGAAGTTGGGGACGTAGTATTATTAATTTATCATCCATTGCTGGTTTAGGTGCTGGAAGTACTATTCAATTTAGATTTGAAATGGGAACTGATGGTTGTAATGGTCGTGTAGGTTGGTATGTAGATGATATTTCTGTTTACAATTGCATTTACGAATTATCTGTTGAAGATTTTACGGCTTTAGAAAACGGAATTAAAGTATATCCAAATCCATCTAATGGTCGTTTTACCATGAAGAATATTGGCAATCTTAATTTAGTAAAAGCTGATGTTATGGATATTAATGGACGATTAGTGAAATCTGTTGATTTGTCTGGAATTCAGGACACAACAACTTTAAATATTTCTAGTGTTGCCTCTGGTTTATATTTTATGAAAGTATATACCAAAAATGCAAATACTGTTATCAAGTTAATAAAAGAGTAACTATATTTACTTTATAAAAAATCCCGCAACTTGCGGGATTTTTTGTTTTTAAAAGCATTAGTTCATTCACCAGTATATTATATTTAGTCAACTAAAAAACTAACGCAACACCAATTCCTTAATAATCTGTTTGCCTAAACTTTCATTGAGCATAGATATTATTTTTTCTTTTCCGTAGCTTAATTCTTCACGAAGCACACTAGAACTTAATTGTACATATAACGTTTCACCTTTAAGTTGTATGGCTGAGGTGTAATTATTTACACCATTTCCCATCATGCTTTTCCAAGTATCTTGAACGTTTACAGCGTTTAGTCCCTGTTCTAATCTGTTGGTTTCAACAAACTCCTTCAATGCGTCAGCAATGGTTAAGTTTTCATTATTACGTTTGGCCATTAGTCTAAATTTAAAGGTTTGTAGCGTTTGTACAAAAATACAGCTTCAAGTTTGTTTACTACTTTTAATTGATCTTTAGTTGCTAACAAAATGGTTTCTTTCCAAGAATCGAAAGGAGTTTTGTAATACACATTTAAACTATCGTTTTCTATTTTTATGGTGAAGGTTTCTGCATCATTAGATGTTTCAAACGTACCCATAAAATTAGGTTTCATTTTTTTTCGGATGCCTTGTAATGAATCTTCTAAACTAATAAAATCAATGGTATCATTATAATTATATTCTTTGGAACTCCCATCTTTTAATGTCACGCGTTCAATTTCCCAATAGCCTTCTATATGTTCTAAATAATCTTCAGGGTTTTTAGAGCAACTGGAAATAACAACACTAATAATTATGAGTGATATGAATTTTTGTAGCGTTTGTTTCATAATTAAAACGGTTCTATAATTTAAAAATTTCGTAGGATTGATGCACTTGTTTTACTACGGCTTCCGTACGGTCAGCATGCGTGTCGCTAATGAAAAGCTGACCAAAATTCTCATCGTCTACCAATTTAATAATTTGCGAAACACGCTGTTCGTCTAATTTATCAAAAATATCATCTAATAACAAAATTGGGTTTACGTGACTTCTAGATTTTATAAAATCGAATTGTGCCAATTTCAAAGCAATTAAAAATGATTTCTGTTGTCCTTGGCTTCCAAACTTTTTAATGGGATGTTCTGCAATATTAAAAATCAAATCATCTTTATGAATCCCAACACTAGTATATTGTATGGCTTTATCTTTATTAATAACCGTTTTTAAAAGTGTTTCCAAACGATTGTTCGTTAAATCGCTTTCGTAAACCAGTTCTACCAGTTCGTTTCCATTACTGATAGCTTCATAACGTGCTTTAAAAATAGGTATAAACGTTTCTAAAAATGCCTGTCGCTTTTCATGAATTTCGTGTCCAAATTGATCCAGCTGTAAATTATAAACTTCTAGCGTGTCTTTGTTAAACGTATGGTTTACGGCAAAGTATTTTAAAAGGGAATTTCGTTGCGCTACTATTTTGTTATACTTTAATAATGCATTTAAATAGCATTTATCACTTTGCGAAATAACACCATCCATAAATTTTCGTCTGGTAGCACTTCCTTCAATAATTAAATCCCGATCAGCAGGCGAAATAATTACTAAAGGTAAAAAACCAATGTGGTCACTATACTTTTCATAAATCTTACCGTTTCGTTTAATCACCTTTTTTTGGCCACGTTTTAAGCTCACCACAATTTTTTCTGATGTATTTTCTTTTTCATATTCACCATTCACCACAAAAAAAGGCTCGTCATGTTTTATATTTTGAGACGCAATGGGATTAAAATAACTTTTCCCAAATGATAAGTGATAGATAGCATCTAGGACATTGGTTTTACCCACACCATTGTTGCCAACAAAACAGTTTATTTTTTCATTGAAAATAAAGCTACGTTCATCAAAATTTTTATAATTGAGTACCGATAAGGATTTCAAAATCATACAAAAAGAAACTTAAAAGGGTTTTTAGGTAAAGGATGTGCAAATTATTGAAAAATAACAAATAAATAGGCTTTCAAATCTAAAGAAAAATTATATTTTTGCATCGCATTAATTAAGAATATATGGCAACGTACAAAAAGAGAGGATATAAACCAGAAACGAAAGAAGAAAAACAGCATGATGTTGAAGAAAACTCAACAACTGCAGAAGTTTTTAATACACTTGATGAAACTGCTTCCAAAACTGAAGATTGGGTAATTGGTAATCAGAAATACATTTTTGTAATTATTGCTGTAGTAGCAGCCGTTGTTTTAGGTTATTTAGGATATAATGAGTTTATAGCAAAACCAAAGCAAACGGAAGCTATGAACGATATGTACCAAGCTCAAAAATATTATGACCAAGCAGTAAATGCTACGGCTCAAAAAGACTCATTATTTGGTTTAGCGTTAAATGGAGGTGAAGGAAAATTTGGTATGTTAGACATTATATCAGAATACAGCGGAACACCTTCAGCTAATATGGCTAACTATTATGCAGGTATGGCATATTTAAATATGAAAGATTACAAAAATGCAGTTTCGTTTTTAGGTGATTTTTCAGGAGATGACGAAATTTTAGCACCTATGGCTAAAGGTTGTATAGGTGATGCATTTGTGCAGCTTAACCAACAAGATGATGCTTTAGGTTATTATGAAGAAGCCGCTAAAATGCGTACTAACGAGTTTACAACACCAATGTTTTTATATAAAGCAGGAGTAACAGCTTTAGATTTAGGTAAAACAGATGTAGCGCTTAAGCATTTTAAAAATATTAAAGAAAACTACCCAACGTCCGCTGAAGGTACTAATATTGATATCTTTATTGGTAAGGCAGAGGCTTTGGCAAGTAACTAATACATGGCTACAGAAAATAAAAATTTATCAGAATATGATAAAGCTACAATCCCAAATGCGAAAGATTTTCGATTTGGGATTGTTGTTTCAGAATGGAATGATACCATAACGGAAGGTCTTTATAATGGTGCATTAAATGCCTTATTAGACAACCACGTTTCCAAAGAAAATATTATTCGTTGGAATGTTCCTGGTAGTTATGAGTTAATTTTTGGCTGTAAAAAAATGCAACAACAACCAGTGGATGCCGTTATTGCTATAGGAAGTGTTATTCAAGGCGAAACTAAACATTTCGATTTTGTGTGTGAAGGTGTCGCCCAAGGTATCAAAGACCTGAATGTACTTCATAATATACCTGTTATTTTTTGTGTGCTAACCGATAATAATATTCAACAATCTATTGATCGTTCGGGTGGAAAACACGGAAATAAAGGAACTGAAGCGGCTATTGCTGCTATTAAAATGGCAGAACTGAACAAGTAAGCTGCCTAACAATTTTCTAAATATTTTTAATTTATTCTCTGCGTTGTAATAACTTCGCATGACATTTAGTACCATATTGTTAACAATTTTTAGCAATCTGCATGTCCTTTTTCCTTGTAATTTCAGTACTTTTGAGGTTAAAGCAACTAATTACAAAGTACATTGGCTAAAAAAAATAAAAGCTTTAGTTACAAGCCACGATTCCAAGATCATGCTGGTCAAAATCAGTCAGATGATATTCAGACAAAATGGCAAGGTTTAAAAGGAACTAGAAAGCGAAAAGGTAGTTTTCTAACCTCACCATTATTTTTGGTCTTGTTTTTGATTACTATCTTAATAGTGATTTACGTTCTAGGTCGCTACGAATAATACACGATTATGGGAGTTTTTAATACACGAAAGAATAAAAAATACAGCTACACACCTCGTCATTATAAAGGTGAGGGAAACCCCTATGAAATAAAACATAAGTTTGACGATTTTAGATCTACAGTGGGAAGCAGTGGTGGACTAAAAACAAAGATAAATACTGCTTGGGACGATTATAAAAACAATGCTGATGATCATGCTAATAAACGCGTTCTTATTATAATTACTGTTTTAGTATTTTTGTTTTTGCTGATTATTGGTTTCGATTTATCCATATTCTTTCCTAAAAACTAATGGCAGATATTATTCAGTTATTACCCGATCATGTGGCCAATCAAATTGCTGCAGGTGAAGTTGTTCAAAGACCTGCTTCCGTAGTTAAAGAGCTCATGGAAAATGCCATTGATGCGCAAGCTTCAGAAATTAAACTCCTGATTAAAGATGCTGGAAAAACTCTCGTTCAAGTAATCGATAATGGTTCAGGAATGAGTGTAACCGATGCACGTTTTAGTTTTGAGCGTCATGCCACATCTAAAATTAAATCGGCTGACGATTTATTTCAACTTAACACCAAAGGATTCCGTGGAGAAGCCTTAGCAAGTATTGCAGCCATAGCACATGTGGAATTAAAAACCAAACAAGATACTACTGATGATGTTGGCACACAAATAGTTATTGAAGGCAGTGAGGTTAAAGCACAAGAAGTAGTTGTAACACCAACAGGAACCTCCATTGCCGTAAAAAATCTATTTTTTAATATCCCAGCGCGTCGTAATTTTTTAAAATCCAATACGGTCGAATTGCGCCATATTATTGATGAATTTCATCGTGTGTCTTTAGCACATCCTTCTATTCAATTTTCCATGTATCATAATGGAAGCGAAACATTTCATTTGCCTGCTAGTAATTTCAGACAGCGTATTGTAAATATCTTCGGAAATAAAACCAATGAAAAATTAGTTCCTGTAAACGAAACAACTGAAGTTTTAACCGTTTCAGGATTTGTAGGTAAACCAGAATATGCCAAGAAAACGCGTGGCGAGCAATTCTTTTTTGTAAATAACCGTTTTATTAAAAGTGCTTATTTAAATCATGCTATTAATTCTGCTTTTGATGGTTTGTTAAAAGACGGAAAGCACGCCAGTTATTTTTTAGATTTAACCGTAAATCCGCAAACTATAGATATTAACATTCATCCTACAAAAACTGAAATTAAGTTTGATGATGAACATACTTTATATGCCATTTTAAGGTCTGCAGTAAAACATAGTTTGGGACAATTTAGTATTGCGCCAGTTTTGGATTTTGAAAGGGATTCTGATTTTGATACACCTTATAATTTTGAGAATAAACAAGCAAAAGTGCCAAAAATAGAAGTAGATAGAGCCTTTAATCCATTTCAGGAAGAAACACGATCTAAAGCATCCTTTAATACATCCTATAAAAAAGAACCCGTAGCAAGTTGGGAAAGTTTATATGTTGGTATGGAATCTAAAGGAACCAAATCTGCAACCGATTTTAACGAAATGCGCTTTGAAAGCGACGAGCAAACGGGTAATATGTTTCAAGACGATACCAGTTTGGAAGTCAAACAATCTACCTATCAACTTCATAATAAATACGTGGTAAGTACCATTAAATCTGGTATGTTGGTTATTGATCAGCATCGTGCACATCAACGAATTTTATATGAAAATTTCTTAAAACATATTACTATAAAAGAGAGTGTGAGTCAGCAATTGCTATTTCCAGTCTTGGTGTTTTTATCTCAACAAGAAATGGATTGTATAAAAGAGGTTCAGGACGATTTAGAACATACGGGATTTGTGTTTGCTAATTTTCATAATGATCATATTGAAATTTCTGGTGTTCCCATTAGTGTTCCTGAAAGTGAAGTGACTGTTATTTTGGAACAATTAATTAGTGATATTGAAAACGAAGTACCAGATTCACATTTCAGTGCAACCGATTTATTGGCAAAATCTATGGCGAAGAGTTTGGCTATAAAAAGAGGGCAATCCTTATCTTTGGTGGAGCAGGAACATTTAGTAAATAGCTTGTTTGCTTGCAAAGACCCTAATAGTTCGCCAACAAACAAAGCAACTTTCATTACGATAAGCGTAGATGAAATAGATAAAAAATTTATATAAGTAAGTCTTATGATGAATAATATTACCGATACTGTTAAGCATTTAATTATTATAAATGTGATTATGTTTATTGGCACAATGACCATTTCTAATGGTATATTTTATGATTGGTTTGCTTTACATTTTCCTCAAAATGCAGCATTTCAGCCATGGCAGATTATCACTCACATGTTTATGCATGGAGGCTTTATGCATGTTTTATTTAATATGTTTGCTTTGTGGATGTTTGGAACGGCTGTAGAGCAACGTTTTGGTGCTAAAAAATTCTTGTTTTTCTATATGTCTTCAGGGCTGGGTGCTGCACTTTGTATGATTGGTTATTACTATTTTAGTTTTTATTCAGGACTCAATACTTTAATAGAATCAGGTACAGATAAAACACAAATTTTAGAAACTTTAAATTCTGGTATGTATAATACTGCTTGGCAACAAATAATGGGAGCTGCAGATATGCAGCATTTTATCAGTATTTTTAATAGCACAATGGTTGGTGCATCAGGAGCCATCATGGGTGTTTTAGTTGCCTTTGGGATGTTATATCCAGAATCTAAACTCATGTTAATTTTCCTTCCTGTACCAATTAAAGCCAAGTATTTTATTCCAGGTATTATTGCATTAGATTTAATTTCTGCTGTAACAGGACAATCCTTTTTTAGTCCAAGTAATACGGCTTATGTAGCGCACCTTGGTGGTGCATTAACAGGCTTTTTAATTATGTGGTATTGGAAAAAAACACAATTCAACAAAAACCGTTGGGATTAGAATGACAAACTTAAATCAAGACATACGTAATAAATTACAGCAACTTAATATTTTTGAGAAGCTGATAGTTGTTAATTTGGCTCTCTATTTACTGGGTTTGCTAGCAACATTACTTTTTAAATTCGATTTAAATTGGTTTGAGTTGCCTAGTGTTTTTGGTGATTTCGTCCTACAACCTTGGAGTGTTATAACCTATGCCTTTGTGCATTATGATTTTTGGCATTTCCTGTTTAACATGATTTGGCTCTATTTTATTGGTGGTATGTTTACCAATTTGTTTTCGGTTAAAATGGGACTTAATGTCTATTTTTTAGGTGCTGTTTCTGGCGGATTGTTGTTTTTATTGGGTTATAACCTATTGCCAGATTTTTTTCAATCGCCAACGCGTTTAGTAGGAGCATCAGCAGCTATTCGAGCGTTATTAATTTTCTTATGTGCCTATATGCCAAGCACAGAGGTGCGTTTTTTTACATTTAATTTAAAGTTGTGGTACATTGGTGCAGCTATTGTTGTGTTTGATATTTTAGGCATTATTGCAGGAATTAAAGATCCTATAACTGGCAACGCAGGCGGAAATTTAGCGCATTTAGGAGGTGCTATTTTGGGTTATGTTTATGCCAAACAGTTATTGCAAGGAAATGATATTGGCAAAGGTTTTGAGAAATTTATGGATCAGATTACTGGTCTGTTTTTAAAATCGAAAAAATCGCCGTTAAAAACGGTCTATAAAAAGAAATCAGGTAAAGTGGCTGGATTTTCTAAAGAAGAATTTAATCAGTTTAATCACCAGAAAAAAATAGACATCATACTTGATAAAATTAGTAAAAGTGGTTATGACAGTTTAACAAAAGCTGAAAAAGAGTTTTTGTTTAAAGCTGGGAAATAATATACTATTTATTCTAAATACAAGTTATACCATTTATAAGAGTGCATACTATTAGAATTCGGTCTGCCGTTTTCATTTAAATTATATGAAAAACTTAAAGTTAATAGATAAAATTGTATACATACTAAATGGTCTGTTAGCCTTTGTTTTGTTATTATCCTATTTATTACCATTTGCACCTCCAAAAACGTTTGCCCTATTATCTGTTTTGAGTTTAGGTGTTCCTTTCTTAATCCTAATAAATGTTGTGTTCTTTTTGTATTGGTTAATCAAACTAAAAAAACAACTTCTTTTATCATTAGTTGTTTTAATATTTGGCTATTTTAGTTTTGGATCCTTATATAAATTTTCTTCGGAAGACGATAAAATACATGACCATCAGCTGAAAGTCATGAATTATAACGTGCGGTTGTTTAATTTATACGATTGGATTCCTGAAAAAGGCGTAGCTATAAAAATGGTGAATTTAATCAAACAGAAAGCGCCAGACGTGCTAACTATCCAAGAATATCATCCACATCCTGATGTGGATTTGTCCTCTTTTAAGTATAAATTTGAAAAATTATCGGGTAAAAAAACCAAATATGGTCAGGTAATTTTATCGCAATATCCCATTATTAATTCGGGTTCTGTAGAATTTCCAAATACATCAAATAACGCCATTTTTGCAGATATTGTAAAAGCAGATGATACCATACGCATTTATAATATTCACCTTCAATCCTTAAAGATTGATGCTAATATGGATAAACTAAAACAAGAAGATTCTGAACGTTTGTTGAAGCGCATTGAGCAAACTTTTGAAATGCAACAGCTACAAACCGAATTGTTCTTGGAACATAAAGCCGCTTGTCCTTATAAGATGATTATTTCTGGCGATTTCAATAATACCGCATTTTCTTATGTCTATAAGGAGTTGAAAGGCAATTTAAAAGATACATTTAAACAAGCTGGAAATGGTTTTGGAAGAACGTACGATTTTAAGTTTTTTCCAATCCGAATCGATTTTATTTTTAGTGATACTTCTTTTGAGATTACCGACTTTAAAACCATAGACAATAAATATTCGGATCATTATCCTATTATGGCAACGTTTAAACTACATTAGCGCGCAATCTGCCGTATCTGCTATTATATGAATGACCAATCCAATACCAATTAATCTCGTTTTCTTCGGAAACAATAAAAGCACATAAAGTATCATTGCGTAATAGGTATGCAACGGATGAAAATTAATACTACATCTACTTGGATCAAAAATGGGATTTGCTAAAAGATGATCTAAATCGATTACCATAGTTGCTATCATAATGAAGTATGCTTTTAACCAATAGGTTCTGTAAAATACCCATGCAACAATTAAAGGCAGTAAAAAATGTAAATTGTAATGAACCAGATTTTGCAACATTACCAAAACGTTTTTTGTGATTCTAGATAATTTAAAGCGTTTGGACCTTCGTTAAATAACAAATCTAAAATACTTAAGTTATTAATAAAGCCGTGTTTATCATCAAACACTTGTGTGTAAGATTTCAAATTTGGCGCTTTTTCCCCTTTGGCTTTTACTAAATAACGTAAATCGGTGAATTGAGCTGGTTCTTTTTCAAACGTTGTTGTTTGCTTGGTTTTAATATCTAATTGTAAACAGTCGCAAATAGTTTGAAAACAGTGTAAATTAAAATTGAGTAAATTAGAAACCGGTTTTTCAAACACTGGTTTTAACTCGTCTTCATAAAACTCGAAAAAAGGAGATGTTTTATAGGCAGATTCTAAAGATTTCCAGTGATTCCGTTGCCAGTTTTCTTCATTAAAAGTTTGTACATCCACATATAGCTGACGGTCTTTTTGTGTATGAACTACCGGAATATTCAACAGTAATTTACCATTAGCACCGTAAATATAAGTCCGATTTCTAAAGGTTTGTTTTTGAAAATTGTCAGCCATTTCAAAAGTGACAGTTTCTGCCTGACTAATAGCTACAAAATGCGCAATACTCGGAAAATATGTTGGATGAATAAGGATGTTCATTTGTTTAGATGCTTGTTGTAAAGTTGTAAAAAATCAACGTAACAACTTTATATTTTTACAACTAACTATTCGCTTTTTTGTGCTTACGCCATTTATTGAAACCAAACCAAGCTGCTAATAACACTAAAAATGGAATAAAATAAGAAACCGGCTCACCACTTCCATTAACGGTTGTAAATAAGCGTTCCCAACGAATTTTTTCTTTGATACCTTGACCATTTGAATTCCAACTCATCCAAATAAATACGGGTTTTCCAACCACGTGATCAAAAGGCACAAATCCCCAGGAACGTGCGTCTAATGAGTTGTGACGGTTGTCTCCCATAAGCCAGTAATAATCTTTCTGGAAAGTGTAGCTATTGGCAACTTCACCATTAATAAAAATCTGGTTGCCTTTTACCTGTAAGGTGTTATTTTCATATTCTGTAATGGCACGTTTATAAAGTGGTAAAACCTCTAGGTTTAAGTCAACTGTTGCTCCAGCTTCAGGAATGTATAATGGACCAAACCAATCATTATTCCAATTATAATTTGGATCATGAGGGAAAACACTTGGCTCGCGTTCACCTTTTTCACGTTTAAGTGGTTCAACACTTTTCACGTTAGGATGATTTTTAAATTTTGCTAAATTTTCATCTGAAATACCTGGAAAATAACTCAAAGAATAATCTTGATTATACTGTGGGAAGTCTGTTATATTATATCTGCTGGATAAAATATAATTATTGAAAGGGCCATTTTTAGTTTCTACTTTATACGAAAACTGTAATTTTGCTCTATCTGGTAAGGCATTTTGTTTGCCATTAATATATACAAAACCATTACGAACTTCCAACGAATCGCCAGGAACACCAACCGCACGTTTTACATAATTGGTTTTCTTATCAATTGGTTTATAATAATTTCTATCAGCCGTTTTATACATATTATACAACGTATCAACTGGCCAGTTAAACACCACAATGTCATTATGCTTTATATCCTGAAAACCTGGAATTCGCAAGTAGGGAAGTGATAGTTTGTTAATGAATGATGTGTTTCTGTTTTCCACATTATCATCATACAAATACGATTTTTTATTAATAAACGGAATCGTATCATGCACCATTGGAGCTGCAATAGTAGACATTGGAACACGAGCGCCATAATGGAATTTACTCACAAAAAGGAAATCGCCAACCAATAGAGATTTTTCTAAAGAAGATGTTGGAATAGTATATGGCTGAATAAGATACGTATGCACAACGGTTGCAGCTACAATAGCAAATAAAATAGAACTCACCCAGTCTCCTAAAGGTGTTCTTGGATGTAAACTTCTGTCTTTAACATGTTGAACATCTACTGCATAGTTTAAATAGTAATTATAGAAGCCTAAAGTAACGATAGCTAAAATAGTATCTGTAGCCGAATTTTTTCCGAAGCTTCTAGCGGTTTCAACCCAAACTACTGGAAATATAATTAGGTTTACAATTGGTAAAAAAAGTAAAATAGTCCAATACCATGGACGGTTTATAATTTTCATTAAAATTACCGCATTGTACACAGGAACGAAAGCTTCCCAAGCTTGTCTGCCTGCTTTAATATATAATTTCCACGTTCCTAAACCATGAATAATTTGAATGATTAGGATAACTATTAGCCATTGCGTAAGTGCCATATATTTTTTCTTTTGTCTTTAATTGGTAGGTTACAGGTTTTTTCTGTTACCAAAATTAGTCTTTTTAACCTATGTTTAACACATCTTTCATGGTGTAAACACCTGTTTTATCTTTTAGCCATTCAGCAGCGATAACAGCACCAAGGGCAAAACCTTCGCGACTATGTGCTTCGTGTTCAATAGTAATAGTATCTGTTTTACTGGTATAGGAAACGGCATGTGTTCCAGAAACATCTGCTATGCGTTTGGCTGAAATGGGTATGGTATTTTCTTTTTTGGATAGTAGGCTCCAATCTGTATACGTATCGTGTTCCGAAATAATAGATTCTGCTAACGTAATAGCTGTTCCGCTTGGCGCATCCAGTTTTTGAGTATGATGAATTTCTTCCATGGAAACTTTGTAGGACTCCAATTTCGACATCATTTTGGCGAGTTGTTTATTCAGCTCGAAAAATATGTTGACACCCAAACTGAAATTTGATGCATAAATAAAAGCACCATGTTCTTCTTTGCAAATTGCTTCAGCTTTTTTGTAATTATCTAACCATCCTGTAGTTCCTGAAATTACAGGAACTCCATTTTTGAAGCACTTAACAATATTAAAGAAAGCCGCATTGGGAACACTGAAATCGATGGCGACATCGGCTTTTGTAATGTCGTATCCGTCTTCATCAGATGTTTTTATAACAATATCATGTCCGCGCTCAATAGCTATTTTTTCAATGGTTTTACCCATTTTTCCATATCCTAATAGTGCAATTTTCATGCTTAAAATTTAAAATTAACAGTAATCCCTAAATCGCCTGTATTATCAAAATCATTTATTCGGTAATGAGGTGCTAACGATAGGTTATCGTCCACATTATATTGCAATAAATGTGCATCTACGTTGGCATCAATAATGTTTAATGCATATAATCCAATAGTAACTAGAAGTGATAATTCTCTGTTTCTACTCAATGTTTTTTGAGCTTCACGCAAACCATCATCATTAATGGTTCCATAAAATTCATCATCTGTAAAACCAGCTAAACGTCTTTTATAGGCAGATCTGTAACGTTTGTATTCTTTATTATTATCTAGATAAAAGTACATGCCAATTCCCAATCCAGCATATACAATGGGGATTTTCCAATATTTTTTATTGTAAGCTTGACCTAAACCAGGCAGAATAGCAGAATAGAAAGCTGCACGAGCAGGCGCTAACGGATCTATTGGGTCTGAAACAATGTTATTAGCTTCTACTTGTAACTCCTCAAGAGTTTCTTTTTGAACTTCTTTTTTGTCTTCAGAATTTTTATCATCTTGAGCCCATGTATTGTTACAAAAAGCCAAGATAATAACTAGCGCTATGGCATATTTATTCAGCACGTTTTACTAATTTTAAAATACGATTAAAGTCTTCTTCAGAATGGAAGGGAATAGAAATATTTCCTTTTCCATTTTTGGATACTTTAACGTTGATTTTGTGACCAAAGTATTCAGAAAAATCTTTTACTCCTTTTTTTACAAATTTAGGAAGTTCTTGTGGTTCTTTTGGTGTTTTTAACGTTTTATCATTTTGAAAATCACGCACTAACGTTTCAGTATCACGAACGGATAATTTATTGGTAATTATTTTTTCGTAAATATCCAATTGGAGACTCTGATCTTCAATGGTAATTAAAGCGCGACCATGACCCATAGAAATAAAACCATCTCGCATACCTGTCTGGATAATTGGGTCTAGTTTTAACAAACGCAAGTAATTTGCAATCGTTGAACGTTTTTTGCCCACGCGATCACTCATTTGTTCTTGCGTTAAATTAATTTCATCAATTAATCGTTGGTAGGATAAGGCTATTTCAATAGGATCTAAATCTTGACGTTGAATATTTTCAACCAAAGCCATTTCAAGAGATTCTTGATCATTGGCAATGCGAATATACGCTGGAATGGTTTCAAGACCAATCAGTTTTGATGCTCTAAAACGACGTTCACCAGAAACAAGTTGAAACTTGTTAAAATCTAATTTACGAACAGTAATAGGTTGAATAACGCCTAATTCTTTTATAGAAGAGGCCAATTCGCGTAAAGTTTCTTCGTTAAAATTTGTACGAGGTTGAAATGGGTTAATGTCAATTGCATCAATATCTAATTCAACAATATTGCCAATAACTTGATCCGCATTTTTATCTTGACTCGTTTTTATATCGTTTGAAGGATCTTTTAATAAAGCTGATAATCCTCTACCTAAAGCCTGTTTCTTGGTTGCCTTCGCCATGTTTTAGGAGTTTTTATTAATAATTTCTTTTGCCAAACTTAAATAATTAGATGCGCCTTTACTTGCAGCATCATAATTTATTATGCTTTCACCATAACTTGGAGCTTCACTTAAACGCACATTTCGTTGAATAATAGTTTGGAAAACCATATCGTTAAAATGTTTTTGAACTTCTTCAACCACTTGGTTTGATAAACGTAAACGAGAATCGTACATGGTTAGAAGTAAGCCTTCAATATCCAATTCTGGATTATGAATTTTTTGAACACTTTTTATGGTGTTTAATAGTTTACCAAGACCTTCCAGAGCAAAATACTCACATTGAATAGGAATAATAACAGCATGAGCAGCTGTTAGTGCATTAAGTGTTAATAAGCCTAAAGATGGTGCGCAATCTATTAGAATAAAGTCGTAGTCATCAATAATATCCGCTAATGCTTTTTTTAGCATATATTCGCGTTCCTCTTTATCAACCAATTCAATTTCAATAGCCACAAGGTCAATATGTGCTGGAATAATGTCTAGATTTGGTGTGTCAGTTTTTACAATGGCTTCTCTGGCACTATTAGAATGTTCAAGAAGTTGGTAGGTTCCAATCTCGACAGTTTCAACATCAATACCTAATCCAGATGTAGCGTTAGCTTGCGGATCGGCATCTATTAGGAGTACTTTTTTTTCAAGTACGCCTAGGGAAGCAGCTAAATTTATAGAGGTTGTAGTTTTTCCTACACCACCTTTTTGATTAGCTATAGCGATTATTTTACCCATTAATTGATTTGGTTTAATTACGCGTAAAAATACAATTATTTGTGGGTTTAGAAAATGGAAGTTGTTAACAAACGTTAAAGGTTAAACGTTTTTTTTACCTGTCTTAAATTTTTGGGTTAAGAATGTTTCTAATAATTAAGAATAGGTTTTTATTTATTATTAAAACACTTGAAAATAAGCGCTTTTAGACTGAATAGAAAACTGGAAGTTACATTGTTGTAACTTCCAGTTGTTGAAAATAACAGGTGCTATTAATTTACTCTGCGAAAAAGCGCTGCTCTATTTTGGTAGCTTCTGGGAATAAGATGTTATTTTCTAAATGGATATGTAGGTGTAAATCCTTTTCAAATTCGTCCAACATAGCAAACGTTACTTTATACGTATTACAAGCGTCAGAAGGAGGCGTGTAATTATTAGTTATTAAGGCTATCTTTCTAAAACGTTCGCCTTCATTTTCATGTTCTTCCATCATCATGGCAATTGGATTTCCAACAGTGCCAAAATGAGGTGCTTCAATTGCTTGTCCGTTTAAAGATGCTTTGACCATTTTTTTTATGAAAGGAAATAATATCAATTCCTCCTTTTTCATGTGTGCTGAAAGTTCACTAGCACAACCTATAAATAGTTCATTAATTTTAAATAATTCTGGATGATTTCCACCATGCACTTTACATAGTTTGTCTAAAAACTGACGTAGAACAGGAATTTTTTCAGTCACATATCTGTGATGTGTTTTTTCAATGTATTCTGCCAGTAAATCTATTGGCCATGATTTGTAATCAATTGTGCTATTGCTTTTAGATTCTAGAACGGCATCTAGTTTATTTAATAACTCGTAAGTATCTATGCCATTTTTATTACAAACGTCTTCTAAAGTTCGGTGACCTTTACAGCAAAAATCGATACCATAGTTACTAAATACGGCTGCTGTTCTAAAATCATTGGCAACAAATTCACCAATGGGTTTGCTTATGTTTTTATGTAATGTTTTCATTTTGTTTTTTTATTTCGGATAATTTTATCCTATTTACAGTTAAATTTTTTTTTTTGAAATGCTTTTTAGTTTGTGTCTGTTAAATTTTCAGGAATGAAATACCAGATTTTATATCCAGTGCTAACTCTTCGAGATTTGTTGTTTCAAGCATGTTTTTTAATTCAGAACGAATACTTTTAAATTTTTCATGAACAGGGCATGGGTGTAGTTCGTTACAAATTTCTAATCCTAACCCACAGCCACTATAAATTTTATTGCCATCTATGGCATATACAATTTGTTCTAATTTAATACTTGAAATTTTATTTTTATCTATTTCAAAACCACCATGCGCTCCTTTAACTGAATTTATGATTTCGTGCCTCACTAAATCTTGTAGAATTTTAGCAGTAAAAGCTTCGGGAGATGCAACTTCTTTAGCAATTGCTTTTAAACTTACCCGTTTTTCTTGATATGAGTTAAGTGCTATAAAAATTGAGGCTTTAATACCGTATTCACAAGCTTTAGAAAACATAGTTTTGATTTATGGTACAAATGTAAAACATATTTACAATTAAGACAAATTTATCCGAGTTAAAAATTGGGATTATATTACTTTAAATTTGTGCTGGTTTTTATAGAATATTTAATCTATTAATATATTCAAAATTTTAATAGCGGCTTCACTAATTTTAGTTCCTGGACCAAAAACCGCAATAGCACCAGCATCAAATAAATATTGATAATCTTGTTTTGGTATCACACCACCTACAATAACCATAATATCCTCGCGTCCATAGGTTTTTAAGGCTTCAATAACTTGAGGTACCAAGGTTTTATGACCTGCTGCTAAAGATGATACACCTAAAATATGTACATCGTTTTCTACGGCTTGTTTTGCAGCTTCTTGAGGTGTTTGAAAAAGTGGGCCAATATCTACATCAAAGCCAACATCGGCATAACCAGTAGCTACCACTTTGGCACCACGATCATGGCCATCTTGGCCCATCTTAGCTATCATAATTCGCGGTCGTCTACCTTCTTGTTCGGCAAAGGTATCTGCTAATTCTTTAGCTTTTTTGAAAGATTCGTCGTCTTTAATTTCTTTACTATACACGCCTGAAAACGATTTAATTTGTGCTTTATAACGTCCGAAGGCAACTTCTAGCGCATCACTAATTTCACCTAGTGTGGCGCGCTCGCGAGCAGCTTCAACAGCTAAAGCTAATAAATTATCTTGATTTGATTTAGCTGCAGCTGTTAAATTAGCTAGTGCTTGTTTTACATTATCAGATTTTCTAGATGCTTTAATACTTTTTAAACGTTCAATTTGAGATGTTCTAACCGTTTGATTATCTACTTCCAAAGTCGAAATTGGCGCTTCTTCAGCTAATCTATATTGATTAACACCAACAATAATATCTTGGTTGGAATCTATTCGTGCTTGTTTTCTGGCTGCAGCTTCCTCAATACGTAGTTTTGGAATGCCTGCTTCAATAGCCTTTGTCATACCACCTAATTCATCTACCTCTTGAATAAGTTGCCATGCTTTTTCTGCAATATCGTGTGTTAATTTTTCTACGTAATAACTTCCAGCCCAAGGATCGACTGTTTTGGTTATTTGTGTTTCTTCTTGTAGATATATTTGTGTGTTTCTGGCAATTCGCGCAGAAAAATCTGTTGGCAAGGCAATAGCTTCATCTAACGCGTTGGTGTGTAGGCTTTGAGTGCCACCAAAAGCAGCAGCTGCAGCTTCAATAGTTGTTCTAGCTACATTATTAAATGGATCTTGTTCTGTTAAGCTCCAACCAGACGTTTGACAATGCGTTCGTAAAGCCAACGATTTTTCGTTTTTTGGATTGAATGGTTTTATTAATTTCGCCCAAAGCATTCGAGCTGCTCGCATTTTGGCGATTTCCATAAAATGATTCATACCAATGGCCCAGAAAAAGGATAAACGTGGCGCAAAGGTGTCAATATCCATACCTGCTGCTATTCCTTTTTTAACGTATTCTAAACCGTCGGCCAGCGTATAGGCTAACTCAATATCACAGGTAGCTCCAGCTTCTTGCATGTGGTATCCGGAAATACTAATACTATTAAATTTGGGCATATTTTTACTGGTATACTCAAAAATGTCTGAAATAATTTTCATGGAAGGTGTAGGAGGGTAGATGTAGGTATTACGAACCATAAATTCCTTTAAAATATCATTTTGAATGGTTCCAGCTAATGCTTCTGGTTTTACGCCCTGTTCTTCAGCTGCTACTATATAAAATGCCATAATTGGTAAAACGGCACCATTCATAGTCATAGAAACACTCATTTTATCTAAAGGGATTTTATCAAAGAGAATTTTCATGTCTTCCACAGAATCAATGGCTACACCTGCTTTACCAACATCACCAACTACACGTTCATGATCTGAATCATAACCACGATGCGTAGCCAAATCGAATGCAACCGATAGCCCTTTTTGTCCAGCAGCCAAATTACGTCGGTAAAATGCATTACTATCTTCGGCTGTTGAAAAACCAGCATATTGCCTAATTGTCCATGGTCTTCTAACATACATGGTGCTGTAAGGTCCTCGAAGATTAGGAGTAATACCAGCGGCAAAATTTAGGTGTTCTAAATTAGCAACATCTGCTTTGGAATAAACAGATTTGATAACAATATCTTCAGCAGAATCAAAACTATCAAACGTTTCATTTACCGCTTGCGTATCTGCAGAATTTAATTGAATATGTTGAATGTTTTTACGACTCATAAAAAATAGTTTTGTATTATTAAATCAAGATAAAATGGAACTTATTTGGCAGCATTTGCTTCTTGAACTACAGGTTTTTCAGTTACTAAACTAGGATCAATATTTACTAGTTGTGAGTAGTACATATTTAGTGCAATAAAGGTTGCTAAATACTTGTCTTTATCGATATTTTTAATACGTTTTTGTAGTGGTGGCAAAAGAATATCGCTACGCATACTATTTGTTTCAATTAAAGAATTAACAGTTGTTGAAAAATCTTTAGCCATGAAATTATCTGTTAAGCATTTGTAAATAGGTGCATTATAATTTAATTCGGTTCCAGCCCATAATTCAGGCTTTTTTCTTAATGCTTCAAATACCTTCATGGTATGCGGTGAAACCATGTCTTGATACGCAATTTTTTCGTAAACAATATCTCTTAAAAACGTATTATAGGTACTTTTTATATTAGTTTTTTTATTTTTATAAAAGCTTAAAATATCTGCTTCAAAAGTATTTAATGCTTCGTTATAGAGTTTGGTATCCAAATCTCCACAAGAAACTACTTGTTCTTCATTTGCATATTTATAATCATTAAACGATGCATCTTCATTTTTACAACTATATAAAGCAATACTTAATACTAGAATGGTAAGTTTTAATACTAATTTCATGGTTTTACTTTTAATTATTCAGTTTTTAATCGGTCTTGTTCTGTTTTTTCAGCCAAGCGTCTTTCAATAATAGGCTCGATAAGTGTTTTTCGTGATTGGGTTTTTACGAATGGGTATAACTCCAATTCATCTGCCATTTTATCCATTTTATTAGGGTGTTTATTGGTTCCTAATAATGTTATTTTTCCTGCATCAAATTGTTCTTGTTCTTTGGTTGCACTTTCTTTGATCTTTCGTTGAATTATGCCCTCCTTTAATTGTTTTAAAAACCCACCATGAGCTTCAATATCTTTAAAGAGTTCAAGCCCTTTTTCTGCTAATTGATTTGTTAGGGTTTCAACGTAATATGACCCTTCGGAAGGATTTTTAACCTGATCAAAATAACTTTCATGCTTTAAAATTAGCAATTGATTTCGTGCAATCCGATCACCAAACTCATTATTTTTATGATAAATAGCATCATAAGGCATGTTATAAATAGTGTTGGCACCACCTAAAATTGCACTCATACATTCTGTAGTGGTACGAAGCATATTAGTGTTATAATCGTAAATGGTTTTATTACGTTTGGTAGGTATAGCAAAGATATGGCAGTCAGCATTAAAGCCATAATCAGCAGCTAGCGCCTTGTATAAAATACGTAAGGCTCTGATTTTTGCAATTTCAAAAAAGTAATTAGAACCAATAGCTAACTGAAAAACGGCTCTAAAAGATTGTTTTTCGGATGCAGATAGCAACTCATTTAAATGATTGAAATATTCATTAGCATGTGATAGCGAATACGCTAATTGTTGCACCATATTAGCACCAGCATTTTGATACAATGTGGCATCAATGGTAACCGTGTTTGTAAGTTTTACGATATTTGTAAAAGCAATATGGTCAGCTTCCAAGTTAGAAAACCAATTTCCATTACGGGCAAGGTTTCCTATAATATCCGTTTGAATAATGGCTTTGCTATTAATACCTAAATGGGTGATTTTTTCAACAAAGGGTTCTGATAAAAACTGCAATTCAAAGAAGATAATTGTTTTTTGTAAATCAATACTTTTTAATAGTTTTTCAACAGAAATCGTATCATCTGGAATAATGAATTTAATACTCTCGGCTCCGTTTTTCAATGCATCAACTGCAATACCGTTGGCAACATCTATTTGTTGTACAAAAATAGTTTGGCAAATATTCCAAGGTGTATTTGGTATTACTTTGTTTGAAATGTTTTCAAGTGTATCTTGATGATAAAACGGCTTAACATGAATCCCTTCATTGGATTGCCAAATAAGTGTTTCGTTATAATCGGCACCTTTTAAATCTGATTGTATTTTTTGTTTCCATTCTTTTGATGATACTTCAGGAAACTCGCTAAATAAAGGTTTAGTCATTTTTATTTTCTTTTGGAATACTATCTTCATATTCTATAATAAAGATTTCTTCGTTTGCTTTCTTCATATAGTATTTTTCGCGCGCTAATTTCTCGACGCCTAAATCGTTACTTAATTCTTTAATGGCTTTTTTGTCTTTTTCAATTTCCTTGTTATAGTACTCTTTTTCAGTTTCAAGCTCATCAATATCCGCATTTAATTCTCTGTGAATTAAATAGGAATTGGCATCAAAGAAAATCATCCAAACAGCAAATCCTACAACTATTAGGATGAAGATATTTTTAAAAGGTTTTAAATATTTGCTATTCAACTTTGCCATTATACTAAACGTTGATTGATAATGGTTTTAACAATATCGACAGCAACGGTGTTATATTTATTGTTAGGAATAATAATATCTGCATACTCTTTCATAGGCTCAATAAACTGCTGATGCATAGGTTTCAAGGTGTTTTGATAACGGCTTAAAACTTCGTCTAAATCACGACCGCGTTCAGAAATATCACGTTTTAATCGGCGAATTAATCGTTCGTCACTATCGGCATGAACAAATATTTTAATATCGAACATATCGCGTAACTCCGGATTGGTTAATATTAAAATACCTTCAACAATCATAACCTTTCTTGGGTGTGTATGAATTGTATCACCCGTTCGGTTGTGCTTTATGAATGAGTAAACCGGTTGATGAATATCATTTCCTTTTTTTAATTCTTTTAAATGATCTTCCAATAATTCAAAATCGATAGAGCGTGGATGATCAAAATTTATTTTAACGCGTTCCTCATAGGATAAATGCGTCGTATCTTTATAATAGGAATCTTGCGAAATGACACCAACTTCACCTTCTGGAAGTTGATCAAGAATCTGATTTACAACGGTTGTTTTACCACAGCCAGTACCACCAGCAATACCAATAATGAGCATGAATTATTTTTTTAGTTATGGTTACAAATTTAGTTATTTACTATGGAATTTATTGGTTCATTTATTTAAACTTCTTCATTAGGAACTAATTTACTTTTTTTTAGGAATAATTTTTACAATTCCAACGTTTTCAATACCTGCATAAATATAACCATCTGGGCCTTGAACAACTGATCTCACCCGACCTAAACCATCTAATAAGCGTTCTTCTTTTATAACTTTTTCGTCTTTTAAATAACCCAAATCTAAATATTGAAATTTTAGAGAACCTACTAAAATGTTGCCCTTCCATTCTGGATATAGCTCACTGGTAATAAAAGCCATGCCACTTGGAGCTATGGAAGGATTCCAATAATGAATTGGTTCTGTCATGCCAGGTAAGGTCGTTTTATCAGTGATTTTGGTTCCCGAATAGTTAACACCATAGGTTACTTTTGGCCAGCCATAATTGTTACCGGCTTTAATAATATTAATTTCGTCGCCACCTTTTGGGCCATGTTCATGGATCCAAATAGCTTGTGTTTCTGGATGAATTGCCATGCCTTGCGGATTACGATGTCCATAAGTATAAATGGCTTTTTTCGCATTTGGTAAATTAATAAAAGGATTGTCTTTTGGAATTGAGCCATCATCATGCAAGCGATAAATTTTCCCACCATCTCTAGTTAAATCCTGCGGATTAATATCGCGTTCCCCACGTTCGCCTATAGAGAAATATAAAAAGTGGTCCTTATCAATAACAATGCGCGAGCCAAAATGCTGACCTGCTTTGGTGTTAGGTGATGCCTTGTACAAAACCTGAAAATCTATTAATGTGTTATTTTTAAGTTTTGCTCGGGCTACGGCTGTATGACCACCATTTCCTTCGCCTTCAGCAGAAGCATAAGAAAAATAAATCCAACCATTGGTTTTATAATTAGGGTGAAGGGCAACATCCATTAATCCACCTTGTCCGTAAACGTGAATTTTAGGCAGTCCTTTTATGTCTGTTTTTTTTCCATTTTTAAAGTGAATTAACTGTCCTGTTTTTTCTGTAATTAGTATAGAATTGTCAGGTAAGAATACAAAACCCCAAGGAATACTTAAATCTGGAACTACTACTTGATGTGAATAATTTGTGTTTGTTGAGTTTTTATCTTGTGCACAAGCAGTAATACTGGTGGATATAATTAAAATTAATATGTAAAAGCGTGATTTCATGATTAATATATTAATCTTATAAATTTAAAAAATATTTATTGCATCGTTCTAAAGAAAAGCTATATATTTGCACCTCGGTTTTAGAATATGTTCTTTAAAACTGAAAAGATAACCATTTTCGGGGTGTAGCGTAGCCCGGTTATCGCGCCGCGTTTGGGACGCGGAGGTCGCAGGTTCGAATCCTGCCACCCCGACCAATGAAGCCTAAAATCTGAATGGATTTTAGGCTTTTTTATGGCACGTCGTCGTCGCTAGTCGCAAGAAAGCTATGCTCTAAAAAAAAAATACAAACTACGAGAGCAGTTTAGGTTATTAAGGAAAAAACATTTCAGGATCAGCGTAGCTAATCCAGTTTTTATTATTCCTTTTTATTTTAGACAAATGAAAGTTATTCCATAAAAGAAACCTAACAGTGAGAGAATTATAAGCTTGATTGTGAACAATAATTATTCTAATTCAAGCATCTGGATTCTTATGAAATAGAGAGTAAAAATTGGACATGTTTCTTATTTAATTACGATACTTTAATGAAGACAACCAGAATTTACTATGTTTATAACTTTTGCAATTAATTAAACGTTAATATTTTAATAAGACCTTGACCTTCTATGGTATTCCGACTAATAATTGTTAGTTTTGCACGAATTAAAATTAAATACATTTTTTATGAGTCATGTAAAAGAGAATGATACTGTACAAGTTCATTACACAGGAAAATTAAGTAGTGGTCAAGTTTTTGATAGTTCTGCAGATAGAGAACCTTTAGAATTCACGCTTGGTCAGGGAATGCTAATTCCTGGTTTTGAAAAAGCAGTTTTAGAAATGAAAGTAAACGACAAAAAAACCGTTGTAATAGATAAAAATGAAGCGTATGGAGACGTTCAAAAAGAATTATTCCATGAGGTGAAAAAAGATCAGTTACCACAAGATATCAAACCTGAAGTTGGTATGGGTTTAGCATCTAAAAACCCTGATGGAACCGAACATCAATTTCGTGTTGCAGCAGTAAATGATGATCATATTATAGTTGATGGCAATCACCCATTGGCTGGACAAGATTTAACTTTTGAATTAGAGTTAGTATCTATCAAATAAAATATTTTAAATAATTATTTGCTTAAAGCTTGAGGTTTCCTCAAGCTTTTTTTTGGTCTAGACAGCTTCTTTTTAGTTTCATTATTATGTTTGTCTATATCAAAACATAATTTATCTATTAAGCTAATTAGTAAATATGACAATAATTTCTTAATTTAGAGTGTAACTCCTTCAAAAACAGAAGGTGATGATTATTGATTAAATTATAACATAAAACATAAATATCATGGGAAAAGAAAGTAGCACACTATTAGGTATATTAGCTGGAACAGCCATTGGCGTAACATTAGGTATTTTGTTTGCACCAGACAAGGGTTCAAATACGAGACAACGAATTGCTGACGAGGCAGGTCATGCTCGCGATAAAATGAGCGAAACAGCACATGATTTACGTGATAAAGTAGCAGATACAGTATCTCATAAAAAAGATAATCTTGATCATCAATTAGAGTCTATAGTAAACAATGTAAGTCATAAAACCGAAGACGTTATTACTAGTTTAGAACAAAAATTAAGTGAATTAAAAGCTAAAAATAAAAAGTTCCAAAAATCATAATTTAAATGAATATTTTCGAATCATTAAATGAAACATCTGGTAAAATGCTTGATGCTGGAGAAAATTATGTTGAAAAATCTCAAGCGTATTATAAACTTAAAATTTTTCAACAGTTAACGGTTTCCATAAGTCTTGTAGCAAAAGGGTTAGTTATTGGAGGTTTATTAGCTATCGGTTTATTTTTCCTAGCATTTGCATCCGCTTTGGCTATTGGTCAATGGCTAGATAATTTGGCGTTAGGATACCTAATAGTTGCAGGTTTATTTTTAATTGTAACAGGTGTTATTTATTTAAAGCGAGCAGCTATTAATACAATTATTATTAAGAGTCTGTCTACTAAATTTTTCGATTCATAACTATGAAAAACTATCAATCTTTTACAGAAATTGAATCCGATTTAAAGCGGTTAGATTTAGAACGAAAAATTGCTTTAGAAGAAATGAAACTGCTAAAAACAGAATTTAAAGAAGATTTAAAGCCATCAAATTGGATAAGCACATTGCTAAATGTTGCTGGAAAATATGGATTTTATATGTTGATGAAGAAATTTTTAAAATGACAATCTTAAAAGTAATAACTTCTATAAAATTAAATAAATGTCATGCAACAAGAACGTAACGAACTAGATTACATTGAAAAATATCAGACACGTGGTTACAACAGTAGTTTTAAATGTGAGAATGATGTTTTAGTGGAATTGTCCAGTAAAACTAGTTACAAACCCGAACAGATAATTATAAAACGCACACATCGTTTTGAAGGTTTTAGTAACCCTTCTGATATGTCTATACTTTACGTTGTTGAAACAAATGATGCTAAAAAAGGGCTTGTGACAGCTAATTATGGTGCAGATAGTGATACGGATTTAGATGATTTTTTTAAAAAAATCCCTTCAGAAAATGACCATTCAAAAGATGCTATCTAATTCGCGACTTTTAATATAATACTACATTGTATTTACAAACATACAAGTAACATTTCTTTTATTTATACGGATTCCAATTCTAGGTTTTACAAATTATCTTTTACATTCATTAATTTAAAAGTAGATAATAACTTTTAATAAGTTTACTGTAAGGTTTCTACTAAAAATTCTACTTTTGTACTAATAAATTTACATTCAAATTATGTCTGATACCATAGAAAAAGTAAAATGCTTAATAATAGGTTCTGGTCCTGCTGGTTATACAGCGGCTATTTATGCTGCCAGAGCAAATATGAAACCTGTTTTATATCAAGGAACTCAACCAGGTGGACAGTTAACAACGACTAACGAAGTTGAAAATTTTCCAGGTTATTCTGAAGGAATAACAGGTCCAGCCATGATGATTGAGTTACAACAACAGGCGGAACGCTTTGAAACAGATGTTCGAGATGGTTGGGTAACGAAAGTGGATTTTTCTGGAGACGTGCATAAAGTATGGGTTAATGAAACAAAGGAAATTCACTGCGAAACCGTAATTATTTCAACTGGTGCATCTGCTAAATATTTAGGTTTGGATTCTGAACAAAAATATTTGAAATTAGGTGGAGGTGTTTCAGCATGTGCTGTTTGTGATGGATTTTTCTACAGAAATCAAGAAGTAGTAATTGTTGGAGCAGGAGATAGCGCTTGTGAAGAAGCACATTATTTATCTAAACTTTGTAAAAAGGTTACCATGTTGGTAAGACGTGATGAGTTTAGAGCATCTAAAATTATGGTTGCTCGTGTTCAGAAAACATCTAATATTGATATTTTATATAACACAGAAACCGATGAGGTTTTAGGTGACGGACAAGTGGTTACAGGTGTTCGTGTTTTTAATAATCAAACAAAAGAAAAACAAGACATTCCTGCAACAGGATTTTTTGTAGCTATTGGACATAAACCAAATACCGATATTTTTAAAGGCTTTTTAAATTTAGATGAAACGGGTTATATTATTAATGTGCCTGGTACTTCTAAAACAAACATAGAAGGTGTTTTTGTGTCTGGAGATGCTGCTGATCATGTATACAGACAAGCGGTAACAGCCGCTGGAACAGGTTGTATGGCTGCTTTAGATGCTGAACGTTGGTTGGCTGCTCAAGATGCCGATTTTGAAGTGAGCACATCAACTTATAATTAATTGAATTTAATATATGTATATAAAAAAACCGAAGCATTGCTTCGGTTTTTTTGTGGTGTTGTTTCTTTCAAAAGAGAAACATGTAAAGTGTTATAATGATTGTGATAATAATTTTTGATAATGTGGTCATGATTGATTGATTTTGATTGATGTTTATTCTCTAGTTGTTGTCTGTTGTTATTTCTATGCCATTCTTGTCAATATTAACTTTAACTTCTTCACTATTGGCTTTTATACCATCTTCATTGAGTTCCAAACTGGAGTCGGGAGATTTTATTTGAACACCATTTTCGTTAATTTTAACGCTTGAATTATCGTCGTTAATATCTATGTTTAGTTCAAAATCGTCTTCTGGGCAATCTTCACAAATAACACCATCATTTATTATTTTTAAATAATGTTCTTCCATGCCATTGTCTAAAATATCATTATAATAGCTAGAGTTTCTATGAAAATTATAGGTGTTATCATCTGCATATAACGTGCTTCCTTCTGGTAAATAAAGTGTTATTTCTACTTCCTGATCGCTAAATTTATTTTCAACGTCAGTGGTTAAAAACGCATCTAGTATTAAGGTGTTACCTTTTAATTCATAATTGTAATTAATATTTTCAGCGCGTTTTTTAGCTAATAGAAAATCACTGCCATCCGCTTGTTTTTCAATAGTTAAATAACCTAAAGAATCTCTGGTAGATTTTACAATTAAGCGGATATCTGTAGAGTAAATAATTTTCTCATTATTGTCATCATAAGCTAATCGCGTTGAATTACCATGTCTATTAAAGTTTTTGTTATAGGTGATATTTTCAGCCATTTTCACCACTAACGTATCATTAGCCGTGATGTTTAGTGTGTCTTTTTGAGAAACGCTAGCATCAAAAGCATGTTGTGTAGCTTGTTTAATACCAATTATTGTTAAACTAATTATAGCAACCAACCAAATACCTAATAAAGAGAATTTAGCCACATTTCCAATAGATTTCAAGTTGTTTATTAAAATTTTAAGCCCTAAATAAAAGACGAAAAAGAAAGGAATACCAACGGCAAAAAAGAATAACATGGATACGAGCCAAATAGGGGTGTTAGCTGCATTTGCGGCATCTAATAATTCTAACCCTGGAATATGTATAATATCTGTAATACCAAAAGTAAGTAAACCGATAAGCAAACTGATTAATGTACCAGCTCCAATAATAATTAAGATAATACCAATAAATTTGGCAATGACTTTGAAAAAGAATAAGAAGATATTTCCTATGGCATCAAAGAAATTTTGTGAACTTGATTTAATACTATTACCATGTTTTTGAAAATTTACATTTTTTGCTGCACCAGAAACAGAGTCAGAAACCGATTTTGCAGTTCCGGATAAAGAATCGCCTACATTTTTGGCAACATCGGAAACGTTATCAAAGCCGTCTTTAATTTTTTTTTCAATGTTACTAATGTTGACAGGCTCACCAGTCATGGTAAGCTTGTCAGCAGTTGTTTTGGCTTCAGGAATTAAAATCCATAATAGAATATAAAGGAAAACACCTGTGCCAGCACCAAATATTAAGATAATCCATAGTAAACGAATCCAGATAGTATCAATACCAAAATAATGTCCTAATCCAGCTGATACACCGCCAATATAGGAGTTTTCAGTATCTCTAAATAGTTTTTTATTCGGAGTCGTTTTACGTTGATATTGGCTTTGTGGTTCGTCTTCAAATATTTCATCATCTACCAAATAATCTTCAGGTTGTCCCATTATGGTGATAACGTCTTCCACTTCTTTATTGCCAATAACTTGTTTGTCGTGCTTAATACGTTCGCTAAATAATTCGGCAATACGAGCCTCAATGTCTGATATGATTTCAGATCGTCCTTGTGAGTCTGTAAATGAACGTTTTATAGCCTCAAGATAGCGTTGTAATTTTAGGTATGCATCCTCATCAATGTGGAAAAATATACCTGCTAAATTTATGTTGACTGTTTTATTCATTATTTCGTGTTTTTTTGACTGGTTACTATATTAACTGCATTTTGTAATTCGTTCCAAGTTGTGGTTAATTCATTTAAAAACAACTTGCCGGTTTCGGTAAGACCATAGTATTTTCTTGGTGGTCCAGATGTGGATTCTTCCCAACGATAATTAAGAAGTCCGGCGTTTTTTAGTCTGGTAAGTAGCGGATAAATGGTACCTTCCACAACCAGCAATTTGGCATCTTTTAAAGTGTCTAATATTTCGGCAACATAAGCGTCATCATCTTTTAATACCGAAAGAATACAATACTCTAAAACACCTTTACGCATTTGTGCTTTTGTGTTTTCTATTTTCATACGTGTCTTTTAATTTTAATTAAGCCAAACCGCTTAAAGCTCGTTTTTCTTAATGATTTTTTTAAACTGTTCATTTTTTGATTGATTTTATTTATGAAATACTACTGATTATTTTAAAAACTTAATTGTTAAAGGATATTGAAATGCTTCTCCATCTCTTGCTGATAAAGCGGCTTTTACTATAAAAACCAATTCTAAAATAAATCCTATTACGGCTAAAAATCCTAATCCACCTGTTATGTAAAGTAGCGGTGAAGGTTTACTGATGTTAATTTGAATACTATCAAACATGTTAAAATCCAATAAATCTAAACCAGTAAATAAATTGAAAATGAAAAACGGAACGGTAATCATCCCAATAATTAAAGCATATAATAAAATGCTCATTTGAAAATTAATAGCTTGCTTTCCATGTGTGTCTACAAATTCCGATTTATCTTTATTCATAACCCACAAAACTAATGGCCCAATGAAATTTCCAAAGGGAATCATAAATCTTGAAAAGGTAGATAAGTGAATAAATGTGGCTATATTTTTTTGGTGGTTATCAATCATTTTAAAAAGTATATAATAGTTTCTTATGCAAATATATATCTAAAGGAAGGTATTATGCAATACAAAGTACTTAAATTTAACATAAAATTAACAAATAAGAATCCGTTTATTTTCAATATATTTATGAAAAATAATAGATCAAATGACTGTTTCTCCTAGTAAACTTAATATGTTTCTAATGTTCAAATTGCCAGCCGCTTACTTTACTGGAGTACGAACAAAATCTTTAAATTCTGAACAATGTGTGGTAACAGTTAAGCACCGATGGATTAATCAAAATCCATTTAAATCTATGTTTTGGGCTGTTCAAGGTATGGCAGCCGAATTAACAACTGGAGCTTTAGTGATGCAGAAAATTAGAGCCAGTGGAAAAAATATATCCATGTTGGTAGCATCTAATAATGCTAGTTTTTCTAAAAAAGCAACAGGACGAATCACATTTATTTGTAAAGAAGGCTTTAAAATAGATGAAGCCATAAAAAAGACTATTGAAACAGGCGAAGGACAAACTATCTGGATGCATGTGGTTGGTTCTAATTCCGAAAATATAGAAGTTTCTCAATTTAATTTTGAATGGACGCTGAAACTAAAACGCTAAAGGGTAGTTTATTGTAAATAATTTTACTTGAAATTTTTATTCAGAATATACGCGTAATTGTAACATATAATTAAAATTGACAACCAATACAAGTATCAATCTTAAAAATGCTTAAAATATGAATGCACACGAAATAGATTATGTCATTTATGGCGAAGAAATGCAATATGTTGAAATAGAACTAGATCCTCAAGAAGGTGTTGTTGCTGAAGCAGGTAGTTTTATGATGATGGATGATGGCATCCAAATGGAAACTATTTTTGGTGATGGTTCTGCCAAAAACAAAGGATTAATGGGTTCTATTTTGGGAGCAGGAAAACGTATTCTAACAGGCGAAAGTTTATTTATGACAGCCTTTTATAATAATTTGGTAGGTAAAAAGCGTATCAGTTTTGCTTCACCATACCCTGGGAAAATTTTACCGATAGATTTATCTGAATTTGGCGGAAAATTTATTTGTCAGAAAGATGCCTTTTTATGCGCTGCAAAAGGCGTTACTATTGGTGTCGAATTCAGCAAGCGGTTAGGTCGCGGACTTTTTGGTGGTGAAGGTTTCATTATGCAAAAATTAGAAGGCGATGGAATGGCATTTGTACACGCTGGCGGAACTATGGCGAAACGTGTTTTACAACCAGGTGAAATTCTTCGAGTTGATACAGGCTGCATTGTTGGTTTTACACAAGGTATAGATTATGATGTGGAATTTGTAGGTGGTATTAAAAACACCATTTTTGGAGGCGAAGGCTTGTTTTTTGCTAGATTACAAGGTCCTGGAACGGTATATATACAATCTTTACCATTTAGCCGATTGGCAGGTCGTGTCCTTGCTTCTGCTCCTCAAGGAGGAGGAAAAGATAAAGGTGAAGGCAGTATATTGGGTGGATTGGGAAATTTATTGGATGGTGATAATCGTTTTTAATTTTTTCAACAACCTATTAACAATTTTAAATTATCTATAAACCTTAATGGATGAAAGGTTTATAGTTTTGTTTAATGCTTTAAATTTTATTCTGCGTGTTAAAGTTTTCTTTACAAAAAAAAAGCAATCTCTTTTTTTACTATATTTATAGAAACCAAAAAACAGTAAGAGCCTATAAAATAAATCTACTTTTTTAACCTAAAATTTGAAAGAAATGGCAAGAGCAATGTTCGAGTACACTAAAACCGTACTTAATAAAGTAAGCTTTGATGCAACCTTATTCTGTAGAGAAGTACAAAAAGCCCTTCAGCGATTACTACCTTATGAAATTGAAGAACTTAAAATATATATTGAATCTTTAGTAAGGCAGAATCCAGATTTAGATCAATGTTTAATATACTTGAAAACATAATAAATAACAAAGCGACCAATGATGGTCGCTTTTTTTTATTTTGGAAGTGGACTAATTATATTAACATTTTGAAATGCAATTGCACCTCTAATAATACCAGAAATTACAATATGCATGGCATCAATAATCTGCATTTTTAGTTCGCTTTTATGGTAAAGTATACTGACTTCTCGTGCTGGTGAAGGTTCATTAAAATAATGTAAGTTTAGTTTAGCTTTATCACTTAAATCTAAAGTATGTAAATAGGGAAGGAGTGTCATGCCAAGCCCTTCATCAGATAGCTTAATTAAGGTTTCAATACTACCACTTTCCAACTGAAACAAGTCGTCATTGTGATTTTTAAACGCTTTACATAAATTAATTACACCATCTCTGAAACAATGTCCATCTTCCAGTAATAGCATATCATCAATATCTAATTCAGAGCTGTTAAGTTTTCCTTGAGTATGCAATCTATGATGTTGTGGAATATAACCAACAAAAGGCTCGAAATATAATACGCGCTCTTTTATATAATCATTTCCCAGTGGTGTAGCTGCTATAGCAGCATCTAAATGCCCCTCTTTTATACGTGAAATAATTTCTTCAGTGGTAAGCTCTTCAATTTTTAGTTTTATTTTTGGATATTTTTTTATGAAAGCTTTTAAAAACATAGGAAGTAATGTTGGCATAATAGTAGAAATAATTCCCAACCTAAATTCGCCACCAATAAAGCCTTTTTGCTGATCTACAATGTCTTGAATTCTGTAGGATTCATTAACAATATTCTTGGCCTGGTTTACAATTTTTTTGCCTACTTCCGTTAATTCTATAGGTTTTTTACTTCTATCAAAAATAAGAATGTCTAACTCGTCTTCTAATTTCTGAATTTGCATACTCAATGTTGGTTGCGTAACAAAACAGGTTTCTGCTGCTTTAGTGAAATTTTGCTGTTCGGCAACTGCTAATACGTAATATAGTTGTGTAATAGTCATCTGTATCAATTTAGGCTATAAAAATATAAAAACTATCAATAAAACTTATGACGAAAGCGCTTAAATATATCTTAAATTTGTATTGAACTTAAAAATGAGTTGATTATGACATTAAACACATTAGGATTAGATCACGTAAAAACAAAAGATATAGCAAAAGACTTAAATGGCTTATTAGCAAATTTTCAAGTATATTATCAAAACTTAAGAGGTATACACTGGAATATTAAAGGGAAACGCTTTTTCGATTTGCATGTGAAATTTGAAGAATTATATACAGATGCTAACTTAAAGGTTGATGAAATTGCCGAACGTATTTTAACATTAGGCGAAACACCATTACATACCTTTGACGATTATATTAAAGCAGCAAAGGTGCCTGTTGGAAAACATGTTTCAGAAGATGAAAAAACGGTACGCTTAATTGTAGATTCTTTGTCTGAATTGCTGAAAATTGAGCGTCAAATTTTAAATAAATCAGGCAATGCAGGAGATGAAGGAACTAATTCTATGATGAGTGATTTTATTACTCAACAAGAAAAAACAGTTTGGATGATGAAAGCTTGGTTGTACGAAACCGTTTAATATTAGATTTTTATTAAAAATGAAAGCGACCTGCATACTGTATACAGGTCGCTTTTTTTTATGTGTTTTATAATTTAAAACCGAATACTGATTTCTGAATCTTCTTTTAATTCAAATTTAGCATCATTAAAGGTTGGTGGTCCCATTAACATTGGGTTATTGGACATTCCGTAAGATTCCTTTGGCATACCATTAGCTTCAAAATCCATACGCAAATTATCATTTTCGTCATGAACTACCATTACAGCATAATTTCCTGATTTTACATTTTCAAAAGTAGCTACGGCTTGACCATCTATAACTTTAACTTTAGCACTTTGGATTCCGTCCGCTTTCATAAATGTATCAGATGAGTGTAAGCCTATTAATACATGACCTTTAGCGTTTAATGGATTTACCACTTTAACGGTAATAGTATGGTTTTGTAAACTATCCTGTGCATGAGATATAAAAGATGTTAGGGTCAAAGCGATAATAATTGCAAGCGTTTTCATAATTGTTGGTTTTTAGATTAATACGCTGTAAATGTATCATGATTCTTCATGTTCTGAAAAGTAATCTAACTGAACTGTCGCTTTTTTAGGATGGATTGTAAAATGTTCAAGAAAAGTGTATTAAATTAATCCACGTGCTTTAATTTCCAAATACTTATTAATGGTATTCAGTGTTAAATCTTCGGGAGGTGTTAAAATACTTTGAATACCGTGTTTTTGTAATTCGTTAATGATGAGTTTCTTCTCGTAAACAAATTTCTCGGCAATAGTTTTTTCAAATATTTCAAAAGTATTCTGCGATTCTTTCTGTGTGAGTTTATCCAATTCCGTATTCTCAAAAAATATAACTACTAATACATGGTGTTTGGCAATTGCTTGTAAATACGGTAACTGTCTGTGTAAAGCATCCAAGGTTTCAAAATTGGTGTAGAGTAATAATAAACTTCGTTGGTTTAAACTACGCTTTACATCAATATAGAGTCTAGAGAAATCGGATTCCGAAAAATCTGTATCTAAATTATAGAGGGTTTCCATAATCTGATTCATTTGTGATGGTCTGCGTTCAGCAACTACTTTATTAGCCACTTTCCTAGAAAACGCAAACATACCAGCTTTATCTTGCTTTTTTAAAGCCACATTACTTATTACCAGTGTGGCATTAATAGCATAATCCAAAAGACTTAAACCATTAAAAGGCATTTTCATGGAACGACCTTTATCAATCACGCTATAAATAGGTTGGGAGCGCTCATCCTGAAACTGATTTACCATTAATTGACTGCGTTTGGCAGTAGCTTTCCAGTTAATATTCCGAATATCATCACCTTGAACATATTCCTTAATTTGCTCAAATTCCATGGTGTGACCAATTCTTCGGATTTTTTTCAAACCAAATTCAAAAATTTTATTCGAAAATGCCAGCAACATATATTTCTTCAGCTGAAGAAAGGATGGGTAGTTTGGAACCATCGCATCTTTTCCAAATTGAAAACGACGCGTTAATAATCCAATAGGCGACGTAACATATACATTTAGGTTTCCAAAATGATATTCTCCACGTTCCAAAGGACGCAACGTATAGGTGATTTTTTTGTCCGATAATTTGTCGAGTTTAGTGTCTATTTCAAAATCACGTTTCTGATATTGAAATGGCATTTCATCAATCAATTTTATTTTAACGTTGAAGTTGTATCCATTCTTTAAAGTAATTTCAATAGGATTATCATCACCATTACTTAATTTTTCTGGTAGTAAACGTTTTGCACCAAACCCTTTTTGTTTGAATAATAATATACTATCAAAAAGTGTAAGTATTATAAACGCACCAAACAGCATGACGCTAATTGGTAAAAGTCCCGGAAATTGATAAGCCATCAGGAATAGAAATGCAAACACCATTAAGGCTGCAAAAAACCGAAACTCTAAATAAATATGTTTAAAAATACGTTTCAATTATCTTGGTATTTCAATCGTTTCAAGAATCTGATCTACGACTTTGTCTACAGTAAAAGCTTCCATTTCGCGTTCTGGTGTTAATACCAAACGGTGTTTTAAAACGGCCTTTGTACAGCGCTTTATATCATCTGGAGTTACAAAATCACGGCCTTGAATAGCCGCATTGGCTTTTGCTGCGTTTAAAATAGCTATAGAAGCTCGTGGTGAAGCACCTAAATATAAGTTAGCATTATTACGGGTATTATTTACAATAGAAGCAATGTAATGTAGTAAATGGTCTTCTACCAAAATTTGTTTTATTAAGCCTTGATACGTAATAATATCTGCCGCTTTTAAAACCGGATTTATCGTGTTATAATCCAGTTGGTCTTCACGTTTATGGTTGTCAACAAGAATCTGAATTTCATCATCTAAAGATGGATAATCCACATTAATTTTAAAGAGAAAACGGTCTAATTGCGCTTCTGGCAAACGATAGGTTCCTTCCTGTTCAATTGGGTTTTGGGTTGCAAAAACCAAGAAAGGTGGCTCCATAATAAATTGATTGTTATCAATTGTAATTTGGCGTTCGGCCATAACTTCAAACAAAGCAGCTTGTGTTTTTGCAGGTGCTCTGTTAATTTCATCAATTAAAATAATATTCGAAAAAATAGGCCCTTTTTTGTATTCAAACTCATTGGTTTTTACATTAAAAATGGATGTTCCTAAAATATCACTCGGCATTAAATCTGGTGTAAATTGAATTCTGCTAAAATCCACATCCAAGGTGCGTGCTAATAATTTTGCAGTAACGGTTTTTGCAACACCTGGAACACCTTCAATTAATGTATGTCCATTGGATAAAATGGAAATAATAAGCAGTTCAATCATTTCATTTTGACCAACTATAATTTTACCGATTTCGGTTTTAATGCTTTCTACATGCGCTTGCAAAGGCTTGAGGTCAATTCTGTTTGTAAAGCTTAAATCTTCACTTTCGTTCTGGTTAATATTTTCCATTATATATTGTTTTTTGTAAAATGTTCAATTTGTTTGTTAAGTGCTATAAGCTCTTTCTCGGTGTGGTTGTTTTTCGACTTTAAAAAGGTAATTAAATCGATAAGCGATTTCGTGTCTTGAACCGTGTTGGATGATTTTACGGCTAGTTTCTGAATAAAACGTTCGCTAAATTCATTGGTTTCTAAATAGTATGAGGTTCTTATGAATTCTAAAAAATAGGTAATTTTTTTATGAATGATATTCGAGTAATCACCATGTTGGTAATACAAATCGCCTATGGTTTGGGTAAACTCAACCGTTGAATTTTTTAAAGGTTCTACAACAGGAATAATGCGTTGGGTTCGTTTTCCTTTAAAAATGACAAAGATTATTAAACCTATTAAACTGATATAAAATGTCCATTTTAACGCTGGATTACTCAAAATAAAGCGCAGTGGACTTTTTATGACTTTCCGGCCACTTTTGTAATAATTATCCCAAATAAGGCTATTGTTTTTTGGTAAAAAAGATAAAACCGTTGCTGCATAATCTGCTTTATCATCTAACAAATGATAGTTAGTAAAGGCAAACGGATTGCTATGAATATAAAAGCAACCACCATTTTCTCCGAAAGGTGTTTTTATGAAATTCACTTCTTTAATTAACTTACCGTCATCTTCCATATAGCCTAAAACATGAGCGTTTGTTGTGTCTATAGATGTGAAATAACTGTTTTCAATAACATCATCAAACCGTTTTTCGTTAGCTTTTAAATTTTTATTTACAAATAAGGATTTGGAAGGATCTTTAAAAAATCCATCATAATCTCTGTCTATTTCTATGTTTAAGGTGTCTGCAAATTTTCCATAAATATAATTAGCACTGATAAAAACGGTGTTGCCATTTTCAACAAATTTTAAAAGCGCATCAGATCCTTCATCTTCCAAACCAATGTAATCGTTTATTAGCAGGAGTGAGGTGTTTGTTGCATCTGGAAAGTCTTTTAGTTTTTCATAAAGCGTTTTTTCAGACGTTTCTATTGGATTGGAAGTGAACGTTTCCAACTCATTATAAAGTACAAAGCAGCCTAGCGGAATTTTATCGGCAGTCGAGTAGGAGTTTCGCCAATTTAAGGCTTTTGGTTTGCTAACTTCGGCAATCATTAACAACACGATAATGGCACCAATGCTGTATAAAGCTATTTTTGAGCGTTTATCCATTAATACGTTTGTTTAGGGTTGAAAAATCGGCTTGATTTTTATTGAAAGCGTGTTCATCAATAGCAAATTCGCCATACCAAACGTAATCATATATATAAGAAACGCGTTTGAATAACTGCTTGGTAGCATCATCTGAAATCTCATTTAGATAATCTGAATTCGTTTTGTCATAATGCCAATCAATAATATTTTTATTCGTTAGATTTTTAAGAGATTTTAAATATAAATAGCGTGTTGCCAAGCGGTAATTGTTCTCTTTTAAAGCTGTTTTTATCAAGTTTTCAAAATCTACTTGTTGAATGTCTTCTTCAATATATCCGAAATTGTCTATGGTGTTTTCTTTCGTTTTAAAAACAGAACTTACAGGTGAATTCAATAAAAACCTAATAAATAAATACATTGCACCAGCAGCTAAAAGTCCGTAAACAATGTATTCCATGGTTTCATAATCTATGAAATCTATGTCAATTCCGAATAAATTTCCTAACCAATTAAAAAATTTACGAAGCAATTGTTGCAGTAAATTTACACCTCCCGTATCGTTTATATTGTAGTTGAAATCATTTCCAGAATAACGCTCGTTTAAGCCTTCTTTAAAAAAGGTAACTGTTACGTTTGTGGAATCTTCCTGGATTTTATTTTGCCCAAAAGAAACAACGTGTTTAAGTATACATAAACCTGTTAAAAAATAGCTGCTATGTATTGTTGGTCTATTCATTTACACCAATATCTTCAATACGTTCGCGTAAATAACTATTGTAACGTTCTTCGTGAAGGTTGAAAAATAACACGCCATATGCCAATTGTGATAAGGCTTGTGCGAAAATAAAGGTTAAAATAAACATAGCAAAACCAATGGTAAAAACAAGAGTAGCAAAGGTGCTTGTCATAAAATCCACATCACTTTGTACTGAAAAATACGTGTAAATTCCAATAATAAAACCTGGTATGGATAAGATTAAAAAAGTTAGCATGAAGTTCAGAATTCCAATCACCAATCCGTAAAAAACTACACGAATAAAGTTGGAAGTTGTAAAGGACCAACCTTCGGAAATAGCATCACCAACGGATTTGTTTCCACTAAAAATAGCCATAAATGATAATCCAAAAAAAGCATTCAAACTAAAGCTAATAGCATATTGCGCTAACATACCTAAAAGGGGTATAAATGCTAAAATAACAGACACAACCATATAGCCTAAATACATGGCTACACCAATAAGAATAAAGAGAATAATGGTTCCAATATTCTTTTTTATGGCAGACCAAATGTTTATGTACTGTACATTACCGTTGTTTTCCACATACTCATTAATATATGCGCTAGAAAAACTATAATTTATTATGGCTGTGATAAAAAGGATTAGGACTAAAACAATTCCTCCAATAATTAAATACATATCATTGTCTATCGTGTCACTTACACCAAAACGGAAATCGCGACTCGCCATACCCATAAAACCTGTAACTAATAAATAGGAACCAATAAGTGTTAATATGATACTGATAGCATTATAACGCAGATAAAGATTGGTGTAATGCTTAAAATTTAGTTTTAAAAACTGGAAATAATTATTGACGATATCACCAAAATTATTCCTTGTACGAAGTTCTAAATATGGTTTTTCCACACGATTGGTTTTACAGATTTAAGGCTGTTTTTTTGTTCAATTTAATAGGATAAATTATGTAATAAAATATAATTAATGATAACGAAGCTAAAATGATTCCATAGGCTAAAATGGGATGCATTTGTTCGCCAAAACGGGTAAAGAATCCTTCAATAAAGCCGGCTATAACAAAAAATGGCATGGTGCTAACCACGATTTTTAAACCATCTTTGGCACCTTTCATAAAAGCCACACGTCTGGAATATGTTTTCGGGAATAAAAAGCTGTTTCCCATAACCAAACCAGCGCAACCAGCAATAACAATTACTGAAATTTCAATGGTTCCATGCAGCCATATAGTTGACGTTTTTTCTAAAATACCATAATTATAGAAAAATGTAATAAATGCACCAAGCATGATGCCGTTACTAAACAGGATATAAATAGTGCCTACGCTAAAAACAACGCCAGCTGCAAATGCAAAAATGGCAACTCGGATGTTATTAATGGTAATACCTAAAAAAGTGCCAACTTGACTTCCGCTTTTATAGACAGCCATGGGCTCGCCGTTTTCAATGTTTTCAATAGTCATATTTACATAACTATCACCCAAAATTAATCGTACAAAACTATCATCGTTTAAAGTGGAAACAACACCAATTAAAACGGCCGACATAAATATTAAGAAAGTATAGAGTAGTGTTTTATGATAGGCTTCAAAGAATAGAGGAAATTCGTATTTCCAAAACGATATAATTTTATTTTTAGACTCTCTTTTGGTAATATATATTTTTTGATGCGCCTCGGATGCTAACGAATTTAAATACAAAAGTGTCTTGCTGTCAGCGTAATAAGTCTGCGCATATGATAAGTCGTTAGTAAGTTGAATATAGTATGAAGCTAAATCGTCTGGATTTATTTTAACATTATTATGTAATGCTTTTTCAAATACCAGCCATTTTTCCTTATTTTGCTTCACGAATGATGCTTCGCGCATAGACCATTTTAAATTTAAACGAATATACATTTCCATGAGCAAAATAGCAATTAACACAGCGCAAAATGTCAATTTAGATTATAAACTTATTGGTGTTGGCGAACGGTTTGTCGCTTTTTTAATTGATGGTTTAATATTAATAGCCTACATGACCATCATGGAAAATTTGGTATCTGTTTCCGAAATTTTTGATACAGATAGCTGGACACGTCGTGGTTTTTTGGGTTTATTAACGCTGCCAGCCTTGTTTTACTCGTTGCTTTGTCATGTACTTTTTAGCGGACAAACCATAGGTAAAATGATTATGAAAATAAAGGTGGTGCGTTTTGATGGTGCGCCCACGCAATGGTATAATTTATTGGTTCGTTGGATGCTTCGTATTATAGATATCTGGATGTTTTTTGCTTCAATTGGTGTTATGAGTATTTTATTATCAGAAAAAAAACAGCGTGTTGGCGATTCGGCAGCTGGAACAGTTGTTATTAGTGTGAAACAAAAGCATAAAATTACCAGTACTATCCTAGAAGATATAACAGAAGATTATGATCCGGTTTTTAATAATGTAACACTTTTAAGTGATAAAGATGTTCGAATTATTAAAGAAGCATTCACGGTTTCTAAACGCAATAATGATTTTAAAACATTAACCTTATTACGTAATAAAGTGTGTGGTTTATTGCAAATTGAATCCGATATGTTTGATAAAGAACTTATAGATAATGTTTTAAAAGATTATAATTATTATACACAAAACATGTAAGCAGAGAATATCTTCCTTTTTGATTTTTTTGAATCCGTTTCTTTAAAATATGAAGCCTCTCTTCCAATAAATTAAGTCCTAAAATAGTAACAATTCCATGTAACTAAATAGCTTTCATTCTATACCTTTGCGTGCATTTTAAACAAACCAGTAAAAAATTATGTTTTACGTAATTGATATTTTAGGAACTATTGCTTTTGTTATTTCAGGTGTACTTGTTGCTTTAAGTAAGCGTATGGATCCATTTGGAATTTTAATTATTGCTACGGTAACTGCTGTTGGTGGTGGAACGCTTCGTGATGTTTTAATTGGCGAAACTCCCGTAAGTTGGATGCTGAATTTAAACTATATCTATGTGATTTTAGTTACAACGGTCTTAACAATTATCTTCAAATCTAAAATAGATTATTTACGAAAATCTCTTTTCTTATTTGATACAATTGGAATAGGTTTGTACACTGTTGTTGGAGTAGAAAAAGGAATTAATGCTGGATTGGATCCCATTATTTGTGTGGCTTTAGGAACTATGTCTGCCTGTTTTGGAGGTGTTATTCGGGATATTTTATGTAATGAAATCCCTGTTATTTTTAGAAAAGAAATTTATGCTACTGCCTGTATTTTAGGCGGCTTAACATACTTTTTAGTAAGAAAACTGCCCATAGATAATAACGTGGTCTTTATTATTACTGGATTGGTAGTTATTGTTATTAGGCTAATTGCTGTCCGATTTAAAGTCACACTACCTAGTCTTTACAAATAAATTAGTTAATAATCTCAACTTTTGTAATGTACACGTTCCGTAAAGGCCAATCGCCATCATCGGTTTTTTGAGCAGCAATTTCATCAACAACGTCCATACCTGAAATAACTTCGCCAAAAATGGTGTAATCGCCATCTAAATGATAGGCACCATTTTTATTTTGAACAATAAAAAATTCAAAAGGCGATGCTAATTTATAGGCATTTTCAATTTCACTGCTAGGCATACTCACAATACCTCTATGATGTTTAAAACCACGTTTGGTATCAGGCGGTAGTAGATAGTGTCCAATATCTCCTCGTTTGCGTTTTATTTTCGGGTCATCTGTATTTCCAGCTTGGATAATGAAATTATCAATCACACGGTAAAATTGGGTACCATCAAAATAGCCACGCTTGGTTAGGTAGATAAAATTGGCACGATGAAACTTAATTTTATCGTATAATAATATGTCTATATTTCCAAATCTAGTCGTGATCCTAACTTTGTTTTCTGGATTGTTCTTTTCATATTCTAAAAAGAATTCCATAGCATTTTCATCGGTTAAGAAAGGGAATTCCGGTAATTCTATTTCAGAACTATCTATTTCTTTTGAAGGTTTATTTATTGATTTTGTCGTTTTAGGAGTCGCATTTTTTGATTTTGATTGTTTATCTTCACAACCAAGAAAAAAAGTAAAAGCGACTAACACAAGAATACGAATCATAGATGAAATTTGATGAATTTTTACAATTGGTATCAAAAATAGAAAATATACCACTACCAGCCGAATCTTCACAATTTAAAATGTCGCCACCTTTTAGAGAAAAGCTTGAGGAACAGCAAAAAGGTGTTATGAAAAATGCTAAAAGCGCAGGAGTGGTTGCGCTGTTTTATCCAGATAACGCAACAAATACCAAGTTGGTTTTAATTCTTCGGAAAACATATAAAGGTGTTCATTCAGCACAAGTTGGATTTCCTGGTGGAAAGTTAGAAACATCAGATTTATCCATCCAACATGCTGCAGTAAGAGAAACATGGGAAGAAGTTGGCGTACCGGAAAACCAGATTGAAATTTTGCGTGCTATGACAGAAGTTTATATTCCACCGAGTAATTTTTTTGTATATCCATTTATTGGTATTTCCAGATTTACGCCTCAATTTATAAAACAGGATGCCGAAGTGGAAGCTATTATTGAAGTCTCTTTACAAGATTTTATAAGCGATGCTAGTGTGATAACTAAAACAGTATCAACTTCCTATAGTGTTCAAGTGGAAGTTCCTGCATTTAACCTAAATAACCATGTTGTTTGGGGAGCAACAGCCATGATGTTGAGCGAAATAAAAGACTTGTTAAAAGAACTGCTGTAAATGGTCAGTTTTATTACATTTGTAATCTAAAATCAGTTGTAAAATTTACGTATGGGTTTGTTTAAACAAAATCCTTTTGGTCATTATCTCATTCTTAAAAAATGGATAATCAGAATACTAGGTGGTCTTACGCATAGACGCTTTAGAGGTTTTAATGAACTTCAAATTGAAGGGTCTGAAATTATAAGAAATTTACCAGATAATAATGTGCTTTTCATATCCAATCATCAAACATATTTTGCTGATGTTGTAGCTATGTTTCATGTTTTTAATGCGAGTTTAAGTAACCGAGACGATTCTATAAAAAACGTTGGTTATTTATGGAACCCGAAAATGAATATTTATTATGTAGCTGCAAAAGAAACCATGAAATCTGGTTTATTGCCTAAAATTATGGCGTACGCAGGTTCTATTAGTATTGAGCGTACTTGGCGTTCTAAAGGAGAGGATGTAAATCGTCAAGTAAAAATGAGCGATATTTCTGCTATAAAAACTGCTTTAAATGATGGATGGGTAATTACATTTCCTCAAGGAACAACTACGCCTTTTAAGCCAATTAGAAAAGGAACAGCTCATATTATTAAACATTATAAACCTGTTGTTGTGCCAATTGTTATTGATGGTTTTAGACGTTCGTTTGATAAAAAAGGACTACGTGTAAAGAAGAAAAACATTCTACAATCTATTGAGATAAAAGAACCGTTGAAAATTGATTACGAAAACGAATCCATAGCAGACATTGTTGAGAAAATTGAATATGCTATAGAGCAACATCCTTCCTTTTTAAAAGTAATTCCACAAGAAGTTTTAGAAGCTGAAGAAGCGTTAAATCAACAGCGAAAATGGCGTGCTAAAAACTCGTAATAACTACAGGTCTAGTTTTTTTAGTTCGGTGTAATTCTTATTTAACCTGCGTAATAAAATTCCGTAAACTAACCAGTAAAACAAGAGTAAAACCACTATTACAAACACTAATACAGCTAAAACTGTAAGAGTGAACGTGGTGTAAAATTGAACTGTTTTTCCATTGGCAGCAGCCGTATTAACCAAGTTTATAAGTTCTTGATCTTGGTCAAACTCTACAAATAAAACTATTACAACAGCAACAATAGAAAACACTAAATTAAAAGCAACATAATGTTTTACGGTTTGTCTGGTTTTTAAAATTTTCTCCATTAATGATTTTGCGCTATCCGTAACAGAAATACTTTTATAATTTTTAAAGAATATATAGAAAAAGTATGCTAAAACAATATAGCTAACAATGGTAAGTGGAATTATAACATAATCCGCATCATAACTATTAAATCGTGCCATACTATCGCTATCCTTTAGTGCAAAAGACAAGAGGCTCCAAAAAATAAACTCAAGGAGACTAATAATGAAAATCCATTTCACGATGGAAGACGATTTTTTTAAGATCATCTTATAAATATCATTGTAAGACAGTTTAGGATAGTCATTACTGTCCTTATTCCAGTCTTTTTTTAATAATTCTAATTCATCCATAGGGTTACGGATTTAAAATGGTTTTCAGTTTTGTTTTAATGCGATTCATCTTCACGCGTGCATTCACTTCACTAATTCCCATTGTTTCACTTATTTCTTTATAATTTTTGTCTTCTAAATATAAAAACACCAATGCCTTTTCAATATCATTCAACTCTTTTACGGCATTGTATAATAGTTTTAATCGTTGTTCTTCAGTATCATCGTATTCTTCAGCTTTTATCTTAAATTCAATACTGTCAAACTCTTGTGTCGTAATTCTGCGTTTCTTTTTTCTGTAGAGCGTTATGGCGGTATTTAAGGCAACACGATACATCCAAGTGCTAAATTTTGAGTCACCACGAAACTTTGGATAGGCTTTCCAAAGCTGTATGGTAATTTCCTGAAACAAATCGTTATGAGCATCTTGATTGTTGGTGTAAAGTCTACACACTTTATGCGCAATATTTTGATTTGCTTCAAGCTGTTCAACAAAACTATGTTCTAAAGATTGGCTCAAATTGATGGTTTAGTACTGTATAAGTAGCATATTTATTAAAAAGTTACATGGGAAACAAATATTATTCAAAAATAGCCTATTCAGTATCTATGGTTTATCTTTGAGAATCTATGATTTACATGTTTTATTATGAATATTCCTAAATCTAATTTTCCGAGAATTGTTATTGTTGGTGGTGGTTTTGCAGGTATTAACTTGGTGAAATCATTAAAGAATAAACCTGTTCAAGTTGTTTTAATAGATAAACGAAATTATCATACCTTTCAGCCTTTATTATATCAAGTGTCAAGTTCTGGTTTAGAACCTGATTCTATTGCATATCCACTTCGGAAAATTATTAGATCGTCTAAAAATATTTTTTTCAGACTTGCCGAAGTGATTACTATTCATGCAACTACAAATAGTATAGAAACTTCCATTGGTGAATTGTCTTATGATTATTTAGTTCTAGCAACAGGAACCAAAACTAACTATTTTGGTAATAAAGATGTGGAAGCCTTTAGTATGCCCATGAAAACGGTTCCGCAGGCTTTAAATATAAGAAGTTTAATTCTTCAAAATTTAGAGAAAGCTGCTATTGCTGATTCGGTTGATGAGCGTCACGCTTTTTTAAATTTTGTAATTGTTGGAGGCGGACCAACAGGAGTAGAATTAGCTGGAGCTATTGCCGAATTAAAAAATAATATTGTTCCTAAAGATTATCATGATTTGAATGCGAATGATATGCATATCCATTTACTGGAAGGAAGTGATAGATTGTTGCCGCCAATGAGTTCCCATGCGTCAAAAAAAGCAGCCGAATTTCTAAAATCATTAGGTGTAAATGTTCATTGTAATACGTTTGTTAAAAATTACGATGGAAAAAAAGTAGAAACCAATACGGATTTAGAATTGGAATCCGAAACCTTAATTTGGGCAGCAGGTGTTACCGGAAATCCTGTGCTAGGTTTGGATTCTGATGTGCTTTTAGAACGCGCAAATCGGTATCGTGTAAATGCCTTTAATCAGGTGGAAAATTACCCTCATATTTTTGCTCTTGGAGACATTGCTTATATGGAAACTGAAGCCTATCCAAAAGGGCATCCGCAAGTGGCGCAACCTGCTATTCAACAAGGGCAATTATTTGCTAAAAATATCATGAGATTAATAGCGAATAAACCCATGAAAAAATTCAAATATAACGATAAAGGCTCTATGGCAACCATTGGAAGAAACAAGGCAGTTGTGGATATAGGTTCCTTAAAATTCTCTGGTTTTTTAGCGTGGTTTGTTTGGATGTTTATTCATCTTATGGCGCTAGTAGGATTTAGAAATAGAGTCGTGGTTTTCTTTAATTGGACCTATAATTATATCAATTTTGACAAAGCAGCACGCTTAATTATTCGTCCGTTTGATAAATTAATTAAATAGTTTAAGTAATTGTATTTAAGTTTTTGATTTTTAAAATTATAACACTTGGGTATAAGAAAAATCTATCATGCTTTTAGGAGGCCAAAAACAATAGATAATTGTGCGATAGCGTATGTAAACATAATACTTATATTTGAAAAAGGCAAGGGCTCATAAAATTTATTTAATGCCAATAAACTGTCTGAAATCATAAATAAAATAGCGCCAATACATACGAGAATGTAACTTTCATTTGGCACGTTTCCTTTCCGTAAATAAGCGGTTGAAGCCATAGTTAAAATAACAATCATGTACACAATTACAGGTATTAGCATGTCGCCCAAATTGTTCTTCAAAAGGTAAAAAAGTAGCCCGCCATAAACGAGTAAAATGAAGGAAAAAATGTATGGTTTTTTATCCGTGTTTCTTCGCTTTAAAAACACGAAAATATAGAGAATATGAGCTGTTAAAAAAGCGACTAATCCAAGCGTAAAAAAGTGTTCAGATTTGTTTACAAACATGAGTAAAATATCACCCAATAATGAGAAGGCTAAAGCACCAAAAGTAAGCCGTTTTATCTTGGTTGGAATGGATGAATTTTGTTTCCAATAAAATAATATTAAGGATATGACAAGAGCTGGTTTTGCAAAATAGTGTAGAAGTGGATAATGTGTTCCAGTTAAAATTTCTACAATTAGTATAAAACAAAATATGACGATAAATGATTTTTCAAGCTTGTTTAGTTTCATAGTTTGGTATTGAAAAGATTATAGTTCTCATTAACTTTAATTGACTAAAATAGTATTTAATATTCAGTATTGATTGCAATTTACATTTCAGTCATTAAAAATTACAGTTGAGTAGGTATCTTTTTTGAGAGTTCTGACATAGCGTAATATTTGTTGTATCATAAAATGTAATACAACCGCTATGAAAACCTTATACATCATTATTTTATCTTTAGTATCCTTTTCTGTTTTTTCGCAAGTAGAGGTTTCTGGCAATGTTTTAGATGCTAAAAATAATCCTATTGAAGGTGCTAACGTATATATAGAAGGCAGCTATGATGGTACAACTTCTAGTGCATCAGGCAAATTTCAATTTCAAACTACAGAAACTGGAATGCAAACATTAATTGTATCTTTCCTTTCTTATGAAACTTATAAAATAGTAGCAGATGTTTCCAAATTATCCAGTATTACAGTAAAATTACGTGAAGATATAAATGCTTTAGATACGGTTGTTATTTCAGCTGGTACTTTTGAAGCTGGAGACGCAAGTAAAGTATCTGTTTTAAAACCTTTGGACGTTGTAACCACAGCAAGTGCATTAGGCGATTTTATTGGTGCTTTGCAAACATTACCTGGAACATCAACTGTAGCAGAGGATGGTAGATTGTTTGTGCGTGGAGGCGATGCTAACGAAACGCAGATATTTATTGATGGTATACGTGTGTTTACACCTTATGCACCAACGACTAATAATATTCCTACACGTGGCAGGTATTCGCCTTTTCTGTTTGATGGAATTACGTTTTCAACAGGTGGTTATTCTGCCGAATATGGTCAGGCCCTTTCAAGTGTGCTCCTTTTAAACACTATAAATGAACCAGATCAAGAAAAAACTGATATTGGAATCATGAGCGTTGGAGGTTCTTTAGGACATACTAAAAAATGGGCAAAAAACTCCTTAAGTGTTAATGGCTCTTATATTAATTTGGCTCCTTATGTAGCTTTATTTCCTGACAGGAATGATTGGGAAAAACCTTTTAATGGTGGTTCTGGTGAGGCCGTTTTCAGACACCAATTTCGTACAGGAATGCTTAAATTATATAGTGCTTTTGAATCTGGTGGTTTTGCGCTAACACAAGAAGACATTAATGTTTCGGAAGGTGTTTATTTTAAATTAAAAAATAATAACCTCTATTTTAATGGTTCTTATCGTGGTATGCTTTCTGATAATTGGTCTGTTTTTGGAGGATTAAGCTACACGTATTCTAATAATGACATGAAAATTATTTCAAATGAAATTACCGATATTGAAAACTCTATCCACGCAAAATTTAAATTTAAAAGGCGTTTTAGCAGCCGTTTTAAGCTCCTGTTTGGTGCTGAATATTTTACAACAGATTTCAATGAGAAATTTGAAAGCCCAATAATAGATAAGTTATCCTATGGATTTAAAAATAATATTTCAGCAGCATTTACTGAAGCAGATGTTATTTTTTCAAAAAAAATAGCGTTAAAAGGAGGTTTAAGGTTGGAGTATAGTGAGTTATTTAGTGAAGTTACGTTTTCGCCTAGAGTGTCTTTGGCTTATAAAACATCCCAAAACAGTCAAATATCTTTGGCTTATGGCAATTTTTACCAGAATCCTGATAGTACTGTTTTAAAGTTTGAACAAGATTTGCAAGCTCAAAAAACCACGCATTATATCGTTAATTATCAATTAAATCGGGATGGGCAAATTTTTAGAGCAGAAGCGTTTTATAAAGATTATAAATACCTGATTAAATATGATACTGAATTTGCTAGTTTTAATAGTGATTATAGCAATCAAGGTTTTGCTTATGCCAAAGGAATTGATTTATTTTGGCGTGATAATAAAAGTATAAAAAACATTGATTACTGGTTAAGTTATAGTTTTTTAGATAGCAAACGTGATTATCTAAACTACCCACAATCTGCAACACCAAATTTTGCCAATACACATAACCTATCTGTTGTAGGTAAATACTGGGTGGAAGATTGGAAAAGTCAGATTGGCTTAAGTTACAATTATGCCTCAGGACGTAGTTACACAGATCCCAATTTAGGAGGATTTTTAAATCAGAAAACAAAAAGTTTTAATAGTTTAAGTCTAAATTGGGCTTATTTAGTAACGCCACAGAAAATATTATATGTATCAGTTAATAATGCTTTAGGAACTAAAAATATTAACGGTTACCAATTTGCAAACGCACCTGATGTTAATGGAAATTTTGCGAGTCGTGCATTAAAACCAGCAGCAGATCAGTTTTTCTTTATTGGCTTTTTCTGGACAATTAGTGAAAAAGGAACGGACAATCAATTGAATAATTTGTAATCAAAACATTTTAACTATTTGATAAGCAGTATAAAACATGATTTTCGTCATAGTTTTATGCGTGTAATTTGAGTAAATTAATTCTAGTTAAACTCTGGAAATAATGAAACTCAAAAAAAATCCAAATTTAGAAATAGGTCGAAATAGTGCTATTTATTTTGCTATAGGTCTTAATATCATGCTATTTTTTACCTGGCGTGGATTAGAATACCGATCGTATAACCAAAAAGGAGTAAATCAAGAACTCTTGGTTTTTATGGATGATATTGAAGAAGATATTCCTATAACAAATCTTGAAGCAACTCCACCACCACCACCTCCTGCAGCAGCAGCAACTCCTGAAATAATTACCATTGTTGAAGATACAGAAGAAATTGAAGAAACTGTTATAGAAAGTTCAGAATCTGGTCAGGAAGATCGTATTGAAGAACGAGAAATAGCAATAGATGAAGTAACTGTTGAAGACGTTGAAGAAGACCTATCTGTACCTTTTTCAGTTGTGGAAAACGTTCCAATTTTTCCAGGTTGCACGGGAAAAAATAATCTGGAGCTCACCAATTGTTTCAATGCCAAAATTAACGAGCATATTCGAAAACATTTTAAATATCCAGAATCTGCTTTAGATTTGGGGGTTTATGGGAAAGTTTTTGTTATGTTTATAATTGATTCTCAAGGTCGTGTAGGTGGTATTAAATCTCGTGGTCCAGATTCAAAATTAGAACAAGAAGCTGAACGTATTATAGCTCTTTTACCAGTTATGCAACCCGGAAAACAGCGTGGAAAGCCAGTTAAGGTGCCTTATAGTATTCCTATAAATTTTCAAATTGAGTAGCCTTAATTGGTCAATTTTAAATATCTATTACCGCATGAAATAATTACAACATTGTTTCATGCGGTTTTTGTTTTTAATAGGTTTTATTAAGAAAGTGAGAATCCTAACAGTTCATCCATAAAAACTAACAGTTGGGTATCTTGGTTTTTGCCAAACGGTATTTCAGTAAGATATTTGTCCTATCAAATTAAAACAACCAATTCTTATGAAATCATTTATAATTACTTTCACACTTTTATTAGGATTTGCAGCACAAGGGCAAACTAATTTCGAAAAAGGCATGGGAAAAGCCTTTTCTTTATGGCAATCTGGAAACATGAATGGTGCCGAACAACTTTTTGAACGTATGGTAGATGCCGAACCAAACCAATGGTTGCCAAGCTATTATATTGCGCAAATTAATAGTTTAAAAAGTTGGGAAGAAAAAGACATCAATGTTTTAACCATGCAATTAAATAAAGCTCAAAAACATATAGATAAGGCAAAAGCTATAGAACCTAATAATGCTGAAATTTTAGTCATGCAAGCGCATGTTTATACCAATTGGGTAGCTTTTGATGGTGCAACCTATGGTATGAAATACAGTAATTTAATCATTGAACTTTATAAGTGGGCTTTCAAGTTGGATCCAGAAAACCCAAGAGTCGTTTATAATAAAGCGGAATGGGATATGGGAACAGCCAAATTCTTCGGAAACGATACCAAACCGTACTGCCAAGATTTTGCTAAAGCCGTAGATCTTTTTGCTACCTTTAAACCAGCATCAGATTTTCATCCAAATTGGGGAAAAGAGCGCGCAGAACAAGTACTTGCAGACTGTAAATAAATATACTAAAAGTCACAAATCAAGAAGCTATGAATAGATTAATGAAAAATATAATACTCACCATTGGTATAGGTGTGCTAGTATTCCTAATAGGTAATGCATTATCTCGTGGTTTTGAGTTTGCGAGTTTTAATGATTTTCTTGTAAACTTCATGTTTTATCAGTTGTATGCTTTTATTCTGGGTTTTTCAAATATGTATTTCTTTGGATATTTAGGAGGCTTAAATTGGAAAGATGATGAAAGTATTAAACGTATAATTATAGGAATTTTTGGTTCAGTAATTATTACACTTTTTGGTCTGTTTATTTTACACATGTTTGAAGCCATGGCGCTGGATGGCAAAAGCTTTGAAACCTTTATTTCCAATGAATCTTACAGGAGTTATACTTTTGGTTTATGGATTACCATTACTATTGTAATTACATTTCATGCCGTATATTTTTTCAAGCAGAGTCAAGAAAAGAAGGTCAAAGAATCGCAAATAGTAGCGCAAACACAAACGGCAAAATTTGATGCGCTGAAGAATCAATTAGATCCTCATTTTCTATTTAATAGCTTGAATGTGTTGTCCAGTTTAATTGAAGAAAATCCTGATAATGCCCAACAATTTACAACATCCTTATCAAAAATATATCGCTATGTTTTAGAGCAGAAAAATAAAGATTTGGTATCTGTTGATGATGAATTGGAGTTTGCAAGAACCTATATGCTTCTATTAAAAATGCGTTTTGAAGATAGTATTGTTTTTGATATTCCAAGTCAGGCTTCTAATCCAGAGAGCAAGGTTGTACCATTAGCACTTCAACTACTATTAGAAAATGCTGTAAAGCATAATATGGTAACATCTAGTAAACCTTTACATATTAAAATTTATGAACATCAAGGTAATTTGGTGGTCGAAAATAATTTGCAAACCAAACAAGTGCTAAAAAAGGGTAGTGGTGTTGGTTTGAGTAATATTACGGAACGCTATTCATTACTAACAACAAAGAAAGTATTTATTAATCAACAAGAAACAGCATTTATGGTATCAATACCTATGCTAACAAATCAAATAACAATTATGGAACCACAACAAATTACAAACACAGAAGAAGCTTATTATCGTGCTAAAAAACAGGTAGAGGAAATTAAAGGTTTTTATGGGAATATTATTTCATATTGTTTAGTTATACCTTTTCTTATTTTTATTAACTACCGAACATCATGGGAATTTCAATGGTTTTGGTTTCCAATGTTAGGTTGGGGAATGGGTATTGTATTTCATGCTTTTGGTGTTTTTGGATATGGAAAAACATGGGAAGAACGTAAGATACAAGAAATTTTAAACAAGGAGAATAATCAAAAAAAATGGAACTAATGAGCAATAATTTTAATTATGAAGCGCAAGATCGCGTCGAACGTGCCAAAGCAGAAGTAAAAAAATTAAAAGGTTTTTATTCCCATTTATTGGTGTATGTTGTTATAAATTTAATGATTGTTGTCATTAATATCCAAGCGCTGGAACTTGGTGAAAGTTATTTTCAATTTGAGAATTTTTTCACCTTAACATTTTGGGGATTTGGATTACTGGTTCATGGTTTGTCTGTTTTTTTACCAAACTGGGTGTTAGGAAAAAACTGGGAAGAGCGTAAAATAAAAAAAATTATGGAGCAGGATAAATACCGTTCTAAATAAAATACATGTATATATTTAAAGATGTATTCATTAATAATTAATCAAAATACAAAAAAGCATGAAATCAGATACTCAATATAATTATTTAAGGTTAAAAGCAGCTAACAAAGTCAAAAGACTGAAAGGATTTTACTTTCATCTATTTTTGTATTTAATTGTAAATTTGGCGTGGTTTCTTTTCTTATTATTATCAAACCATTTGTCAAGCTATTATGAATATGGATTTTGGGGAATGGGATATGGTCATGTATCTACAGCAGTTATTTGGGGAGTTGTTTTAATTGTTCATTATTTACTTATTTCAGGTATGAAACTATCATTTTCAAAAAAATGGGAAGAACGAAAAATTCAAGAGTTTCTTGGAGAGGAGAAGCAATATTGGGAATAGTATTTTAGACAATAACGGATTAAAAAATATAAAAATGAATGTCATTATTATAGAGGACGAAAAACCATCAGCAAGACGCTTACAACGCATGCTAGATAAATTAGGAATACAGGCGAATACTTTGTTGCATTCAGTTGAAGAATCTGTTCTTTGGTTTCAAAATAATCCGCATCCAGATCTTATTTTTCTAGATATTCAGTTGAGTGATGGACTTTCATTTGAAATTTTTGATGTTGTAAAAGTCAAATCAGCCATCATATTTACAACAGCTTATGATGCGTATGCACTTCAAGCGTTTAAATTAAATAGTATTGATTATTTGCTGAAACCAATAGATACAGAAGAATTGGCTAAAGCATTAGAGAAATTTAAAGAACATCAATTTAAAGAACAACAGGTGGCTTTAGATTTTAATGCTATTAAAAATTTACTGGTTACGGCTACAGATCCAGACTACAAAAAACGATTTTCTGTTAAGGTGGGTCAGCATTTAAAGCTTTTTGCCATTGAAGAAATTGAATGTTTTTATAGCGAAAATAAAGGCACATACTTGCATACTAATCAAGGTAGAAGTTATTTATTAGATACTACTTTAGAGCAATTAGATAACGAGTTAAATCCGAAAATGTTTTTTAGAATAAGCAGGAAATTTTATGTCAATATACAAGCTATTAAGGATATGGTCAGTTATACAAATTCCCGTTTAGAAATAAAACTTAATAATTTTAATGAACAAGAAGTTATCGTTGCCAGAGAACGCGTTAAGGATTTTAAAAACTGGATAGAATAATGATGTAATTACTTTGTTTTGAGTAATTAGTTTGATATTTTTTTAAGATTTTTTTATTCCTCAACCCGATTATCATCAAAAGCAGATGGTAGTAATTTGGGTATAAACTTTATAACTATTGGCAGTAATAAAGCGCCTCCTGGTAGTAGAAATATAGCTAAACTTGGTATGGATTTAAAAACATCTAATAATTGATTGTTTACCCGTTTTTGTTCCTCGTCATTTAATTCTCTAACAGTAGATTGGCTCAAAAGTTTCATTAAATCTTTACTTTCCCGAAGTTCTTTTAGTAACCGTTTGCTGTTTCTGGAAATCAGTTTGTTTACCATTTCACTAGAATTATTGTAAAACGTTTTTACAACATTCTTAGAGCTTAATAGCGCAATCTTATCTTTATGTGTTTCGTAAAAAACATTAATAGCTTTGGTAGCTTCATTGGTGTTTACGGCTTCCAATTGTAAATCTGCAGATAATTTATTTAAAAAATCATACTCTTTTTTATCAATAAAGGAATCTCCCCAAGCAGCCATACAAGCAATATCTAATAAGTAATACTTTTCCAAGGATTCTGAAATAAGCGAAATAGCTTCATCATAATCCATTTTCTTGGTGTCATGATATCTTCGTGATTGTTCAAATAAATTAATTAAACTCCGATCATAATCACTTTTCAGAATTTTGGAATTTAAAGTCTGAATAACAACTGTTTCAATAGCCGATTCCAGATTTTGAAGATAGATTTCTGAAATACTTTCTGTTGTTAAATAGGTTTTATAAGCCAATATGTCTGTAAACAACAACGCGTTTGTAATAAAGTAGTTAAAACTTCTTTCAAAAATGTTATCATCAATCTGAACCCGTTTATGAATTATCTTTTCAAGCGTAGATACATTTTTATTTCCTCCTAATAATTCTGAAAAAAACGAGGTCTTGTAGGCATTTATATGCGTGTAAAAATCAATAATACTATCAACAAAATTAGTGTTTGTGTCTGATGTACTATGAATATAATTAAACGCTATAATTAAATTTACTTTACAAATCTCTTCGCTTGTAAAATCAGGATTAGAAACATACTTATTAAAAACCGTCACATTACTTCCGTATATAAATCCGTTTAGCCTAAGTTCTCTGTAAAACGTATTTGTAGTCATTGTAGAAAGATTTTTGCTAAAATTTTCTACAAGTAATAATTTATTTATCCAGCCATTTGCTGATGGATTCATGTTTTTTAGTTTAAGGGTGTAAAGATAAATTATTAATCTAAAAAGTTTCTAAAAAATCATGTTATCAAAATTTTAACAAAACCGACTTCAAAGTTTGTATATAAGTATATTTCAGAGTCAACAAGTAATCAACTAAAAAGTAAAATTATGATTAGTTTAAATTCTAGAAGCATATTAGAATAAATAGATTAATAATGACGAGTAAACCATAAACTAAAGAATGGGAAAGGTTGATTATTTCTTTTTTTTTTAATGATAGTTTGGTGTTTTATTTAGGAGCATTTAATCATAAAGAAGATAATGTTAAAAAAACGTTAAGTATTATGAAAGAGTTCTTGTTGGTAATACTTTTGTACCACTTTTAATGTATTATCTTGCTGTAATTTATGAAGCAAATGGTTTGTATGAAGAAGCAAATAAACTTAAACCAGAATTGGAATCTAGTTCTTATGAATTAGGACCTATAGTAACCCAAAAAAATTTAAAGATATAACTAAAAAGTACTAAAACGATGCCAACCCAAAACATACTTATATTCTTATTTTCTTTTTTTGTCATGGCAGGAATTGGGTATGCACAATCCATAAAGGGTGTTGTTAATAATGAAGAAGGTCAACCGCTTGAAAATGTCTATATCTACAATGTAAACACGTTAAGTCATGCACATACCTTATCCAACGGATTTTTCACCATTGAAAACACTAGTATTGGTGATTCCTTAACAATCGGTTTGTTAGGTTATGAAAAGAAAACTGTAATCGTGAATCAAGATCATTTTAATACGGGATTAGATGTTATGTTACAAAGCAAAACTATTCTGTTAAATGAGTTGGTTATTACGGAACAAGTAAATGCCATGAATAGTATTTCTAAAGTAGATTTGGAAACTAGTCCAGTAAACTCATCTCAAGAAATATTACGAAAAGTACCTGGACTAATTATTGGCCAACATGCTGGAGGTGGAAAAGCAGAACAAATATTTTTGCGTGGTTTTGATATAGATCATGGTACAGATATTAGTCTTTCTGTGGATGGTATGCCAGTAAATATGGTTTCTCATGCGCATGGTCAAGGCTATAGCGATTTGCATTTTGTTATTCCAGAAACCATTAATAATATCAACTTTGGAAAAGGACCATATTATGCTAATAAAGGTGATTTTGCTACTGCAGGTTATGTGGATTTCCAAACGACTGATAAAATTAACTCCAGTGAAATTAGTTTAAGTGTTGGACAGTTTAACTCCTTGAGAACTTTAGGAATGTTTGATTTGTTAAGAAATAATAAACGTTCAAATGCATATGTGGCTTTAGAGTATATTGAATTTGATGGTCCTTTTAAATCGCCTCAAAATTTTAATAGAATTAATCTATTTGGAAAATTCAGTACCTATCTAAAAGGCAATGATAAATTATCTCTTACCGTTTCCCACTTTACAAGTCGTTGGGATGCCTCTGGGCAAATTCCTCAACGCGCAGTAGATAGTGGTTTAATTTCGCGTTTTGGATCTATTGATGATACCGAAGGTGGAAATACCTCAAGAAGTAATGTAAACGTGGCTTACGAAGCTATTTTAAAAGATGATTTGCAGTTTAAAGCCAATGTGTTTTATACTAAATATGGTTTTGAATTATATTCTAATTTCACCTTCTTTTTAGACGACCCTATTAATGGTGACCAAATTAGGCAGTTTGAAAGTCGGGATATTTTTGGATTCAATACAGCCTTTATTAAAGACACAAAACTAGGTAACATAGACACAAAAATCACTTCAGGTTTAGGTTTTCGTAATGATATAGTTAATGATGTAGAATTATCTCATACATTAAACAGAAATGAAATTCTAAACTATTTAGCATTAGGTGATGTAAATGAAACCAATATGTTTGGTTATGTTAATGCGGAATTTAAGCTAAATAAATTTATTATTGCTCCAGCTTTACGTTTGGATTACTTCAAGTTTATGTACAATGATGCTTTGGTAACAGAATATGAAACACTATCTGAAACGAAAACAACATTTAGTCCGAAATTAAATTTCTTCTATAATCAGAATAAAAATTTACAATTCTTTTTAAAATCCGGTATAGGTTTTCACTCCAATGACACACGTGTAGTTGTAGCACAAAGTGGTGAAGATATTCTTCCAAAAGCCTATGGGACCGATTTAGGAGCTATTTGGAAACCATTTCCAAAAATGGTAGTTAACACGGCTTTATGGTATTTATTTTTAGAACAAGAATTTGTGTATGTTGGCGATGCTGGTATAGTAGAACCAAGTGGTCAATCTGAACGTTACGGACTAGATTTAGGTTTCAGATACCAATTTACTGATTGGTTGTATTTTGATACAGATGCTACATTTACACATGCCAGAAGTGTAGAAGAACCAAAAGGTTCCGATTATATTCCATTAGCGCCAGATTTTACATTAACAGGCGGATTAGCTATAAATGATTTGAATGGTTTTTCGGCAGGAATTCGCTACCGTTATATTGATGACAGACCGGCAAATGAGGATAACTCTATTGTTGCTGAAGGGTATTTTGTTACCGATTTAAATATGAATTATGCGTTAAATGATAATATTAGCTTTGGTGTAGCTATTGAAAATTTATTTGATACCGAATGGAATGAAACACAATTTGCAACTGAATCTAGATTGCAAAATGAAATTAATCCGGTTGAAGAAATTCACTTTACTCCAGGCACACCATTTTTTATTAAAGGGATTGTAAGTTATAAGTTTTAAGCTGTTTTTGAAGGTGATTATATTATACTCATAAATTAGCGTATATTGATAAACCTTCTTACTAGTACACTAGCGTTTGTTTTTTACAAACGCTTTTTTTTGTATTTATATAAGCTTATAAATAAACCCGCTCAATCCAAATTAAACTCCTGTAAAACAGGTAATGCTTCATTATTGAAATTAAATAATGCTTGATTTTCCCATGGCGATCCTTCTGTAGATTCTGTCCCGTTCCAAGCCACGAGTTCTGCTCCCCAATAACAGAACCCAATTCCTTTATTTACATTTAAAGATAGGTTTTTAATTTGTCTGATAAATTGTTTCTGTCCATCTGGTGTTGCAGTAAACTGTGGTAGAATGAGTTGATTTTCCAGTCCAACTATATTGTTAGTGAAATCATTATAGCTCAATGTAAACGGATAAGCTGTTTCCGCTATTACAATGTGTTTATTATAAGCTGTGCTTAAAGTGTTCATGGTGTTACTTAAATTAGATAAAGATTTCCCATGCCAAATAGGGTAGTAGGATAGTCCAATAATATCATAATCTAAATTAGAAACTTGATTAAAAAACCAATCGGAATTTTCAATACCAGCAAAATGAAGCATAATTTGCGTTCTGCTTGAATGTGTTCTAACAGCATTAATAGCTGAAGTCATTAGCGTTTTAAACTGATTTATGTTAGTTGATATATTACCATTAGGATGGAGTATTCCCGAATTAATTTCATTGCCAATCTGGATATAATCAGGATTTAATTCGGTAACAACGAGTTCTGTATAATTATAAACAGTTGTATTTAATTCTGCAAACGTTAAACTTCGCCAAGCAGCTGGTGTGGTTTGATTTCCGGGATCTGCCCAAGTATCAGAATAATGAACGGTTAGCCATGTCTTAAAGCCTTTTGTTTTTAGCGTTTCTGAAAATAGTTTGACTTCACCTAATGTTGAATGGGTAGTAGTTGGATTTACCCAAAGACGCAAGCGAATAGTATTTACTCCGTTTTCTTTAAGAATATCTAGAAAATCGGTATCATTTCCATCAAAATCATAAAAAACAGGATTGGTTTCAGCTATTTCAGGAAAACTAGAAATATCAACTGCTGAAATAAAATTAGATTCTAAAGGTTCAATATTACTAATGGTTTCATCATCCTTACTACAGGAAAAAAGTAAGATTATTATAACTAATGAGAAAAATTTACACATGCTTAATTACTGGGTTTCCAATTTTGTAAACGCTCCAAATATAAATAGGATTCTACAAATTTCCGATGTTCAGGATTTGTCATTTTTTCTAATAAATTTAATGCCGAAATGTAGCTTGCTAAATTACCGTTAGACGAACTAAATTTGCCATCTTCAACAAAGGTAACAGTTGCATCATCTTGAACTAATAAATTTGGAAAGTCTTTTTGTAATTGTTCTCCACCACCAATCCAAGTCACAATTTTGTGACCATCAGCAATACCAGATTTACCAATTAATTGTGCTCCGGCACAATTACTAACAGTATAAGTGGTTTCTTGGTTTTTAGCTTTTATAAAGTCAATTATTTTTTCATTGTTTACTTGCGCATACATATCATAAGCGCTCGGAACGAAAAGGGCGTCTAATTTTGGGCAGTTTTCAAAGTTGTAATCTGGTACAAAACGCAAACCTTCTTCCGTTGTAATGGCTTGATTGGTCTCAGCAATAGTAATAACATTAAATAGCTGTTCTCCAGATTCACTGGCTTTAGCAAAAACATCCGATGTAGCAATAACTTCACTTTGCAAAACGCCAGAATACATTAGTAAACCAATAGTCGGTAAATTTTTTTTAAATGGCTTTAAGTGTTTGGTTAATGTATCTGAAGCTGTTCCAGTGATTTCTGTAGTATCAGGTTTCTCAATATTTTCTTTAGTTGTGTTATTACAATTACATGCAATTAGTGCTATTAGAGAGCTAATTAAAATGTTTTTTAGTGTCATAACGTATCGTGTTTTATGATTTGTTTTTTTATTATACTAAACCAAATAAATTATAGATAATAAGTATTGAGTTTTTATAAAAAAAATAAGAAGGTATCTAAATAGTATAAAAAAAGCTGCACAAGGCAGCCTTTTAATAGTTTTTTAGGATTACTTACTCAATGACACCAGCACAACTAACACGTGCTCCAGCATCTCCAGTTGGTTGCGTTATAAAATCGTCCTGACCTTTATGTACAATTACGGCTTTTCCAATAATATCTTTAATTGGATCATTACAGCCAATACACCATTGGTCTGTACTGAATGTAATAGAGGCATTTCCTTTTTCGTCGGCTTCTAGATTGCCAATATCACCTTTATGATATCCTGCTTCATCACCCCATTTTCCATGTGGTTCGGCTGTTGGATTCCAATGTCCACCTGAAGATTTTCCGTCATCTGATGAGCAATCGGCTGTTTCGTGTAAATGAATCGCGTGCATGCCTGGTTCTAATCCGCTAATTATTGCAGTCATACTAACAATTCCGTTTTCTTCAGTAAAAACAACATTTCCAGTAACATTACTGCCGCTTTTTGAGTTTAATTCAGTTGTTATTTTTTTTATGCTAATAACTTCGTCTTCCATAGGAGTTTCTTCAGTAACCATTTCGGTTTCTGTTGTTTCCATTTCAGTGTTTTCTTTTTTATCATTTTTACAACTTGTAGCAAAAGCTAAAGTGGCTACAAGCACTAAAAGGCTTAATTTTTTCATCTGATTTGTTTATTTTTTGTTTATCCGAAAGTTACATATTATTTCACATTAAATGAAATATACAGACTTTATTGTATGACAATTATCATATTTTGTTTTCTGAAAAGATTTTAGTTTTGCCTAATAATTAGTTAGGTATGACAAAATTATTAGTAAATAAATATAATGTAGCTGGTCCTAGGTACACCAGCTATCCAACTGTTCCGTATTGGGATGAATCTTCATTTTCTATTAAAAAATGGGAATCAAGCTTGCAACAATCTTTTAAGGAAAGCAACGATATTGAAGGTATTAGTTTGTACATTCATTTGCCGTTTTGCGAGAGTTTATGCACTTTTTGTGGTTGTAATAAACGCATTACAACGCGTCATGAAGTTGAGTCGCCTTACATTAACTACGTATTGAAAGAATGGCAATTATATGTGGAATTATTGGGACGTATACCTCAAATTAAGGAATTACATTTGGGTGGTGGAACACCTACATTTTTTTCGCCTAAAAATTTAGAACACCTCATAAATGGTATTTTTTCTATAGCAGAAAAAGCCGATGATTATGAGTTTAGCTTTGAAGGTCATCCAAATAATACTACTAAAGCGCATTTACAAACATTATATAATTTAGGATTTCGTAGAGTTAGTTTTGGCGTACAAGATTATAATGAAACCGTACAAAAAGCTATTCATAGAATTCAACCATTTGAAAACGTAAAACGGGTAACTGAAGAGGCTCGTGAAATTGGTTATACATCAATTGGTCATGATATTATTTTTGGATTACCATTTCAAACAGAAGAACACGTCGCTGAAACCATTAGCAAAACCAAAGCCTTAATGCCAGACCGAATAGCCTTTTATAGTTATGCGCATGTGCCATGGATTAAAGGTAATGGTCAGCGTGGTTTTAAGGACAGCGATTTACCTTCAGCAGAAAGTAAGCGCAGGCAATATGAATTAGGTAAGGAGCAACTAGATGCATGTGGTTTTGTAGAAATTGGCATGGATCATTTCGCCTTAAAATCTGATAGTTTATATCAGGCTACTGAAACTAAAAACCTACATAGAAATTTTATGGGTTATACAGCTAGTAAAACCCAAATAATGATTGGTTTAGGCGTTTCAGCAATTAGCGATAGCTGGTATGGCTTTGCCCAAAACGAAAAGAAAATTGAAGATTATTATAAGCGTTTAGATGCAGATACGATTCCTGTTTTTAGAGGTCACATACTTAATACGGAAGATTTAATTATACGTCGACATATTTTAAACCTCATGTGTCATTTTGAAACTAGTTGGACATTAGAATCTAACTATTTTATCGAGTTGCCTGATGTTTTAATTCAACTTAAAGAGTTAGAAAAAGATGGCTTAATATCTATTAATACAAATTCAATTACTGTTACAGAAAACGGGAAACCTTATGTTAGGAATGTTTGCATGGCTTTCGATTTGTTGCTACAGCGAAAAAAGCCAGAGGCACAGCTGTTTTCTATGACCATTTAAAAAAATAAGAACATAAACTAATAAATAAATAATCAAGAAACGTTTGCACATCCTGTTTTCGTTTTTATAAAAACTACCACATCATGAAAAAAATAATTGTACCAATAGATTTCTCTGAATATTCTGAATATGCATTGGAAACGGCTGCTATTTTAGCCAAAAAAAATAATTCTGAAATTTTAGCTTTACATATGCTTGAATTGTCTGAAGCTATTTTAACAAAGGATTCAAGCGATCAAATGGAATCATTGTTTTTTATGAAGTTAGCCGAAAAACGCTTTACTGAATTTTTAGACAAGCCGTATTTAGAAGGTATTCAGGTAACACCTATTGTTAAACATTTTAAAGTTTTTACAGAGGTTAATGAGGTAGCTAAAGAAAACCAAGCGGATTTAGTTATCATGGGATCTCAAGGTAGTAGCGGAATTAAAGAGTTTTTTGTGGGCTCTAATACAGAAAAGGTGGTGCGGTATTCTGAAATCCCAGTTTTAGTTATAAAACATAATCCTATTTTAACGGAATTTGATACGGTTGTGTTTGCATCCGATTTTTCTGATGATGCAGTTTCAGCTTATCTAAAAGCAAAAACTATGTGTGATACCTTAAAAGCCAACATGCATTTAGTATATGTTAATCTACCAGGCGAAAACTTTAAAAGTACCGCGGAAATGGAAGGGAAGATTGTTACTTTCCTTAAAAAAGCAGAAGGTGATTTAGACAGTCTTTCTAAAGTAACCTATGTAAGTGATTATACTGTAGAACAAGGTATTTCAAACTTTGCTAATTTAATAGGAGCAGATTTGGTTGCTATAGCTACCCATGGAAGAAAAGGTATTGCTCATTTCTTTGAAGGAAGTATTTCTGAAGACGTTGCAAACCATTCAACATTACCAGTTATGACATTTAAAATTTAAATTTTTCATTAGAGTTTTTCATAGTATTTTTTGTTAGTAGTAAAAGAGTCAAGCTTTGTGTTTGGCTCTTTTTTTTTGTATTTTATATGTATAACAAGTAAATAAAAATTAAATAAGATAAAAATATCCGAAATATGATTTTTGTCATATTTTAAAAGTCATGTTATAATTATTTTTGACCCATAAATTAAATACACTATGAGAACATCACTAAAACTAATGACATTATTATTCGCTATTGCACTAATAAGCTGTGGCGGAAAAGAAGAGAAAAAAAAGGAATCTTTCTCTTATGAAAAGAAAACACCAAAAACAGAAACATCAACAAAAAAAGAAGTAGTAGTAACAGCCTCTAAAAGAGTGGATATGTCCACTAAAGGTGTTGGGCCAATTACGTCTATTACACTAGACGCTGCAATAGATCAAGGTATGGCAGATCATGGAGCAGAAGTTTATAAGAAAATGTGTACTGCTTGCCATAGAGCCGATAAAAAATTTATTGGACCAGCGCCAACAGGTATTTTGGAGCGTAGAACACCAGAATGGATTATGAATATGATTTTAAATCCAGAGCAAATGGTAAAAGAAGATGCCTTAGCAAAAGAATTGTTAATCGAGTTTAACGGATCTCCAATGGCTAATCAAAACCTTACTGAAGAAGAAGCTAGAGCTGTTTTAGAATATTTCAGAACCTTAAAATAAACCCATTATGAAACTAATTAAAAAACTAGTATTTGCCGTATTATGCTTATCTCTTTTTATAGGCTGCAAGAACGAAAATTCAGAACCATCACAATCAGCGGCTGAAAGTCAAAATACAGAATCCACTGAAAGAACGGGTCAAGCCTTTATTGCAGATGATGGTAGTAAACCAACTGTATTGAGTATTGCCATTGGATCACCAGATCATACAACTTTAGTAGCGGCAGTTCAAGCAGCTCAATTAGAAAATGCACTTGTAAACGCAGGTCCTTTAATGGTTTTTGCACCAACAAACGACGCATTTGCTGCCTTGCCAGCGGGAACAGTAGAGGATTTATTGAAACCAGAAAACAAAGATGCATTAGCAAATATTTTAAAGTATCACGTAACACCTGGTAATTATTCTAAAGAATTTTTAACCAAGTTTAAAAAACTAGGACAAGCAAACAATCAGTATGTAACTGTTGAGGTTATAGATGGCGAACCTATGATTGGTGGTGCTAAAATATTAGCAAGTATTCCAGCAGGTAACGGTATTGTTCATGTTATTGACAAAGTATTATTACCACCAACTGAATAATTTGAAAACACTTAAAACTAAATAAATAATGAAAAACACATTTAAAATATCAATAGGATTGATGGTTGCGGCACTTGCCTTTACAAGTTGCAATAATTCAACGCAAACATCCAATAAAGGTGCATTAGGTTCTAGTGCAGCAGAAAAAGTATATGTAGCTCCAGGTGAGCATGATTCGCATTACGCATTCATGTCTGGTGGTTATAGCGGGAATTTAACGGTTTATGGGTTACCTTCAGGACGTATGTTCAAGGAAATTCCTGTTTTTTCTCAATTTCCAACTAATGGTTATGGTTATTCTGAAGAAACAAAACCGATGTTAGAAACATCTTTTGGTTTTGTGCCATGGGATGATTCGCATCACCCAGATATTTCGCAAACAAACGGTGAATTAGATGGTCGTTGGATTTTTATTAATGGAAATAACACACCGCGTATTGCCAGAATTAGTTTAAAAACATTTGAAACAGAAGAAATTATTGAAGTTCCAAATAGTGCTGGTAACCACAGTTCATCTTTTATTACTGAAAACACAGAGTATGTTGTAGCAGGAACACGTTTTTCTGTTCCAGTTCCACAACGCGATATGTCTATTAGTGAATATAAAGGAAACTTTAAAGGAGCCTTATCGTTTATTAGTGTAGAACCTGAAACAGGACATATGGATATTAAATTCCAAGTCTTAATGCCAGGTTTTAATTACGATTTATCGCATCCTGGACGTGGAAAATCTCATGGATGGTTCTTCTTTACAACCTATAATACAGAGGAAGCAAATAGTTTGTTAGAAGTTAACGCATCTCAAAACGATAAAGATTTTATTGCAGCCATTAACTGGAAAAAAATTGAGGAATATGTAAATAATGGTGGTGGAACTATGATGCCAGCAAACTACGCTCATAATATTCATAGTGATGAAACACACACAGCTACGTCTACTATGATGAAAGAAGTACGTGTGGTTAACCCAATAGATGTTCCTGGAGCTGTTTATTTATTACCAACACCAAAATCACCACATGGTTGTGATGTAGATCCTTCTGGAGAATATATTGTTGGTAATGGTAAATTATCTGCAAACTTAACAGTTCACTCATTTACAAAAATGATTGATGCTATTGAAAACAAAAAATTTGATGGTGATGCGTATGGTATTCCAGTTTTAAAATTTGAAGATGTATTAGCTGGTTCTGTAGAACAACCAGGATTAGGTCCATTACATACCGAGTTTGATGGTAAAGGTAATGCGTATACAACATTCTTTATCTCATCTGAAGTTGTAAAATGGAAATTAGGAACATGGGAAGTATTAGACAGAAAACCTACATATTACTCGGTTGGACATTTAGTAATTCCAGGTGGAAACTCACAAAAACCATTTGGTAAATATATGGTTGCTATGAATAAAATTACAAAAGACCGTTATTTACCAACAGGTCCAGAAATGGAACACTCTGCACAGTTATATGATATTTCTGGCGATAAAATGGAGTTGTTATATGATTTCCCAACACATGGAGAACCTCATTATGCAGCAGCTATTCCAGCTGAAATTATTAAAGATAAATCTGAAAAGTTCTTTAAGTTAGCTGATAATAAGCACCCAAATAAAGTAACAAACGATAGTGAAGCTAAAGTAGTGCGTGACGGTAAAAATGTCCATATTTATATGACTATGATTCGTAGTCACTTTTCACCAGATAATATTGAAGGTGTAAAAGTTGGAGACAAAGTATTCTTCCACATTACGAATTTAGAGCAAGATTTTGACGTACCACACGGATTTGCCATGATTGGTGCTAATAATGCCGAATTATTAATCATGCCAGGTCAAACAAGAACCCTAACGTGGGAACCTAAAAAAGTAGGTGTATGGCCTTTCTATTGTACAGATTTCTGTTCAGCTTTACACCAAGAAATGCAAGGATATATTCGTGTGTCTCCAGCAGATTCTGATTTAGAATTGTCCTGGTCACTAGGAGAATAACAGTAAAGAATAGGAAAATTTTGTTTTAGTGTTTATTTTCCTAATAAGGCGAGAGTTGATGTTTCGCTCTCGCCTTTCTTTTTTAAAACACTTTTTAACTGAATAGTTATTTTTAAATTTTAGAATTATGAAAAAGGCTGGAATTATAATGATAATCGGATCGTTATTGTTATTGGGACTTTTTAAATTTCCGCTTTGGAATATCATGCTTGGTGCTCCACAATATCCAGATCCTTTAGGTATGGATATTTATATTGATGGTATTAAAGGTATCACGGAATATGATCTTCAAAATATAGATGGTCTAAACCATTATATTGGTATGAAAACAATTCCAAAACCGGAAGACATGTGGGAGTTTGCAGTGTTTCCTAAAGTAATTTTGGGAATGGTAATTCTAGGTGTTATTATTGGTTTACTTGGCTTTTTTGAAAAAGTAAGCTATAAATTTTTTATGGGATGGTTTCTATTTATGTCTATATTAGGCGTATTAGGAATGTATGATTTTAATAATTGGTTAATAGATTATGGTAGCAACCTAGATCCGCATGCTATTATTAAAGTAACCAATCCAGATGGAACACCTATGTCTTACAAACCACCATTATTTGGTTATCAAAAATTATTAAATTTTGATGTTACATCATTACCTCATATTGGCGGATATTTAATGTTTGTTGGTATGTCGTTAACACTCGTTGCTTTTTGGTTAGGTAGAAAAATGACCTTAAAGAAAACAACGCAATAACCAGTTGCAAAACAAAACACTAAAACACTAAACACTAATGAAACAATTATTTTTAATACTACTGCTCGGGTTTACCATTACGTCGTGTACGGTAAAACCAGAGTCCATAAATTACGGACAGGATGCTTGTCATTACTGTAAAATGACCATAGTTGATAAAGTACACGCTGCCGAAATTGTAACTAAAAAAGGCAAAGTTTATAAATTTGATGCAACTGAATGCATGGTGAATTTTATGAATGATTTTGATAATTCAGAAATTCAACTGTATTTAACCAATCATTTTAATGAACCTGAAGTGCTTATTGACGCTACTAAAGCTACATTTTTAATTAGTAAAAATGTTCCAAGTCCAATGGGTGCTTTTTTAACAGCTTTTAAAACGAAACAAGAAGCTGAAGCGGTTCAAACAGAACAGGGTGGCGATATCTATACTTGGGATACTTTGTTGTTACATTTGCAAGGATAATCTTCGATTATTATTTTTAAACACTAAAATTTAATTTATGATGCCATTAAAAAAGCACCATATACTTACGGCTATCCTTATTTTTGCTTTAGGACATGTACTTGTTGCGCAAACTATAACGGTTTGTAAAACCTGTGATATTAAAACTTTGCAAGGTGGTATTGACGCAGCTCAAGCAAACGATACCGTTTTTATTGAAAAAGGAACCTATAAAGAAATTGATGTACTCGTTAACAAGCCACTAACCATTATAGGAAAGGATTATCCGGTTATTGATGGCGAAATGAAAGGTGAAATTATTACTGTCGTTTCTGATAGCGTAACAGTTGATGGCTTGTTTATCAAAAATGTTGGTACTAGCTATACGTCAGATTACGCAGCTATTCGCTTGAAACGTGTTGAGAATTTTGTGATAAAGAACTTGGTTTTAGAAAAGTTGTTTTTCGGTATTTATGTTGAAAAATCGAAAAACGGAAAAATATTTCATAATAAAATTATAGGAGATGCTAAAGAAGAGTATAATTCTGGAAACGGCATTCAGCTTTGGTATAGTCAGAATATTGAAATTGAACATAACTTTGTGCAACGTGTTCGCGATGGTATCTATTTAGAGTTTTCAGATGGCTGTACTATAAAAAATAATGTCAGCTCGCACAACGTACGTTATGGCTTACATTTTATGTTTTCTAATGATGATGTTTATGAAGATAATCTCTTCGAAAAAAATGGAGCAGGAGTTGCCGTTATGTTTTCCAAAAGAATAAAAATGTACAACAATATTTTTAGAGAAAATTGGGGAACAGCATCGTATGGTTTATTGCTTAAAGAAATAAACGATGCCGAAATTATGTATAATACCTTTGAAGAAAACACGATTGGAATTAATACGGAAGGTTCCAACCGAATTAAATACGAAAACAATAATTTTATCAATAACGGTTGGGCTATTAAAGTTCTAGGAGCTTGTTATACAAATACATTTAAAGGAAATAATTTTTTATATAACTCCTTTGATATGGCTTACAATAGTAAGGTAAATGATAATGAGTTTGATGGTAATCACTGGAGTGAATATACAGGTTACGATTTAGATAAAAATGGCATTGGCGATGTGCCTTACAGACCTGTAAAACTCTTTTCATACATTGTAAACAGAACACCCGAAACTATTATTTTACTGCGTAGTTTGTTTATAGATATTATTGATTTTTCTGAAAAAGTATCGCCTGTATTTACACCAGACAATTTACTGGATAATAACCCTAAAATTAAAAGAATAACATGGTAAGTGTTGAAAACCTACATAAAAAATTTGGCAAGAATAAGGTGCTAACTGGACTTGATTTAGAAATTGGTGAAGGTGGGATTTTTGCGGTATTAGGACCTAATGGATCAGGGAAAACCACACTGATAAAATCCATTTTAGGTATGGTAATCCCAGATAAAGGAACTATTTCTATTCATGGTAAATCCATTAAAAAAGATTCTAATTATAGAAAACAAATTGACTACTTGCCGCAAATAGCTAATTTCCCGAGTAACTTAAAAGTCAAAGAGCTCATAAAAATGATTAAGGACTTACGTGGGAATTCTTCCAACGAAGATTCTTTAATCCAAATGTTTAAATTAGAAACCTTTTTAGATAAAAAACTTGGACAGCTTTCTGGTGGAACCAAGCAAAAAGTGAACATCTTACTCACATTTATGTTTGATAGTCCGTTAGTTATTTTAGACGAACCTACAACAGGTTTGGATCCCATAGCACTAATCAGATTAAAAGAATTAATTAAAGCGGAGAAGGCTAAAGGCAAAACCGTATTAATTACCTCACATATTATGAGCTTTGTGGAAGAAATTTCAGATGAAATTGTTTTCCTTTTAGAAGGTAAAATTTATTTTAAAGGCACAATTCCTGCTCTTAAAACACAGACCAATCAACCCGATTTAGAACACGCAATCGCGTCCATTTTAACAGAAAATCATGTTTAAGATATTAAAATATAGTTTTTTCGATCTCATGCGTAGCCGCTGGAGTTACGTGTATTTTGCTTTTTATTTATTATTAGGAATCGTTTTATTATTTCTGAATAATGATTTATCCAAAGCCGTTATAACATTAATGAATGTCATTATCATTCTGGTGCCGCTTATTGGGACTATTTTTGGTGTTATGTATTACTATAATTCCAAAGAGTTTACAGAACTCCTTTTAGCACAACCTTTAAAACGATCGTCCATATTTTTAGGGCAGTATTTAGGTGTGGCAATTTCATTATCCATGAGTTTAATTTTAGGTTTAGGGATCCCATTTGTTTTCTACGGATTATTTATGTCTAATGCTATTTGGGACTTTAGCCTATTACTTATAACAGGCGTTTTTTTAACACTCATTTTTACAGCTTTAGCCTTCAACATTGCCTTATCCAACGAAAATAAAATAAAAGGTTTTGGATATGCTATACTTATGTGGCTATTTTTAGCAGTTATTTATGACGGCTTATTCTTAATGTCTTTATTGTTTTTTGAAGATTACCCTTTAGATAAATTATCATTAATCGGAACTGTTTTAAATCCTGTGGATTTATCAAGAACTCTCATTTTATTAAAATTGGATATTTCTGCTTTATTAGGTTATACAGGAGCAGTTTTCAAACAATTTTTCGGAACCAATTTTGGACTTATTGTATCTTTTGTTATGCTAATTGTTTGGGTATTAGCACCTGTTTTACGAATCATTCAAAAATCGAAGAAAAAAGATTTTTAATTCTATAAAAATCTGACAAATGTCATGATTAATATAGTACCTAATTTTTAACTTTGTCCCATGATAAAGAGATTGTCACATATTTTAACCGCTCACGTGCTTGTCATTATTCTTTTGGCACACAATATCAATTCATTGGTTATTGTAGGTGATTTTATTATGAATCAAGATTTCATTGCAAAAACACTTTGTATTCAAAAAGAAGATCAACAAGGTTGTAACGGAAAGTGTCACTTAAAAACACAATTGGCAAAAAATGAAACCGGAACGGATGGTAAATCGCCTATTCAAAATACGGTTAAACGTCAGTCTTTAGATGTTTTTTTTGTTTCAGAAATCAATTCTATTTTAGAACAAACGGACGTTGTAAATCGTACAGCTATTTCCATCTATTCTTACACGCCAAATTTCGACAATCGATCCTTGTCCGTGGAAACACCTCCTCCAGATTTTAGTTAGTTTTTTCGTTTTAAAACACATTGTTTTTCCTGTTTTCGGCTCTTTTATTAGGGTTGAGATGGTTTTTATAGTCAAATTTCAGCATATTTTTTAATTACTGTTGCAGCTTTATATACATGCTGAAGTACTAATTATTATGCTAAAAATAACTCAAAAAATAACAAAAAAATGAAACTAAAATATATATTACCAGTACTATTCATCGCTTTATTTACAACGGCTTGTTCTGAAGATGACACCAATGACGAAGCGCCTATTATAAACGAACTTGAAGGTTTAACTAAAGTTCAAGACATTACAAACACAACGCATACTATTGAATTGTATAATGCTTCAGGTCGTTTTTATACAGGATACAATGCTATTAGCGTTCGCATTAAAGATAATACCACTAACAATTACGAAGAGAATGCAACTATTAGCTGGATGCCAGTTATGCAAATGCCAACTATGCAACATTCTTGTCCAAGAACAAACCCAACTAAAGAGCCAGGAAAAGATACAGTTTACAAAGGAAACATCGTGTATCAAATGGCTTTTGACAATGGTTCAGGTTGGTCCTTAACTGTGAATTACACCATTGATGGTATGGATTATACAGCTACTGAAGCAATAACAGTTATGCAAAACAATGATCAAAACGTTTCTAGTTTTATGGGTAGCGATAATAAGCGTTATGTGGTTGCTATGGTAGAACCAAAAAATCCAATTATTGGAAATAATGAACTCGTTCTAGGAGTTTATGAAATGGAGAGTATGATGTCATTTCCAGTCGTTCAGGATTTCACTTTATCATTAGATCCAAGAATGCCAGGAATGGGTAATCATAGTTCGCCAAATAACACGAATTTAAGTTATAATTCAGCAGATAACATGTATCACGCAAATTTAACGTTAACCATGACAGGTTATTGGGTTTTAAATTTAAAACTAATGGATTCTGAAGGTGAGGTTCTTAAAGGAGAAGCTGTAACTGAAGATAATATTCAAAGCAGCCTGTATTTAGAGCTTGAATTTTAATTCAAATCTTATTAAAAACCTATAGATAGTTTACGTTATGGTAAGCTAACTATAGATTTCCTAAAACACTATTTAGCATGAAAAAGTATATAATATATAGTATATGCTTCTTATTTAGTGCGTTTTTATATGCACAAGAAACGGAAGCAACTATTGAAAAAGATACCACCCAACTCCAGGAGGTTATTTTAATTGGACAACGTAAATTAAGTAATTACCGACAAGAAAAAACCTTATCAAGTATTGATGATTATTTAGAGAAATCTAACAAAATTACTATGATAAAACGTGGTAATTATGCTTGGGAACCAACTATGAATAACATGACCAGCGAGCGTTTAAATGTCACTATTGATGGCATGCAAATTTTTGGAGCTTGTACAGATAAAATGGATCCGATAACCTCGTATGTAGATGTTTCTAATTTAGAAAAAGTAACAGTTGGATCAGGACAAGAAGGTACAGAAAATGGGCATTGTGTTGGTGGTGGCATCGATTTACAATTACCCCAATCCAAATTTTACGATTTTGGACTTAAATCCAGTGCAGATTTAGGGTATGAAACCAACGGAAATTATAGAACAGCTGGATTGGATTTAGAATATTCTGGTAATAACTTTTATTTGAATGCAGATGGTATTTACCGAAAATCTGATAATTATGATGCTGGAAATAATCAAGAGGTTTTATACTCACAATTTGAAAAATATAACGTGTCGCTTCAAGGTGGTTATAAATTGAATGAAAACCACGCATTAGATGCTAATTTAATTTATGACAAAGCTACAGATGTTGGTTATCCAGCATTACCAATGGATGTGTCTTTAGCCGAAGCTTTGATTACATCGTTAACACATAACTATAAAAATGATTCCACTTTTGTGAATTCTTGGGAATCTAAATTATATTATAATACCATTACCCATATTATGGATGATTCAAAACGTCCAGATGTGCCCATCCGAATGGATATGCCAGGTTGGAGTGATACCTATGGCTTTTACAGCAAAGTAGGTTTAAAGAGAAAAAATCATGATGTATTATTCAATTTAAACGGATTTTATAATCGGTCTGTTGCTGAGATGACTATGTATCCAAACGATTCCAATCAACCAGCTATGTTTATGTACACATGGCCAGATATTAGAACCTTATATTCCGGAATTTTTGCAAAAGATGCGATTACTTTAAGTGATACAGAAACGTTGACTGCTTCTGCCAGATTTGGTTTTCATAATAATACCATTGCAGAACAGGTTGGTTTAGAAAGTTTGCAAATTTTCTACCCTGAATTAACGGACAGTAAAAATCGTTTTTTGATGAGTATTTCTGCCGATTATCAGCTAAAAACTAAAAAATATGATGCAAGTTTTGGACTCGGTTATGGTGAACGTGCACCATCCGTTAGTGAAGGTTATGGTTTTTTCCTATTTAATAGTTTTGATAATTACGATTATATAGGAAATCCGACGCTAAATAATGAAAAGGCTGTGGAGGTTAATGCCAAAGCTAACTACTACCAAAATCGTTTTAAAATAGGTGTGGAGGCATCCTATTTCTATATTATGGATTACATTATTGGTGAAATAGATTCAAGCTTAAGCGCTATGACAATTGGAGCAAATGGTGTACGGGTTTACAATGCCCTTTCTCATGCATCTATTTTTGATGTATTTGTTAATGCCAGTTATAATTTCACTAAAAAGCTCTCTACAAACGCAACCATTGGTTATAATTATGGTTCTGGAAGTAATAGTGAAAATTTACCACTTATTAGGCCATTTTCTTATGTAGCTGAAGTGGCTTATAATACAAACAAATTTAATGCAGCTTTACAATTAGAAGGTAATGGAAACCAAAGTCGCTATAGCAGTTTTTATGGGGAAGATAACACATCTGCTTATGCTGTTTTAAACTTGAATTTAGGAAATATTCTTTATTTAAAGACTAACAAAATGATTTTAAAATATGGTGTAGAAAACATTTTAGATGCTAATTATTCAACCTATGCAGACTGGAATAATATTCCACGTCAAGGACGAAACTTCTATATGAATGTATCTTATGTGTTTTAAATAATATGTTTAAATAGTAAAAATAAAGTAAAAGCTTTCAATGTATGTTGGAAGCTTTTTTAATGACAATCTATTTCGCTTGATACAGTTTCAACAATTGGAGCAGGAGAGAGGTAAGGTATTCCTAAACCTAATCCACGAAGAATAAATAATAAACCAATAATAACAACGAAAATAGGAATCGCTTTCTGAATGCGTTGTTTTATGGTTGCGTTTAAAAACTTTCCTAAATAAATAGCTGTTGTCATTAACGGGATCGTTCCAATACCAAACAACGACATATACAATGCACCTTGAAAGGCATTTGCGCTAGCTAAAGAGCCAAAAACAGCCATATAAACTAATCCACAAGGAAGAAATCCGTTGAGAAATCCAATGGTTAAAAAGGTATCGGCAGTTTTCTTTTTAAGTGCAGCTCCCAAACCCGATTTGATTTTGGAAATAATTTTATGAAGCGGTTTAGAGAAGTTGTATTTACTGAATGTTTTGTAAGGAATAAGTATAGCAACAATCATGAGTACACCAATAATAATGGAGAGTTGTTGCTGTAGTCCAAATATATATAAGCTTTTTCCAATCAGTCCAAAAACAAGCCCAATTAGACTATAAGCAAGAATGCGTCCAAAATGATATAATGCAATTTGAGTTATTTTTCGTGTCGAATTACTTCGGTCTACAGGAAGCATAAAAGCAATAGGTCCACACATACCAACGCAGTGAAAACTACCTAGTAAGCCTAAAACAAGAGCAGACCATAACATGTTAATACGTTATTTCTTTTTTGAAGCGATAGGAATTTCCCTTATATTGCCAATCCACAGTAAGGTTCCAACGACCACCTAACAAACGATTGTCAGGTATGAGCAAATTTTGATTTGATAGAGAAATAGGTGTTTCAAAATCAAATTGTTTATTAGATGGTCTGTATAGGAACACTTTTCCTGTAATATCTGTTATGTTTAGCGAGTCTGGGAATATGATTAGTATGCCTTCTTCGGTTTTTTTGTAACGCACATTTTGGACTAATTTATTACCATCCTGTTCGCGCTCCATATTACCTTGAACTTTTAATTCTTGTTGGTAATAATCTTCGGTTACTAAATCATGCTGGTATTTGTCATCTGTACTCATTTTGATAACAAAAAACATGATAAAAGATATAAATCCAATCATGGCTAATACCATTCCAGTTCCCCAATTTATTTTCATTGCTTTAATATTTAAAACCAATCCCGATAATTATCGAGAGGGACTCTCTTTTTTTGTTAATACTATATATTATCTATCTTACTTATAACTACGTGGCCCTAAAAAGTTAACGGTTGTGGTTTCAATAAGGTCGTCATGACTATATACCTCAATCATTAACTTGTTTTTGTCACCACTCAACGCTTTCTGATCTATTTCAATAAATAAAGTACCTTCAGATAAACCTTGAGGTGGTACGCTAAACGTATTGGAATTTGAAACCACATTTATAGTTCCTTCGTATTTACGTAATTTAAAGGTGATGTTTTCAATTTCTTTAGTTGTTTTATTCACTAATTTATAGGTAAAAACATTACTGATGATGGTTCCTTCTTTGTGCTCATATAACTGACCAGGTAAACGTAAAACATTCGCTTCAATATCATTCCGAAGTAATAACATACCAGATAAAACACCCATAAGGATAATTAAAACAGCAATGTATCCTTTTAATCTTGGTGTTAATTTAAAAGGTTCTTTCCTCTCAATATTATCTTCACTTGCATAACGAATTAAACCTTTTGGAAGATTTATGCTTTCCATAATATGATCGCATTCGTCAATGCAAGCGGTACAGTTTACACATTCTAATTGTGTACCGTTACGAATATCAATACCAGTAGGGCAAACGTGTACACATTGTAAGCAATCAATACAATCACCATAACCTAAAGCGTCGCGATCTTCATTTTTACGGAATTTTTTTCTGCCATTTTCAGCTTCACCACGTTTATGGTCGTAAGCAACAACAATAGATTTATTATCTAATAAAACTCCTTGAAGTCTACCATAAGGGCAGGCAATAATACAAACCTGCTCTCTAAACCAAGCAAAAACAAAATAGAATACAGCCGTAAAAATAATTAAAGGTACTAAAGTTCCCATGTGATCGGCAGGACCTTCTTGGATATACATGAGAAGTTTATCGCTACCAATTAAATAGGCTAGAAACACATTTGCAATTAGAAATGAAATGATTAAAAATATAAACCATTTTAATAGTCGTTTTCTTATTTTTTCAGCATCCCAAGCTTGTTTGTCAAGTTTTCGTTGTTTATTTCTATCGCCATCAATCCAGTATTCAATTCTACGAAACACCATTTCCAAGAAAATGGTTTGTGGACAAATCCAGCCGCAAAAAATACGACCAAAACCAACGGTAAAGAGTGCAATAAAAATAACACCAATTAGCATGGAAATAACAAACAGGTAAAAATCCTGTGGCCAAAATGGAAATCCGAAAATATTAAAACGACGTTCTAAAATGTTAAACATTAAGAACTGGTTTCCATTTATTTTAATAAAAGGTGCCGCAAATAGAAACGCTAATAATACATAACTAACTATTTTGCGCCATTCGTAATAGCGACCACTTGGTTTTTTAGGATATACCCAAGCACGTTTACCATCTTCACTTAATGTTCCGATCGTGTCTCTAAACGATTCGTTTTCTGGAGTTTCCACGTTGAATTACTTTTAAATTACTAATCTAGTTTTCAATAGAAATTATAGAATCAGTTTTAACTTCCATAGCTTCGGTTGGAATATCTTCTTGAGGTGCCGTTTCAGAGACCCAAATATCGCCTTCAGCTTCTTTTGGGTTTGCAGGTGTTGTACCTTGGAACGTTAAAACATAACTTGAAACTTGTGCCATTTCAGCAGGTTTTAAACTTTGTTTCCACGAAATCATACCTTTACCATTTCTACCACCTTCAGATACGGTTTTAAATACATTTTTAATTCCACCACCTAATATCCAATGGTTATCTGTTAAGTTTGGTCCAATTCCACCACCACCATCAGCCATATGGCAGGCAACACAGTTAGCTTCAAAAATAGCTTGACCAGCCTTAAGATCTGCTGCACTTGTTAAGACTTCAACGGTGTTAAAATCCACTAAATCTTTGGCGTTTTTCTTATACTCTTCTATGGAAATGGCAGCTTGTGCATATTCAGTTTCCAATTCAGTGTATTGATTAGCACCATCAAAAACGTGGTATCTTACTAAATAAACCGCAGCAAAAACAATAGAAGCATAAAAACTATAAATCCACCATGGTGGTAAGTTATTATCTAACTCACGAATACCATCATAGTTATGATCTAGAATGATATCATGTTCTTCTTCCATTGGTTTTCCACCTACTAATTTTTTATAGGTTTCACTAACCCAAGCAATTGCTTTTGGTGTTTTTACTTTTCTGGCGTTATAACGCGCTTGTCCTTCTGCATCAAGACTTTGGTATAAAATATTATCCATGGAGCTTACAATGGCTTCAATACCAATTAATAATATTAATACAAATATTAAAAATAGCATGACTAACGGTTGTTCTATAAAAGCTGGTTGGCTACCAGAATCAATAAAATATTCTGCCAGACCAGCAATTAAGAAAAATATAACGGGTATCCTTATCCAAGCTGGAATTAATTGTCTCATAGTTCTGTGTGGTTTTGGTTGTTATCTAATGGTATATTACTAACAGTATCTATATAATCTTTTTTTGCGGTTACAACCCACCAAAATAAGACTACAAAAAAGATGAAAAATATGAGTAAAGAGATAATAGGATATATCTCAATTCCCGCAATACTATCCATGTGATTTTTTACAAACTTTAACATCGTTTATTTATTAAGGGTTATTCTTCTAAATCTGCTACATTAATATCTGTTCCTAATCGTTGTAAGTAAGCTATGATAGCGACTATCTCACGATTACGCATTTCTACAAAATCTTCTCCACCGGCAGCTTTATCAGCTTCGTAGGTAGATGCGAAATCTGGATCAGCGTATAAATTCTTTTCAATTTGTGTGCCTTGATCTAGCATGTGCTGTTGTGCATTTGCTATTTCTTCTTCAGTATATGGAACGCCTAATGTTACCATAACTTCCATTTTTGCTTCAGTACTAGACTTATCAAGTTCATTTAATATCATCCATTTATAAGATGGCATAATAGAACCAGACGAGGTACTTTGTGGATCATACATGTGGTTGAAATGCCAGTTGTCTGAATATTTCCCACCTATACGATGTAAATCTGGACCTGTACGTTTACTTCCCCAAAGGAATGGATGATCATAAACAAATTCGCCTGCTTTGGAGTAATCGCCATAGCGTTCAACTTCACTTCTAAAAGGTCTTACCATTTGTGAGTGACAACCAACACAACCTTCACGAATGTAAATATCACGTCCTTCTAACTCTAAAGGTGTATATGGCTTAACACTACTTATAGTCGGGATATTAGATTTTACCATGATAGTTGGTACAATTTGCACAATACCACCAATTAAAATAGCTATAGTAGCATAAATTGTTAACTTGATTGGTTTTCTTTCTAACCACGTGTGCCATCCTTCTCCACCAACGCGACTTTTCGAAACGTTTTGTAAAGCAGCAGCTTCAGCTAATTCGTCAGTAACTTTACTACCATTTTTAATAGTAACAATAATGTTATAAACTAAAACTAACATACCAGTTAAGTATAACGTTCCACCAATGGCACGCATCCAGTACATAGGCATGATTTCAGTAACAGTTTCTAAAAAGTTACCATATACTAACGTTCCGTCTGGGTTAAATTGTTTCCACATACTTGCTTGTGTAAAACCAGCAACATACATTGGTAAGGCATACATAATGATACCTAATGTTCCAATCCAGAAATGGAAATTGGCTAAACCTAGGGAAAATAATTTTGTTTTAAATAAACGTGGCACTAACCAGTAAATCATACCGAAGGTTAGGAATCCATTCCATGCCAATGCACCAACGTGAACATGCGCAATAATCCAGTCAGTAAAGTGACCAATAGCATTTACATTCTTTAAAGAAAGCATTGGACCTTCAAACGTTGCCATACCATATCCGGTAATAGCCACAACCATGAATTTTAAAACAGGATCTGTACGTACTTTATCCCAAGCACCACGTAGCGTTAATAAACCATTAATCATTCCACCCCAAGAAGGCATTAGTAACATAACAGAAAATGCAACACCTAAATTTTGAGCCCATTCAGGAAGCGCTGTATATAGTAAGTGGTGAGGTCCAGCCCAGATATATATAAAAATTAGAGACCAGAAATGAACAATAGATAAACGATATGAGTAAACAGGTCTGTTTGCCGCTTTAGGTACAAAATAATACATTAATCCTAAAAATGGAGTAGTTAAGAAAAACGCAACCGCATTATGTCCATACCACCATTGTACTAATGCATCTTGTACACCTGCATAAACCGAGTAGCTTTTCATACCAGTAAAACTAACAGGTAATTCTAAACTATTAAAAATGTGTAGAACAGCAACCGTAACAAATGTAGCTATGTAAAACCAAATGGCTACATATAAATGGCGCTGTCTACGCTTGATCATGGTTCCAATTAAATTGGCTCCAAATACAACCCAAATTAATGCAATTGCAATATCAAAAGGCCATTCTAATTCAGCATATTCTTTAGAAGTAGAAAAACCTAGTGGTAAGGTAATAGCTGCTCCTACAATAATTAATTGCCAACCCCAAAAGTTGATTTTACTCAAAAGATCGCTATACATTCTGGCTTTTAAAAGTCGCTGTGTTGAATAATAAACACCAGCAAAAATGGCATTCCCAACGAAAGCGAAAATTACAGCATTTGTGTGCAATGGTCTTAATCTACCAAAACTTAACCAGGAAATACCATCCGTTAAGTTTGGAAATAAAAACATAAATGCTAAAAGTAAGCCTACTAGCATACCTACAACTCCCCAAAGCATGGTAGCGTAGAGGAAATTTTTAACGATCTTATTGTCGTAATAGAATTGTTGTACTTCCATAATTTTTAATTAATCTGTTTGGTTTTAATAGTTTGTTCTTGGTTGTCTTTAACGAGCTCGTCTTCAAATAGCATTCTGACAGATGGTGTATAGTCATCATCAAATTGGCCACTTTTTACCGCTAGAATAAAAGCAATAAAAAAGCCAATAGCTACTACAATACTGATACTCAATAATATGTAAATAACACTCATACCTAATAGAAGTTATGGTTCAAAAATACACTCTTAATATACTCAAAAATATGATAAAAATCATATTTGTCTATTTTTAATCATTCTAATTTCCTGCCAACAATATTGGTTGCTATAGTTGTAAAAATAACAATGCTAATAGAACTTAAAGGCATTAAAATTGCCGCGATTACGGGTTCTAATTGACCAGTAACAGCAAAATATAAACCGATAATATTATAGAAAAAAGATAAGACAAAACTCCATTTAATTATTTTAATGGCTTGTTTTGAGGCTTTTATATATTTATATAATTGATTAAATTTTGAAGCATCTAAAATGGCATCACAAGCTGGTGAAAACACATTCACGTTTTCTGAAATAGCAATGCCAACTTCACTTTGTGCCAATGCTCCAGCATCATTTAATCCGTCGCCAATCATTAATACTTTGGCTCCTTCAGATTGGTGGTATTTAATGTAATCCAATTTATCATCAGGATTTTGATTAAATATGAGTTTGGTTTTTGCTGGCAATAGTTTCTTCAAGTTCTCTAATTCACCTGAATTATCGCCAGAAAGTATTACCAAATCATAATCACTTTTCAAAAGATTAAATAACTTTGAAAGTCCTTTTCTGTAGCTATTATAAAACGTATATTTTCCTTTGTATTTATTGTTACTACTTATGTGAACAGTTGTGTTCAAAATGGATATATCTTGCTCAAGACCAACAAAACTAGCGGATCCAATTTTCATGGTGTCATTTTGGTGAATACTTTCAATACCTTTTCCTAAATGTTCTTCAAAATGATTTAAGGTTATAATATCATGTTCATCCAAAATATCATAAAGGGTTCTGCTTAATGGATGATTAGAACCTCTTAAGGTATTTTTTAATTGTAATTCTTCAGAAGCATTTAACAGATCGCCATCATAGGTAGCCGAACTTAATTTGTTAGATGTAATGGTTCCTGTTTTGTCAAAAATTATGGTGTTTATGGATGCTAATTGCTCAATAACAGACGCGTTTTTTAAGTAGAATTTCAACTTACCAAAAATGCGTAGTAAATTCCCCAAGGTAAACGGTGCAGAAAGCGCAATGGCACAAGGACAAGCAATAATTAAAACGGCTGTAAACACATTCATCGCTTTTGTTGAATCTACAAATAACCAGTAGGTTGTTGCTATAAAGGCAACGCTTAAAACGGCAATGGTAAATCGTTTACTTATGGTATTTGTTAATGTTGTAAAACCATCTTCTTTATTTTTGTTAAATACATCATTACTCCACAATTGGGTTAGGTAGCTTTGTTCAACGGATTTTAAGGCTTCCATTTCTATAACACCAGTAGTTTGTTTTCCTCCAGCATAAAGTTTGTCGCCAGAATTTTTGGTAACAGCATCAGATTCTCCCGTTACAAAACTATAATCAATTTTCGCTTTCCCGTTGATTAAAATACCATCAACTGGAATAAGTTCTTGGTTTCTAATAAGAAGTCTATCACCTTTTTTTATATCATAAACCTGAATAGGTGTTTCAATGCCATTTAATATTTTAGTAATCGCAATGGGGAAATACGATTTATAATCGCGTTCAAAAGATAAAAATGAATAGGTTTTCTGCTGAAAAAACTTCCCTAAAAGTAGGAAGAACACCAAACCGGTTAGGCTGTCAAAAAATCCAGAGCCTAAATCCAAAATAATTTCCACAGTACTTCTTACAAAAAGAACGGTTAATCCTAAAGCAATGGGAACATCAATATTAAGAAGTCCCGAGCGCAATCCTTTGTAAGCTGATGAGAAATAATCGCGTCCAGCATAAAAAATAACAGGTAATGAGAAGGCAAACATAAGCCATCTGAAAACGTGTTTGTATTGTTCAATCCAGAATTCGCCGACTTCAAAATACTCTGGAAATGATAAAAACATAACATTACCAAAAGCAAAACCAGCAACACCCAATTTATAGGTTAGTGAACGATTTATATTTTCTTTACCTGTTTTAAAATCGTCAAGCGAAATGTAAGGTTCATAACCAATAGCGCTTAATAATAAAACCGCTTCTTTTAATGAAAACTGATTGGTTTTATACGTAATACGAACATTCTTTTTTCCAAAATTGACTTGAGAAGCAGTAATGTTTTTATTTAGTTTATTCAGGTTTTCTAAAATCCAAATACACGAACTACAATGAATATGAGGAATATATAAGGTGGCAATTTGAATATGACCATCATTAAATTCAGTCAGTTTTTCTATGATATTTTCTTGAGATAGAAAGTCATATTTACCCTGAATTTCTTTTGGGGCAGAACCAGGAGCCGATTGTAAATCGTAATAACAGGTTAAATCGTTTTCTGAAAAAATTTCATAAACGGTTTTACACCCATTACAACAAAATAATTTTTCGTTGTAACTAATTTGTTCTGAATCGCATATGTCACCACAGTGGAAACAGTTATGTTGTTCCATAAAACTTGCTCATTTATACCTGTTGCAAAGTTTAGAAGATAAGCAATAATTTAATATGATTTTTATCATGTTTTCTGTATTTTTGATATGAACATTTTATAATTAGGTATGACTAAATGTGAACAATGTATTGCCAAGCAATTGAACTCGTTAAATTCTATGACTACTGAAGAGTTGAAGAAGGTATCAGCCTGCAAAACAACACGATATTACAAAAAGGGTGATGTTATTTTTGATGAAGGCGAAACGCTACACGGTGTTTTTTGCGTACGTAGTGGTGTTGCTAAATTAACAAAGTTAAGCGCCAATGGTAAAGACCAAACGGTGAAATTACTTGGGAAAGGTGAGCTTTTAGGTCAGCGATCTATAATAAGTGACGAGCGTACTAACTTAAGCGCAGTAGCTTTAAACGATATTGAGTTATGTTTTGTTCCCAAAGATCAAATTGTAACTCCACTTCATGAAAATCAGAATTTTTCTTTTGATGTCTTACAGCATTTAGCTAAAGATTTACGAAAGGCTGAAGATGATCTTATTAATATGGCCCAAAAATCTGTTAAGCAACGTATGGCAGAAACGCTAATTTACATTCAACATGTTTTTGGTGTGGATTCTTCAGGTGCGTTAAATGTCATATTATCTCGTGAGGATTATGCCAGTATTGTTGGAACAGCAACGGAATCTGCTATCCGTATTTTATCGCAATTTAAAAAGGAAAAATTGATTGCTACTTCTGGTAAACATATAACCATTACAGATTTGGAAGGTTTAAAGCGCGTTGAATAAAAAAATGCCCTAATTTTTAAATTAGAGCATTTTATAAATACTTCACAAGTTATATTAAAACATCTTAACCGGTTTAAATGGATTGAGTTGTAATTTCTCCATATTGGATTGATATGTATTCCATGATTCAGAGTAAAATAAATTTGTTTTTGTTACAGCTTCATTTAATGCATCTTCAGCCTGTTTTATAAGCGTATCTTCTGTTTTTGTCATGCCATTTTTTCTAGATTGAGAATACCAACTAGCCGTTCCCAATCGGCTGCTAACTGGAATATCATCGGAGTTTGTAATACCTTGACGCTTATCTGGTTTTCCTAAATATAAGTTGATGAGGTCGTCTATCTTTTCTGAAATTTCTTTGGACTCTTTTATGGCATCCTTATATTTTTCTTTATCAAGTTTCTTTAAATCCGACATATATTTATCCGAAATATTCTTACTTTCTACTAGTTGTTTTACAGCATCTGCCATGATTTCTTGTAACGTCTCTAAACGTTTAGATGTAGTATAAATAGCATCAATATTAGCTTGTGATACGTTTAATCTTGGATCCGATTGAACGATAATCTGTGTTTCTGAAGTTTCATTTCCATAAGTCATCACCACACGATAAGTACCTGGTTTAACCGTAACGCCTCCAGATTCACTTGTTCGTTTTCTAATAGATCGCGATGCACGAGAAACGCCAGCTTCATCCATATACCAAGTCCATTTATGAACACCTGTTTCTTTTGGTGTTTTACGTTTTAAAGTTCGTATAAGGCGTTCACCATCATAAAATTGTAGGGTAATGGAATCTTTAGTAATTGTTGATTTTTCTGCTATTTCGGGAGTATCTTCACCCTCAACGTTCGCTTCTGACTGATCTTCCTCTTCAGCTGATTCTGTAGCATCCGATTCTTTCACTTCTTTTTGTTCTTTTGTTTTTGTAGAATCTACTTTTACAAAATAGGAGAGTGTCGCACCAAATCCGCGATTTTCACCATGATACATAGCGTCTGCTCCAAAACGGCTTCCTGTTGGTTGCTGGTATGCGGCTTGGTAAGCAATTGGTGGACTAAATAATTCTAAATTTCCATTTATTAATTGTTTGTTTTTTGCCATAGCTCGTAACGGTCTGATATCATCTAAAACCCATGCAGCACGACCAAACGTACCAATCACTAAATCATGTTCTCTTGGATGAATGACTAAATCTTTTACAGAAACGGTCGGGAAGTTTTCTTTCCATTTGGTCCATGTGTTTCCTGCGTCAATAGATATATAAAGACCATCATCCGTTCCTAAAAACAATAAGTTGGGTTCTTCTAAATCTTCAACAATTGATAGTGTGTAACTTTCTACATCATCTGCATTTACAATGCGTGTCCATGTTTTTCCATAGTTTGTCGTTCTATAAGCATACGGTTCATAATTAAAGCGTCTGTAATCGTTTGCAATTAATAAGGCTTCACCTTTATTTTTGTTTGATGCTTTTATTTGAGGAATCCAACTACCAGCAGGTAAGCCTTTGATGTTTTTGGAAACATCAGTCCAAGTGTCTCCGCCATTTTGAGTTACATGAACTCGACCATCGTCTGTACTAACCCAAAGCATATCTTTTTCAAGAGATGAAGGTTCAATAACTAAAATAGTACAGTGGTTTTCGGCTCCTGTGGCATCCATAGTTAATCCTCCACTTTCATTTTGTTTCAGTTTTTCGGGATCGTTTGTGGTTAAATCGTCTGAAATAATGGTCCATGTTTCGCCTTTGTCTGTTGATTTATGCACAAACTGACTTCCAAAATAAATGGTGCTATTATTAAATGGATCTATGTTTATTGCCGAATTCCAATTAAAACGTAATTTCACATTTGCATCTGGATGAATAGGTTTTACGGTATAATTATTTCCTGTTTCCCAGTCATATCTGCTTACAGAACCTTCTTGACTCATGGTCCAACCAAATCGGGAATCATCTTTGTCTGGAACGACATCAAAACCATCACCAAAACTAATTTCTTGCCAATAGCTATTTCTAATCCCTTGTGCGCGCCAAACATAAGCTGGTCCACGCCAAGAACCGTTGTCTTGCATGCCTCCATATACATTATATGGATACTCATTATCTACGTTTATATGATAAAACTGCGCAACAGGTAAATTTCCTATAAAGCGCCACGTTTCACCACCATCATGAGTAATATTCATACCACCATCATTTCCATCAATCATGAAGCTGCCATCTTTTGGGTGAATCCACCATGCATGATGATCTGGATGAACGCCGTTATCTACACCATAAGCAGGCATGAGTTGATTAAAGTTTTTTCCGCCATCTTCACTCACATTCACATAGGTAAATACGGAGTATACACGATTCTCATTTTGAGGATCTACGTAAATTTCAGAGTAGTAAAAGGGTCTGTTTCCAATATCACTTTTATCATTAATTTTTTTCCATTTAAAGCCACCATCTTCACTTTTATACAGGGCATTTTTTTTAGCTTCAACTAAAGCATAAATAACGTCTGGTTTGTTAGGCGCAATGGCAACACCAATTCTTCCTAAATTTCCAGATGGGAAACCATCATCTTCCGTAACCTTTTTCCATGTTTTTCCACCATCATGAGTAATATGCAAACCAGAACCTTCACCACCAGAGTTAAAAAACCAGGGATCGCGTTTGTGTTCCCACATAGCCGCAATTAATTTGTTGGGATTTGTAGGATCCATAATTAAATCGGCAGCACCAGTTTTATTGTTGGCAAAAAGAATTTGTTTCCACGTTTTTCCACCATCAATCGTTTTATAAACACCACGTTCTGGATGTTCTCCCCAAGGTGAGCCAATGGCAGCAGCATATACTATATTCGGATTTGTTGGATCTATAACTACACGATGAATATGTCTGGTTTTTTCCAAGCCCATAGATAGCCAATTTTTCCCGCCATCTAAAGATTTGTAAATACCGTAACCACCATTTAAACTATTTCTAGGATTTCCTTCACCAGTTCCTAACCAAATAACACTAGGGTTTGATTGTTGAATGGCAACAGCACCAATAGATGCGGTAACTTCATTATCAAAAATGGGATCCCATTTGATTCCGCCAGAAGTCGATTTCCATAAGCCACCAGAAGCGGTACCAACGTACATGATATCTGGATTAGAATGCACTACGTCAATTGCCGTAACACGTCCAGACATGCCGCCAGGACCAATATTTCTAGGTTTCATATTTTTGATTAAATCTAGGTTGAATTCTTGCGAAAACCCTGAAATTGAAATAAATAAGAACAGTAGAAGAAAACGTTTTTTCATATTTGGTTTTTTAGTTTGGCTTAAAGTTAAGCAAGAAAACTTAAATAGATGTTAAGGAATTTAATTAGGATGAAAATTGTCGTATTTTTATGGTGCATGAAAAAAGAAAATAATTACAGAAAAGGCTTCGTATTTAAACAATATGAATCGCCTTCACAAAGTCCATTTGAAAAGCTTTTTGATGTTTTCAAAGAATTAATTACCCATACTTCAGGTGATTTTGATGAAGCAATCGATTGGTTGAAACAGTTGGATGAAGAATACCAGTTAACAACTCCTGATTACTCCATTGAAGATTTTATTGAGGACCTCAAAGCGAAGGGTTACATTCGTGAGGAAATTCGTCCTGATGGAAATAAGGGTACTGCCATTACCGCAAAAACCGAACGAGCTATTAGGCAATCTGCTCTAGCACAAATATTCGGTAACTTAAAAAAGAGTGGTAGCGGAAATCATAGAAGTAAAGGCCTTGGAATAGGAGATGAGCATACAGGTGATTTTAGAAATTACCAATTTGGAGATGGTTTGGATAAGGTGAATATTACTGAAAGTCTTCGGAATGCTCAAATTAATAATGGGATTGGAAATTTCAATTTAACCGAAGATGATTTGGTGGTTGAAGAAACCACGCATAAATCGCAAATGAGTACTATTTTAATGATAGACATTAGCCATAGTATGATTTTGTATGGTGAAGATAGGATTACGCCAGCCAAAAAAGTGGCTATGGCATTGGCAGAATTAATAACCACACGCTATCCTAAAGACACACTTGATATTTTGGTTTTTGGAAACGATGCGTGGCCGATAAAAATTAAAGATTTACCGTATTTACATGTTGGACCTTATCATACCAATACAGTTGCAGGACTGCAATTGGCTATGGATTTACTCCGAAGAAAACGGAATACCAATAAGCAGATTTTTATGATTACCGATGGTAAACCCAGTTGTTTGAAACTGCCAGATGGTACGTATTATAAAGATAGTAATGGGTTAAATCCGCACATTACCAATAAATGCTATGCTATGGCGCAACAAGCCAGGAGATTACATATTCCAATTACAACGTTTATGATAGCTCAAGACCGATATTTAATGCAGTTTGTTGAGGAGTTTACGCAAGCCAATCAAGGTAAAGCGTTTTATACAGGCTTAAAAGGTTTGGGTGAAATGATTTTTGAAGATTATGAAAGCAATAGAAAGAAACGAATTAAGGGATAAATAGAGCTAAGACTCATAAGTTTAAAAGTTATGGGTTTTTCTCACTGTTATTTAAAAAATAATATATGGAAATAAAGAATATTAAAACATTAGGCGAATTAAAGAAATCAGGCTATCAATCCAAATCTATAAAAGATGAATTGCGCGAGAATTTAATTGAAAAAATCAAGAATAAAGAATCCATTTTTGAAGGGGTTCACGGTTATGAAAACACCGTTATTCCAGAATTACAGCGTGCTATTTTATCACGACACAATATTAATTTATTAGGATTACGAGGTCAAGCTAAAACTCGTTTAGCGCGACTAATGCTGACCTTATTAGATGAATATATTCCGGTGGTTGAAGGGTCTGAAATTAATGATGATCCCTTGAATCCAATTTCACGATACGCTAAAGAATTATTGCTTGAAAAAGGTAATGACGCACCCATTTCTTGGTTGCATAGAAGTGAGCGTTTTGCTGAAAAATTAGCCACACCAGATGTTACGGTTGCTGATATTATTGGCGATGTAGATCCTATAAAAGCTGCCAATTTAAAATTGAGTTATGCAGATGATCGCGTGATTCATTATGGTATGATTCCGCGTGCAAATCGCTGTATTTTTGTTATTAATGAGTTGCCAGATTTACAAGCCAGAATTCAAGTAGCCTTATTTAATATTTTACAAGAAGGCGACATTCAAATTCGTGGGTTTAAACTGCGTTTACCTTTAGATATACAATTTGTGTTTACAGCAAACCCAGAAGATTATACCAATCGAGGTAGTATTATTACACCATTAAAAGATAGAATTGGCTCTCAAATTTTAACGCACTATCCAGATGATATTGAAACAGCTAAACTCATTACGGAACAAGAAGCTAAATCCGATTTACGTCAGAAGGAATCCATTCACGTTCCTGAATTAGCCAAAGATTTATTAGAACAAATAGTTTTTGAAGCACGTGAAAGCGATTTTATTGACGAAAAAAGTGGTGTGAGTGCCAGATTGAGTATAACCGCTTTTGAAAACTTATTAAGCACTGCTGAATTACGTGCGCTAAAAGCAGGCGTTGCTAAAACAACAGTTCGTTTATCTGATTTTCTAGGGATTATTCCAGCTATTACCGGAAAAGTAGAATTGGTTTACGAAGGCGAACAAGAAGGTGCAGCACAAGTAGCCTATAATTTAATTGGTGAAGCGGTAAAAAGTTTATTTCCCGAGTTTTTCCCCAAGATAGAGAAACTCCGAAAACAAGATGATGAAAGTCCGTATGATCCTATTGTATCCTGGTTTTTTAATAATTCAGAGGAATTTGAATTGCTTGATGATTTGCGTGATAAGGAATATAAAGCCTTATTAGAATCAGTATCACCTTTAGATGATTTATTAGGAGAACACCAACCAAAACTTTCTAAAAAAGAAAGCTACTTTGTAAAAGAATTTGTGCTTTGGGCTTTAGTAGAACATAAATTATTGAGTAAGTATCGTTTTACAGAAGGGCTTCAGTTTAAAGATCCGTATGGTAGTTTTATAAGTGATTTGTAAAACCTTTAAGATGCTTAAGCTGTCAGTTTGAGTGCAGTCGAGAACTATTTAATAAATAAAAAGCGATCAATTTGATCGCTTTTTATTTTTAATCTGTTTAGGTTTTAACCAGAGCCAAAAGCCGGTAAAAGCCAAAAGCATTAAACCTAATGACGTAATGGTAGAATAAAATAATTTAAATGGCGTGGATTGATTTCCGAAAAGATAATCTAAAATGGAGCCATCGTGAATCATTTCTATAATATCAGCCGTTCGGGTTTTATCAGATAAAATGGCTCCGGAATAGCAATCAATTTGAATTTCGGTGAAATGGTTTTCAAAACGGACTTTGGCAATGCCTTTGGATGGTCTGAAATCAATCCTGTTAATTTCTGAAGACAAATCCTGTTGATTTACATAATTAACTGCGATAGCCTGAATGCTATCCAAACTAATCATTTCCAATTCCTGATTTAATGCTTTTTGAGATTTTAGTTTTAACTGTAATTCATCTTTCCAAGTTAATAGTAATCCTGTAGCTCCTAAAATAAACATAAACACCACCAAAGGCATAGCAATAAAACGATGAACTTTTCGATACCATCTAGATTGCTTGGCTAATTTTTTACGTTTTAGTTCCAAAAGTAATTGTTTTAAGAGCGAAAATAATTAAACTTTAGAGAACTTATTGATGGATTTCTAGAAAAGTAAAATAGGATTTTGTTAAAACTATTTTAAACATTGAATGCTACGCTATAATGGTAAGAATTATATCTTTTTAAAATTTTGTGGTACTTCAAATGAATTTTCAACTTCTAAAAAAGTGATGTTTTTTAACGTGCCTTCACCTATTTGTTTTGTTAAACCTAACTTCGAATCCCACTCCCAAAATGTCCATTTACGAGCAAAAGGTATATTTTTTACACCTACAAAATCTTCATATCTAATAGCGTGTGGATCTGCTTCGGCTTCCGCCTTTGTTTTTCCTGCTGTTACAATATAAGCTGCAACTTCTACTAAATTGGAATTTAGATTTGAATAAATCACAAACCAATCATCTGGTGCATCACCCGTATTCGCTTTAAAACTTAAATGTTTCGTATTGTATTTTTCGTCTCCTAATTGTGTTTCAGAATACGAACTCCAAATAGTCCCTTCGTCATTCAATTTGTATGGTAGCATGAAAAAGTAACTCCAAGTATAGGCATTAAAACGAACACGTTGCGTGTTGGTAATGGAAGGCGAGTAGTACACCTGGTCCTCTTTATAAATGATAACGTCACCATTCGTCATTTCTATTTTTCCTTCAGAAGAATCGGTTGAAAATGTTGCTAAACCATTTAATATTTCGTTTCCGCCAAAGTTTAAAACAAGTTCAAATTGTATAGCAGATTCTTTTAGAAAGGCTTCTTTTTGATGCGCTTTTTCAATGGCGTTTACGAACGGAATTTCAGTTGTATTAATAGTATCGCTTGATATAATTTGATCATTCTCATTATCGTTTTCTGGTTTCGATGTGTTGTTTTTACAGGCGATAAAACTAATAACAAGAAAGGCAAATAAGCAGATTTTTTTCATAACAAATAGTACATGTTTCCTTTTATGTCGTAGTTCTATTTTTTACTTTCAAATTAATTAGTGATTTTTTTAACGTTAACATAAAAATCAGAGTCAATTTCAAAATTTTCAGATAAAATCGGAGTAGTTTTCCACTCTGAATTCGGGAAAATCCAATGCTCTTTATTATTAAACGTTACTTGAATAGGCATATCAAAATCGGCAACAATTTCTGTCCAACGGTATTTCAATTTGCCATCTTTTATTTCGTATTCTAAAGTTGGTATCATGGTGGTTCTCAAGTATTGATTAAAGAATGCCGATAAATCAATCCCAGATTGGTCACTTATATAATCTTCAATCTGTTTGGTAGTGACTGTTTGGTGGTAAAACGTTTTGTTCAAACCGCGCAAAATTTGGCGCCATTTTTCATCGTCTTCAACAAGTTGACGCAATGTGTGTAACATATTTCCACCTTTAGGATACATATCGCTAGAGCCTTCTTTATTGACGTTATAATAACCAATAATAGGTCTGTCGTTACTAATACCTTTTCGGGTTCCAATAACATATTCAGAAGATGCTTCCTTGCCATGGTGGTAATCTAAAAACAGATTTTCGGAGTAATTAGTAAACCCTTCGTGTATCCACATATCTGCAATATCAATATAGGTGATGTTGTTGGCAAACCATTCGTGACCAGATTCATGAATGATTAAAAAATCGAATTTTAATCCCAAGCCAGTACCCGATAAATCACGCCCTAAATACCCTTTTTTATATTGATTTCCGTAGGTTACAGAACTTTGATGTTCCATGCCTAAATAAGGTACTTCAACTAATTTAAAACCATCTTCATAAAATGGGTAAGGACCAAACCAATGCTCGAAAGCTTCCATCATTTTTGGTGCATCGGTAAAATGTTCTTTAGCTTTCTCAAGATTATAACTTAACACAAAATAATCCATATCCAAAGGACCATTTTCACCTTCATAGACTTCTGAAAAATGGACGTAATCGGCAATATTTACATTCACACCATAATTGTTAATCGGATTATTTACAAACCAATGAGACGTAACCGTTTTATCGTTATTTTCAACTTTAGAGCGTAATCTACCATTAGAAATATTACTCAATCCTTTTGGGTTGGTAACACTTATCAACATACTATCCACTTCATCATACATGTGGTCTTTATTAGGCCACCAAACACTAGCACCCAATCCTTGGCAAGACGTAGCAACAAAGTGGTTGCCATTATCATCTTTTTTCCATGAGAAGCCACCATCCCAAGGAGCTCGAACAGCTTCTTTTGGGTTACCTTCATAAAAAACATCAACGGAGTATACGCTTCCTATTTTCTGATTTTCTTTGAGCGTGATAAAATGCGCATTACCATCATGACGAATTTCAAGCTCTTTGCCGTTTTGAATTGCAGAGGTTATTTTTAAAGGTTCTTGCAAATCAATTTGAAGCTCTTTACTGTCAGATACCACTTTATAATAAACAGACGTTTTTCCAGAAATATATTTTTCATCTGGATTCACATGAATATCCAAATGGTAGTAGGTTAAATCCCACCATTCACGTTCAGGTGTTATGGTGCCACGTAATGTGTCCTGATGTGAGAATTTGTTTTTTTCTTCCAACAAACCTTGACTAAAAATAGTTATTGGTAGTAATGATATGGCTAAAAGTAGTGTGAATGTTCTCATGTGATATTTTTTATAAAGTTACTTAATTTTATGAATTATCATGGGATTAAAACTTTACAATAAGAATTTAGTATATAACGATAAATATAGATACTTTACAGCCAAACTAATCGGAATAGCAAGTCATGAATTATCTACAAGTTCCTAATTATAAATTGTTAGTTCTCCTCTTTTGTCTGTTTATGCAAAATTTGCAAGCACAAGATAATACCCTAAAAAGTTCAAAGGGTACACTATTAATCATGGGAGGCAACTGTACCAACGATTTCTTTATTTCTCAATTTGCAGGTTTGGTTGGAAGTACGTTAAGTAATATTGTTATTATTCCAACAGCCATGGAAGATAAATATATTGCATCCAAAAGCGATATGGACATTCTGAAAAAACCATTTTTTGATATTGGTTTTAAAAACATTAATATCGTGCATACTAGAGAAATTAATACAGCTAATAGCGATTCTCTAAATAATATATTGCTATCAGCTGATGGCGTTTGGATAACAGGAGGCAGGCAATGGCGATTAGCCAAAGCTTATAATGAGACAAAAATTCAAACTTCCCTAAAAACGCTCTTGAATCAGGGTAAAGTTATTGCAGGTACTTCGGCTGGTGCATCAATCATGGCAGATGTGTTAATACGAGGTGATTCTTTGGATTCAACTATATTACTTGGTGATTATCAAACTGGTTTCGGATTTATTTCAAATTGTGCAATTGATCAACATCATATTGCAAGAAATAGACAATTTGATATGTTTGAAATAAAATCTAAAAAACCAAATATTTTAGGGTTAGGAATCGACGAAAATACAGGTATCATAGTAAACCAAAATAAATTTCGTGTTATTGGAGATAGTTATGTAACCATTTATGATAATACAAGATGGTCTGAAGAAAAAGATACTATCTACCAACTCCAGAAACAGGACAAACAGTTTTATACACTTTCAAATGGTTATGAATACGATTTAACCACCAGGAAAATGATAACAAAATACGATAGAGAAATAGGAGTTTCTAACCAGGTATTAATTGAAAAAATAACTGGTACATATCAACAAACTGAAAGTTTAAAATATAATCAAGACTTAAGAATAGAAGTGATTTTGGAAGATAATGAACTCTATTTTGAACAATCCTGGAATGGTGCTAAATATAAAATTGAGTATCATTATTTAACCACTTTTTTCAGACCAAATAGTATTTCTGCATATCATTTTAATATGGATAGTCAAGGTATTATTAATTCTTTTACCTTTTTCCAATATGGTAGTTCAAATTGGGTCAGATTATAAGTTTTTTACTTCATATTATAAAAAAGCCGTTCCCAATTGTGGAACGGCTTTTCACTACTAACTAAACTTAACTTTAATTTAAAAACAATATTTTTCTTCTTCTTTTACTTTTTCAGCAATTTCTTTACGTAAATCCACAATATCTGGATAGTTTGCGTATTTAGTAAAACGTTTTAAGCCCATAAGCATCATGCGTTGTTCATCGCCTTCGGCAAAAGAAATAATACTTTCTTTTCCTTTTTCTTCTACTATATCCACAGCATGATATAAGTATAATTTGGCCATAGCAATTTGAGCAGACTGTGCATCTTCTCCAAAACGCTTGGCATTTTTCTCGGTTCTTAAAATAGCCGATTCTGCCATGTAGATTTCAATTAAAATATCGGCAGCAGCAATTAATAATTGTTGATGCGCTTCTAAATCAGGTCCAAATTTTTGAACAGCACCACCAGCAACCATTAAGAACGTTTTTTTCAATTTCTTAATCATTTCTTTTTCTTCTGAAAATAATTCAGAATAATCTGGCGTGTCAAATGATGGAATTCCCATTAATTCATCTTGTACTGCTTGTGCAGGACCTAATAAATCCACGTGACCTTTCATGGCTTTTTTAACTAACATTCCAACAGCTAACATGCGGTTGATTTCGTTTGTGCCTTCATAAATACGCGCAATACGTGCATCTCTCCAAGCAGCTTCCATAGGTGTCTCTTCCGAGAATCCCATACCACCAAAAATTTGAATCCCTTCATCAGCAGCATTCTGAACATCTTCGGAAACAGCAACTTTTAAAATAGAACATTCAATAGCATACTCTTCAACACCTTTTAATTCCGCTTCTTGATGCGAATTTCCAGCTGCTTGACGCATAGCAATTCGATCTTCAATATTTTTAGATGCACGAT
>TARA_R110002012_G_scaffold42572_6_pt1 | contig 182727 bp, 167 predicted proteins | sample TARA_R110002012 | Tara Oceans TARA_R110002012 (sample SAMEA4396515) | marine metagenome | biome: Westerlies Biome; feature: [DCM] deep chlorophyll maximum layer (ENVO:01000326); material: water (ENVO:00002006), including particulate matter (ENVO:01000060) such as... | depth 40 m
TTTTTATTACGACAAATACGTAAGCACCGATGAAACCGTGGACGATGTAAACAGGATTGCTTTTGAAAAAGGCTACGTGCACAAAGGCGATTATTTAATAAACCTCGCCGCCATGCCCATTGTGGACAAGGGAATGGTAAATACGTTACGGGTTACTCAGGTAAAGTAGAGATTATTCTTTTATAATTTTCTGTACAAATTCCCCACGATCCGTTGCTATCCTCAAAAAATACATGCCGCTTTCAATAGTCGAAATATCCACTTGTTGCTTGTTTCCTTGCAATTGAAGCACCTTTTTGCCCAGTACATCAAAAACGGTAATGCCTATAATACTTTCGGTATTAGCATCTATATAGAGCAAACCATCAGTAGGGTTTGGATAGATTTTAATTGAGCTTGATTCGTTTTCCCCAACTCCCAAAATTGTAAGGTTTTCATACCACGCTATTTTATCATCGTTCTGCGAAGAGGCAATTACGTCCATATCGCCATCGTTGTCTATATCTGCGGCTATTACCGAACGAGGGAATTGATGTTCTATGCTGATAACATTTTTAGAGCCAAACGAACCCGTCCCGTCCAGATTTTCAAACCAAACGATTTCGCCATCAAAAGCTCCTCCCCCAGTTGCAAGTATATCGTTATCGCCGTCTTGGTCAAGATCAGCAGAGTAAATAGACCAAACATCTATTGGTTCGTCAGAAATAACAATCTGTGAACCAAAGTTGCCAATACCGTCATTTTCATACCATGCAACTTTATCTGCTCCAGACACGGCGGCAATCACTAAAATATCCATATCGTTATCTCCATCAATGTCTATTGTATAAATTGGATACATAGCAAAATTACTCGTATCAACTACTTCCGGGGGGCTAAAATTACCCATACCGTCCAGATTTTCATACCATGATAATTTTACATAAGGACCTGAATTAGATCCGACTATATCCAAATCCTCGTCCCCGTCAATATCGGCTGCGGTTATAGAGCGTGCAATCGGAGCGGCAGAATTAATTATACGTGCTAGCCCAAAATTTCCATTGCCATCTGTATTTTCATACCAAGCTATTCCACTATTGTCAGAACCAGATATAACATCCATATCACCATCCCCATCAATGTCTGCAGCTATTACCACATATGCCCCATCAGTAATGTTAGAAATAACTTTTTGGGAACTGAAATTTCCCAATCCGTCCAAATTTTCATACCAAACTACTAAGTCATTAAGATGGGAAACTGCTAGAACGTCCATATCTCCATCTCCATCTATATCAGCTGTAGATACGTGTATTGTATCTAATGGTGCAATAATGTTTTGGGGGCCAAAATTACCCAAACCATCCAAATTTTTATACCACGTAAGATTGTTGCCAAAATTATTGGCGGAAAGCATATCTATATTGCCATCCCCATCAACATCTGCGGCACAGATAATTCGTGAGCCATCAGCTTCTGTCGTGATGATACGTTGTGCGCCAAATTGTGCAATAACAAAAGAACTATAGGAAACAAAATACAATATGAAAAATCTATGCTTCATAATTTTTTAGATTGAATTTAAATTTAATCCGAAACCTCAACTTTTTCAAGTTTCATTCCAGCAGTTTCTTTGGTAATAGTAACCGTATATCCAAAACCTGTGGTTTTGTAATTATAGGCTATTTTCTGAAGCTCGTTGTCGTTTCGAGCAATCTGTAGCTCGCTTACAAAATCCCCCTTCTTTTTATCGTTGTTCTGTTGCGTTTCGCTATTGGAACCTTTTGGGTTGGGAAAAGCAAACCCCTTTGGTATTGCAAAAAGCTGTTGCGCCGTAAAAAACGCTTCGTGCCATTTATCAGTTGGCAAAATCAACGTTTCGGTTTTCGTAGGCTGACTCACGGTTCCACCAGTTGCTTCGGAATAATTCACATTTGGAAAATCTTTCTTTAATTCTTCTGCATAATTTTTTGCGGAAGCATCTTCCCCGGGAGGGAAAAACTTTGAAAGAAAGCCGTTAAAGGCAAAGCCTTTTTGATTGTTGAATTCCACCTCATCCATCGCGCCATTTATTCCACCTACGGTCATTGTTGTTTTTCCTTCAGTGTTCACAATTTTCACTTTCGTGCCCAAAGGCATCACGGCAAGTTTCGCACTTTGAAGATTGGGAAACTCGCGTAAGGTCAGCCCGCTTACAGCAGTAACATACATAGCATCGGGCGCAGTTTCCGCAGGAATGGAATCAGTTACAGCAGTGTGGGTTTCTTCGTTTGTTTTGCCGTCATTTTTACAGGAAAATAGAAAGGTGAAACCTGTAAGGGCAAGAAGGGAAAAAGCTACGGTTTTCATAAATCTGGAATTTTAAATTAGTTAAAGATAAGTAGCTTTCTATCATATTTAAAATTTTTACAATCTTCCTCCACCTTTTTCAGGGGGAGGTGCCGAAGGCGGAGGGGCTTTAAAATTCAAGTTTAAGTTGCACGTCTATGGATTCCTTCGGAACCTCTTTTTTCTTCGGGGTTTCGTTATTAAGGTGTGAAATGGAAATTCCCAACAACCGTACCGATTCTTTCATCTTTTCCTGAAATAACAATTCTTTAACTACGTCCAAAATCAATTCCTTGGAAGCGATAAAAAGCGGTAGCGTTTTGCTGCGCGTTTGTAGCGTAAAATCGCGATATTTTATTTTCAGGGTAACGGTTTTTCCCGCCAGCTTTTTGCTTTTTAATCTGTTTTCAACCTCGGCGGCAATTTCCTCAAGTCTCTCGAGCATAAAAATTTCAGAGGAAATGTTTTCTGAAAAAGTATGTTCTGCAGCAAGCGATTTTTGCGTTCGCGAAGGTTTCACTTTACTGTTGTGGATTCCGCGGACAACATTGTAATAAAATCCGCCGCTCTTTCCGAAATTTTCCTCTAAAAATTCAAGTGATTTGCTTTTTAAATCCTTTCCCGTAAAAATACCCAAACGGTACATTTTCTCTTTAGTCACTTTTCCTACACCGTAGAATTTCTTTACATCCAAAGTTTCCAAAAAAGGAATTACTTCTTCGGGGCCAATGGTTTTTTGCCCGTTGGGTTTGTTGATGTCGCTAGCAATCTTGGCCACAAACTTATTCACCGAAATCCCCGCCGAAGCGTTCAAGCCTGTCTTATCTTTTATCTTTTTTCGAATCTCTGTGGCAATCATCGTCGCGCTGGGATTGCCTTTTTTGTTTTCGGTAACGTCCAGATAAGCTTCGTCTAAGGAAAGCGGTTCCACCAAATCGGTATATTCAAAAAATATCTTTCTAATCTGTTTTGAAACTTCTTTGTAACGGTCAAAATTGGTTCGTACAAAAATCAGTTCGGGGCAAAGTTTTCGAGCCATCGCACCGCTCATAGCACTTCGCACACCAAATTTTCGGGCTTCATAACTTGCAGCGCTTACAACGCCACGTGCCGAACTTCCGCCCACGGCAATCGCCTTGCCACGCAGTTCGGGATTATCCAATTGTTCAACCGACGCATAAAAAGCGTCCATATCTACATGGATTATTTTGCGGATGGGCATTTCCTCTTGCATCTTACAAATTTAATATCTTTAATGTCTGATTGCTTTGGGGAATCTTTATAAATTGAATGCAATGAAAAAAACTGCAATAATCTTAGGCGCAACAGGCTTAACGGGAAGTATCTTATTGAAAAAACTACTGACGGATGCTTCATTTGAAAAAATAAAACTCTTTTCGCGAAGCACTGCCAAAATAGATTCCCCGCAAATTGAGGAGCATTTGATAGATATGTTTCAATTGGAAAAATATTCCGAAGCTTTCACAGCCGATGTGGTTTTCTGTTGCATTGGCACCACAAAATCCAAAACACCCGATAAAGAAATCTATAAAAAAATAGATTACGGTATCCCCGTGACCGCCGCAACCCTTTCAAAACACAATGGAATTGAAACCTTTATCGTAATTTCAGCAATGGGCGCAGACGTAGATAGTAGCATTTTTTACAATAAAACCAAAGGCGAAATGCAGCGCGATGTTCTAAATCAGAATATTGAAAACACGTATGTTTTGCAACCCTCTTTAATAGTTGGCGATAGAAATGAAAATCGTTTTGGCGAAAAGGTAGCGACTGTATTTATGAAAATATTCGGGTTTTTAATTCCGAAGAAATACAAAATGATAAAAGCTGAAACCATCGCCGAAGCGATGCTGGTTTTGGCTAAAAAAGGCTTTTCAAAACAACAGATCACATCCAACGAAATCAAACAAATAGCCCAAAATGCAGGAAATAGAGCGTAAATTTTTGGTTAACAGCGAAGCTTTCAAAAGCGAGGCACACAAACGCACCCGCATTGTGCAAGGCTTTTTGAACACCCATCCCGAACGCACCGTGCGCATTCGTATTCAAGGGAATGATGGATTTATTACCGTTAAAGGGAAATCAAACAACTCTGGCCTGAGCCGTTTTGAATGGGAAAAGCAGATTTCACAGGCAGAGGCCGAAGAATTACTACACCTTTGTGAACCGGGAATTATTGAAAAAACGCGTTATGAAATTTACAGTGATAACCATACTTTTGAAGTGGACGATTTTATGGGTGAAAATGAAGGTTTGATTATTGCCGAAATAGAACTGCAATCAGAAACTGAGTCTTTCCAAAAACCAGATTGGCTGGGAAAGGAAGTTACCGGAGATGTTAAATATTACAATTCAAATTTGAGTAAAAATCCTTTTAAAACTTGGGAAATATGAAAATCAAACTACTATTGGCAATTTTAGGAATTACACTTTTAAGCTGTGAAACCAAAATTGAGAAAGAATACATCACCAAACCTTGCCCAGAAGAAGAAAAAATTCCAATGGCACAGTTAAAAGAAGCGTTGAACCAAAAGGGTTTTCAAACTTTCGATTATGTTGATGAAAAAACGGGCGACACCATTTTGATGCAGCAATATTTTATTGCATTCTTAAAAAAAGGTCCAACCCGCTCCCAAACTAAAGCGGAGGCAGACAGTCTTCAAAAACTGCATTTGGCACACTTGGGCAGGATGTATGAAGAAGGTTTTGCAGATATTTCAGGACCGTTTGGCGATGATGGCGATATTCGTGGCATCACTATTTACAACGTTCCCACGCAAAAAATGGCCGACAGTCTGGCCAATATGGATCCGATGGTAAAATCTGGTAGATTGGTTATTGAAATCCACCCATGGTGGGCGTCAAAAGGGTTTCCATTACGTTAAAAGCGCTTTAATTTTTTGAATGGTTTCCAAATTGGAGGTTGCGACAATGCCTTCTTCAAAAAAGGTATCGCTGTGCATGGAAACATTCGGTTTTTGAAGTAATGTCTGGGTTTTTACAGTAGCCGAAAAATGAATACTGCCAAATCCAGCTTGCTTAAATTTTAAGGCATTTTCTAAATTAATTCCACCGCCGGGCATAATTTCAATGATTCCCTTTGAACGTTTTTGGAGTTCATTTAAAAGTGAAATTCCTTCGAGTGCAGTTGATTTTTGTCCAGAGGAAAGCAACCGGGTTATTTTTAAATCAATCAATTTTTGAAGTTCTTCACTTGGATTTTTAACCCAATCAAACGCACGGTGAAAGGTAAATTCCATCCCTTCGCAAGCATTCATCAATTGCTTTGTTTTTTCTGTATCAATTTTGTTTTCCGAAGTTAAAAACCCGCTTACAATTCCTGCACAACCCATCTTTTTGCAAAAGGCAATATCGCGCAACATCACATCAAATTCTACTGAGGAATAGGTAAAATTTCCACTTCGAGGACGAATTAAAACGTGGGTGGGAATATTCAATTCTGAAACTACTTTTTCAATCAAACCGTGGCTTGGTGTAAGCCCGCCTACGGAAAGTTCGGTACAAAGTTCTATACGATCCGCTTCGGCAAGTTGCGCAGCTTGGGCGCTTTCAAAACTATTTGCACAAATTTCTATGATCATTCTATAATTATTTCGTCTATAAACGTCCAAGCTTTGTTTCCAGCGCCTTGCATATTCTCAGGAATTACTCCGTAATTTTTCACTAGCAGTTTTAAATATCTTCCTTTTTCTTGTTTTGTTTTGACGTTAATTTCTGCCTTATTATCTATTCTAAAAAATGGAATCTTTTTACTTTTCAGATTTTCATCTAAATTATTAAATATCACATAACGAAACTCCTTTGGCGCATATATCCACTGCCCAGGCGCATTATAAAATCGAGTTTTTAAAGAATTTATCTCAACCTGTTTCCCAAAATCAATCGTAATTTCCAAATCATCGCCCCAAAAGCCCAGCCATTCCTTATCACCATAACGGGTATTACTCCCTCGAATTCCATTGATCAAAGCTTCTTTTCCACCAGCGGCATAGGCGGGGTTTGGCGGAACGTTCAAAGAAATTTTAGCGGTAATACCTTTGTGATACATAATTTCTTCGGAAAAATCACGACCCACTTTTTCGCCATTTTTAAAAACATTGGCTGAAATTTTCGCGTTTGCTTCAATTAAAATCGGTTTTGAATAAACTTCACTTTTAGCATTGTTTATGGAATAATGAATCTCCTTCCTTTTTGTTGACGTTGTTAATTCGTAAAAAACCTTGTCGTCCTCTTTCAAAATCTTGCCTTCAATCTCGTATAAATGATTGGCATAATTAATCTTCAAAGCATCTAAACGCGGCATAAAATTCTCAACGCGAGCCACAAAATCTGGGTAATCCTTTTCCAAATTATTTGTAGGACCGTTCCACGTAACTTCACTCATAGCAAGAATTCTTGGGAAAACCATATATTCCACTTGCTGTTCAGTTGGAATATATTCCGTCCATAAATTAGCCTGTGCGCCAAGAATAAATTTTGCCTCTTCCGCATTAAGTTCCTTTGGAATTGGATTGAAGGAATACACTTTTTTCAAAGGAAGAAACCCACCAATCGCCAAGGGTTCATCGGCTTTATCGCTTTCATAATAATCAAAATAAGAATGGGAGGTTGGCGTCATAATCACGTCGTGTTTTTGTTTTGCAGCGTCAATTCCGCCTTGCATACCGCGCCATGACATTACTGTTGCGTTTGGCGCAAGGCCGCCTTCCAAAATCTCGTCCCAGCCGATTATTTTTTTGCCTTTACTGTTTACAAATTTTTCAATTCGCTGAATAAAATAACTCTGCAAACCGTGTTCGTCATTTAAGTTCAAATCTTTTATCAATTGCTGGCAATGTGTACAATTTTTCCAACGCAGTTTTGGTGCTTCGTCGCCACCAATGTGAATGTATTCCCCAGGAAACAGAGGGATAACTTCGCTTAAAACATTTTCCAAAAAAGTAAAAGTCTGTTCTTTTGGGCAAAAAATATCCTCAAAAACACCCCAGGTTGTTGCCACGGGAATTTGTGTGCCTGTACATCCCAATTCTGGATACGCACTAATCGCGGCCTGAGCATGACCAGGCATTTCAATTTCGGGAATAATGGTAACGTTGTGGTTTTTCGCAAACTCCACTACTTCTTTTATGTCTTCCTGTGTGTAAAAACCGCCGTAACGTTTGCCATCAAATTTTTGTGGGGTATCGTTATAATGCCCAATAAGCGTTTCTTCGCGAAAAGCACCTTTTGAAGTGAGTTCGGGATATTTCTTTATTTCTATACGCCAACCTTGATCGTCCGTGAGGTGCCAATGGAAATAATTCATTTTCAACAAAGCAAGATTGGCAATGTATTTTTTAACAAATTCCTTATCGAAAAAATGCCTTGAACAATCCAAATGCATCCCACGATATTGAAATTTTGGGTAATCAGAAATATTCAATTGTGGAAGAGCGACAGTTCCCCCTTTGGGGGTTAGAGGGCTTGGAAGCAATTGCCGCAACGTTTGGACTGCATAAAAAGCCCCACTGGCATCGCTGGCTTTGATGCTAATTTTGGAATCTGAAATATCCAAAAAATAGCCTTCGGAAGGTTGGGAAACATCTTTTACGAAAACAATATTTGCCTCTTTTTCTGAAGTTTTTTTAAGCTGAAATCCAGCACCATTTTGAAGAAAATCATTTAAAAAATTTCCTGCAATTTCAAATTCCGATTCAAAATAAAGGGTAGTGTTTTGATCAATTTTGAAAGTTCCTTTTTTTAATTCTATAGATTGCGGCTTTGGGATTAAATTTAATTCCAAATCCTGTGCTTTTACGTTAAAGGAAATGGTTAAAAGAAGAAGAAATATTAATCTTTGGATCATTTTGAAACGAATTGATTTAAACTTTTAAATGTGAATTTCGGTGCAATTTTGCTTGTAGTGGAAAAGAAAATCGTTTTGGGTTTATTAGGCAACATATCGAAGAAATTATCATCAAAATTCCCTTTTTCATCTGCCATTAAAAATACATTTTTCTGAAGTGTTTTTGAGAAAAGGGTAATCATAAATCCATCGCTCGACTTTTCAGTTTTGATTTCTATTTCATCATGCTTCAACTTCAAATCTTTTGGTTTTGCAAAATAATGCAGGTACTCATTTTGTCCGAAGTTTATTTTTAAAACAGAAAAAGTCTTATCAAACTTCAAACTTTTCAATGGTAGCGAATACATGATTTCACTATTATTTTCACTGCTTTCAGCCCAAAATCTATTTTCATAAATTATTTTTCCATCAAAATCAATCAACTCTAGCGAAAGAGAATCTGTAACCGTTTCAAAAGTATCGTTAATCACAAAAATATTAAGCGAATCGTTCTTTTCTTCCGCAGAAACCAGCACATTTTCAAACGCTTTTTTCGCACGATAGTGTAGTGCTTTCCAATTGCCCAAATAATCAATGCTGGACCAAGAAACCGCTGGCCAGCAATCGTTCAATTGCCAATATAACGTGCCCATATTGTAAGGTTTTGCGCGGCGCTGGGCGTGGATTCCTTTTGTAATTCCGTAGGCTTGCAGCAATTGGCTCATATAAACGTAATCGTCAGCGTTTTGAGGAACGGGAAAGTCGCGCGCCATATAATCTGCTATGATTTGAAATCCCCGTGAATGTTTTTGATGATTTGCAAAAAGGGAATCGTTTAATTCAACAAAATCCCTTCCGGTGGCATATTCTATGGTTTCAACACTCGGAAATGACTGAAACCCAAACTCGCTCATAAATCGGGGAACGTTTTCCTCAAAATGTTCAAAGGGATAACCGTCATGCCACACCCACCAATCGTGCGCATCGCCCTCAAATTGGTAACGCTTGTCTCCTCTACCGTATTTTGGGGAACTTTCCCAATAGCTAATATTCGGACTTAAACTATCAACCGCTCGTGGTAAAATATGATTGAAAACCGCATAATAATTCGCCCAAATTTCCTGTTTTTGTTCCTCGGTTTTACCTTCCTGCCAGCCCCAACGATACCAACCTTCGCTGTTTTCATTATTGCCGCACCACAAAGCAATACTCGGATGATTTCGCAATAGTTTTATATTTTCAATGGCTTCCTGTTTCACGTTTTCCAAAAATGCGGCATCGCCCGGATACACTGCGCAGGCAAACATAAAATCCTGCCAGACGAGGATTCCTTTTGCATCACAGAGTTGATAAAAATAATCATCCTCATAAACACCCCCGCCCCAAACACGGAGCATGTTCATATTTGCAGAAACTACATCATCAATAAGCGTTGAGTATTTATCTTGAGCAATTTTCGCTTCCAACATTTGTTGCGGAACATAATTGGCGCCTTTCATATAAACCGGTTTTCCATTCAATTTGAAATAAAAACTTTCGCCTACGCTATCTTTTTCAGTAATTAATTCAATGGAACGAACTCCGAGTTTTTTTGAATAAGTTTCCAAAACATTTCTATTGTGAATCAATTCAACCTGAATGTCATATAAAAATGGTTCACCTAAATTGTGTGTCCACCAAAGTTTGGGGTTTTTAATAGTGAAAGGCATTTGATATTCGCTTTCACCAACTTTAGTTTTAAAGGTTGAAGAAAACGTTTCGGATGTATTTTTATTGATGATTTTCAGCATGATCTCTTCCTCTTTTACCGTTTCAATTTCAAACCTCGCATTAATTTCAGCAAGGGTATCCGTGATTGATTTTGTTTCGAGAAAAATGTCTGTAAATCGTGCAATATCGTAGTTAATTAAAGAAATATTTTTCCAAATTCCAACTGTTTTTACTTTCGGCGCCCAATCCCAACCATACTGATATTGTGGTTTTCGGGAGAAAACTCTGTTTCCTTCGGGAAGTTTATAGGCCAGCTTTTCAGCTTCTTCGGCTTCAATGGAATCTGGGCTTTTAAAAATAAGGAGCAGTTCGTTTTCTGCTTTTAAAGCATCGCTTACATCCACTTCCCAACTTCGGAAAGCGTTGTTTGCGGAAAGTATTAAACTGTCGTTCAAAAAAACTTCGGCATAGGTATCCAAACCTTCAAAATTCAAAAAATGCTTGGTTCTTTTTAAGGTTTCTTCGGAAAGTGAAAAATGCCTTTTATACTTCCAATTTTCAGTAGAAATCCATTGAATGGAATCTTCGTTATTTTTAAGAAATGAATCGGGAATTTCTCCCAGCCTCAGCAAATCTGCTTGTACGGTTCCTGGAACTTGAGCTGTTTTCCAATCATTTTTTCCCTTTTCTGAAAATTGCCAATCGCCATTCAAAGAAAGAGTTACATTTGGCGCTTCTTCACAGGAAATAAAGGCAAAAACAAATAAAAAAATAATGCAGTGAAATTTTCCCATTGCACTAAAATAGCTGTTTTCAAAATAGGATATAAAAAAATCTGCCTTGAAAAAAAGTTTCAAGACAGATTTACAATCAACAATAAAAATTATGAAAAAAACTATCGCCAACCGCCGCCCAAGGCTTCATATAAATCTACGATGGCCTGAAGCTGGTTATTCTTTGTGCTTATTAGATTTAAACTTGAGTTAAGCGCATTTTCCTGCGCATTTAAAACTTCCAAATAGTTTGCAAAACCGTTATTCAAAAGTTCTTCGGAATAGTCTGTCGCCAAATTGTAAGCTTCAAATTCCTTTTGGTTCACTTCAATTTTTTCGGTTGCAGCTTCATAATTATAAAGCGCATCGGAAACTTCTTTGCTAGCTGTAATTACCGCAAGTCGAAAATCCAAATAAGCCTGCTCCTGCTGTGCTTGCGAAACTTCATACTGGGTGCGTATTTGGCGCTTGTTGAAAATAGGCTGAGTCAAACCACCAATTATAGTTGCAAATAGTGAATTAGCATTGAAAAGTTTGTCAATTTCAATATTCTGGAAACCTCCCGTTGCCGAAAGCGTCAATGAAGGATAGAAATTTGCGCGCGCTGCATTGGTAAGTTCAAAAGCGTTCATCAGTTTGTATTCCGCGGCCATTACGTCAGGGCGGTTTCTAAGCAATTGCGCTGGAATGCCTGTGTTTAAGACTATATCGATTTCTTGATTTTCCAAACTTCCACGGGCTATTTCCTGCGGAGCATTTCCCAATAAAATGGACATGGTGTTTTCCAGCAAACGCGCTTGGTTTTTTAAATCGATTAAAATTCCCTGTGCGGTGTACAACTGAGCTTCCGTCTGTTTTACGCCTACTTCGGTCACGTTTCCAGCTTCTTTTAATGCTTGGGTAGTTTCCAAACCTTTGGAGCGTGTTTCAATGGTTTCTTCTGTAATACGTATTTGCTCATCCAATGCTAACAATTGATAATAAACCGAAGCAATATTAGCAATCAACCTACTTTTAACAGCTTGATGCGCTGCCACGCTTTGAAGGTATGAAGCTTGAAAAGCTCTCTCATTGCTGCGTATTCTTCCCCAGATATCTGCTTCCCACGAAAGACCGCCGCTAAGTTCATATTGATTCAATGATGAAAACTGACCGCCAAACTGACCACCAGCAGAAAATTCCTGATGTGTATATTGCGCCTTTCCATTCAAGGAAGGAAAATAACCCGCCTTTCCTTGTTTTACATAGGCTTGGGCAATGCGTATTTGCTGAAGCGCCACCCGAATGTCCATATTGTTTTTCAGTCCTTCCTCAATATAACCTTGTAATATGGGGTCTGTAAACAATTCCTTCCACGAAAGAGTCGCAATGCTCAAAGTATCTTGCGGAAGATTTTCGGTTCTGTAATTTGCTTCGTTTACAACTTGTGGCCGTTCGTAATCTTTTGCAGCAAAGCATGAAACCAGTAGCAATGGCAAGCTTGCCAATATCAATATTCTATATATACTATTCTTTTTCATCTGAAATGTTTTCTTCAATATTTTCTAATTTTTCAGTTGGTGCGCCAGTAATTTTTTCCTGTAACCACTGAAAAAGGATGAACAAAATTGGAATTACAAAAACACCTATAATTGTACCTATCAGCAATCCGCCCACAGCTCCGGTACCAATGGAACGGTTTCCGGCAGCACCAACCCCATTGGAAAGCACCAATGGCATTAATCCTAAGATAAAGGCGAAGGAAGTCATTAAAATAGGTCGTAATCGGGCTTCGGCACCATCAATTGCAGCGTCTAAAATAGACTCGCCGTGTTTTCTTCGTTGCAGCGCAAACTCAACAATAAGAATTGCGTTTTTTGCAAGCAGACCGATGAGCATTATGAGCGCAATCTGGAAATAAATATTGTTTTGCAATCCCATAAACTGAGTTGAAATATAGGCTCCAAAAACTCCAACAGGTAATGAAAAGAGTACCGAAAATGGCAATAAATAACTTTCGTATTGTGCAGCAAGCAAAAAGTAAACAAACACCAATGACAATATGAAAATCATCGTAGTTTGGTTACCTGCACTTTTTTCTTCCAAGGTTAAACCGGAATAAGCAATGCTAAAGTTGTTTGGCAAAGTCTTACTAACTTCTTCAACAGCGGCAATAACATCTCCCGAGCTATAGCCTGGCGCCGGTGCTGCCGTAACCTTTGTGGAATTGAACAAATTAAAACGCGTGACCGATTGCGGGCCGTACACCCTTTTCAAAGTAATGAATTGGGTGATAGGAGTCATTTCACCACTAGCGGTACGCACATAGATATTATTCAAATCGCTTTCGCTAGCTCTATCTTCCGGCAAAGCCTGGACATACACACGATATTGTTTTCCGAAGCGGGAAAAATCTGCTGCAAAAATACTTCCTATATACCCCTGAAGCGTATTGAAAATGGTCTGTACCGAAACTCCCACTTCCTTTGCCAAAGGTATGTTCAATGTCATTTCATATTGTGGATAACGTGTATTGAAAGAGGATTGTGCATATTGTATTTCAGGCCGCTGACTCAGCTTTGAAATGAATTCTTGATTGGTTTGGTCCAAATCTGTAAAGCTTCCCCCAGAACGATCCAAAAGATTTACTTCGGCCCCAGCAGAGTTTCCGAAACCTGGAATACTTGGCGGAGAAAAGAATATAATCTGAGCCTCTGGAATTTGGGCTGCAATTCCGAAAAGTTGACCCGTTATTGCTTCTACCGAAAGCGAATCGGCTTCTCTGTTTTTCCAATCGTCAAGTCTAATAAACCCAAGGCCATAATTGCTTCCCGCGCCACTAATCAAACTTCTTCCATCAATTACTGATGCTCCTTGTACGCCGGGTAATTCCTTAATTTTAGAATAAAGTTTTTGGTTTACTTCGTGGGTTCTATCTACTGAAGAGCCCGCGGGAAGCTCAACGTTCATAAAAATAATCCCACGATCTTCATCAGGAACAAAACCTGTTTTCAAAGTTGCGGATGACCACCAAATCGCTAAAACTGCCAAAAGCAAAATAACACCAGTAATCCACTTATGTCTGTATAAAAAATGTACAGATCTTCCATAACGATCTACGGTAGCTTTAAAACCTCGATTAAATCCTTTAAAAAACTTCTGAATAAAACCTGGTTTGTTGCTGTTCTGTTTTTCATCGTGACCTTTTAGAAAAAGGGCGCTCAACGCAGGTGTTAAGGTTAAGGCATTTACTGCCGAAATAATAATTGCCACAATAAGTGTTACGCCAAATTGTTCGTAAAATACTCCCGTGGGACCCTTTATAAAAGTTACAGGAATAAATACTGCGGACATCACTAAAGTAATGGAAACAATGGCTCCCGAAATTTCGTGCATTGCTTTAAGCGACGCTTTTTTCGGGCTTTTTTCACCTTCATCAATCTTTGAATGGACAGCCTCGACGACGACAATGGCATCATCCACCACAATTCCAATTGCCAATACCAATGCGAAAAGCGTCAAGAGGTTGATGGAATATCCAAAAAGATTAAGAAAGAAAAATGTTCCAATGATTGAAACAGGTACTGCGATTGCCGGTATTAATGTAGAACGAAAATCCTGTAAAAATATAAACACCACAAGGAAAACCAATAGGAACGCTTCAACCAAAGTCATTACCACCTTTTCAATGGAGGCATTTAAAAAGTTATTGGTATCGTAAGGAATATAATAAGTGATGCCTTTTGGAAGATTGGCTTCCACCTGTTTCAATTCTACTTTTATAGCTTCAATAATTTCTCGGGCATTGGAACCTTTTGTTTGGAAAATACCCATGTTCACCGCAGGATTTCCATTGGTTACAGAACCTCCTGAATATGACTGTGCGCCAAGTTCTATTTCGGCCACATCGCTCAGTCTTAAAAATTCGCCATTGCCCAAAGCTTTAATTACAATGTCGCTGTATTGCTGTTCTGTTTTGTAACGTCCCGGATATTTAATGGTATATGAAAATGCTTCACCATTATTTTCACCCAAAGCACCCGCTGCTGCTTCCAAACTCTGTTCTTTTAAAGCTGCTACAACATCAGAAGGCATCAAACTATAAGCGGCAAGTTTTTGTGGGTTTAGCCAGATTCTCATAGAATAATCCTTTCCGCCAAAAACAGTTACATCTCCAACACCATTTACCCGCTGTAATTCGGGAATGACATTTATTTTTAAATAATTCTGAAGAAATGTATCGTCATAATCAGGATTTGTGCTGTAAAAGGAAAGAAACATTAACGCACTGGTTTGCTGTTTTGAAGTGGTTACCCCTGTTTGGATTACGGCTTGCGGTAACAAAGAATTAGCCCGTGCCACACGATTTTGAACATTTACAGCAGCAATGTCTGGATCTACATCCTGGTCAAAAAACACGCTTATGGAAGCCGTTCCATTGTTGGTAGCGGTTGAAGTTAAATAGGTCATCCCTTCCACACCGTTTATTTGCTCTTCCAGCGGAATTATAACGCTTTCAAGAATAGTCTCCGCATTTGCCCCTGGATAGGTCGCATTCACCTGAATGGTCGGCGGAGCGATATCTGGATATTGGGTAATAGGCAGATTGGTAAGGCCCAAAATTCCTAAAATCACAATAATTATTGAGATAACCGTAGAAAGTACGGGTCTGTCTATAAATGTTTTTAACATGATTGTTTCTTCTAAAACGGTTATCTGAAAACTTTTTCGATAGGTTTGGCAATGCTGTCAAAAGGCATTTCCTGTGGGTTTATTTTGGAATTACCCCGGAGTTTGTTTGCGCCTTTTGCAACAATTTTATCTCCCTTCTGCACGCCAGAAGCTACCACATAAAGATTTCCAACTTCTGCCGTCGTTTCAATTTTCGTTGAAGTGGCCATGCCATCTTCGCCCACTTTATACACATAAATACTGCCTTGTTGTTCGTAAGTTGCTTCCTGCGGAACAACCACAGCATCTGTATAAACCTTTGGAATTTTGATTTTTCCGCTGTTGCCATTTGTTAAAATTCTTGACGGATTATCAAAAACAGCTCTAAAAGAAATAGAGCCCGTATTCGCATTTACCTGTGAATTGATAGTTTCAATTGTTCCCTCTTCTTCGTAAAGGCTTCCATTTGCCAATAGCAATTGCACCTTAGGAAGTTTTTTAATTTTTTCCTCAATGGTTTTACCTTCCGCATTCTGAATAAAATCCAAATATTCCTTTTCGTTCATCGAGAAATAAGCATATACTTTGCTGATGTCTGAAACAGTAGTCATTGGAATTTGTGACGATGGACTTACCAGCGCACCTTTCCGAAGATTTATGGAGCCCACATACCCATCAACCGGACTTTTAATATTTCCGTAGTCAATATTTGCGGCTATGCTGTTATAGGAACTTTTTGCTTGTTGCAATTTTGCTTTTGCTGTTTCAAGTTGCACATTGCTGATAATGTTTTTCTCCACCAAAGGTTTCAGCTTGTCAACTTCCACTTGAGCCGCATTCACATTTGCACGGGCAGCGGCAGCATCTTGACTTAAGGTTTGGGTTTCCAGTCTAAATAGCGTTTGTCCCTTTCTTACTTTTTGGCCCTCATCAACCAAAACATCTGTAATGTATCCTGAAATCTTTGCATTTACTTGGCTGTTGACAATTCCTTCAATACTTGCAGGATAGGTTGTAAACGCAGTAACGGTTTTCGTTGGAATTGTGACTACAGGTAAAGTGGGGGCTTGTTGTGCCATTTGAGCCTGCGGAGCACTTTTGTCATCGCCACAGGAAGTAAGGAATAGCAAAATTCCCAAAGCGAGTGGAAGAGAGTTAATTAAATTTTTCTTTTTCATTGTTGATTTAATTAGTCGTTTTTATTTTTTTCAATAAGTTTTTTCTGCAATTTTTCAACGGAAGCACTGGCTTGGGTTAGAAAGTCCAAATAATCTCTGTGAAATTCTAAATCAAATTTTTCTGAATCTTCTAAAGTCTCGTTCAATTCCTTTTTGTAATCCATAATTTCCATATGGATTTCCTTTTCGCAGTTCCATTTTTTTATCATTTCAGTCATCGATTGAATCATCACATCCGGAATGAGAATAAAATATTTTTTGCGGTCGCCAGATTTTGTGTAATACGTAATGCGGTTTGCCGCCTGAAGTGTAGTTAAATGCGTAAAAATTGTGCTCTTGCTTGCACCAAGTTCGCAGACCAAAGATTCAAAAGTAATTCCTCTTTTCCCTGTTAAAATTAGAGTGGAGAGTATGCGTGCGGCCAGTGGGGCCAACTGTTCCCTACTCTCAATGTGTACTCCCAATTTTTCTATTATTCGTTCTCTTTTTGTCAAAATATCTCCTTCGGATTAAAAATAGAGCACAAAAGTACGTTTGGTTCGGAACATTACGAACCAAAGCGTATTAATTTTTTGTTAAATAAAGTGCTAGGGAATTTGAGAAGCCGGTTTTACTTCAATTTGCTCGCGAACTTCATTGCCATCTTGATCGACAGCAGTCAACAGATAAATTCCAGGTTTTGGCGAAACAGCCAATTCATGAAAGGTATCAGTTTTGCCAATATATTTTGAATCCAAATACCAAAAAACGGTGGTTTCTGGGGAGCGGTGCGCAAGCTTAAAAATCACTTCGTTCACATTTTCGTCGAAATTCTTCGGAAGTAACACGGCTTCATTTTTCTTCGGATAAATAAAAGCCATCAACTTTTCGCCTTCCTGCAAACAATTGGGAGCAAATGGCGGCAAAATTTTATATTCCGGATGAAGTTGTGCATAATAATATTCCATCACTGGCGGCAGAACAAACCAGTTTTTTTGAACCATCTCCGAAAGTGGATAGCAGGAAGAATTCACCCGAAAATTTTCCGAAGTATCTAGAAAAACTGTTTGATGAAAGGGGCAAGCTTCGGTTCGCGTTCCGTTTTTTGGAATCCACTCAGTTTTTGTTTCCTCACAGAAAAGCCCAGCGAGATGCCCACTTTTAGAGCAAATTTCAACCTCAACCAATTCATCGTAAGGCATTTTAAACCAACCACTTTGGGGCAACACATTCAAAACATCGAACAAAACAGGCGCTGCGGCTTGAATTCCCGTCAATCCTGGACGCCCTTCGCCATCGGCATTTCCCACCCAAACCCCAATGGCGTATTTCGGCGTAACGCCAACTGCCCATGCGTCCTTAAAGCCATAACTGGTTCCTGTTTTCCATGCAAGCGGCTGACTGCTTGTGAAAAACTCCCAGTTTTCCTCGCCGCTGGGACGGTTTACTTTTTCCATCGCTTCGAAAGTTTCATAAATTGCTCCAGCATTCCAAACAAAAGGTTTTTGCTGAATTTTCCCTAAATCGATTTTCTCGTGATTTTTCACATAAACAGGTTCCACAAATTCATTTTTTCGGTACTCACTAGAAGAATTGTTGAAGAAATTTAAGGTTGAAGCCATACCCGCATACCCTTTCGTAATATCCCACAGACTGCTTTCCGCCCCGCCCAGAATCAATGAAAGTCCATAATAATCCGCAGGTTTCTCGATTGCTTTTTGATTCGTTTTTTGCAGAATATTATAAAACCTTTGAAATCCAAAATCCCGTAACATCCTTACTGCAGGAATGTTTAACGAACGTGAAAGCGCAACACTTGCTGGTACTGCGCCATTGAATTTTTTATCAAAATTTTCAGGGGTGTAACCATTTACTGTCGTTGGAATATCTGCAACTAACATATTTGGAAGAATTTCCCCGGCATCGAGCATTGAGGCAAAAAGAAAGGGCTTTAAAATACTGCCCGTGCTTCGTGGTTTTTCAATAACATCCACAAAATTATTGTGCTCGCGAGTTGTTGGGGAATTGCCCACATACGCTAAAACTTCACGTGTATTTACGTCCAAAACCAACACCGCTAGATTATTGATTTGGTTCTGCGAAAGCTTGTAATTTTGCTCCTTCACAATATTATTCACCTTTTGCTGAAGCGAAAAATCGATCGTGGTTTCAATCCGTTTTCCAGGATGTTCTTTTCGTATTTTTTCGGTTAAATGAGGGGCATATTCTGGCAATGGCAAGGGTTTTCCGGGGAGATTTTCGTCTAAAGCCAATTGATATGTGGTTTCGTCAATCACTTCATTTTTGAAAAGTTTTAGCAATAATGCATCTCTTTTTTGCTTCAGAATTGCTTCGTTTTTCCCCGGGAAAATAAGTGCTGGAGCATTCGGAAGTACGGCAAGAGCCGCCGATTGTCCCCAACTCAATTCGCTGGCGGGAATACCGAAATAGCGCCAAGAAGCCGTTTCCAAGCCAACCACATTTCCACCGAAAGGCGCGTAGGAAGCGTATAAATTAAGTATTGATTTTTTCTTATATCCCGCCTCCAAGCGAGTGGCCTGAAAAATCTCAATAATTTTTTCGAAATAAGTTCGGCTTTTATTTTGTCGGGAAAGGCGAATAACTTGTTGGGTGATCGTACTTCCGCCGCGACGGGAATCGGTGGTAAGATTGTTCCAAAGCGCTTTTGAAATGGAAACTGGATTGAAACCGGGATGCCAATAAAAATGCTCATCCTCAAAATAGATAATGCACTTTTCAAACCGCTCTGGTACAGCATCCATCTGCGGGAATCGCCATTGGCCATCATCGGCAATTCGAGCGCCCAGCATTTGACCGCTGTTGCTTTCCGCAACGGTTGCGGTTGGAAAATTAAAAAGTGGCGATGGAAGACAGAAAAACCACACCACAAATAAAATCAGCAGGACACTGAGTTTTATTTTGTGCCTGCTGATTCCTTTTATTATTTCAGATTTATCAAATTTCAAAAGATTTTACTGCTCAATCATTACCCACATTCCTTTGTTCCGCGCATAATAAGAATTGTCGTACATCGCCTCAACCTGCGTTCCCGGTAAATAATACGTTCCAAGATAGGAAGCATTCAATTTCACGCTGAAGGTCTTCGTTTGTCCAGCAGTTAAATCAAAGAAGAAATTCACACGGTCGTCGCGAATGTCAGTATAACGTGCATTTCCACTTGCGCCTCCTCCCAATTCAGAAAAACTTGTATTTACAATTTCCCAACCGCTGGGGAAGATTTTTGAAAGGGCAACGTTGTTTATCCAATCATTTGATGTATTTGTAACACTTACTTTCGCAATGATTTCCGTTCCCTGTCGCAATTTAGTAACATCTATGACTTTTCCATCCCCTCCCAAATATTCAGATTTTATCGATAAGTTACGCTTTTCGGCAAGCTCTTTCCCTAAAGGTAATTTTCCGCGTTGCGAAAGCGTAACGTAAACCACATTTCCTTTTTTATTGGTCACCGAAACAGAGTTGCTTCCCATTACAAACGAAAGATCGCGTTGCGCAATGGCCCGATCGGTTTTCACTTCAACGCTTTTTCCATTGTTGGTAAATGTAAGTTCCATTGCTTTTCCGCCGTTTTTAGCAACCATTTTCGCCATCGCCATCAATGCATACGATGTTTCTTGTGTGCTGTACCAATTACCTGATGACAAATCTTTCGCTACGGAAATCGCTAAATCACGTTGTTTCGAATCTCCCAATAAAACCAAGGTTTCCAAAGCCATCGCTCTATTTCTGAAAGGTGATCCATAGGTGTAATAATCATATCGCTGAGAAACAAAATTGATATTCGCTGTTTGTGCGATTTGCTGAGCAACTTCTTTTTTTCCAGCCAAAGCATACGCAGCAGCCAATCGCCATTTGGCATCATTACTAAGCTCTTTACTTTCGCGAAGGCGGTTCATCGCGGCAAGCTCCGGTTTTCCAGCCAACGCCAAAGTGTAAAGTCTATATGCCTGCGTTAAACTTGAGTTGTAGCGAGTATAACTATTTCGCCATTGCCGTGCCGTGTTTTGCTGATATAACAACCAATTGCTCATAAAACTAATTGGCAGGGCATAACCTTTTTGCTTCGCTTCAAGCATAAAATGTCCAGCATAATTAGTCGCCCATTCATCGGCTTCTCGCTCGCCAGGCCAGTAAGAAAGGCCTCCGTTTGAAATTTGGAATCTACCCAACCGCTCAATTGCAGCTTTTACATTTTTCTCAATCTTCTGTTTTTTATTAAAAGTAATATCGAAAACATCTGCCAAATATAACTGCGGAAACGCTGCGGAAGTAGTCTGCTCAATGCATCCGTAGGGATAATGGATTAAATATTCCATCCGTTTTCCAAAATCCATTGGTGGCAACGTTGAAAATTCCAGCATCGCGGCATTGCTTCCGGGTACACCGAATGTTTCAAAATTGATATTTTGCGAACCATTTTCGGCAATGGTGTACTGTGTAGATTTTTGAGAAATCGGGTTCGGGTTTTCCACGTCAATTTCCACTTTATAACTCGCTTTTTCACCGTTCCCGGAAGCGGTAACTTCAATGGTTTGGAATTCCTTCGTTGGAAGTACTTCGAATTCAAAATTGACAATCTGTTCGCCCGGACTACTGAAGGTAACAGTTTTTGTAGATCCGTTTTTTGGTTTTAGTGCATCGCCGGTTTTTACAGAAATGGTGGCGGTTTTCACTTTACTTTCCATTGCGAAAACGGTAACGGGAAGCACCACAGTTTCACCCGGAGATAACTTTCGCGGAAGCGATGCCAGCACCATCAAAGGCGTGCGAACTGGCGTGGTTTTTTCAACACTGCCATAAGCGCTTTTGGTTTTATCGCCCGCTATCACCATCGTGCGCACAGAGCCAATATAATTCGGCATCATTATAGTATGTGATGCCGTTTTTCCGGCGGCGAGCTCAAAAGGCCCGAGATATTTCACAACAGGTTTAAATCGGTCCGCTTTTCTATTTTTTGCACCCAAGGCGGCGTCGCCACCACCGATTGCGTAAATATTATCGACACTGCCGGAATAGGCGCCAATTACGTAGTCGAACATATCAAACGTCTTTACGCCCAAGGCTTCACGACTGTAAAAAGCTTCGTGGATATCGGGTGTTGCAAAACGTGTTAAATCCAGTAAACCTTCGTCCACAACTGCCAAAGTATAGGTCATCGGTTTCCCTTTCTCTTCGGAAACTTTTACGGTGAATTGCTTTTCCGGTTTTAAAACTTCCGGCATCGTAATTTTTGGTTGAAGCACCGTGGAAGGATCCTCCACCGAAAGCGGAATAACGCCGTAAAGGCGAATGGGCAAATCGTTTTTGGTCTGGCTATGCGGCTGAAGTAGCGAAATATTTACATAAATATTCGGCGCCATTTCCTTTGTAATTTTGATTGCTGCTTTGGTTTCGCCTTTTTTGGTTTCAATCCAATGCGTTGCTAAAACTTCAGTACCGTTTTCAACACTAATCAAAGCGTGCCCATCGCTTCCCGAAGGAAAGGTTATAAACGCTTCCTCGCCCACATTGTATTTTTCTTTATCTGAAGAAAAAAGCAACATCCGCGCACTTTCCGAATCGCCATCGCTTGGACGCTGCCACCAATTTCTGTAGAAATACGTAATACGTCCAGTGGCATGGCCGGATTGTTTATCAATTACGCGAATTAAATAGCGCCCACCTTCTTCCTCAGGAATATTTACTGTGAATTTTCCCTTTCCACTTCCATCAGTTTTTATGGTGAATTCCTTTACGGGACGGTGAACGGTTGAATTTTCATAGGTTGAAAGATTGTCTCTTCCGCGGTTCCACCACCAGCGCCATTCAATTTTAAAAACTTTCACTTCCAGCTCCCGATTGGCTGCAGCTTTGCCTTGGGCATCTACGGAAACTACGTCAAAAGTTGTGTTTTCATCCGTAAAATAGGAACCGTAGCGCCCAGCTTCGGGCGATTTTAAACCGACAAAATGTGAAAAAGGGGCTAAATCTTTCGAAAAGATATCCATCGAAAAATCGCCGCCGCCTTCGTACACTTTCGTTAAAAAAGTAGCTTTCAACATTCCGGGTGCGTTCTTTCCAACCTCAAGATTTTGGCTGAAAGAAGTGCTTCCTTCCGAAGAAAGTTGTGAATCCAAAACAGGAATTTCGACCTCCTCAAATTTTCGGATCGGATCGATGAAATTGTATTTTGGAAACTTCGGAAAAGCTGAGTTGCTCGCGCGAAGGGTGGCGGTCATATCAATTTTTAAATTCCGCGCAGGCGAGCCGTGAAGCCACATTGCGCTGGCAGTTCCTTTTAAAGGTTTGGTTGCGTCGAGAATTTCATCTTCAAAATCGAGTTTGATTTTTAAACGGTTTGGTTTAATAGTCGCCACTTTTAACGTGTGCGAAAATTGCGCACCACCAACGGTCACGGTCGCGTTCCAATTTCCAGTTGGTGCCGAAGCATCGGTTGCTATTGGGAAATAATAAAATCCGTCTTTTGAGGAATTGGTCTGCTGAACAGTGCGATATACAAGTTTTCCACGAGCATCGGTTACGGAAAGCGCAACGGGATGATTTTTAGGTAGTGGGTTTGCGTTATCATTCAACACAAAAGTAAGGTGAATGCTATCGCCGGGGCGGTAAACACCGCGTTCCGTATACGTATATCCTTTCAAACCCTTATGCAACTCTTTCCCAGAAATGTCGAAATTACTCATGGAAAGTGTATTACCGTCCTCCAGTTTCACATAGGCAAAATTGTTTCCTTTTTGTGCTACTGCGAAAGCTGCATTTTTGTTGCCATCATAAAGAGTCATTCCATCTCCTTCAGTAGTTACGGTCTCAATAAGTTGTTGCTGATAATTGAAAAGTTTCACTTTTACGCCACCTTCCGGCTTTGCGGTTATCAAATTTGTGGCGATAAAATGATAGGAACGATTGTTTCCTTTTTTCACGATTAACCCCAAATCAGAGCCCAAAATATTCGCCGTAACTACACGATCTTCGTTATAATAAGCGGGATGGCAAGGATTATCCTGCTGTTCCCAATTGTAGGTGTAATTACGCCAGCGGTAAATTTCATTGTCCCAATAGCGCTCTTCGCGAAGTTCTTCATCTTCCTCAGCATCGTTGGCGTAGTATGAGTTATCTTCATAATAATCATCATAATATTCGTCTTCATTTTCTTCAGAATTATCTTCTTCGGAAGTAGTTTCAGCACAATCATAGGTTATATAATCCTTTTTAAAGCTGAACTCCAATTGGTAAATTGCACCCGGATCTGCCTTAAAATATTCCGAAAGGTTTATGGCGTAAGCTTTCCAGCTACCATTATCGCCCAAATCGGTATTTTTAAGCTCGATGGTTTTTTTCGCGATTCGTCTTCCAACCCGCTTAATATCGTAGGTATTGTTATCGTTTAAATTATAACTTTGAAGAAATTGAAGGACGTTGCTTTCGTAAATTTTAATGACGCGCACATCTACTTTTGAAAGGTTTACGGCTTCAAAATAAACGGGTGTTGACGTGGAATTTGGAAGAATGACGCCTTTTGAAATCATCCGTACGGCGGGTTTCAACTGTTCAAAGGAAACCAATTCTGAAAATTCCTTTTTTAAACCGAAACCTTCGGTGTTTTTGATTCCCGTAAAAACGGTGACTTTTACATTGCCCACAACGCGGTTGGGCGGGTAAACGTTGAGTACATTTCCGTTGACTTCATAGCGAAGATCCTGTATATTTTCAATGGTAACCAAACCTGCAAAATCCTGATTTTCCATTAGCGGATCGGAAAAGTTGATACTAAGCAATGCAGCTGGTGCCAAGGTGCTGCTAATGTCAACAATCGTAAAATTATTTTGTCCGGGAATTTTGAGGGTATTTTCCCCTTTGTTTTCGGCACTAATTGGTTTGCCGTCCCATTTAATAAGGATTTCGGAATCGTCTATTTTTCGGTTGATGCTATCAATAGTAAAGTTAAAGTAGCGCGCCTCTTTTTCCTCCGACGGCCATTTCAGTTTCAGTTTTTTACCATCCTGCAAAGCCGAAACCAATTGCTTCGCTTTTTCCAAAGAAATAACATCCGAGGCTTCAACGGATGCTTCTACATACTGCCATTGCTTGCTGTAGCTTTGAAGTTTTCCCAAATTAACTTTAAAATTTGGGGTAATGGTGTGAAAACTGAAGGTATAAGATTTGAATTCTTTTGAAATGTCTTCGTAAAATTTATCCAGTTTTACGGTAATTGTATATTCCGTGTCCGTTTTTAGATATTCGGACGGCTGAAAAATCAACGTTTTGCCATTTTCAACAACCAATTTACCTTTTGTAGCAGGCGAAATTTTTAAATAGTCATCGGCTGAAAGTTCCTGTGTTAGCTCAAATTGTTCCAAAGGTTTTACAAGTTCCACCCGAATATCTGTTGTTATGGATTGGTTTCCGTAAGTATTATAGGAAATATATTCTTTGAATTTAAAAAGGTTGTCGGTTTCGGAATGTTTGTCTTTGTCTTTGCAGGAAAAAACGAATAGCAATAAAAGAACAGGCAGGAACTTGAGATGAGTTTTCATAAGCGATGGTTAAAAGCATTTAAAAATAAGGCAAAATGATTGGGCTGCAAAGCAAAAACCAATTCGTTTTGTTTTGGAAATAATTATTTAAATACGTTTTTTGGGTAGAAGGTTAAAGTGGTAACGTGGGGTTGTTTTCAAATCGTATTTTAGGATTTAACATTTGGGAGAGAATTAACAAAAAAGACTCTTATCTGTTATTTAAACAGTTTGTTATAAACAATATATTCAGGTAAATTCCAAGAAAGAAAACCTTTGGATTCCCAGTTTTTCTTAAATGCTACTTTTTTTGATTCAATACGAAGATAGTATTCTTGAGCGTTCATAAAATCAGTTTCGTAGGCAAATTTTTTCTTTTGGATATTTTCAATTTCAGTTAATTCTGAAATTGATTTATCTAAATATGGTAGTGCTTTATTTGATAAATCTGCCAAGTAATCAAAATGCAAAAAGGATTCATCTGCATGGGCAAAATTATATTTCGCAATCAAGGTGTCCCAATTGATAATGGAGCTTAACACCAAAACAATATATAAGGCCAGGGCGTTTTTTCGAAATAGATAAAATCCGGATTTGGAACTTTTAATTTTCACAAATACAGAATAGAGCCCATACAGTGTCAAAATCAAAAATATTACAACCCCAATTCTTTTATACGCGAGAGAGAAATATTCTATATACCAATAGTTACGAACGCCAACTGATATTGCTAAAATTGCATTCTGGAATAACCACAAATAACTCAGTTTTTTGAGCAATTTGTTCTTTTTGTAAAAATTAATATTTCCTCTAAAGAAATAAAGAACAATTGCAATGGATATTAAAATGGAGAAAATTAAAAGATATGTTCCTTCGTGTACAAATTGTTTTAATGTTTGTCCGTCCCACTCAAAATTGAACCAAACCAAATAAATATCGGTAATGTTCAATATCAACAAAATCGCATTCAAAATGAAAAGTAAAAAGAGTGCTGCCTTCAATTCATATTTTAAACTTATAGTTCCAAAATTTCTGAGATTTTTCTTTTTATATCGTATCAATAAATCTTTTGCATTTGTATCATCCTTTTCAATCGACGGATTTTTCGTTCGGAACAAAAGAATATTACTTATAAATATTCCAAATAAAAAAGTTAGTACAAAAAGAAATTCAATATCACTAAAAATAACGTCCATCACACTTTTAAAGATACTTCCTAAATTTACAGTAAGCTTGTTGAAAATTGGATTTGAAGCTTTATAGATTGCTACAAACACAAAAATAATTACTGCCGGAATTATAAAAATTCTGAATTTCCATATAGCTTTTCCCAAGCTTTTACCTTTAACTTTTGAATTTGTTACCCTTTTAAAAAATTCAATTTGCGATTGAAAAATTGAAATAATTGATATAAAAAAAATATTTATGATCGATTTAGCGAAAGGATAACTAAGAATCCCAACAAAAACCAATAAGGTTATGAAGTGAATTATATATGAAAAAGTAGAATGGGTGAGTACAGTAAAAGCAGCTGTCAATAAAAATCCCGAAGTACAAATTATTTGAAGTTTACTTGAAAACTTAAGTTGTTTTGTAATAAATAAAAAAATGACAAAAAAAGTCTCAAAAATAAGAAGGTTAAGCCCTAAAGCCTGTTTATAAAATAAAATCGAAAAAAGGATTGCACTAAGAAAAACTATCGGAAGCAAGTTTTTTACCAACATCTATATTGCTATTAAGGATTAGATGTAGTTTCTATCAATAATCTGTTGGTTAAAAGGTTGATCTATTTTAGAGATAGAAAAACCTTTAAAAGGTTGCGCAATAAAAAGCATTTTTAGCTATTATTTGCATTATTTAAAAACTCATACTCCTTTTCTACTTTACAAATCCTCACTTTATAATAAGAATACCATTGTTCTCTACCTTTTTGCTGCGCATTTAAATGATCAAGATTCGCTTTCCAGTTTTTAATGTTTTCAAGATTTTGCCAATAGCTTACGGTAATACCAACTTCGTTTCGGGCGCATTCCATTCCTAAAAATCCGGGCTGTTGTTTTGCCAAAGTTTCCATTAAATCTGCCATTTCAGCGTAGCCGTTAATGTTTTTGGATTGCACTGAAGTGAAGATTACTGCGTAATACGGTTCCATTTATTCCTCTTTATAGATTTTAATAACCAACTCACCTTCAGAATTCATAGTGGCGCGATACATTCCGGCAGTGTTGAATTCCATTGCCACATTTCCGTCCTTGTCTATGGCAACAATACCGCCATCGCCGCCAAGTGCTGGCACTTTTTTCTGAATTACTTCTCTTGCAGCATCTTGCAAACTCATTCCTTTATATTCCATCAAAGCTGAAATATCGTAGGCAACAACAGATCTGATAAAATATTCTCCCCAACCTGTTGAAGAAACTGCACAGGTTGCGTTATTAGCATAGGTTCCAGCACCAATAATTGGCGCATCACCAATGCGGTTCCAACGTTTGTTTGTCATTCCTCCAGTTGAGGTTCCTGCTGCCAGATTTCCATGTTTGTCCAAGGCTGCACAACCCACGGTCCCGAATTTTGAGTTTTTTAAATAAGAATCTTCAAAAGAAACCTTGTTTTCATTTTGGGCTTTTTCCCTTTCCAAAACTCTTTGTAGCGACTCATATCTGTTATGGGTGTAAAAATAGAAGGTATCCATCATTTTATAATTCAAACTTTGAGCAAATGCTTCCGCACCGGCACCATACAGCATTACATGTTCGCTTTTTTGCATTACATCCCGGGCTAAATCTATTGGGTTTTTAATGTGTTTTACTCCTGCGACAGCTCCAGCATTCAAGGTAGCGCCATCCATTATTGAGGCATCCAGCTCGTTGGAGCCATCGTGCGTAAAAACCGCTCCCTTACCCGCATTGAAAAGTGGCGAATCCTCCATAACGTTAATGGTATGCGCAACTGCTTCCAAAGAAGTACCTCCATTTTTCAAAATTTCATAGCCAACGGAAATAGCTTCTTTCAACTTAGCTTTGTAAGCAGTTTCCAAAGAATCACTCAAATTCCCTTTTAGGATTGTTCCGGCGCCTCCGTGAATCACAATTCCAAAATTTTCAGCCTTTTTAATGGTATTTTCTGAAAGTTTAAGGGCTTCAGAAGAAGATTTTTCTTCGTTTTTACATCCGATAAGAAGGAAAAAAACAATAAAATATGTTAAAATTTTAACCATGCGTGTGTTTTTAAATAAACAACTAATATACGTGAAATATACAATGTTTACTGTACATAAGCACATATTTAAACTTTCAGAAAGTAAAAAATAATTATCATTAATCCGATAAAGTGTAATATTTTTTCGATTAAAAGCATTTTCGTATCATTTTTTTTATATATTTGACTTGACATCAAGCCCCAAATCTGGTGTCCCCCAAATTATGCACCTACTAAAAAACAACCTACTTGCAATGGCATTGTTATGCCTAGTGATTACCTCTTGTTCAAAAGAGGATTCTGTTGAAGTTGAAGCCACTAAATACGACATTGATTTAACTTTGGCTCAAAGAAATGACAGTCAAATGTCTTCTGAAATTTTAAGTCTGGTTAATGACCATCGCGCGTCATTGGGACTATCAGCACTTAAAATTGATACCCAATATGCCTCCGCTTTCGCCGTGGATCACACTGAATATATGATTGAAAAAGAGCAGATAAACCACGATAATTTTGGCTATCGCTCTGAAGGAATAAAATATCACGACAACGCCGAAGTAGTAGGCGAAAACGTTGCCTATGGCTATGACACGGCAAAAGCAGTTGTAAATGCCTGGTTAAACAGTCCAGGGCACAGAGCTATTATTGAAGGCAATTATACCCACACAGGGTTTGGAGTAATGAAGTGCGCCAAAGGCCGCAGCTACTTCACCCAACTCTTTTATAGAAAGTAACCTCACATCCCTTTTTCTATTAGTCTAAATTGCCGTATTTTTACGTAAAAGTTAAAAAATACGGCAATGGCTATTAAGAAACCTTTCAACCTCAATAAATGGATTGAGGAAAACCGCGACCTGCTGAAACCACCAGTGGGCAATAAGAATTTATACGTTGAATCTGACGATTATATCGTAATGATAGTCGCAGGTCCCAATGCCCGAAAGGATTATCACTACAACGAAACCGAGGAGCTTTTTTATCAACTTGAAGGAAATATTCAGGTTGCAATACAGGAAAATGGCGAGAAAAAAGTGATGGAACTTGGTCCTGGCGATATGTATCTCCATCCCGCAAAAGTTCCGCATTCGCCCGGCAGAAGTGCTGGCTCAATCGGTTTGGTCATTGAAAGGAAACGTACCGACCTTAAAGGAAAAGACGGCTTGCTCTGGTTTTGCGACAATTGCAACAATAAATTATATGAAGTTTACTTCCCGCTAAGCAATATTGAAACTGATTTTCTAAAACACTTCAAGCATTTCTACGGAAGCAAAGAGTTGCGAACATGTAACAAATGCGGAACGGTGATGGAAGCCGACCCTCGTTTCACACAAGATTAACACCGTATTTCCCAAACAGATACTGTTTCATTTTACTTTCTTCAGCGCATTGTGTACCTTTGCGCTTCATAAATTTCAGAATAAAAAATCATAATTATATGCAAGCAACAACCACTTCCTTCGGTATCGAAGAAGCATTGGAACAATTAGGAATTAAGGATGTAAACCAGGGAACTTCCACTGGAAACGAATGGTTTTCAAACGGTGAGGAAATTTCATCTTTTTCACCCGTTGATGGCCAACTCATTGCAAAAGTGAGTACCACTTCCAAAGAAGATTACGAAAAAGTAATGCAAAGTGCAACTTCAGCTTTTAAAGACTGGAGACTCAAACCAGCTCCTCAGCGTGGTGAAATTGTACGCCAATTCGGGGAGGAGTTGCGAAGACTAAAAGAACCACTTGGAAAATTGGTTTCCTATGAAATGGGAAAAAGCTATCAAGAAGGTCTTGGTGAAGTACAGGAAATGATTGATATCTGCGACTTTGCAGTAGGTCTCTCCCGCCAACTTCACGGCTTGACGATGCACAGCGAACGCCCCGGCCACAGAATGTACGAGCAATATCATCCGCTTGGCGTGGTTGGAATTATTTCAGCCTTTAACTTTCCGGTAGCCGTTTGGGCTTGGAACACTGCCCTGGCGTGGATTTGCGGTGATGTGTGTGTTTGGAAGCCTTCGGAAAAAACTCCTCTTTGTGGAATAGCTTGCCAAAAAATAGCTGCAAAAGTATTTGCTGATAACAATTTGCCTGAAGGTATTTCATGTCTAATCAATGGCGATTATAAAGTTGGTGAAATGATGACCAATGATAAGCGCGTGCCTTTGGTTTCAGCTACTGGATCTATTAGAATGGGAAAAATTGTTGCCCAAGCCGTTGCAGGACGCTTAGGAAAATCATTGCTAGAACTTGGAGGAAACAATGCCATTATCGTAACTCCAGATGCAGATATTAAAATGACCGTTATCGGCGCTGTTTTTGGTGCTGTGGGAACTGCAGGACAACGTTGTACCTCAACCCGAAGATTGATAATTCACGATAGTATTTATGACAAAGTGAAAGATGCCGTGGTTGATGCCTATAAGCAACTTCGCATCGGAAATCCATTGGACGAAAAGAATCATGTTGGCCCACTTATTGACAAAGATGCGGTAAAAATGTACAATCAAGCGCTTGAAAAAGTGGTTGCCGAAGGCGGAAATATTATTGTTGAAGGCGGCGTACTGGAAGGTGAAGGTTATGAAAGTGGTTGCTATGTAAAACCAGCAATTGCCGAAGCAGAAAACAATTTTGAAATTGTACAGCACGAAACTTTCGCACCTGTTTTATATTTAATGAAATACAGCGGCGATGTTGAAAATGCAATCGAACTTCAAAACGGCGTGGTGCAGGGACTTTCTTCTGCAATTATGACGAACAATCTTCGAGAAGCAGAACGTTTCCTTTCGCACGCTGGTAGCGATTGCGGAATTGCAAATGTAAACATTGGAACTAGCGGTGCTGAAATTGGCGGTGCTTTTGGCGGTGAAAAGGAAACCGGTGGCGGCCGCGAAAGCGGAAGCGACGCATGGAAAGTATATATGCGCAGACAGACAAATACAATCAACTATACCACTGAGCTTCCATTGGCTCAGGGAATTAAGTTTGATTTGTAGCAATAAATTCAAATGAAAGAAAAAGCCGCTTCAATTGAAGCGGCTTTTTTGTTTTATACAATCCCATTCGGCTCAACCCATTTAAAACGGTTAGCATCCTGCGGAATTTTTATTCGTTCGGCAATACGCATCATTCGCGAAGGCAATTTCAAGAGATAATCACGTGCCTTTTCGGCTTCGTCAGTCAAGCCACTAATTTTTGAAATTTCCCAATGTGCATTCAATTTTTCAAGAATATCGATATAATCAAAAGTGGTGTAAACGCCCAAACGCTGCGCAGCGTTGCTGAAATCGTCAAAAGCAGAAGCCATTTTCCCACCGCTCTGGCGAAGGTTTTGCGCAGGCATAATAATTTTTTTCTGCATCATGTCTTGAAAAGCAATCATCATTTCGCTGGCGTCGTATTCAAAAATGGTTTTTACGAATTCACGATAAGCCAAATGGTGGCGCATTTCATCACCGGCAATAATGTTGCACATTTTCGCAAGCATTTTATTTCCCTTTTTTTTAGCAATCTTTCCCACACGGTTGTGTGAAACATTGGTGGCCAGTTCCTGAAAACTGGTATAAATAAAATTTCTGTAAGGGTCGCGGCCGGTTCCAACTTCAAAACCGTCATTAATAAGATGCTGTGTAGTTTTTTCAACTTCTTTCATATTTACCCTTCCGGATAAATAGAGATATTTATTGAGCGCGTCTCCGTGCCGGTTTTCCTCGCCGGTCCAGTGGCGTATCCATTTGCTCCAGCCGTTTCGGCCATGCTGATCTACACCTTCCATATCCATCAACCAACTTTCGTAAGTTGGTAGCGCTTCCTCAGTAACCATATCGCCCACCAAAACAATCCAAAAATCGTAGCCCAACTCCTTTGCCTCTTCTCGGATTTGAATAACTTCATCCATATAATTTTCTTTTTGAAAATTGGGCAGAAGGTCGGTTGGTTGCCAAATTTCATCAACTGGGATAAGGTATTGGTCAATATAACTGTCAATTTTCTTTTCAACAGTCTGCATTACTTCCAACCGGATATTTTTGAGTGCCATGCTATTTTTTTAGAATAGCTACAAAGATAGGGAGTGTACAGCGAAATTTATTATAAAGAAGTATTAATTCCTGCCCAACTCATTTGGATATAATTTAAATACAGGCTCACTTTGCCAAATTTCTTTAGTTTCAACATCGAGCATAGAAATTTTCCCTTTAAAAGCAGCACCGGTATCCACATTCCAAACATTGGCAAAATTTGCGGGTTTATCATAACCTACGCGGGTTACAGGTGTATGGCCAATGTAGATTTCCTTGAAAAGTTTAAGCCGTTTGGGATATTTATCATCTTTTTCGGAGATAGATGAATCCATAGCGCAGACCATTTCCCAAAGGGTTCGGTCCCAATATACCAAGTTAGGATAATACTCACTTTGGGGTCCATGCTGATTTGTAAATCCTGCATGCAGGTAAAGACGGTTTTCGGAGTCGATGTGAAAATTCAACAAATTCTCAAAAAAATGAAGATGTTTTTTCTTTTCTGCTTCGGAAAGCTTCGCATAACTTTTTACGCTACTCTCCCCACCCTGACTGAACCACATGCGATTGCTTTCACCAAATTTCAAATATTTATAAAGCAACTCATCGTGGTTTCCACGGATGAAGATGCAATTACTTTTTTCTGAAAAATCAATTAAATACGAAACCACTTCGGCAGATTCGCTCCAGCCGTCCACATAATCACCTACAAAAATATATTGAGTCTCTGTTGGAAACTTTGTATTTTCCAACAATTGTTTTAATGCTCTAAAACCACCATGAATATCACCAATTACAGCTGTTTTCATTATTTAGAAAATAAATAAATCAGTCCAATTACACAAAGAATAGCAAAAACCATAAAGAATATTTTCCAAAAGGAATATGGTCGTTCTCCTGAAATTACACCGCTCTGTCCGTTCACAAAAAAGTTGTAGCGCTTGCCTTTAAATTTATAGGTGCTTATGTAAACCGGTAGTAGGATATGCTTAAAAGTTTCTTCGGAGAGTTTCATATTTATTGATGAAACTTGTTGGGTATCTCCACCAATGTCCCTCCGCACCCAACTGTCTGCTATGTTTTCGGCAACTTTGTTGCTTTCTGAATGTCCGGCCAGAAGCGGGATTGTGTATTTTTCGGTAACAAAACCTGCGAGATAGGAACTGTCAAAGGGCCTTAACATTTTTAAATTCCAACGTGCTATTTTCTGCGGAATAACTCCCGTTTTTTGATTGGAAGCTTTAATCAAAGTGTCGTCAACAAATCCCGAAACACTTCCCGAGGCGGGATACCAACGTGTTCTTCTTTCTTGTACGGTCCTTTTATTTTTTCCGCTTCCCACCGTTTTGGTTACGTAATAATATTCTCCGCGCTGGCCTGTATAATCTGCATACAGTTGGGCATCAAAAGTCCAATAGGGTGCGTAAAGCCCTCGTGTTTTTTCGGGGTCGATTGCAGCTTTTTTAAGATTATTTGGAGCAAACCAAAGACCATTTACCCAATTTTTAAAAATTTGATGTGCTTTTTTCTGATCAATCTGAAAAGGCAAGACCGCGCCTGGCAATATCCATTCCTCCCTATAGGCATCTTCAATAATCAAGGGAGAACCGCAATAAATACAGGAAAGTGATTTGTAATTTTCCTCAATGTGTTGGTTTGCGCCACAATTTTTACAGTGGAGCATCGTGATTTCCTCGCTGTGTTTTTGTGAACCCATCTTTTCGAGGTAGGGTTTCAATTCCAGTTCTTCAAAACCATTTTCTGAAGGAGCAATCGTTTCGGTATAACCACAATAATCACACTTCAGCTCAGTTGTTCCAGGCGCATAGACGAGCTCTGCACCGCAATTGATGCAGGACTTTTTTAGTTCGGATTTTTTAGGTGAAATTTCTTCCATGAAGTTTTTCTTCCGAAGGAATTAATATTTCAGAAATGTTTCAAATTCAATTATTGCGGCGGAAGTGGCGGTGGAGTATTTCCACCCAAGAACGATTTCAGTTCCTCAATTTGCTGAAGTGGTGTCCATTCAGCCAAACCAGCTTTCCAAATGAGCGTATCTTTGTTCACCGTTCTGCCTGCGAACAAAGATTGCAATTGCTCAAAACTCACCGGGCCGGCTTGTGTTCCATTGGCTGCATAAAAATACTGAACCGCTGCAGGCATTGGCGGCGGCATCATACCCCCTTGTTGCTGTTGTTGCTGAACTTGCTGTTGTCCCATTTGTGGGTTCATCATGCCGCCCATTTGCTGTGCCAGCACAAAACCCATTCCCATACCCATTCCTGCTCCAGCGGTTCCACCTTCATTGGCGGCGGCAGCTTCAATAGCTTTTGCAGTTTTGAATTTGGTAAGTTTATCAAGATCCAGTTTGTCAATTCGGCTGTATTCGAAGATTTCCTTTTTAAGATCTTCGGGCATGGAAACGTTTTCAATGAAGAATTTTTCCAAGGAAATTCCCACACTGTTAAATTCCGGCTGCATCACTTCCTTACAGGTTTCGGAAAGCTCCGTGGTGTTTGCCGCGTAAAGCTCTATCGGAAGTTTCGCTTCACCAACGGTGTCGGTAAAACGGGTGGCAATCAGGCTTTTTAAATGTTCGTTTATTTCGAAATTGGTGAAATTATTGTCCGTTCCAACTATGTCAACAATAAATTTTCCGGCATCGTTAATCCGATAAGCATACGTTCCAAAAGCACGAATTTCAACCAAACCGAAACGGTCATCGCTCAATGTAATTGGGTTTTTTGTTCCCCATTTTTCATCGGTAAAAAGATGGGTGTTCACAAAATACACTTCAGCCTTAAACGGGCTGTCAAAACCGTACTTCCAACCTTTCAATGTGGTTAAAATAGGAAGGTTTTGCGTGTTCAAAGTATAGGTTCCGGGTTTAAAAACATCTGCCAATTGGCCCTCGTTTATAAAAACTGCGGTCTGCCCTTCGCGTACGATGAGCTTAGCGTTGTTTTTTATTTCGTTTTGGTAGCGTTCAAAACGGTGACAAATAGTGTCTGGCGTATAATCCAGCCACTCGATAATGTCAATAAACTCATTGCTTAGTTTCTCTTTAATTGTGTCGAAAATGCCCATTTTTTATTTTTTTGGTTATTTAATTTTTAATGAATTTTTGAATGCTTTTGTTCCTTTCGGAAGTTTTAATCTCAATAAAATACATTCCAGCTTTCAATTGTGAAACGTCAATTTCTTTGGAAACATTATCCAAAGATTGAATCAATTTTCCTTGAATTGAATAAATTTGAAGTGACTCTATTTTTGAGGAATTCGTACTAAAATATAATTTATCTGAAGTTGGATTTGGATAAACTGAAATTTTTGAAAATTCATTTTCCTGTGTTGACAAAACTGTTACTTCACAATCTTCAGTTACCTGAATATTCCATCCTTTACTTAATGTACAACCCGCTGGGCAATCACCTGCAAATAACCAAAAAGTATAAATATTTCCATCAATACGAATGTCACAGGCTTCAACGGGTTGGTTTGGCTCTAATTCATAAGGAACCCCTGAATAATTGAATCTTTCTTCTATTGGGATTTCTGTTTCGGAATGATGTATTTCGTCAATAGAATCAAAATCGTCCACCAATGCATTCACATTCAAAATGTCGAAGGATGTTTCAATCCAAAAAGCCGTGTAGCCGGCACCGTTCAATACTATAAAATAATCAATGTTAAATTGATAAGTTGCCATTAAATTATCCAAAGCTGGAACCCCAGAAATTCCAGTATTTTTAAAATCCTCGAGCCAAGGTGTATTATTATAAATTGCCAATACCATCCGTTTGTAAGGAGTATTTGGAAAAATATATTCAGGGTTGGTGTGTATTTGAAATTCGTTGAAAAGGGAATCAATAATAGGATTACTATTTGGATTTTCATAAATGGCCGAAAGCTTTTCCAAATAAGGTGTCAATCGAGTTTCATTAACAAAAGGGTTGTCAAAATCTGGATCGTTTGGGTTTTCCAAAATATCCCTAAGTAAGAGAAATTTGGCATCACTTTCATAATTATTTTGAATGAAAGGATTTATACTACACTGTGAATAACCTTGAAAGCCAATAAATAATAGGACAATAATGAAGATAAATTTTTTCATAATTAAGAAATTTTGGCATTTCTAAAATACGAAAATTAATTATAACTCACCTTCCGCAAAATTCGCAGCGATTCCTTTAAAAGTTGGTAGACATCTGTATCGTACTCCCTTAAAAATTCCTTGGCTTCCTGCAGTTTTTCCTTGGCATCCTCAAAATCGTTTAAATAGCAAATAAGATATGTGGAAGGAAGATTACGCAAATCCTTTTCTTCCGAAGCATTAAGCGGAATGTTCTTTTTCAGCTTTTCCAACACTGCATTGTTTGCATTATAAATATGAAAAAGTGTTTTTTTGTTGAACTTCGGTGCTTCAAAAATCAATTTCGAATCCATATTGTACGAACCATTTTCTTTGAAATGAATTGTCACTTCTTCCAACGGATAATATTTAAATTGTTCGTTCAATCCCAAATGAACATATTCTACGGTTTTAAAATAATCATCATTATAAGTAATACTTATTTCATCCAAAGCTGAATAAAACAACCTAACCTGTTCGTTTATCAATTCGATATCGACACGGGAATAATAAGTTTTGTCTTTGAGTTTTTTTGGAGTTCCAGCCCAACAGACCACAAATTGTTCCTTAAAAACCTTATAATGGCTTTCCAGATCCTTATGCCGATGGTTTATAAAATCCATCACACCGTCCAAAGTGAGTTCAATATTGTTTCTTGCAGCGTTTTCAATAGATTTTACAATTTCTGAATTCACGTCTTTTATCTCAATATCGAAATCTTTGGGCATTGAGATACTGCCATCCCGAAGAAAAATAGAGCCTCCCCAATATTTCCAAATGTTTTTGCGCAACGAAGTAATTTTCCCATTGGGGCGAATCGTTACCAAGCCTACTACTTTGTCTGATGGCAAATTTGGAAACGCCACGTTTTCATAAATAATAAGTGGCGCATTGGTAAGGTAAGCGTTTACGAGGTTTTGGATTTTACTGTCGTCAAAAAAATCAACACCTCTAATTTCATTAGTTTCATCTTCAACGCCAATTACTATGAAGGAATTATTTGCGGGATTGCTATTACTTAGCGCACAGATATGCTTTAAAAATTTTGCCTTTCCTTCTTTGGTGCCAAGGTCTATTTTTCGCTTTTTATCATAAAAGCTGCTCTCGTCGTTATGGGCGAGCAGGTTTTTGATTAAAAGACGTTTATTGATCATGATTTATTGACAATAGTAGAAGAAGCTTGATCCAAGCACATCACGGTCAAATCTGCAATGTTCACGTGTGGTGGACGGGTAACGGCAAACCAAATAATATCTGCAATATCTTCGGGTTTTAAAGGTGTGTAACCTTGGTAGACTTTTTCGGCTTTTTCAGAATCACCTTTAAATCGCACTTCGCTAAATTCCGTTTCAACCAATCCAGGGTTTATGGCTCCCACTTTTATTCCTTTGCCGTTCAGGTCTAATCGCATTCCCTGGTTGAGAGCATCCACGGCATGTTTACTAGCACAATACACATTGCCCTTAGGATAAACTTCCTTTCCGGCAGTGCTTCCAATATTTATAATATGCCCGCTTTTACGTTCCATCATTTTTGGAAGAATTGCTTTGCTAACATATAGCAAACCTTTCACGTTTATGTCCAGCATCGCATCCCAATCCTCAGTGCTACCTTCATCGATAGTGTCCATTCCGTGTGCGTTACCGGCATTGTTTATTAAAATGTCAATTTCTGAAAAATGCTCAGGAAGTGAGTCGATTGCTGAAAAAACTGCTTCTTTATTGCGAACATCAAAACGCAATGTATGAACTTCGGTTAACACTGAAAGTTCTTCCGACAGCCTTTTCAATCTATCTTCCCTTCTTCCGCAAAGGATTAATCTCATTCCATTTTTTGCAAACAATTTTGCCGTAGCCATCCCAATTCCAGAAGTTGCCCCTGTAATAAATGCTGTTTTGTTTTTCATATTATATTTTTTCTTAAAAGTACTATTTCTAAAATATTTAAATGTTTCATTTTCCTGAATATTGAAAAACTAAAAAGATACCAACAAGGGTAAAGAAAGTTTAAGTTTTTCGGTTTTTTAATTTAACCAATTATTAACAGGAACTTTATCAATAAATTTTCAATTTGCACCGTCTTTTTATAAAGGCATTAAATTGAATCTAAATACGGTATGGAAAATACAAATTCGACCTTTGACATTGGGGCATTAAACGAAAAAATTGAAAGGGAAAGTGCTTTTGTAGATGTACTTTCTATGGAAATGAATAAAGTAATTGTAGGCCAAAAACATATGGTTGAGCGGCTTATGATTGGACTTTTGGGCCAAGGACACATTCTTTTAGAAGGTGTTCCCGGACTGGCAAAAACCCTTGCAATCAATACACTTGCAAAAGCAGTTCACGGTACTTTTAGCCGGATACAGTTTACGCCAGATTTGCTTCCCGCAGATGTAGTGGGAACACTTATTTACAATATGAAAGTAAACGATTTCAGTATTAAAAAAGGACCAATTTTTGCCAACTTTGTCCTTGCTGATGAGATTAACCGTGCTCCCGCAAAAGTACAATCCGCACTTTTAGAGGCAATGCAGGAAAAACAGGTTACCATTGGCGAAACTACTTTTACCCTTGATAAACCTTTCTTGGTAATGGCAACCCAAAACCCGATTGAACAGGAAGGAACCTACCCATTGCCAGAAGCACAGGTTGACCGTTTTATGCTGAAAACGGTAATTAAATATCCACAGATTGCCGAAGAGCAACTTATTATTCGGCAAAATTTAAAAGGCGCTTACGAACAAATTAATCCAGTAGCCACCATAGATCAAATACTAAGGGCTCAATCTGCTGTTCGTGAGGTGTATATGGATGAAAAAATTGAAAAATATATCCTCGATATCATTTTTGCCACAAGAACTCCTGAGAATTTTGGCCTTGCCGATTTAAAACCACTTATCAACTTTGGTGCCTCCCCACGTGGAAGTATCAATCTTGCCATTGCCGCTAAATGTTACGCTTTTATACGTCGCCGTGGTTATGTAGTGCCCGAAGATGTTCGCGCTGTAGTGCACGACGTACTTCGCCACAGAATAGGCATTACCTATGAAGCGGAAGCGGAAAATATTACTTCGGAAGAAATTATTAACAAGATTGTCAATGTAATTGAAGTACCGTAAAAAAGTATGCAGTCGTAGTATTCGATTTACAGTTTTAAAATTTTACTGAATACTAATCACTGAAAACTGACTACTGGAACAATGGATACAAAGGAACTTCTTAAAAAAGTACGTAAAATCGAGATTAAAACACGTCGGTTAAGCGATCATGTGTTTGGTGGAGAGTATCACAGTACTTTTAAAGGTCGTGGGATGACTTTCAGCGAGGTACGCCAATACCAGTTTGGTGATGACGTTCGAAATATCGATTGGAACGTTACCGCCCGTTACAACGAGCCTTTTGTAAAAGTTTTTGAGGAAGAGCGCGAGCTTACGCTAATGTTGATGGTAGACATTAGCGGTTCCGAATTTTTTGGAACACAGGAACAATTCAAAAACGAAGTCGTTACTGAAATAGCCGCGACACTAGCTTTTTCTGCAATGCAGAACAACGACAAAACGGGACTCATTCTTTTTTCAGATGAAATTGAACTTTATATTCCGCCGAAAAAAGGAAAATCGCATGTGCTTCGAATTATTCGTGAATTGATTGAGTTCAAACCAAAAAGTAACAAGACCGATATAGCAAATGCACTGAAGTTTTTAAGCAGTGTAATGAAGAAGAAAGCAATTGTTTTTGTGCTTTCAGATTTTATTGCGGATGATTACCGAGACACTTTAAAAATTGCCGCAAAAAAACATGATGTTACAGGTATCAGAATATACGACAAAGCCGAAGAGAATATTCCAAACCTTGGAATGGTGCAGATGCAAGACCAAGAAACGGGGGAACTTTTATTGGTGAACACAGGCTCTAAAAGCGTTCGCAATCAATATTACGGTTATCACCGCGAACGTGTGGGATATTTTACTGATTCGTTTACAAAAAGTGGCGCAGGCGCCATAAGCACAAGGGTTGACGAAAGTTACGTGAAAAAATTATTAGGATATTTTAAGAGACGTTAGGTTTGAAATGTTAGATATTAGAAAAAATAGTAATTGCAAAAAGCGAAATTTAAAATTTCAAGGGAACAGCTATTTTCTTTTTTCTCTTTTCTTTTTTCTTTTTACCTTTTTATCCCATGCCCAAGTAACCTCATCCATCGATTCCACAAAAATTAAGATTGGCGAAGAAATTCTTTATACAATTAATGTACAAGCAGACTCGACCGATGTTGTAGTTTTTCCGGAAGAGCAGACGTTTGCGCCTTTGGAAATGATTGAATCCTATAAAACGGATACCACTTTTGAAGCTTCAAAACTACGTCTCATAAAAAAATACGGCTTAACACAGTTTGATAGCGGCCACTATACCATTCCACCGCAGCGTATCTTCATAAACAACAAACCTTTTTTGACTGATTCCTTAAAGGTCGAAGTGGCTGACGTTCCCGTTGACACGACCAAACAGAAGATGTTCGACATAAAACCAGCTGTAGAAGTAAAAAGTCCACCGTTTGATTGGCTGTTGCTTCTGTATTGGTTGGTTCCTATTTTACTAATTGTTGGAATTGCCATATATCTCTTCAGAAGAAAAAAACGGAAAGACGCCGCAGAAAAGCAATTGCCCCCCTATGAAGAAGCAATCGTAGCATTAAAGACTTTAGATAACAGTCAGCTTTTAAAGGAAAATAAAAGCAAGGAATATTACAGTAGTCTGACCGAAATTGTAAAACGCTATTTGGATCGCGAAGTGGATGAGGCGGCTTTGGAAAGTACGAGTGATGAACTTATCACGCGTTTAATGATGCACAAAGATGCGGGGAGTTTTGATTTCGATTTAGACACAATCCGCAAGCTGGATGCAATTTTCAAACGTGCCGATTTGGTAAAATTTGCCAAAATGAACCAAGAGTCCGGTCAAGCCGAAGTTGATAGAAAAACCATTGAAGAAATCATCAACGAAACCCACGAAGCCATTCCTGAGCCTACCGAGGAAGAACTTTTGGCCAATCAGGAATATCTTGAAAAACTTAAGAAAAAACGCCAGCGCAGAAAGTGGATTTTGGGAATATCGAGCGTGCTTGCGGCGGTTGTTTTGGCAGGGGTTATTTACGGAGCCGTTACAGGTTTCGACAATTTAAAAGACAAGGTTTTAGGGAATGAACTCCGCGAACTCGCCGAAGGCAGATGGATAAAAAGTGAATATGGAAATCCAGCAGTAATTTTGGAAACCCCCGAAGTACTCGTCCGTTCGGAAGCTCCTGTAACAAATGCAGATAAAAGTGCTGTAATGGCAAAGGATTTCTTTACCTATGGCGAAATGAACTCTCCACTTTACATAATGGTTTCAACTACCCAATTCAGCCAAAAACAGGATATTGCCTTGGAAACTGCGCTAGATGCTGTTTTGGATGACTTGGAACAAAGTGGCGCGAAAAATATGATTGTAAAACGCGACGATTTTGAAACCGATAAAGGAATAAAAGGTTTGAAAGCTTATGGCGAATTCAACTTGCAGGTTTCAGACAATAAAGTGCTAAAGCAGAAAAGCACTTATGAGCTAATGCTTTTTGCTCAGCAAAATGGTTTACAGGAAGTTTTGATTGTCTATCAAAATGATGGTAAATACGCAGAAGAGATAAAAAAACGAATGGAAGCTTCCATAGAGCTTGAAATTTCAGAGAATGATGGGCAGTAATTTCGAATTTGTGAATCCGCAGTTTTTCTGGTTGTTCCTTATACTTCCAGTGCTCGTGCTATGGTATTTATGGAAACGGAAACAGCAAACGGCTTCCCTGAAAATATCAAGTGTCCGCGGTTTCAAATCTGGGAAAAATTGGTTGGCGCGGTTAAAGCCTTTGCTTTTTGCACTTCGCCTTTTAGCCCTTTCTGCATTGATTGTGGCATTGGCAAGACCACGCACCGTTGATGAATCTACAAAAACAAAAACTACCCGCGGGATTGACATCGTGATGGCAATAGACGTTTCGGCAAGTATGCTGGCACGCGATTTAAAGCCAAATCGCCTAGAAGCATTGAAAACAGTAGCTGCGCGTTTCATCAATGGTCGCCCAAATGACAGAATTGGATTGGTAGAATATGCTGGTGAGAGTTACACACGTACCCCTTTAACAAGCGATAAAACCATTGTGCTTTCTTCCTTAAAAAACATAACCTACAATACAACTATTGAAGGCGGAACCGCAATTGGTTCCGGCCTGGCAACAGCAGTAAACCGTTTAAAGGAAAGCCGCGCAAAAAGCAAAGTGATTATTTTGCTGACAGACGGCGTAAACAATTCAGGTTTTATTGATCCAAAAATTGCAAGTGAACTTGCTGTGGAATTCGGAATAAAAGTCTATACAATCGGTTTGGGAAGTAACGGCATGGCGATGTCGCCTATTGGAATACGCCCCGACGGCGGTTTTCAATACGGAAATGTGCAGGTTGAAATTGACGAAGCCCTACTGAAAGAAATCGCAAACAAAACTGGAGGACAATATTTCCGGGCAACCAGCACTACCAAACTAGAGCAGATTTACGAAGAAATCAACAAACTTGAAAAAACTGATATCGAAGAATTCAAATATACTAATTATGACGAAATGTTCCGCCCCTGGGCCATTTTCGCATTGATTTTGATTGGGTTCGAGTTTTTATTGCGAACAACAATATTTAAAGGATTTTTATAAAAATGGATCAAATAGTTTTAGATCAACCTGTTTACTTCTATGTACTTTTTGCCATTCCGGCAATAGTGGTTGTTTTTCTATTGCTTATGGTTTGGAAAAAAACCGTTCAAAAAAGGTTTGTTGATAAGGAACTTTTAAAAAAACTGAGTCCCAATCGTTCGCTATTCAAATCTGTTTTAAAAGTTTTGGTACTCTGTTTGGCTATTGCCTGTTTAAGTCTTGCATTGGTAAACCCTAAAATTGGCACCAAGCTGGAAACCGTGAAGCGCGAAGGCGTGGATATTGTTTTTGCACTGGACGTTTCAAAAAGTATGTTGGCTGAAGATATTGCGCCAAACCGTTTGGAAAAAGCAAAGCAGCTCATTACCCAAATAATCAACGGTCTTGCAGGAGATAGAATCGGTATAATTGGTTACGCTGGAAGTGCTTTCCCACAGGTGCCAATTACATCAGATTTTTCTTCAGCAAAGCTATTTTTAAGCGGCATGAATACCGACATGGTTTCTTCACAAGGAACCGCAATTACACAAGCCATCGAAATGGCACAAACATTTTATGATGATGAAGAGCAGACCAATCGCGTGTTGTTTATCATTTCAGATGGAGAGGATCATGAAGGCAATGTTTCAACAATTGCCGAAGAAGCTGCCGAAAAAGGCATCCGTATTTTCACCATAGGCGTGGGAACATTGGAAGGTGGTCCAATTCCTATTAAAGAAAATGGAGTGCTACAATATTACAAACGCGATCAAAATAACGAGCAGGTTATCACCCGTTTAGGTGAAGAAACTCTTAAAGAAATTGCTAAAACCGCTAATGGTGAGTATATTGACGGCTCAAATACCAAAGTGGTCGTGGACCAAGTAAAAGCCATTTTAAACGGAATGGACAAAAAGGAATTTGAAGCCAAACAATTTACCGATTTTAAGGACCAGTTCCAGTGGTTTTTAGCCGGGGCATTATTTTTGCTGGTTTTAGATGTGTTCCTTTTGGAACGCCAAACAGCCTGGCTTAAAAAGTTGAATTTGTTTAATGAAAAGGAAAAGCAATAAAATGATGTTTGAGGAAAAAATGTTTTTTCAAAAAAATGCTGCACGAAGAATTATTATGATTCTTTGTACTGCCTTTTTTTCATTTAATTTATTAGCGCAACCTCAAAGTAAGGAACAAAAGAGAGAATTAAAGGCGGCGCAAAATTATTTAAGCGAAGCCCAGCATGCGCTTCAAAAGGATAGATTTCCTGTTGCCGAAGCAGATTACCGAAAAGCCATTTCGCTCAATCCAAAAAGTGAAACCGCAAAATATAATCTAGGCACTGCTTACTATGGAAAAGAAAAAAATGCTGAGGCCATGCTTCGCTTTAAACAAGCCGCCACAACTGCCACCAGTAAGTCTGAAAAGCACAAAGCTTTCCACAATTTAGGAAATACGTATATGAACGAAAAAAAATATACCGAAGCCGTGGAAGCATATAAGAATGCCCTTCGGAACAACCCCAATGACGATGAAACTCGGTATAATTTAGCATTGGCAAAGGATATGCTTGAAAAAAATCCGCCACCACCTCAAGACGATAATAAAGACGACAAAGACCAAAACAAGGACAACAAAGACCAGGATAAAAAAGACCAACAAAACCAAGACAATAAAAATAACGAGGGCGACAAAGGCGACGAGAAAGACAAAAACGATAAAGGCGACCAAAACGAGGATAAAAAAGAAGGTGATGACAAGGACCAAGGCAAACCCGACAAACCAAAAGACGAAGAGGGCGATAAGCCTCAACAACAGCAACCAGTGCCCGGTCAACTTTCACCACAGCAAGTGAAAAGTCTTTTGGAAGCCATGAATAATGAAGAGAAAAAAACGCAGGAGAAGATAAATGCCGAAAAACAAAAAGGCGCAAAAGTAAGAACTGATAAAGATTGGTAGACTATGAAGACGAAAAGTTTTTTATTCCTTTTAGGTTTTGTACTGTGCAGTATAGCCGCTACAGCACAGGTTCAGTTTGATGCCAAGGTTAGCAAAAAAAGACTTGGAATAAACGAGCGTTTACGAATAGATTTTGAAATGAACCAAGATGGCGATAATTTTAGACCGCCAAGTTTTGATGGTTTTCGCGTAGTTGGTGGGCCCAACCAATCCATTAGCAATTCTTGGGTTAATGGTAAGCGAAGTTTTTCAAAAACGTATTCCTATTTTTTAGCTCCACAAACCCGCGGAAAAATTACCATTGCACAAGCAACCATTGAAATAGAAGGCGAAACCTATAAAACCCTTCCTGTTGAAGTGGAAGTTACCGCTGCCGTTGAAGTTCCTAAAGATGGTAACAATGCAGATTACGTGGCAAGTGAAAATGTACATTTGGTCGCAGAGGTTTCAAATGCCAATCCATATTTAAACGAAGCGCTTACTGTTACCTACAAACTCTATGTTTCACACGATGTAAGCATTACCAGCCAATGGCGTGAAATTGACACTCCGAAATATGCTGATTTCTGGAGCCAGAATATTGACAATCAAAATAACTTTAAGGTTTACGAAGGCAAATACAATGGCGAAGACTATCGTTATGTGGTATTAAGAACTACCGTGCTTTATCCACAAAAAACAGGTGAGTTGGAAATAGAACCGCTTACGCTGGATATTCCCATTGACGTGCAGGGGACCCGCCGCGACATCTTTGGGCGTAGGTTGATGGAGCGTGTGAACAAAACCATTTCCGCAGGAAAGCGTACTATTAATGTAAAGCCGCTTCCTTTGGAAGGTAAACCTGATGGCTTTAATGGAGCCGTGGGTGATTTTACTTTTGACGTAAATACCAACAAAACTCAACTAAATGCAAACGAGTCTTTGCAACTGGACGTGAAAGTTTCTGGAAAAGGGAATTTAAAATTGTTTACACTTCCCGCAGTAAAACTTCCCAATACCTTAGAAGTTTATGAGCCGGAACATAATGAAAGTGTAAGCACCTCCACTGGTGGAATGTCAGGTTCAATAACAGATTCCTATACTATTGTTCCGCAGTTTAAGGGAATCTATCCCGTGAACCCTATCACCTTTTCCTTTTTCGATCCAGAAACGGAAAAATATAGAACTATTACTTCAAAAGAATTTACAATTGAAGTTGAAAATGGGCCTATAAGTGCTGCAACCGCAAATACCAATACTAACGATACTAAAAAACAAGTTGTACTTTCAAAGGACAATTTCAAGTATATAAAATTAGATGCCAATTTAGAGCCTATTGCGCAGGAAAGTTTCTTTAAATCACCTTTGTTTTGGTCGCTTTTGGGAGGCCCCTTCCTTTTAATCCCACTGTTTATACTTGCTGGAAAAAAGCGCAAAGAACGCTTGAACGACGTGGAAGGAAACAAGCTGCGCCGCGCAAACAAACTTGCCAAAAAATATCTTTCGGAAGCAAAACATAACATTCAAAACCCAACAGCATTTTATGAGGCTTTGGAACGTGCGCTCCACAATTATTTGAAAGCGAAGCTGAATATTGAAACATCTGAAATGGAAAAGGGCCTTATTTCCAAAATGTTGCTCGAACGAAATGTGGAAGCATCCACGGTTGAAAACTTTATCAGTTTGTTGAAAAGCTGCGAATTTGCAAGATATGCTACTTCTTCAACGGCATCCGTACAACAGGATTATAGCAAAGCAGTAGAAGTAATTTCAAATATTGACAAACAAATACAGTAAAATTGATGACGATGAAAAAGCTACTGTACATACTGGTTTTAATCGTTTCTTTTTCTGCTTTTTCGCAGAATGAAACGCTTTTTGAACAAGGAAAAGAACTTTACAAAAACGGCAAATACCAACAGGCCATAAATTCTTGGATGAAAATTGTTGAAAATGGCGAGCACTCTGCTGAACTATATTTTAATCTAGGAAACGCGCAATACAAACTGAACCATATTGGGCCGAGTATTTATTACTATGAAAAAGCGCTGCAGCTATCCCCGAATGACCAAGATATTAAAAACAACCTTGCCTTTGCAGAAAATGCGCGTATAGATTCCATAGAGCCTTTACCACAGACAGTTTTTTCAAAATGGTATACTAGCATTTCCAGTATTTTCACTTTTGAAGGCTGGGCGGTTTTAGCAGTTGCTCTTTCATTATCTTTTGTGGCACTGTTTCTCTTTTACTATTTCGCTTTTTCTGAAAGAAAAAAACGGTTGCTCTTTGTTAGTTCCATGTGTGCTGGATTATTATTGATCGCTTCGTTAACCCTGGCTTTCTTTACTTATGGAGATTACTCAAAGAACCAACCCGCCATTATTTTTGCAAGTGAAATAGATGTAAAAACAGAGCCTTCCATGGGCAGTAACGTTGCCTTTACCCTGCATGAAGGGACAAAAGTACAGATCTTGGCTCAGGACGGAAATTGGTTTCGCATCACTTTGGCAGATGGAAAGGATGGCTGGATTCCTGCAACAGATTTAAAACAACTTTAGAATTAGTAATTACTTAACAAAAAATTAAATGAATTCTTTTATTTTTGCTTTCTTAAAAAAATAAACGCTTGAGATTAACCAGTATTTTACTTCTAATTGTCTTTACAAGTTTTCTTGTAACGCCTGCTATTATTAGCATTTCTGGAAATCAAGCTGATGTTTCTACCTTTTTTTCAATGAATGAGGAAGAAAATTCGTTAAAGCTTCCAAAATTGATATCGGAATTTCATGTAAATGATTCTAAATCAAGTTTGGCCACAATTCTATTTCTAAAAAAACAAAAAGATACCTTCCAATATTATATTAATAACTACAAGGTGGTATTTTTGGATGTTATTTCTCCCCCGCCAAAAATGGCATAATTCCCTTTTTTTCAGTTTATTTTTCCTTTAAATAACAGGAGAGATATTCATTTTTGATTCATATCCAACGTATTTCATCGTTTGGAAAGAATCCCCAAATTCATTTTAAAAATCAAATTGCAGTAATTCTGCAATTTCCAAATTATTATATATGTTTAAACATTTAAACAAAGATTTACCAGCAAGTCTGGTAGTCTTTTTTGTTGCCCTACCTTTGTGTTTGGGTATTGCGCTCGCCAGTGGCGCACCTCTATTTTCAGGATTAATTGCAGGAATTGTTGGCGGTATTGTTGTTGGATCTTTAAGCGGCTCAAAAGTGGGCGTTAGTGGCCCAGCAGCGGGATTGGCCGCAATTGTTTTAACAGCAATTGCTACGTTAGGAAGTTATGAAAATTTCTTGGTTGCCGTTGTTTTGGGCGGAATCATTCAATTATTGTTTGGCGTTTTAAAAGCCGGAATCATTGGTTATTATTTCCCTTCCTCAGTTATAAAGGGAATGCTTACCGGAATTGGAATTATTATAATTTTGAAACAAATTCCCATCTTTTTTGGCTATGATGAACAATCGGGCTGGGATCTTGAATTTTTCGAAATAGATGGAGGAAATACTTTTTCTGAATTATTTGCCATAATTGGAAATGTAACTCCTGGAGCAGCAGTGATTGGGATAGTAAGTTTATTGCTATTAATTTTTTGGGATAAGGTTTTGACCAAAAAATCGAAATTGTTCCAAATTATCCAAGGACCTTTTGTAGTGGTGGTATTGGGTATTCTTTTCCACATATTTACTCAAGGTAGTGAAACGTTTTCCATTACTGGAAAACATTTGGTTGAGGTTCCAATTCCCGAGGACGTATCTTCATTTATTGGGCAATTTAGTTTCCCAAATTTTGCCGCAATAACCAATATGGAAGTGTGGATAGTTGCATTTACCATTGCCTTAGTGGCCAGTTTGGAAACACTATTGTGCGTTGAGGCTTCCGATAAAATTGATCCAGATAAAAACGTAACCCCAACAAATAGGGAGTTATTGGCACAGGGAACAGGAAACATAGTTTCCGGATTAATCGGTGGTTTGCCCATTACACAGGTTATTGTAAGAAGCTCCGCAAACGTACAATCTGGTGGAAAGACTAAACTTTCTACTATAATGCACGGTTTCTTCCTTTTGATTTCGGTAATTCTAATACCCCGATTGCTCAATATGATTCCACTATCGGTATTGGCAGCAATATTGTTAATCGTAGGTTACAAACTTGCAAAGCCTTCTCTGTTCAAAAAAATGTACAGTTTGGGATGGAAACAATGGGTGCCTTTTATAGTAACAGTACTAGGTATTGTTTTTACAGATCTTCTTGTGGGAATTGGCCTTGGTTTGGCAGTAGGCGTAGTGGTTATTGTAATTAAAAGTTACCAAAACTCACACTTTTTACATATTGAAGATAAAAGTAATGGCAAACATAAAATAAAGATGACCCTTGCCGAAGAAGTAACTTTTATCAATAAAGGTGCAATATTAAATGAGTTGGATAGCTTGCCGAGAGATACCTACTTAGAATTGGATGTTACCAAAACACGCTTTTTGGATCATGATATTGTTGAAATTTTAGAAGATTTTGCCTTTAAGGCCAAAGAACGAAATATCGACATTCAATTAATTTCGGAGCGGGGTATTATAGAAAATCCCGAAAGTTTTATAGAATTCTTCAAATTAAGGCCCAAAACCGCATAAATGTAATATCATGAATAAAAATAATTATAAAATATTGGTGCTCTCCGACTTAAAAGACACTTCGAAAAATACCCTAAAAAGCGCCATAAGTTTGGCGAAAATGGTGGGGGGAAGTATCGATCTGTTTCACGTTAAAAAACCAACAGATGTTGTAGTACGTGAAAATCAGCTCTCGGCTATGCGAAGTATTAACGAAGAGCATTATTTGATCCGTAATAAAATAAAAGACTATATTTTACCTTTTTCCGAAGCCTATGAAATTCCTATTTCGTATAATTTTGCCATAGGAAATGTGAAAAATGAAATTGAAAAGTATGTCCAAGAAACCCAACCAGATGTAGTGGTACTGGGAAAAAGAAAACCAAAGCGAATTACATTTGGGGGTGAAAGCACGGCAAGTTTTATACTAAACAACTATCCCGGAATTGTTCTTATGGTTTCAGAAAAACATGCTATAGAACCCAACCAAAAAATGATACTCGGAATGTTAAACAATAGTGTCGATTCTTTAAAGAGTACATTTACAGAGAATTTGATGGCGCATACTCATACACCTATTAAATTATTCAAAATTGTTAAAAACCCCGATATAGCTCAATCAACGCCAAATACTGTTTCAGTAAATGGCGCTGTTGAATATGTTTTTGAGCATGGAGATAATGTGGTAAAAAATATATCAAAATATGTTGCTATCAACAAAATCAATTTGTTATGGGTTTCCCGGGAAAATAAAGATTCCTTTATCAATTCTACCATAAACGGTAGTATGGACGAGCTTAACATTTCACTTTTGCTAGACAATAAAAAAATAAATAATCACAAAAAAAACAAAACTTACTATGAAAGCACATACTAAAGAAACACAAGCAACAATGACACCCCAAAAGGCATTGCAATTTTTGAAAGAAGGAAACCAAAGGTTTCAAAACAATTTAAAAGCCAATCGAAATTTATTGGAGCAGGTAAACGATACCAGCGATGGGCAATTTCCTTTTGCAACCATTTTAAGCTGTATCGATTCCAGGGTTTCTGCCGAATTGGTTTTCGACCAAGGACTGGGAGATATTTTCAGTGTAAGGATTGCAGGAAACTTTGTTAACGAGGATATCTTGGGAAGCATGGAATTTGCATGTAAATTGGCTGGAACAAAACTATTGGTAGTTTTAGGCCATACCAGTTGTGGCGCGGTAAAGGGAGCTTGCGACGATGCCAAAATGGGCAACTTAACAGGCATGCTTGCGAAAATAAAACCCGCTGTTGAAAGCGTTTCAGAGCCAAAGGATGAAAATCAGCGCAATTCCAATAACCTAGAATTTGTAGATGCGGTTGCTGAAAAAAACGTAGCACTAACTATCGAAAATATCAGAAAGATGAGTCCTATTTTGAAAGAATTGGAAGACAATAATGAAATTGATATTGTGGGCGCGATGTATGACATCAATACTGGTGCTGTTGACTTTTTTGAATAAAAACAGGATATTTATGATTAAACTAAAATCATAAAAACTAACTTTGATAGCGTTGGCAATTCTGTTGACGCTATCATTGATTTATTGAAGTAAACTCAAAAACATAAAAATTATGGGCAGTAAAAATATATTCTCAAATTTCAGAGGAAATCTATTCGGAGGTATTACTGCGGGTATTGTAGCTCTTCCCTTGGCATTGGCATTCGGGGTACAATCAGGTTTAGGCCCAGACGCAGGACTGTACGGCGCCATTTTTATTGGTTTTTTTGCTTCTCTTTTTGGCGGTACTAACACACAAATTTCAGGGCCAACCGCTCCCATGACAGCGGTTTCTATGGTAGTTATTGCTGGCATTGTTGCAACACACAACGGTAGTGTTGAAGAGGCTTTGCCTGCTATTCTCCTTATTTTTCTACTGGCTGGATTGATGCAGATTTTACTGGGAATTACAGGTGTGGGAAAATATATTAAATACATTCCATATCCAGTTGTTTCAGGATTTATGACCGCAATTGGAGTAATAATCCTCGTAACACAATTGTTGCCAGTTTTAGGATATTACACGCAAGATGACACTTCATTTATTAATGAATTTAAGCCCCAAGCTGAAGAGGTTTTACTGGATAAGATATTAAAAGACGAAGCCGACGAAGGAATTTTAGTATTAGAGGATTTTAAAGAAACAGTAATCCGCGCTGAAAAAATTACTCCCCAAGAAATTTCAAAAGAAGCAACAACCCTCGCAAAATCTGAAACATCGGGGGTTTATGGCTCTATAAAAGCGCTGCCTAGAGCTCTTGCAAACATAAGTTGGTTGGAGTTTATATTGGCTGCTTCCACAATTCTAATAATTTATGGCTTTAAAAAAATTACCACAAAAGTACCCAGTACCTTGGTTGCATTATTGGTAGTTTCGGCAGGAGCTTATTTTTTAAAATTGGACTATCGCCCCATAGATCAAATACCTGGAGGTTTTCCTTTGCCTAATTTGAACATGTTCACCAATTTTGAATTTGACCAAATTTCACCATACATTTTTACGGCATTGACGCTGGCATTTTTGGGCGCAATAGATTCGCTATTAACTTCGGTAGTTGCGGACAATATGACCAAAACCCGCCACAACTCAAATAAGGAATTGATGGGTCAGGGAATTGGAAACAGTATTGCCGCAATTTTTGGAGGAATTCCAGGTGCTGGCGCTACTATCCGCACGGTTGTAAATATTAATTCGGGCGGGACCACAAAACTTTCTGGGATGATAGCGGCCGTTTTATTATTAATTATTTTACTCGCCCTGGGTCCTGTAGCTTCACAAATTCCTGCTGCAGTACTTGCAGGAATATTGATTACCGTTGGTATTGGTGTAATGGATTACAAAGGGCTGAAAGCAATTCCAAAAATGCAAAAAAGCGAAGTTGCGGTAATGCTCGTGGTATTGATTCTTTCGGTTTTTTGGAATTTGGTCTATGCCGTAGGAATAGGTTTGGTGCTGGCTTCCATTATTTTTATGAAAAAAATTGGCGACCTTACTGCCGACCAATCCAAGTTGGTTTCATTAAAAAATGCTGACGAGCTTTCCATGGCTTGGAAGGATGAAATGAATTTCCCGGAAAGGCTAAAAGAGGAAATTTTCATAAAACGTTTGGAAGGCCCATTGTTTTTTGGCTATACTTCTGATTTTCAAAAGCTGGCAACTGAAATCCCCGAAACCGCAACTCATGTAATTATTAGAATGGGAAAAACCCCCTACATAGACCAATCCGGACTATATGCTTTGGAGGAAGTATTGCTAAATATTTCAAAAAGAGGCATCGTTCCCATGCTTGAAGATCTTCAGGCACAACCCCGTGTTATGATGGAACGGATTGATATAATTCCTGATTTGGTGCCGAAGGAACTTATTTTTAGCGACTTTAAAGAAGCTGTGAAATATGCGCGCGACAATATAAAAGATGTGGTATAATTTATTTTATTTCTCATCAGGAAGCCCCGTTTCGTCGGGGCTTTCTTTTGGGTTAATTTCAGGGTTTTCAATATTCAAATTATCAACTTCTTTCATTATAGCGGGCAATACAGCTGGTGCAATTGCCGCAACCGGCGTATATAAAAGGGATGATTCCCGTTTGTCTTCTGTAAGAATTCTATAATTTTCTGAAGCGTTTACAAACATAAAAATCACACTTATTAAAAAAGCAAACTTTAATACGTTGAAAATTCCGCCCAAAAGCTTGTTGAAAATTCCCAACATCGCAAAATCAGCAACTTTGGTTAAAAGTCTACCCAATAAACTGAAAAGAAACATTACAAGAAAGAAAGTAATTAAAAATGACGCTATTCTGGTTAAATCGGCACTCCAATCAAACCATCTTTCAATATAAACCCTTACATAATCAGAAAAGTACATAGCACAGTAAACACCGACCACCAAACCGATTAATGATGCAAGTGACCGCAGCAATCCTTTTTTAAAACCTACGAAAAAAGCAACTATAAAAATTATCCCGAGTACAATGTCTATTGTGTTCATTAACTGAAAATTTTTCTAAATATACTACTTTCTGAATAGACAATTTTTTCAAATTTGGAGCTGTTTCTTTTAGAATATGGAGTTTGCTATTTGGAATTTGAAAGCCGTATCTTTGCAAACTAATTTTTTTCTAAAAATGGCACGCGACGAACAATTAAAAGAACGATGGGAAGCGGTAGTAAAAATGCTGAGCGACCGTTTTGCTGATGGAGAGGTTTTAGATTTGGACGCTATTATTTATTTGATAGGTGTGCAAGAACTTGGCCAACTTCACCGAAAGTTTAAAAAAGACGAAAAACTAAACCTCATGCACATTGCCATCTGTCGTGTTTTGGAACCCTACGGCTATTACCAATTTGATTATTACGACGAGGAAGGCTGGCCGCATTATACCGTTCTAGAACAATTGCCGCCCCTTAAAGCTGGCGAACAAAGCGTTTTAATGAAGGAAGCTATCGTACAGTATTTTTGGGAGAAGGAAGTGATAAACTAATATATTTTTTCATAGAAAATTTAGTAATGATAGAAACAATAAAAAAGCACATTGCCGAAGTTCAAGCTTTTTCTTCAACCAATAAAGAAGAGATAGAAAATTTCCGTATAAAATATTTGGGCAAAAAAGGGTTGTTAAATGACTTTTTCGCTGAATTCAAAAACGTGCCAAACGAGCAGAAAAAAGAGTTTGGGCAGGTTATAAATACCCTTAAAACCACAGCACAGGAAAAAGTAGATTCACTAAAGGAAGCTATTGAAAGCAATACTGAGTCTAAAGGGGTCTATGGCGATCTTTCCCGTCCCGGCGAAATAATTCCGTTGGGCTCGCGCCATCCTATTTCTATCGTAAAAAATAAAATTATCGATATCTTTTTACGAATTGGTTTCAATGTTTCCGAAGGGCCTGAAATTGAGGACGACTGGCATAATTTTACCGCATTGAATCTGCCAGAATACCATCCAGCGCGCGATATGCAGGATACCTTCTTCATCCAAACCAACCCCGATGTTTTGTTGCGAACGCACACATCTTCGGTACAGGTTCGTTACATGGAAAACAACAAACCGCCAATCCGCACTATTTCACCCGGTCGTGTATATAGAAATGAAGCCATTTCAGCGCGTTCACATTGCTTTTTCCACCAAGTGGAGGGTTTGTATGTGGACAAGGGCGTAAGCTTCGCAGACTTGAAGCAGACCCTGCAATATTTTACTACGGAAATGTTCGGAAAATCAAAAATCCGCCTTCGTCCTTCCTATTTCCCGTTTACGGAACCCAGTGCCGAGGTAGATGTTTATTGGGGATTGGAATCCGAAGCAGATTACAGAATCACCAAAGGAACCGGTTGGTTAGAAATTGGTGGCTGTGGAATGGTAGACCCAAATGTTCTTAAAAACTGTGGAATTGACCCTGAGGAATATTCGGGCTTTGCCTTTGGCGTTGGTATTGATAGAATTGCGATGTTGTTGCACCAAATTCCTGATATCAGAATGTTCAGCGAAAACGACGTACGTTTTTTGGAACAATTTAAAAGTGAGCTATAAGTTGTATCTTTAAGCAAAAACTGCTTTAAAATATTTGCTATGAAAAAATATCTTGTTATTGCCTTTTTGGTAATCGTTGCCATTATAATAGCCTACCTTACTTTTGTGATTGCAGCAATAAAAATTATAATTGGTGCAATTTTGTTGGGAATTTCTGCTATTGCACTATTGGCGGTTTGGATTATGTGGAAAATTGACGATTAAGTATGCGAAAGGATATTGAAATTCCAAAAGTTGAAAATGTACATATTGTAGCCATAAAGGAATGGGACAAAGATTTTAGTGAACAACAATGGAACATCTATTTGGTGAACAATCGCAAAGATGAAATTGAAACTGTTTTGGTAATGTCTCGCGGAAAAAGTGAAGACCGCAAAACCTCTACCCTACGCCACGGTTTGGGAAATATGAATCCAAAAACTTCAGCTAGAGTTGAATTTATTTCAACAGAGGTTTTGGGTTTTACAAATGAATATTTGGTTACTTTTTTTGCTGAAAACAAACTCTTTGAGCGCAAATTTATCTTTGAACCCAACAGTATCTCTGAAGAAAATGTAACTGCGGTTCCAGTTTTGGAAAGCGACGGAATTATGGCGAAATAATTTATTGTGATGCTAAAAGTTGAAATCGATTCCTTTGCCTATTCCGAAAAAACAATTTTAAAAAATATTTCATTTACACTGAAACCCGGAGAACACCTTAGTATTCTTGGCGAAAGTGGTTGTGGAAAATCTACACTTTTACATCTTGTTTACGGGTTGCTCCATTTGGAAAACGGTTCAATTTTCTACAACGAAAAAAAACTGCTCGGCCCAACCAAAACCCTTATCCCCGGTGAACCTTTTATGAAACTCGTGGCTCAGGAATTCAACATTATGCCGTTCACCACCGTTGCTGAAAATTTGGGTTCCCACCTCTCTGGATTGGATGAGGAAAAAGATAAAAAACGTATCGACGAACTTTTGGAAGTTGTGGAAATGGAGTCTTTCAAAAATACAATGGTAAAAAATCTCAGTGGCGGTCAAAAGCAGCGTGTGGCTTTGGCAAAGGCATTGGCAAACGAACCCGAAATCCTTTTGTTGGATGAGCCTTTCAGCAGTATTGATGTTTTCAGAAAAAATAAATTGCGGCGCAAAATCTTCAGTTATTTAAAGAGAAATAACATCGGTTGTATCATCGCAACCCACGAGAGCGATGAGGCTTTGGCATTTTCTGATGAAATTTTAATGTTGAAAAACGGCACCGAAGAACTATTTGGAACACCGGAATTTATTTATAAGAATGTTGAAACCGAATATCAGGCAGGTTTTTTTGGTGAAGCCAATCTACTTCCGAAAAGTTTTTTTTCTTCTAAAGTATCTTCGGAAGAAATCATCGTTTTCCCACATCAACTAAAAATTTCCGAAGAAAAAACAAAACTGGAAATAACTGTAAAAAAGAGCTATTTTAAAGGAAGTCATTATTTAATTGAAGCAGATTTTGGTGGAAAGGCAATATTTTTCAATAATCCTTTTATGCTTAAAATCGGTGAGGTTTTATATTTAAGATTTTCAGAAAATACTTAAACCACAACAATCATTTTTCCTTTATTTTTCCCATCAAACAAGTCAATGAATGCTTGTGGAATACTTTCAAACCCTTCAACAACAGTTTCTAAATAGCTTAGTTTATCCTTTTCCATCCAAGCTGCCAATTGCTTTTGGGCAGGACCAAAATCCTTTACAAAATCACGAACCGTGAAGCCTTGCATTAAAATACTGTTTTTGATGAGAGTAGTTTCCACACGCGGGCCAGTGGGTTTTTCCGATTTATTGTAAAGTGAAATGGCGCCGCAGTTTATCACTCTTCCATATTTGTTCATATTAGCAAGCGCAGCATCAAGAATTTCGCCGCCCACATTGTCAAAATAAACATCCACCCCATCGGGACAGGCTTCTGCGATTGCTTTTTGCATATCATCCGTTGTTTTATAATTTATTGCAGCATCAAAACCAAACTTCTCTTGAATCCGGTCAATTTTTTCCTCGCTGCCAGCAATCCCCACAACGCGGCACCCTTTTATCTTCCCTATTTGTCCCGCAACGCTTCCCACTGCTCCAGCGGCTCCAGAAACTAAAAGAGTTTCGCCTTTTTTGGGTTTTCCTATTTTATCCAAACCTAAATATGCCGTTATTCCAGTTAATCCTAAAATCCCCAAATAAGCTTTTAGTGGGGCTTTTTCATTATCAACCTTGTTTAGCCCATTCCCGTTTGAGGTTTGAAATTGTTTCCATTGAAGCATTCCGTTTACGAATTCACCTTTTTCAAAATTTTTATTATTAGATTCCACAACTTCAGCAATAATGCCCGACTCCAACGGTTTCCCAACCTCAAAAGGTTCTATATATGATTTTTCATCGCGCATACGTCCACGCAGATACGGATCTACAGAAACATATTTTGTTTTCAATAATATCTCGCCTTCTTTTGGGTTTGGTTTTTTTTGTTCTATAAATTCAAAATCATCCAGTGATGGTCTCCCTTTTGGGCGTTTTTTTAAAAGAATTACTTTGTTCATTAGTGCGAGTTTTTTATAAGTTTTATAAAATTAAAATTTAAAAAGGCAACAGCCGCAACCCAGCTATTTATTTAATAAAAGTATAACAGAGTTATATTTCTGATAAGATTAACGAACTTAGCTTTTCAGCGCAATATCTTTGCAATTTCTGAAACAAAATGCTTTTGAAATTTTCAAAAAATAGTATCGCCGAAATTTTTAAAGACCTTTCGGAATATTTTAAGAGTACCGATTTCTCGAAAGCTATTCTTTTGGGAATAGCGCTTACACTTCCTATTATTGCAGGTGTAAAGGTAGATGTACTTCAAATTGGCATCACCATTACTGTGGGTGCGCTGCTGGCTTCCCCCAGTGATGTAAGCGGCAGTATTCGCCACAAAGTAACCGGAACTTTGTTTGCTACGTTGTTGGCGATGGTGGTTAGCCTAATAGGTGGTTATCTGCATATTTCCCTCTGGTTGCTCTTTCCTGTTTTAGGTGTTTTGATGTTTGGTATTTCCTATATCTCAATTTATGGCTTTCGCGCATCGCTTATAAGTTTTTCTGGGCTTTTTGCACTGGTACTTAGTTTCTCTAACGTTTCTGGAGGAATGGAGCCTTATTATAGAATGCTGCTTATTGGTCTTGGTGGTATTTGGTATACCGTATTGGTTTTATTGTGGCATTATAGCTTTCCGAAAGCACCGACGGAATATTATCTTTCAAAAACGATAAAACTTACCGCAGATTATTTAAAAACGCGAGGGGAATTGGTTGCCGAAACTATCGACAGAACTGAGCTTTTAAAGAAATTACTAACCATACAAACAGAACTCACAGCTCTTCACGAAACCTTACGCGATATTTTAATTGAAACGAGAACAGGTTCAGGAAAAAGTGATTATGAAGGTAAACGGCTGCTGATCTTTGTACAATTGGTGGATATGCTTGAACTGGCGATGGCAAATCCCGTGAATTATTCAAAAACTGACGATTTTTTTAAAAAGAAACCTAGGCAATTGGCAGATTTTCAAGGGTTATTATTTGCGATGAGCAATCAAATGAATGCCATAGCTGAAAATATATCCAGTCCCCAAAAGCTTCGGAGCAACAATAAAATAGACGATTTTCAGAAAAAAATTAAGCGCGATATTGCTGATTATTCTACCGCTTCCGATGAAACTTTTGATGAAAATTTATTGCTTCTCAAAAACCTTTACAAATACCAAAAAGAGCAAATCAAAAAGATTCAAAAGATAGAATGGTTGCTCAAAAACCCTGCACAACGCGAAATATCGTTGTTAAAAAAAGAAGACTCCCAAAGATTTTTGACCAAGCAGAGTTATGATATTGAAGTGCTTACAGGAAATTTAAACCTGCGTTCTCCAATTTTTAAGCACTCATTGCGGCTTGCCGTAATGACAATGATTGGTTATGGAGTGGGAATGTTTTTTTCAGTTCAAAATGCCTATTGGATATTGCTTACGCTAATTGTAATTATGCGACCTACGTTTGGCCTTACTAAAACACGTTCCAAAGAACGAACCATCGGCACCTTGATTGGTGGTGCACTGGCTGTGGGCATTGTTTTAATTACGCAAAACACAACAGCATATGGCATCTTAGCTATCGTTTCGCTCGTAATAGCATTTTCCATGGTACAGCGAAATTACAAGGCAGCCGCTACTTTTATTACTCTAAGCGTGGTTTTTATCTATGCACTTTTGCGGCCTGATATTTTTAATGTAATTCAGTATCGGGTAATGGATACTTTGATTGGTGCTGGACTTGCTACCCTTGGAAATTTATTGCTTTGGCCCGCTTGGGAAATCCAGGGAATGCAAAAAACCCTATTGGAAACTTTGAAAGCCAACAGACTTTATTTGGAAGAAATCATCGGTTATTACAATCAAAAAGGCATAATTCCATCCAAATATAAAGTAGCGCGTAAAAAGGCATTTTTGGAGATGTCCAACCTCAGTGCAGCTTTTCAACGGATGACGCAGGAACCCAAATCGAAACAGAAAAACCTCGACAAGGTTTATGAAATAACCGTGCTTAACCATACATTTCTCTCATCATTAGCATCATTAAGCACCTATATTTTATCAAATCCTACTACACCCGCTTCTAAAAATTTCAATAAGGTTTCCGAAAAAATAGTCAGAAATCTTTCAGATGCCGAAGCTGTCCTAAAGGAAGAAATTATTTCAGAAAACGATGGTGAAATATATGAGTCTGAAGATGTTTTTGATGCAACTTTTGGGAAAAATATTAGTTTTTCCGAAGAAGAAAAAAGCTCAAAATCTGAAGGTTTTCATTCAAAAATTGAAGAGGCGCATTTAGTACGGGAGCAGTTGAAATGGCTTTTGGCGATGAGTGAAAAAATGCCGAAACTTTTAAGGGAGACAAAGTTTTAATAATTTTATATTTGAAACTATTTCATAAGTCTATGCACAAAAATATCCGCCATCTTCAACCTGTTGCTAACATAAAAATAATTTTTGCCATAATTCTTTCTTTGTTTTCTGTTTATCTGTTTTTTGCAGGAACATTGTTCGGTATTGTTTTACTTGGGGCCGCATTAAAACTCTCACTAAGGGAGGGTTTTGAATTAAATTTAGAGGAAAAAAAATATCGAAACGTATATTCAATTTTTGCAATCAATTTTGGATTTTGGAAAAAATTGCCGGAGATTGAATATCTCTCCGTTTTCAAAACTATTAAAAATAGTAGAAGTCGCGTAATCGCTGCAGAAGCTACATTGGGTTTTGAAGTTTTTAAAGTGAATATGTTTTACAATAGAAATCAACATATTGAAGCTTATGTTAGCGACGAAATGAAGGACGCATTTTCTGTAGCCAAACATATAGCAACTATACTGGATCTGGATATTTTGGACGCCACAAAACCAGAAAAAGAATGGATTTCAGTTACTTCACACTCGTGATTTTATATATGTTTCCGTTAAAGCTAAATTCATCGCCTTTTTTCTTTCCTGAAAGCAGCAAACCCACAGGAGAATTTAAGGCCACACAAAGATAAGCTGATTTGCCAATAGTAATATTGCCTATTGAAATACTAATAAAATAGGTGAATTTATCTGTATAGACCAAACTACCTAAACGCGCATAATCTGAAGTTGCCTTCACATCAATCTTTTTGAGAAGTTGAAGAATTTTCTCAATTTCCTGCAATTGTTTTCCGGCATTTTCACGGTCAATTTGAAGCATTGCCCTGCCGGTTTCGTGTTTGTCACCACTACTGCTCTTGGATTCTTCCAATAAAGACTCCTCAATATCGACAATTGTTTGTTTAATTTTTGAATAACGGTTGTCAACCTGTTTTTGACAGTGTTGCAGCAATTCAGTTTTAAGTTCTACTGCGTTCATTATTACTTTTTCGTTTTCTTTTTTTCTTTTTTCGGTTCCTGCTTTTTTAAGGTAAAAGGGCCATAATATCGCATCTGCCTCACAATCCACTGTGTTCTACGCGCTACGTAGGGTCCCGGTGGGTTTGCCCTATAACGCTGTGGACTCGGTAAGATTGCGGCAATAGCTGCGGCATTTTCAGTCCGTAGGTTTTTTGCGGATTTTTTGAACCAATATTGCGAAGCAGCTTCAGCCCCAAATACGCCATCGCCCATTTCAATACTGTTGAGATATACTTCCAAAATACGCTCTTTGCTCCAGAGTGTTTCAATTAATAAGGTAAAATACGCTTCCAAGCCTTTGCGAAACCATGTACGACCGGGCCATAAGAATGCATTTTTTGCCGTTTGCTGCGAAATGGTACTTCCGCCGCGCAGTTTCTTTCCTTTTTCATTATTTTCTAAAGCCTTTTCAATCGCTTTTCTGTCAAAACCACTGTGGCTTAAAAAAGTTTGGTCTTCGGCACAGATAACGGCGAGTTGCAGGTAAGGTGAAATTTCTTCAATTGGAACCCATTCGTGACGGGTTTGATAGTTGTCATCTCCTTCCATTGCGCGAATGGCCATAAGTGGTGTATAGGGAACGGGAACGAATTTGTAAATAAGCACCCACAGGACGGTAAGCCCAATAAACCAAAGGAAAAATTTAAATATAAATTTGAATAGTTTTTTAATCATAGAAATTTGCTAATTGTTTCCCGATTGTGCTCCCAATTGCCACTCCCATTCCACCCAACCTTACACCGCAAAAAATATTTTTTGAGACTGACTTGAGAATTGGATTTTTTTGGTTTCCAATACCCATAATGCCACTCCAACGATGTTCAATTTCGAAAGATTGGTGAGGTAAAATTACCGTTTTAAGTAATTGCTCCAACTTGTTTTGGACTAATTCCGTTAATTGCATTTCAGTGGTTTCCTCTGCCTTAAAATCGAGGTTTCTTCCGCCACCAAAAAGAATTCGGTTATCAATATTTCTGAAATAATAATAGCCCTTATCCAAATGGAATGTACCTTTTATCTTTAAATTTTCAATAGGTTTGGTCACCAAAACCTGTGCCCTTGCCGGTTTTACATCCTCTTTCAAAAATTGCTTCGCAAACCCATTGGTAGCTATATAGACTTTTTTCACTGAAATATCCTGTGATGAATTTATTTGGAGGGAAACATTTTCACCCCTGTCTACAATGCTTGTAATTTCTGAAGAATTAAGTATCAAAATATTTTCTTCAGAAGCTTTTTTAATGAGACCCAGCATCATTCTTCCAGTGTCTATTTGGCCTTCAAAAGCACTATAAATAAGTTTTGATTGAATGTTTTTAAAGCCGAAATGATTCTCTTTTTCTGAAAAAACCTCAGCATTGAAAACAGGTTTCAATAATCCATTTATATATCCAATCTGGGATTTACAAATTTCAAAAAGCTCCGCATCTTCGTTGGTGAAAAGTTCGTAGCCACCGTATTCTTTGTAATTAAGCTGCTCATCGCCGAGCGTTTTTCGCAATAATTTTAAACCTTTTACCCTGCTTTTTACAAGCTGAACAACTTCTTCTTCGGAATGATTTTTTAGATCTTCAAGTATTTCAGAAATACTTCCGAAGCAGGCAAATCCGGCGTTCTTGGTACTTGCCCCGCTTGGAAGCATGCCGCGTTCAAATACTGCAATTTTACTTTTAGGATGCTTTTTACGAAGTTCAAGTGCGCAATTTAAACCTACGATTCCGCTACCTATTATTGCGAAATCGAGGTTTGTAAGCCACGTTTTATATTCCCAAAAAGATAGATTCATTTTATAATAAATTCCAAATTAAAAGCACCAAATTCCAAAGATAGGTTTTTGGGATTTGGTGCTTGTTAGTTGTGATTTAAAAAGAACTATTCCTCTTCAGGCTCGTTCATTTTAAAGGTGTTCATAAATGCGGTAGTGTAATTTCCGGCCACATAATCTGGCTCATCCATCAATTGACGGTGGAACGGGATTGTGGTTTTTATGCCTTCAATCACGAATTCATCTAACGCTCGTTTCATTTTATTGATAGCTTCCTCACGAGTTTGCGCGGTTGTAATAAGCTTCGCAATCATCGAATCATAATTCGGAGGAATGGTATAGCCTGCATACACGTGTGTGTCCAGACGTACTCCATGACCTCCCGGTGCATGTAAAACGGTGATTTTTCCAGGAGAAGGACGAAAGTCGTTATACGGATCTTCTGCGTTAATTCTACATTCTATGGAATGAAGTTGTGGTGTATAGTTCTTTCCGGAAATTGGCACACCAGCTGCCACTAAAATTTGCTCACGAATAAGATCGTAATCGATTACTTGTTCTGTAATTGGGTGCTCTACTTGAATACGGGTGTTCATTTCCATAAAGTAGAAGTTTCGGTGTTTGTCTACCAAAAATTCAATAGTTCCAGCACCTTCATATTTAATATATTCAGCTGCTTTTACTGCGGCATTACCCATATCTGTACGCAACTTCTTAGTCATAAACGGACTTGGGGTTTCCTCGGTAAGCTTTTGGTGACGACGCTGAACAGAGCAATCGCGCTCACTTAAATGACACGCTCTCCCGGTGCTATCGCCCACAATTTGAATTTCAATATGGCGTGGCTCTTCAATGAGTTTTTCCATATACATTCCATCATTACCAAAGGCTGCTGAAGCTTCCTGGCGGGCACTTTCCCAAGCTTTTTTAAGGTCTTCTTTTTTCCAAACGGCACGCATTCCTTTTCCTCCACCACCTGCAGTGGCTTTCAACATTACTGGGTAGCCAACTTCTTCAGCAAGTTTTTCGCATTTCTCGAAAGATTCTATAATGCCATCACTTCCAGGAACGGTTGGTACTCCCGCCGCTTTCATTGTAGCCTTTGCAGAGGCTTTATCTCCCATGCGCTCAATCATTTCTGGAGAAGCGCCTATAAATTTTATACCGTGTTCTTGGCAGATTTTTGAAAACTTTGCATTTTCCGAAAGGAAACCATAACCAGGGTGAATTGCATCTGCATTGGTTATTTCAGCAGCAGCAATAATGTTTGACATTTTTAAGTAGCTCAAGTTGCTAGGCGGTGGTCCAATACATACGGCCTCATCTGCAAAGCGCACGTGAAGACTTTCTTCATCTGCTTTTGAATATACTGCTACAGTCTTAATACCCATCTCACGGCAGGTACGAATAATTCGCAGTGCTATTTCGCCCCTATTTGCAATTAATATTTTTTTAAACATATGTTTTGAAATTACAAATTTCAAGCACCAAGTTATAAAGTGGAATTTGGACTTTGAAATTCGATATTTATACTTATGATGGGTCTACTAAAAATAGTGGTTGGTCAAATTCTACAGGAGAGGAATCATCCACCAAAACTTTTACGATTTTACCTGAAACTTCACTTTCAATTTCGTTGAAAAGTTTCATTGCTTCAATCACACAAAGGACGTCTCCAGTATTTACAGTGCTTCCTACTTCAACAAAAACGGGTTTGTCTGGTGATGGTTTTCTGTAGAAAGTTCCAATAATCGGAGATTTTATTGTTATAAGATTAGAATCAGCATTTTCTGCAGTTGATTCATTTGTAGTTGCAGCCGGTTGGGGTGCTGCTGCAGTCTGTGGCTGCATTTGCATTTGTGGTTGAGACATGGCAGGAATTTGCTGAATGTAGGTAGTTTCACCTTTACTGTCTTCAGATCCCGTTTTAATTGTGATTTTTATGTCTTCCGTTTCAAGTTTAACTTCGCTGGCTCCACTTTTTGCCACAAACTTGATTAAGTTTTGAATGTCCTTTAAATCCATATTTAGAAATTTTAGTCTTTTGGGTTGTTAAAATTATTTTGAATCGTAGGCCCATTTCAAATAAACGGCGCCCCAGGTAAAGCCTCCTCCAAAAGAGGCAAAAATCAAATTATCTCCTTTTTTGAGTTGTTTTTCATAATCTGCCAAACATAACGGCAATGTTGCAGAAGTTGTATTGCCGTATTTATGAATGTTCATCATTACTTTCTCATCGGGCAGCTTCATTCTTGATGCAGCAGCATCGATAATTCGTTTATTGGCTTGATGCGGAACAAGCCAGTCTACATCTTCACCCGTAAGGTTGTTTTGTTTCATTACTTTTTCGCAAACATCTGCCATGTTTGAAACAGCAAATTTGAAAACAGTTTTTCCTTCCTGAAAAACGTAATGTTGTTTGTTGGTAACGGTTTCTATTGATGCAGGTAGCAAAGAGCCTCCCGCGTCAATCTTTAAAAAAGGCCTTCCTACTCCGTCTGTACGCAAGTACTCGTCTTTCACTCCCAGACCTTCAGTATTCGGCTCAAAAAGAACTGCACCGCCCCCATCGCCAAAAATAATACATGTGGTTCTGTCGGTATAGTCAATAATTGACGACATTTTATCGGCGCCAATAAGAAGTACTTTTTTATACTTTCCGGACTCGATGTAGCGCGCGGCGGTTGACATTCCAAAAAGAAAACTGGAACAGGCCGCAACCAAATCATAAGAAAATGCGTTTACGGCACCTATTTGTGTGGCTACGTAAACTCCAGTTGCTGCCACAGGCATATCTGGCGTTGCTGTAGCCATAATAACCATGTCTATTTCAGCGGGATCGGTATTGCTTTTTTGGAGAAGGTCTTTTGCGGCTTGAATGGCCAAATAGGAGGTTCCCTTGTCTTTATCCTTTAATATTCTTCTTTCCTTAATTCCTGTTCTGGTAGTTATCCAATCATCGTTGGTATCTACCATTGTTTCCAGAACTTTGTTGGAGAGAACGTAATCTGGAACGTAACTCCCTACAGCGGTAATAGCTGCCGTGATAGTATTCATAAAGCTGAATTAAAATTCACAAAAAAGACCAAAAATCTTTTAAAAAGAGTGAAAATTACTAAATTTTACTTGAAATTCGGCACTAATTAAGTTGTTTTTGACTTATTGCGAAGTAAAAAAACAAAAAAACCCTCACGTTGCTGTGAGAGTTTTTTAATAAAGTATATAGAATTAAGCCTCTACTTGCTCAGTTGCATCAATTACAACTTGACCTCGGTAGTACATTTTTCCTTCGTGCCAGTGTGCTCTGTGGAAAAGATGCGACTCACCAGTTGTTGGGTCTGTTGCAAGTGTAGGGGCAGTAGCTTTGTAATGCGTTCTTCTCTTATCTCTTCTTGTTTTCGAGATTTTTCTCTTAGGATGTGCCATTGCTATTTATTATTTATCCGTTAATAGTTTTTTTAATGAATCCCATCGGGGATCTGTATTTTCGTCTTCGGGCGCAGCTTCTTCATCTATCGCTTTCGGACTTAATTCTTCAAGTTTGTCAAGTATGTCACTCTTTAATGTACCGTCTTTTACGCCGGGATGAATTCTTCGCGATGGCATGGCCAGCACAATGGATTCATATACATATTGCTGAATGTTCACTTCATAGCTTCCGTGGGGCAAAATGAGTAAATCTTCATTTTCATCATTATACTCATCACCAAATTTTACCACGAAATGATAGGAACCTGAAATCTCTTGATCAAAGGGCTCATTTGTCATATCGCAAGCAACGTTTACGGTTCCATCAAATGTTAATGTGAACTCTAGTAACGTGCTCATTTTTTCCAGCAGTACGTCGAGATTAATGGCAGCGTCATTAAATTCATCATACTCAAAATGCTCAAAGAACGCTTTTTTTAATTCAAAGTTAAACTGGTGTTTTCCTAATTTCAGCCCTACGAAAGGGATGGTAAACTCTTTCAAATCCTTCATTTTCACACCTATTTAAGACCTTTACCTTACGGATAAGGCGGGTGCAAAGATAAAAAATTATTTGAATAGCAATTAATTTTTCTATTTCTTTTTTGAATAGGTTCTTTTACGTGTAGTTTGAAGTGGATTTTTTGAAATTTCCGAGTACTGTTCCCGGGTTTCAAAAATGGAAACAGCACTAAATACCGCTTCGCGAAAGGATTCAAAATTTGCTTCATTTTTTCCAGCCAAATCAAACGCTGTTCCGTGATCAGGAGAGGTGCGAATACGGTTAAGGCCTGCTGTAAAATTTACACCTTTTCCAAAAGCTAGCGTTTTAAAAGGAACTAAACCTTGGTCATGGTAAGAAGCGATAATTGCATCAAAATTTTTATAGTTCCCCGAGCCAAAAAAACTGTCGGCTGCATAAGGTCCGAAAACCATTTTGCCATTTTTGCGGATATTATCTAGTGCAGGTCGCAAAAGTGTGTCATCTTCATCGCCAATAACACCATTATCGCCTGTATGTGGATTGATTCCCAAGACGGCAATTTTTGGTTTTTCAATTCCGAAGTCTTCAATTAAGGTATGGTAAATTGTATTGATTTTTTTATCGATGCGTTCCCTTGTAATGTTTTTCACCACGTCTTTTACGGCTACGTGGTCAGTTAAAAGTCCAACACGTAAATTTTCAGAAATTAAAAGCATTAAGCTTTCACCCTCAAGTTCCTGTGCCAAATAATCGGTATGCCCGGGAAAATTAAAACTTTCAGATTGAATATTTGATTTGTTAATTGGTGCCGTAACAAGAGCATCAATCCTTTTATTTTTTAATGCCGATACCGCAGCTTTCAAGGATTTTATGGCATACTCGCCTCCTGTTGGGTTTTCTTCACCAAACGAAACATCAACATGTTCTTTCCACACATTCAGCACGTTTATTTTCTTCGGAACAATATCTTCTATTTTATCAATTCCGTGGAAATTGATGTCCACTTCAAAGTGTTTTTTGAGAAAAGACATCAATTTTACCGACGCAAAAATAATGGGCGTACAAAACTCTAGCATACGCGAATCTTCAAACGTTTTCAGTATAATTTCGCCTCCAATCCCATTAATATCGCCGATGGAAATACCGACCACTATTTTATCCTCTCTGCTCATTATGTTTAGCTTTTTTAATTGTTACTTTTGCAGTACAAATGTAACCAAATACTACAATGTTTACAGGAATTATTGAAACCGTTGGCGAAATAAACCAACTTGCCCAAGAAGGAGAAAATCTTCATATTGAAATTAAGAGTCCGTTGGCCCAAGAATTAAAAATTGACCAAAGTGTCTCCCACAATGGGGTTTGTTTAACAGTAGTTGAAGTAAAGGAAGCATCCTATGTGGTTACCGCTATTCAAGAAACTTTAGACAAAACAAATCTAAAAAAACTCACAAAAGGTTCTTTGGTGAATTTGGAAAGGGCGATGAAATTGGGTGATAGGCTAGACGGCCATTTAGTCCAGGGTCATGTGGACGGGACTGCTATTTGTAAAAAAGTGGAAGATTCAAATGGCAGTTGGGTTTTTACATTTGAATATGATAATTCAGAATTCAGCACTGTGGAAAAAGGCTCTATTACGGTAAATGGTGTAAGTCTTACGGTAGTTGATTCTAAAAACGGGGCATTTAGTGTTGCAATTATCCCCTACACTTTTGAGAACACAAATTTTAATAAAATAGAACAAGGAACCGAAGTAAATCTTGAATTTGACATTATTGGGAAATATGTCAAAAGTATTATGAAGCCTTATTTATAGAACGGTTTCTTTTAAAAAGTATATAAGCTCCAAATAATACACCTGCAACAAGCAAAATCCATATATTATCGTCTATTGGTAACTGAGGGCCACGATTTTGAGAAGGCGGAGGCGGTCCCTGCCCAGCAGAAGCCGACTGAATAGCAAGCATTATAAAACTATAAATAAGTGATGCCATGGTTGTTCATTAACGATTTGGGATCGTGTTTATGCGCCTAAAGTAATAATTTTTTTTTATCCTCAAATAAAAAAATGAGTTATCGAATGATTAATAACTCATTTTTAATGTGAAAATTGCCTTTTATTTAGCTTTTAATGTGGCTCATTATAAGCCTTTTGAAAAAAGTGGTCCCACATGGGCTCGAACCATGGACCCCCTGATTATGAGTCAGGTGCTCTAACCAGCTGAGCTATGGGACCCGATAATAGTTTGCAAATGTAAAACACTTTATAAATACAGCAAAACTATTTTTAGTTATTCTCAATTTCTTGACAAAGCTCTACCAATACACCATTTGCTGATTTAGGGTGAAGAAACGCCACCAGCTTATTGTCAGCACCTTTTTTTGGCTCTTCATTCAGCAGTGTAAAACCTTCATTTTTAAGACGTTCCATTTCCCTTAAAATATCAGGTACAGCAAAAGCAATATGATGAATTCCCTCTCCTCTTTTTTCTATAAACCTCGCTATTGGACTTTCAGGGTTTGAAGCTTCCAAAAGTTCAATTTTACTTTCACCACAGCGAAAAAACGAAGTTTCAACCCCCTCACTTTCCACCTTTTCACTTTTATAAGGTGCGCTTCCCAATAAAGCTTCATAAATTTTATTGGCTTCAACAATACTTTTTACCGCAATGCCTATGTGTTCTATTTTTTCCATATTAATAAGTTGATTGCTCAAAAATACAAACTTAATAGCATTGAATTTCATGAAGCTTGTGGCTTCATTAACATTCGGTACGGTTTTATGTTCTATTTTTGCAGTATGGAAGAAAGTAACAGACAAAAGAAAATAGCAGGCGTACTACAGAGTGACCTTGCAAATGTGCTTCAGAATATGCTTCGCGAAGCTGGGCAGATGGGCATTATTATTTCGGTGAGCAAAGTGAGCGTAACTACTGACCTTTCCATTGCGAAGGTTTACGTAAGCGTTTTTCCAGCAGATAAAGCCGAAGCAATTGTGGCTGAACTCAATAAAATAAAGCCAAACATTAAGCACCAAATTGCTCAACTGACAAAACACCAACTTCGGAAAATGCCTGATCTTTCATTTTATAACGATGATTCCTTGGAGTACATTGAAAAGATTGACAAAGCCGTAAAAGGGGAAGAAAACCCATTGAAAAATCCAGATTTACTTCCGAAACGAAAAAAATCATAACTTGAATTTTTCGCTCTACATCGCCAAGCGTTATTTATTTTCAAAGAGCAGCAACAATGCCATCAATATTATCACGGGTATTGCGGCCGTTGGCGTAGTAGTTGGCGCAATGTCATTATTCATAGTGCTTTCGGGCTTTTCGGGCTTAAAAGATTTTAGTCTTCAGTTCACCAATGTCTTTGACAGCGATCTTAAAATTGTTCCTGAAAGTGGAAAAACCATAACATTTTCTGAAGCGCAAAGAAATAGGTTGAATAGTATTGAAGGCATTGAATCTATTTCAGAAATTATTGAGGAACGTGTTTTTCTCCATTACAAAGGCAAAAACCATATTGCATACATAAAGGGAGTGGATTCCCTATATGGTAAAGTAACGCAGCTGGACAGCATACTATACTATGGCGATTGGCTTGTGCCACACCAAAACGAAGTAGTGGTTGGGCTCTCTACCATTGCAAAGTTATCTATGGGAGTTCGTGATTATGGAGCACCTTTGGAAATTTACGTTCCAAAGCCTGGAACTGGCCAAATAAACGCGCTTGACCCCTCTAATGCATTCAATAAGGAAAATGTGGTTGTTTCTGGCGTTTATCAAGTAAATGAAGATCTTGATGCAAAATATGTTTTCACAGATTTAGAATTCGCTAGAAACCTCCTTTCTTTGGACAGTACAAAAATTTCTTCCATTGAAATGAAATTGTTGCCCAATGCATCTGAAGAATTGGTTCGAGAAGAAATTAAAAAAATTTTTTCTGAAGGAATTGCCATTAAAAATCGAATACAACAAAACGATGCGCTCTACAAAATGCTGAATACTGAAAATATTGCGGTTTATTTAATTTTTACTTTGGTATTGATAATCGCGCTTTTCAACGTAATTGGCTCCATAATTATGATGGTTTTGGACAAACGGAAAAATATCAAAACACTATACAACTTGGGGGCTTCCTTGCCCGAAATACGCCGGATCTTTTTCCTGCAGGGTACATTAATGACCGTGCTTGGTGGTTTATTGGGAATTTTCTTGGGAATACTTGCCGTAATGGCGCAACTGAAATTTGAATTCGTTGCTATCACCAGCACTCTGCCCTATCCTGTGAAATTAAAGTTACTAAATATTGTGATCGTCTTTGTAACGATTAGCGTTCTTGGAATTATCGCTTCAAAAATTGCTTCGAGCAGAGTTCGAGAAAAGCTATTAGTTTAAGCAAACTCATAATCCCCAAATATCTCCAGAACCTCATCAAACGCTTCAAAAACGGAAGCAGAATCATCACTAGTTACCATCTTCATTCGGTATTCCTTAAAGTTGGGAATTCCTTTAAAATAATTGGTATAATGGCGGCGGGTTTCAAAAACACCAAGGGTTTCCCCCTTCCAGTCTATCGCCATCTGCAAGTGACGTTTGGCAGCTTCCACACGTTCCAACATAGTTGGGGGCGGTAAGTGTTCGCCTGTTTTAAAATAGTGTTTCACTTCCTTAAAAAACCATGGATAACCAATACTGGCACGACCAATCATGGCGCCGTCCAGCCCATACTTATCTCGCATCTCCATCGCTTTTTCCGGCGTATCCACATCGCCATTTCCAAAGATGGGAATGTGCATTCGGGGGTTATTTTTTACTTCAGCAATGGGTTTCCAATCGGCATCACCTTTGTACATCTGTGCGCGAGTTCTTCCGTGGATTGACAATGCCTGGCAGCCCACATCCTGCAGGCGTTCGGCAACCTCAACAATTTTAATGGAATCGTGGTCCCAGCCAAGGCGGGTTTTAACTGTAACTGGAAGTTTGGTGTGCTTTACCATTTCTTTGGTAAGACTAACCATTAAATCAATATCTTTCAAAATACCTGCGCCGGCACCCTTTGAAACTACTTTTTTTACAGGACAGCCAAAGTTGATGTCAATCATATCTGGCCCACTGGCCTCAACAATTTCAACACTGCGAAGCATTGATTCTAAAACAGCGCCAAAAATCTGGATCCCTACTGGGCGTTCTTTTTCGTAAATATCGAGCTTCATCACACTTTTTGCGGCATCACGTATAAGCCCTTCCGAAGATATAAACTCCGTAAAAACCACATCGGCACCCTGCTCCTTGCAAAGTGCGCGAAAAGGCGGGTCGCTTACGTCCTCCATAGGAGCGAGTAGCAACGGGAAGTCTGGCAATTGTATGTTTCCTATTTGCGGCAATTCATTCGTTTTGGAACTGCAAAAGTAGTAAATATCGGTAATATGAAATTTTAAAAGAAATTATTTGCCTTCCAACCTATCGCCTTCGTCGGTTTCAATTTTTTTGCTATTGTCACGAAGGCGGGCATTTCCGAAATTGTATTTGAAACCTACTCGGAGCAATCTGCTTTCAGTATTTGCATAATAATAATTGTCTTGATTGTAATACTTTGAAACTGAAGCGGTATTATTGAGGGTGTTAAAAAGATCATCAACCCCCACGGTCAAACTTGCACGCTTATCCCAGAAATCTTTTCTAATCGATACGTTTACGTAGTTTTGGTTTTCAAAAAACCGATTTCCAAAAACGAAATTTGAAATATAAACTCCCGTTAAATCAGCCGTGAAAGAACCGTCCTTCGATAGTGTAAAGTGATTGGTGAGAAAAATATATTGTCCAAAAGTGTCATTTGTATATGTTTCCGGTGCGCTTTGCAGCGCATAAAATTCATTGGCCAAATAAAATGAAGAAGTGTTAAAATGCATCCACCACCAAGAGTTGAGCGAGCTAAAATAAGTTATATCAAATGCATATTGATAGCTTTTAATCATATTGGCATCTATACCGCTAAGTGTACTATTTGTGTTGTTCTGAAGTATTAATATGTCTAGGCTATTCTCAATATTCTGATAGTATACCTCAAAAAATAGTTTGCTTTTATGATCAAATGTTAAGGTGATTTTATCTTCAATAGCTGGAACCAATTTTGGGTTTCCACTGTTAAAATTCCGTTCCGTTATATAATATTTAAAAGGATTTAAACTTTGATAGCGCGGACGCTGCACGCTGCGGTTGTAACTTAGCCCAATCCCGTTGTTCTCATTGATTGTATAATGAAAAGATGCGGAAGGGAAAAAATCAAAATATTGCTGATTGTTCACTTCGCCCAATGAACGCGAAATGGCATCAACATCTGTGTATTCACCCCGAAGACCCGCAGTAACGCTCCATTTTTCCCAGTCTTTTTCGAAGTTAATATATTCTGCATATATATTTTCCTTATAATTAAAATCATCAGATAGGGAATTATTAAAAGTAGTTGCGCTATTTATAACATCAAAAAAATCCAATTTGCTTTCCGTATCGATACTGCTAAATTTGAAACCAGCCTCGAATGTTCCACCCCATAATTCAGAAGAAATGTCAGCCTGTCCCGTAAAGATGTCACTATATTGATTAGAGTTTGTGTAAAAACTATTGTTTCTTAAAAATTCACCATTTGGCAATAGATAATCAGAATCCACACTTTGGTTTTGGGTGTTGTCGTAATAAATATAATTAGCAGAAACAGCCAAGGTTGTGCCATTATCATTCAAAATACGGTTATAATCCAATGCAAATGTCAAATTTTGTTTTTCATAATCCACAAAACTCCAGGTTGTAATTGTAGAATCTAACTGACGCTGCGGGTTAAAAATTAAAGAGTTACCATTATTATGGTAATTAACCTTAGGGGTAAGCGAAACGTTTGATGTAAGGCTGATCGTGTTTTTTTCGTCTAGCGTAAAATCCAATACCACATTTCCGTTGTGATTGTTGCTTTCCGTTGTTCGGTTAAAGTCGGTTTCCCAAATAGATTTTGTTGAAACTTCATCTGGCTGAAAGAAACGAATGTAGTTTTCATCATTCTTATACTCCTTTTTTTCAGAAAAAGAATAGCTTGCGTAAACATTCAACCAATTATTTTTATAAAAATGAGAGGTTCCAAATGTATATTTTGGGTATATTCCCTGCTCATATGTAGCGTTTACAGAGCCCTTGTAGCCAACAGATATTGATTTCGACATTATAATATTCAGGACAGTTCCAGCTTCCGCATCATATTTTGAGGAAGGATTTGTAATTACCTCCACAGATTTAATAGCTGCCGCATCGGTATTTTGCAATAGTGAATAAATTTCTTCAGAAGAAAGATATACTCTCTTGCCGTTAATATAAATTACAGGTGTTGACATTTTTACCTGAATATTCTCACCAGTAACAATAATCCCCGGGGTCTTTTTCAACAAATCCATCGTATTACCCACCGAGAAGGATGTATTTTCAACTTCAAAAACAAGTTTGCCTGGAGTCTTGTGTATGGTAGGTAATTTAGCGACGACCACCGTTTCGTCGAGCATTTGTTGATTTTCTTTTAAAACTAAATTGCCTAAATTTTTGTTTGACGAAAGTTGGATGATTTGTTGAAAATCTTCAAAACCAATATAACTGAAGTTTAACGTATAGGTTCCTTCGGGTATATTTTTTAAAAAAAAAGAACCGTCTTCATCTGTGGTAGTACCTTCTAGGGGTGTTTCGTCTTCATTTCCGTAAACCAAAACATTAACAAAAGATAGGGGAATGTTTTCAGAATCGGTCACCTTTCCAGAAACAGAAAAGTCCTGTGCCATCATAACTCCTGCATGAATGCAGAAGAAAAACATTATAAATCTTGTCATAACATAAGTAGATATCTGGGGCGACACCCGTTACTATGATTCTTTATCTGGGGAGAAAACTAAATTTATATAGCTAAAACACAGCTTTACACTACAAATATGTTAAAAATTTATTAAACAAAAACAATCGCAACACAATTATTTTAAGTGTTTTAATCATATCACGTATAATCACTCTTTTAATCTATATTTGCAACTTGTAGCACGAGAAGGAATTTTTATGAAGAACATCCGCAATTTTTGCATAATCGCCCACATTGACCACGGAAAAAGTACCTTGGCAGACCGTCTATTGGACTCCACTGGTACCGTGACCGATCGCGAAAAACAAGCACAATTGCTTGATAATATGGACTTGGAGCGTGAACGTGGTATCACCATTAAAAGTCACGCTATCCAAATGGATTACGTTTACAAGGGTGAAAAATACACGCTAAATTTAATAGATACTCCCGGCCATGTAGATTTTTCTTATGAAGTTTCGCGTTCCATCGCCGCTTGTGAAGGTGCCTTGTTAATTGTAGATGCCGCGCAAAGTATACAGGCGCAGACTATTTCAAACCTGTATTTGGCTTTGGAGAACGATTTGGAAATAATTCCAGTGTTGAACAAAGTAGATCTTCCCTCGGCAAACGTAGAAGAAGTGACCGATGATATTGTAGATCTTTTGGGCTGCAAGGCTGATGAAGTAATTCCGGCAAGTGCTAAAACAGGATTGGGAATTGATGAAATTTTGAGTGCCATTATTGAGCGTATTCCTCCACCAAAGGGCAATCCAGACGAATCTTTGCAGGCTTTGATTTTTGACTCAGTCTACAATCCTTTCCGTGGTGTAGAAACGTACTTTAGGGTTCTTAATGGTGAAATCAGAAAAGGGCAGCACATCAAGTTTATGGCTACGGGAAAAAGCTATTTTGCCGATGAAGTAGGTACGCTAAAACTGAAACAACAGCCAAAAGACGTTGTAAAAACTGGTGATGTGGGTTACCTCATCACAGGAATAAAGGAAGCAAAAGAAGTAAAAGTGGGTGATACCATTACCGATTCCAAAAACCCAACCGTAAATATGATTGAAGGTTTTGAAGATGTAAAGCCCATGGTTTTTGCAGGTATTTATCCCGTAGATACGGAAGATTATGAAGAATTGCGTAACTCGATGGAAAAGCTGCAATTAAATGATGCTTCTTTGGTTTTTATTCCGGAAAGTTCGGCTGCACTTGGTTTTGGTTTCCGTTGTGGGTTTTTGGGAATGCTTCACCTTGAAATTATTCAGGAAAGACTGGAAAGAGAGTTTGACATGACGGTAATTACAACCGTTCCAAACGTTTCTTATCACGCATACACAAATAAAGAACCTGAAACACCAATCTTGGTTAATAATCCTTCAGACCTTCCCGATCCTTCAAAGTTAAACCGTGTTGAGGAACCCTATATTAAGGCCACAATCATTACAAAATCAGACTTTGTGGGTTCTGTAATGTCACTTTGTATTGAAAAAAGAGGTGAAATTACCAACCAAACCTATTTAACCACAGAAAGAGTTGAACTTACTTTCGATATGCCTTTGGCTGAAATTGTTTTCGATTTCTATGACAGGTTGAAAACCGTTTCCAAGGGGTATGCCTCATTTGACTATTCCCCAATTGGAATGCGCGCTTCCCATCTGGTAAAGGTAGATGTACTGCTCAATGGAAATACCGTAGATGCACTTTCAGCACTGCTACACCGCGACAATGCCTATGACATTGGAAAGAAAATGTGCGAAAAATTGAGGCAATTAATTCCAAGGCAACAGTTTGACATTCCAATTCAAGCTGCCATCGGTGCAAAAATCATTGCACGAGAAACCGTGAAAGCTTTGAGAAAAGACGTTACCGCAAAATGTTACGGTGGTGATATTTCGCGAAAGCGAAAACTTTTGGAAAAGCAGAAAAAAGGGAAAAAACGTATGCGCCAAGTGGGTAATGTAGAAATTCCGCAGGAAGCCTTTATGGCTGTATTAAAGCTTAATGATTAATAAGCTCAATTATTACAGCTTGCCCCAGCTTCCACTAAACCAGAAACATAGACCTCATAAGGCGTTCCCGTGTTTTGGCCATTAACTGATGCATTGCCATCACTTTCCTCGCATACTTGAAAGCTTGCCGTTTCAGGTGAAGAACAAGTGGTACAGCCTCCTCCGTCGTCTTTTTTACAGGAAAATACAGTGAATCCTAAGGTTAAAGCGATAATAAAAAAGAGTTTTTTCATTGGAAAGGTTTTGTTGAAAACGGTCTGGAATAGTAATTATTTTGGCGTAGCAATCTCTTTTTGGGTTTTGGTTGCATTTGCCACATCTTCAAAATCCATCGGCTTACCTAGGTAAACTAGCGCACTTTCTTCTTCAACTTCCAGCTCATCGGGTGCGGTTATCAAGTCCAAAAATCCGTTTGGGCGTTTAAGAAACAGCGGAATGGCATTTTCATTTTCACCAATAATATTTAGTACACGTAAAAATTGGCTTTCACTTCCCACGGGAATTTCCTGAATAGAAGGAAAATCGTGTGCCACTTCTGTAAAACGTGTATAGTCATGCGTATATGAAAACAATTCCCGTGCAGAAAGATGGTGACGCTCCCGCATTTCTTCAGAAGTCATCAAACGGAAGGTTCCATTTTCGCCAAAATATTTTCCAAATCGGTTGATGGCATGTTTATTGATTTCATCATTGCCTGTCATAGCCAATAAATAACCCACATCATTAAGTTCAATATTGTCACTAAGGTCGTCAGAATAAATGTTGGCCGTTATAGCCTCTAGCCCTAGTTCTTTAGCTTTGTTTACATTTAACCTGTTTGAATCCAACAAAACAACATGCCTACCACTTTTCTGAAGATAGGAGGCAATGAGTCTTGAAACCTTGGACGCTCCCACAATCAAAATTCCATCAGATTTTTTTAAAAATACCCCAACCATTGAGGCAACAGGTCTTGCAGTTGTAGCGTTGAGCAAAACTGTTACCAAAACAACAGCAAACACTAACGGGGTAATATATTCTGCTCCCGGTTCGCCCTTAAGTACCAATTTAGTACCAAAAAGTGAGGCAATCCCTGCCGCAACGATACCCCTAGGGCCTACCCAGCTTATAAATACTTTCTCATTTGTTTTAAGTGAGGAATTGACAGTGCTGAGAAATACTCCAATGGGCCTTAAAACAAATATTACGATGGCCATTAAAATGGCGGTTTTCCAATTGTAAACCAATAACAAATCATCCAAGCTTATGTTTGCAGCCAAAAGGATGAATAAAATTGATATTAGCAAAACGCTAAGTGATTCTTTAAAATACAGCAATTCCTTTAAACTTGGCAGATCGCTGTTGCCCAAAAACATCCCCATTACCACAACAGAAAGTAAACCTGATTCGTGTGCAAAAAGATCGCTTTCCACAAAAATCAACAGCACTACAGAAAGGGAAACCACATTCAATAGATAGTGGGGAATCAATTTCTTTTTAATGGCAAAATAAAGGGCATATCCCCCGGAGATTCCGAAGGCGAAACCAATTAAAATGATTTTCCCAAATTCTATAATAGCTTGTTTGGTGTACCCGCTGTCGTGTTCTACGCTAATAAATTCAAACACCAATACAGCCACCAAGGCTCCTATGGGGTCTATCAATATTCCTTCCCATTTTAACACTGCTGAAACATCCTTTTTTAAAGGAATATTTCTTAAAATAGGTGTAATTACCGTCGGACCGGTTACAATTATCAAAGCAGCAAAAAGAAAAGATATTTTCCAACTAAGACCAAAAACGTAATAGGCAGCAACGCCAGCCCCAAAAAAAGTAATAATCGAGCCCAAGCTAATAAGCTTCACAATTACTGGCCCTACTTTTGAAATTTCCCCTCGCCTTAGTGTCAATCCACCTTCAAATAAAATAATACCAATGGCTAAGGAGACAAAATAAAAGAGGTTTTCTCCAGGAAATAACCCTTTACCATCACTATAAATAGGCTGTATCCACTGGGTTCCATCTTCAGAAAAAAGTGTAGAAATAGGACCTACAAAAAGACCAATCAAAATTAGCGGTAAAATAGCGGGTATCTTAAACTTCCAGGCTACCCATTGGGCCAATATCCCTAAAATTATAATTCCGGCAAGTTCTACCATATGGTTAGGTTTTGGGCGAATTTAAGCATATTTAATTCCGCCCGATTATTAATGATTTGTTAAAAATAGCATAATTAATTAATTCTACGGGGTTTGGTCTGTAACGCTTTTATTAATTTGCGACTCATTTCTTCATATTATGCAATTATTTCCTATTGAAGCTGGCAATTTTAAACTTGATGGTGGCGCTATGTTTGGCGTTGTGCCAAAAACCCTCTGGACCAGGACAAACCCTGCCGATGCCAATAATATGATAGATATTGCCGCTCGCTGTCTTTTAATCGAAAATGGAAGTCGACTTACGTTAATTGACACCGGAATGGGCAATAAGCAAAGTGAGAAATTCTTTGGGTATTATTACCGATGGGGAGATTTCAACATAGACGACTCCCTTAAAAAACATGGTTTCCATCGCGATGACATTACCGATGTTTTTATGACCCATCTCCACTTTGACCACTGTGGCGGCAGTGTTCAGTGGAACAAAGACCGCACAGGTTATGAGCCAGCTTTTAAAAATGCAACTTTTTGGAGTAATAAAGACCACTGGCAATGGGCTACAGAACCAAACCGAAGAGAGCAAGCTTCTTTTTTAAAGGAAAACATTTTGCCTATGCAGGAAAGCGGACAACTAAAATTTGTTGCGCAACCAAATTCAGATTATGCAGAATCGAATGAACTAGATTTTGGAATCCTTTTTGTAGATGGACATACAGATAAACAAATGATCCCGCATATTAATTACAAAGGAAAAACTTTGGTTTTTATGGCAGATTTGTTACCTACAGCTGGCCATTTACCATTACCTTTTGTAATGGGCTACGACACGCGACCTTTGCTGACATTACCCGAAAAAGAAAAATTTCTAACCAAAGCTGCAGAGAACAACTTTTATCTTTTTTTGGAACACGACGCCCATAATCCAATAATAACAGTACAAAATACCGATAAGGGTGTACGTCTAAACGAAATATTATCACTCAACGAATTTTTTAATTAAACACATAATTTCTAAAATGAAGCTATTCAAGATTACCCTATTTGCAGTTGCTATCTCAACTGTTTTGGCAGGCTGCGGAAGTGGAGCCGCTATTGTTGCAACTCCCATTCAAAATATTGATTCCAACCCATTAAAAATTACACCACTCACTGACGAGCAGTTAAAACACTGGCCGGCGATGGATTTAGTAAAAGATACAGTTCCAGGTATGAGTGTAGACATGGCCTACAGCGAAATTATCAAAAAACGTAAAGGCGAAACAGTAATCGTTGGAGTAATTGACAGCGGTGTGGATATTGACCACGAAGACCTTAAAAATGTAGTGTGGACCAATCCAGGCGAAATAGCCGGAAATGGTATAGACGACGACAATAATGGTTTTGTTGATGATGTTCACGGCTGGAATTTTCTAGGAGATATTGTGGGTGAAAACATGGAATATGTTCGCATAATCAGAAAATTTAAACCAAAGTTTGAAGGAAAGAGCGAAGCTTCAATCAGCGCTGCAGACCGTGAGAATTATGCAATTTACCAAAAAGCAAAAGCTGAATATGATAAGGAATTTTCAGAAATAACTGCAAATAAGGCTCGTTACGAACAGATTCTTTCTCAATTAAAGCCTACGCACGAGGCAATGGCTAAAAAACTTGGAAAAGAAAATTATACCAAAGAAGATCTGGCAGCCATAAAGAATCCATCCCCACAAGAACAACAGCAAATTGCAATGCTTAACCAAATGCTCAATTTTGCAGATTCAGTTCCAGAGGTTTTGGAAGAACTGGAGGGAGGTATTGAATATTTTACAGGCAGATTGGATAATAATTTCAATATGACAAAAGATTTCCGTGGCGTTTTAGGTGATAATCCTGAAGATATTGCAGATAATATTTATGGAGATAATAACGTGGCCGGGCCAGACCCCACGAGAGAAAATGTAAAACACGGAACCCACGTTGCAGGAATTATTGCCGCACAACGTAACAACGGCATCGGAATGGACGGAGTGGCAAACAACGTAAAAATTATGGCTATTCGTGCAGTACCCGATGGTGATGAATATGACAAAGACATTGCATTGGCCATTCGTTATGCTGTGGACAATGGAGCCAAAGTACTTAATACAAGCTTCGGAAAATATTACTCCCCACAAGCAGATTGGGTTTATGACGCCATTAAATATGCAGCTTCCAAAGATGTTTTAATTGTGAATGCAGCTGGAAATGACGGCTTTGATTTGGATACAGTAAACATTTATCCAAATGATCAATTTGACAATGGTTCCGAAATGGCAGATTCTTTTTTGACTGTTGGAGCGCTAAACTATAAATACGGAAGTGAATTGGTCGCAAATTTTTCAAACTACGGCAAAACAAATGTAGATGTTTTTGCACCCGGGGTTAAAATTTGGTCAACTACGCCTCTAAACACCTATGAATTTCTTCAGGGAACTTCAATGGCCGCACCCGAAGTTGCAGGCGTTGCCGCAATGATTCGTTCCTATTACCCAAGCCTATCCGCAAAACAAGTAAAACAAATTTTAATGGATAGTGGCCTATCAATTAACACTCAGGTTGTTTTGGGCGGAGAATCTTCGAACACTGAGTCTTTCTCAAATATCTCAAAATCGGGGAAAATGGTCAATATGTATAATGCTCTTATTATGGCAGATAAAATGGCTAACTTATGAAGTATCTTCTAAACGGATTTTTCTTTATAGCGGTTTCCTTTTCGGCTTTTGCACAGAACAATAACAGCTATTGGCAGCAAGAAGTAGATTACAAAATGAATGTCCAAATGGACGTTAAAACCTTTCAGTACAAAGGCACGCAAGAGTTGAAGTATACAAACAATTCTCCCGATACTCTGAACAAAGTTTTCTATCATCTTTACTTTAATGCTTTTCAGCCTGGGAGTGAAATGGACGTCCGCTCACGAACCATAGCAGATCCCGATAGTCGCGTGATGGATCGGATTTCAAAATTGTCCCCTTCGGAAATTGGATATATAAAACCCACGCTCTTCACACAAGATGGCGTTGCTGCAAATTATACCATAAAAGGTACGGTGATGCAGGTTATGTTGAACAAACCTATTTTGCCGGGTGAAAGTTCTGTTTTCAATATGGAATGGGACGCACAGGTTCCTCTACAGATTCGCCGCTCGGGAAGGGATAGTGCCGAGGGTGTTGCCTTGACTATGACACAATGGTATCCAAAATTAGCCGAATACGATTTTGAAGGATGGCACGCAGATCCTTACATTGCACGCGAATTTCACGGTGTTTGGGGCGATTTTGATGTAACCATAACCATTGATGCCGATTATACAATTGGCGGAACAGGTTATCTTCAAAATCCAGCTGAAGTGGGTCACGGTTATACAGAACCAGGGCAAAAGTGGATGAAACCTAAGAAAGGAAAATACACTTGGCACTTTTTAGCGCCAGATGTCCACGATTTTGCTTGGGCTGCAGATAATGAATATATTCACGATACTTATCCAGGTCCAAACGGAGTAACACTTCATTTTTTCTATAAAAATGATCCTGAAATTGCCGAGAATTGGAAAAATCTTCAACCTAAAACTGCTGAATTGATGGAGTTTTTCAATGAGCAAATTGGGCAATATCCCTATGAGCAATATTCTGTAATTCAAGGTGGCGATGGCGGAATGGAATATGCTATGAGCACCATGATTACTGGAAAACGTGAGTTTGGAAGCCTTGTGGGCGTAACAGCACACGAGCTTGCGCATTCGTGGTTTCAGTTTGTTTTGGCCACTAACGAGAGCAAACACGAATGGATGGATGAAGGTTTTACATCATACATCTCAGATGAGGCTATGAATTTTGTAATGAAGGAAAATAAACCAAATCCACATGATGGTTCCTACAGAGGTTATTTCTATATGGCTACAAGTGGGGCAGAACAACCATTGACTACACACGCAGACAGGTACGCAAGCAACCGTTCCTATGGAATAAATGCTTACAGTAAGGGCTCGGTGTTTTTAACTCAGCTTGGATATATTATCGGGCCAGAAAATCTTTCAAAAACCTTAAAGCGTTATTACTCAGATTTCAAATTTAAACACCCAACCCCAAATGATTTTATCCGCACCGCGGAAAAGGTTTCCGGTTTTGAATTGGATTGGTACCTTACGGATTGGGCACAAACTACCAATACTATCGATTACGGAATAAAATCTGTAGAAAACCAAGGAGGAAACACAATGGTAACTTTGGAAAGAATTGGCTTAATGCCAATGCCAATAGACCTTTACGTAACATATGAAGGCGGTACACAAGAATTATTTTACATTCCATTGCGAATGATGTGGGGCGAAAAACCAAACCCTTTTACCGATTTAAATCGTACTGTTTTAGAAGATTGGGCTTGGGCATATCCCACATATACCTTTGAAATTAAAAACGGAAAAAAAGTAAAAAATATGATGATTGACGCCACCCGAAGAATGGCAGATATCAATCAGGAAAACAATCTTTACGAAAAACAATAATTTTTACTTTCCTTTTTTCAAAGAGACCTCGCAAGTGCTAAATACTGCGGGGTCTTTTTATATATTTACAGAGTGAGTCAAAAATTTCCAAAAAACGAAAAATTAAAAAGCTCTAAAACAATTGAAAATTTGTTTTTGGAGGGGAAAACACATTCCAAATTTCCAATAAAAGTATTTTTTCTTCCGAAGGAAAACCTTGAAACATCACTTGCTGCTTTCGCTGTTCCAAAAAGAAATTTTAGGTCTGCGGTAGATAGAAATCGGGTGAAAAGACAGCTTCGCGAAGCCTATCGGCTTAACAAACACTTACTTGATGAAATTCACGGCAAGAAATTTGTGATGCTCTTTCTTTTTTTAGGAAAAGTTAAACCGCAGTACGCCGAACTTGACAAAGCAATGGTAAGGCTACTTAAAAAATTACGCGATGAAAACAATTAGCACTTTACTTTTATTGTTTGTTTTAGGATGCTCAAACGGAAATTCCAACAAAAATTACGAAGCAGGTTCTGCGATGCCGGAGATGGATATGGCTGAAGAAATTCCGATATCACAGCAGCTTATGCCCCCACCGCCTCCGCTTGAAGAAATTGAGAAAAAAATAATCAAAACCGCGCGTTTGGCTTTTGAAACAAAAGATGTAGAAGCAACGCACAAAAAAATACTTCAGCTTGCCTCGCAAAACAAAGGATTGGTTCAGAACGACAACAGCGGAAAAGACTACAATCGAATTTATAAAAGTTTAACCGTTCGCATTCCTACCGAAAATTTTCAAAAGTTTATTGACGGTATTTCTGAAGGTGTTGATTATTTTGATAAACGCGATATTTCCCGACAGGATGTTTCGGAAGAGTTTGTGGATTTGGAAGCGCGTTTAAAAGCAAAGCGCACACTAGAAGACCGCTACCTGGAATTGCTGAAAAAAGCGAACAACGTAAAGGAAATGCTGGAAATAGAGCGCGAACTTTCCACCATTCGTGAGGAAATTGAAGCCAAGCAAGGCCGATTGCAGTATCTGCAAAGTCAAGTTTCAATGAGCACCGTAAACATTGAATTTTACAAAACCACTGCTGAAACAGGTATTACACAATCTTACGGCCAGAAAATGAAAAATGCGCTGCAAGGCGGTTGGAACGGCATTTCGGTATTTTTCTTGGGCATTTTATACCTTTGGCCTTTATTCCTCGTTGCAATAGTAGTTGTTGTCATTCTTCGTATATTTCTGAAGAAGAGAAAGAAAACGCATTAAAATTTCATAAAATGAAAAAAAGAATAATAGTTCCCATTATCGCTGTCGGTATATTTTTTACCACGGTAAGTTTTAAAAGTGACTTTTTTGAAATTGCCAAACAGATTGAAATTTTCACAACACTTTTCAAGGAACTGAACATGAATTATGTGGATGAAGTTACTCCCGCAACCCTTATGGACAAGGCTATTAAGGGCATGTTGGAAGATTTGGATCCATACACTGTTTATTGGAACGAACAGCAAGTAGAAGACGCTAAAATCAACAATTCCGGTGTTTATACGGGTATTGGCGCAACCGCCCAAAGCAGAAAGGATAAAATCATAATTGTGGAACCATACCAAGGTTATCCGGCCGATAAAGCAGGGTTGAAAGCTGGTGACGAAATCGTAAAAATTGGTAATATAAATATTGCCGATTTGGAAGATGATGCTGGAGAATTGTTAAAAGGAGCACCAGGTTCAACCGTTGATGTAACCTATAAACGTCAGGGAAAAACCGCCACTGCAACCATAACCAGAGGAGCCGTAGATCTTAAAGCGGTTCCTTTTTATAAATTGATAAATAACGATATTGGATACATTGTACTTTCACAATTCAACCGAAAAACAACTATTGAAACAAAAGCTGCGCTAGTTGATTTAAAGTCACAGGGAGCTAAAAAAATTATTTTGGATTTACGCGGAAACCCAGGCGGTTTACTAAATGAAGCCATAAATGTTGTTAACCTCTTTGTGGATAAAGGGGAAGTTATTACAACCACAAAATCGGTTATTGAAAAATATAATCAAGTTTATAAAACCCAGTTTGATCCTGTCGATAAGGAAATTCCCTTAGTTGTTTTAGTGAATGGTAGAAGCGCTTCCGCCAGTGAAATTGTTTCGGGCGGCTTGCAGGATTTGGATCGTGCCGTGGTGGTTGGCGCCCGAAGCTTTGGAAAAGGATTGGTTCAAAGGCCAAAAAAGTTGACGTACGGCACACAATTAAAAGTAACTATTTCGCGCTACTATACACCCAGCGGTCGCTGTATTCAGGCGCTTGATTACTGGCATCGTGATGAAAACGGAGATCCAATCAGAAAAGATGCCAAAGAATACAATGCCTTCAAAACCAAAGGTGGCAGAACAGTTTATGACGGTGGCGGGATCCTTCCCGATGTGGAATTAAAATCGGCAGTTTTTAGCCCCATCACTACAGCTTTGCTTAAAGACAACGCTATTTTCGATTATGCCACAAAGTATTACTACAGCCATCAAATGACAGACTGGAAGAATTTCCAATTTACTGAAGCCGATTTTCAGGATTTTCTGAAGTTTTTAAAAGACAACAATTTTGAATACGAAACCGAGACCGAAAAGAAATTTGCCGAAGGTCTAAAAATCTCCGAAGATGACGATATGAGTAAGGATATTTCAGCAAGTTATAACCAGCTTATGGCTGCAATTGATTTGGCCAAGGACAAAGCTATTGTTGACAAAAAAGTGGAAATAGAATCGTTGTTAACCGATGAAATTTTGAAGCGTTATTTTTACCGCGAAGGTTTGTACAATTATCAAATAGAGCACAATCCGGAGATTTTAGAAGCGGTTGCGGTTTTGAATGATGCTGGGCGGTATAATAAGATTTTGAAATGAAAATGACATTCAAATTAACTAACCTATTTTTTATTTTATTTATTTCTATATCATTTTATGGTCAAAATACGATTGAAAAAACTATTTTTTTTGACAAAAATTCTTATAAACTCGATAATATAGATTTAGTAGAAGTTTCTAAAATTGCTAAATTATTAGATTCAACCGATTTTTCTTTTCTTAAAATCTTTGCATATTCAACAATATCAGGAACTGAAAATTATAATTTTGAGTTATCAAAAAAAAGGGCTTTTTCTGTTTTCAATGAAATTGAAAAGTTAAATTCTATAGATAAATCTAAGTTTTATATGACTTGGATTGGTGAATCAGACGACACATACGATTTGCATTACAATAATGCGCATTCACAGCAAAGTTGTGTAGATATTATAGTTTACCTTGAATCCAATAAATAATGCAACCCTTCCTAACCTTCTTCGAAACCATGCCCGTTTGGATGAAAGCCGGTTGGGTGTTTTTTGTGCTTACTATTTTCTGGATTCTTGAAGGCTATTACAAACTCGTTTTTACCAAATACAACAAATGGCGCCACGCAAAAACCAACTTGATTTTGCTGGCGTTTGTAATGTTGATAAACGTGGTTTTCGGTATTGCAACCGTTGGCATATTTCTGTGGTTAAACAATTCAAACTTTGGATTGCTTCCACTCTTTGATGCTCCGGTTTGGCTGAAATTGTTGCTTTCAATTATGGTTTTGGATTTGATTGCACAGTATTTTGTGCATTATCTGCTTCACAAAGTAAAGTGGATGTGGCGGCTACATACGGTACACCATTCCGATAAAAATGTGGACGTTACAACGGGTACACGCCACCATCCTTTCGACTTTATTATCCGGGAAACTTTCGCTTTGATTGCTGTAGTAATTATGGGAATGCCGATTGCTTATTATCTTTTTTATAGAATATTAAGCGTTCTTTTTACTTACTTCACCCACGCCAATATTTCCCTTCCAAAGCAATTGGACAAAGCATTGAGCTATTTAATTGTAACTCCGAATATGCACAAATTCCACCATCATTACCAAATGCCATGGACTGACAGTAATTTTGGGAATATGCTTTCCATTTGGGACCGCATGTTTGGCACATTTGTTTACGGAAAAACTTCAGAAATTAAATACGGTTTGGACATCACTGATCATCGCGATGATGAAAATATTTTACACCAATTGAAGCTTCCGTTTGACAAATCAATCCGGTATAAAAATTAATTTAACAGCTATAATTTTTCGCTTAACATAACCTTAACTGACTGTTTATCAATGATATTGTATCTTAGCAGTTATGGTACAGTCAGAAAGAAACGAAAACAAGGAGATTCTAAAAGAATCTGTGGCCTATTTAGAGAACCGGGGTTTTGAACACATTCAGGCCGATGTGGAAGGTTATGAAACTCCAAAATCCTATCACAAAAAAGATAGCGATGTGATAATTACACCAGACATTGTAGCAGACCGTGCTGGGATAAAGCATTATTTCGAAATCAGTTTAAAATCTGAGAAACCAAGATTGCTAAAATCAAAATGGCAATTTCTTGATACATTAACGCGTATGCGGAACCAGCGCTTCAAAATCATTACCCGTCGTGGGCACTATAAGTTTACTGATGAAATGCTAAAAGACCTTAATTTAGAGAAAAACCTTATTAAGCTCTAATCATCGCAATGTGCGGAATACCATCTTCCAAGTAACGATCGCCATAGGTTTTAAAGCCGTGGCTCTCATAAAATATTACCAAATATACTTGAGCCGATATCTTTATTTTATCGGCTTTAAAGTTTGTTTTGATAGCTTCTATTGAAGCTTTGGTTATTACGTGGCCATAACCCAGTTTTCGGTAGTTTTCGCGTACTAAAATCCTTCCTATGGATGCTTCATCAAAATAATCGCCTGCCTCAAAACAGCGCGCATAAGCAACTAAATTACCATCTTCCCATCCCATAATATGTAAGGCTCGATCGTCTTTTCCATCAATATCTTGATAGACGCAATCCTGTTCCACCACAAAAACTTCGCTCCGCAATTGTAAAACGTCGTACAATTCTTTTGTACTCAACTCACCAAAATTCTTTACTTCAATTTCCATAATCTTTTAATATTTCAATCCTGAACAATAATATCTTTTGGATCGTCCTTTTGGTGTTCGGGTTGGATGGTTACATGGTTTATTCCGAAATCGTGATACAGCAACTCTTCCATCTTTGTCAATACAGTATCAAATTCTGAAAGCCTGACATCTTCATAAAAATCTACATGTGCTTCCAAATGGGTTTCCTGTTCGTTTAGTTGCCAAATATGAATGTGATGGATATTCTTTATTCCTGGAATGGTACAAACTTTATCGTGAATTACTTCCAAATTTAATTCATCTGGTGTAAAAAGCATCAAAACCTTGAAGGAGCTTTTCAACAAATCATAACCCATAAACAACAAATACAAAGCTATTAAAACCGTTAAAAGACTATCCACCCAAAACCATTCAAAATACTTCATCAGCAATCCACCAATCAAAACGGCAACCGATGCTGCCATATCGGTAAATAAATGCAAATAAGCTGAGCGCATGTTCATGTTGCTTTTTGAATCCTTAAAAAGAAGCAATACACTGAAACCGTTAAAAACAATACCTAAAATTGCGAGCCAGATAACCAAACCGCTTTCAATAGCTTGAGGGGCTAAAAAACGTAGCACAGCCTCATAAATAAGGTAAACTGCAACTACGATTAAAGTTGCGGAATTCACAAAAGCTGCTATGATTTCGGCACGTTTGTAACCGAAAGTTTTAGTAACCGATGCATCCTTTTTTGAATATCTATCGGCAATGTAACTTACAACCAAGGAAAGTACATCACTAAAGTTATGAAGCGCATCTGAAAGCAGCGATAAACTTCCAGAAATCAAACCCCCGATAACTTGTGCAACGGTAATTCCAATGTTCAAAAGAATGGAAAGCAAAAGCTTTCTTCCTTTCAAATCTGGGTGCGAATGCCCGTGCGAATCGTTTGGAGAATGTGTGTGGTTATGGGCCATCTTGTGGAGTTATGAACAAGCTATTTTTTCCACGCGGTTTTGATGGCGGCCCCCTTCAAAATCGGTTTTTAGGAAGGTCTTTACCATTTCCACAGCTTGTGGTTTGCTCGTGAACCTGGCGGGAATGCTCAAAATATTAGCATCATTGTGCTGGCGGGCCAGCTCGGTTATTTCTTTGGTCCAGCATAGTGCGGAACGCACTTTTTGGTGTTTGTTGGCAGTCATATTTGCACCGTTTCCACTACCACAAATTATGATACCAAAATCTACTTTTCCGTTTTCAACATCATCGGCAACCGGATGCACAAAATCGGGATAGTCTACACTAGCTTCGCTATTGGTTCCGTGATTAATAACTGTATGGCCTTCCTTTTCAAGAAATGAAACGATTTCAAATTTATATTCTGTGCCTGCGTGGTCGTTGCCGATGGAAATTATCATAATATGAATTTTTTTCAAAGATAAAACATCGTGAATTTATTTAAGGAGAAATGCATTTATAATTATCCCAACAACTGCATTCAATACCTATTGATTTTCAATTGATAACGATTTCTTAACGGTGGGTTCATTATTTAGTTAACAACATTGTTGATATTTGTTTGCGGAATCACGACAATTAAAATTGCAGGTTTCGGGATTATTTTCAATAGGTTCAATTATCTCAGAAAACCAAAATTTTAATCAATTTTTTACGTGCAATTTATTAGCATTATTTCTTTCGTTTCAAACAACATTTCAATAAAAACTTATTAGATTTTAGTTGTCAAAAATGCTTATCCACCGTTGTTAATTATTTCTGTTATTTCATTATTTTCAAGGCTTTTAAATCTTAAATTTATGTTAACAACCTTTTATTAAAAGGCAATAAATTTATTTCAAAACAAAACTTAAAAAAGTTATTGTACATATTAACACACTATAATCATCACTATTTTTTATTTTAAAAATTTCAAAAAAAGAAATGATGTATAATTATATGTTGATAACAATAAAAATTACTGAAATTGATTTTTGAAGTGATCTTAAACTATTTTTAAATTTGAGGGATGGTCCAAATTTTTTATAATTTCCTCTGCTTTGGGAATATCTTCTAAATGAACTTGGAGGCGAATCCCGCCAATAGCGTTGGAATAGAAAGGAAAAACACTGATCATGGTTTCATTTTGAAAAATGTACCGAATCTCTGCCTGGTCAAACAAAAGCTGAAGCACCGCATATTCTGCAGGATACTGAAATATAGCTATGGTTTTAAAATGCTTCATTGTATACTTTTAATTAAAATTCCATATGCTTTCCTAAGGTACTAAATCTTTCCTAATGTAAACACGTCATTCTTTGAGAAGTAGTACTTTTACGCTAATTACAAAAACAACTATGCCAAGACATAAACGAAAAAAGAAAAACAATAAAATTGAAAATCTTTCCCAGACAATACTAAACATACTTCGGAAAGACCATTCACAAGCATTCAATTACAAACAAATTGCCGCAAAACTACAATTGGACGACCCAAGCAGCAGAAACCAAATAGTGAAAAAACTAAAGGATCTGCAGGGTAAGGGAAGCATTCAAGAAATAGAACGCGGTAAATATATACTTACCCCATCGCAAAATTATTATACCGGAAAAGTAGATATAGCTGGACGTGGCCAAGGCTATATTATTGTTGAGGATCTGGAGGACGATATATATGTAAAAAGCAAAAATTTAAACAAAGCCTTAAATGGCGATATTGTTGAAGTTTACGTTTTCAAGCGTAAAAAAGGCGGAAAGACAGAAGGAGAAGTAACAAAAATTTTAGAAAGAAAACGGACGGAATTCGTTGGTACCATTCAAGTGCAGGAAAATTTTGCTTTTGTGGATGTTACTGATTATAAAATGTACACAGATATTTTTGTGCCAAAGAATAAAATAAACGGTGCAAAGAATGGTGAAAAAGTACTCGTTGCCATGGAAGATTGGCCCGAAAAAGCCGATTCTCCCTTTGGAAGCGTAATCAAAGTTCTTGGTATGCCCGGCGAACACAATACCGAAATCCATTCCATTCTGGCGCAATATGGTCTTCCTTATGAATTTCCGAAGGAAGTCGAGGATTTTGCCAATAAAATAGATACCTCCATAAAAGCTTCGGAAATAAAGAAACGTCGTGATATGCGCAATGTTCTCACATTTACGATAGATCCAAAAGATGCAAAGGATTTTGACGATGCGCTTTCCTTTGAAAAATTGGATAATGGAAATTTCGAAATAGGAATCCACATTGCAGATGTTTCACATTATCTAAAACCTGGAACGGAACTGGACGATGAGGCTTACGAACGTGCAACTTCCGTGTATTTGGTAGATAGGGTAGTGCCCATGCTTCCAGAGATTCTTTCGAATAATGCGTGTTCACTTCGCCCTAATGAAGAAAAATATACATTTTCTGCAGTTTTTGAAGTAACCAAAAAAGCGGAGGTAAAAAAACAATGGTTTGGAAGAACGGTAACATACAGTGATGCCCGTTTTGCTTATGAAGAAGCACAACATATTATCGAAAATCCGAAAGATGAAGTACATACAATTCCTTCCAAAATTTCAATAACAGATAAGGAATATACTGTAAAACCAGAAATTGCTGATGCAATTTTGGAAATGGATCGTCTGGCAAAAACATTGCGAACCAAACGTATGCGCGCTGGCGCTATTTCTTTTGATAAAGTAGAGGTAAAATTTATCCTCGACGAACAAAACAATCCTGAAGGTGTCTATTTTAAGGAAAGCAAGGACGCCAATAAATTGATTGAGGAATTTATGCTTTTAGCAAACAGGAGTGTGGCTGAATTTATAGGAAAACAGGAACCGAAAAAAACATTTGTATATCGCGTTCATGACGAACCGGATGATGAAAAAATTGCAGCTTTGGAGAATATAATCAAGCGCTTCGGTTATAAATTGAACACCAAGGACCGCCATTCCACCGCCCAATCCATGAATAAACTTTTAAAAGATGTTCAGGGCAAAAAAGAGCAAAATTTGATTGATACGCTTGCCATCCGTAGTATGAGCAAGGCAATGTACACTACACACAATATTGGCCATTACGGTTTGGCATTTGATTATTACACACATTTCACTTCACCCATCCGCCGTTATCCCGATGTTATGGTGCATCGTTTGCTTCAGCATTATTTGGATAGTGGAAAATCTGCAAAGGAAGAAGAATACGAAGAAAAATGTGGACACAGCAGCGATATGGAAAATCTCGCCACCAATGCCGAACGCGATAGCATCAAGTATATGCAGGTAAAATATATGCAGGATCACCAAGACCAAGAGTTTTTGGGTGTAATTTCCGGGGTCACCGAATGGGGTATCTATGTGGAAATTATATCTAATAAATGCGAAGGGATGGTACGTTTACAGGATTTGAATGATGATCGTTATGAATTTGACAGGGAGGAATTTGCGGTAATTGGGCAACGAACAAAAAACGTTTACCAGCTTGGCGATGAAGTATATGTAAAAGTTAAGAATGCAGATTTAGTGAAGAAACATCTCGATTTTACGATGTTAGGTCATCGAAAAGATTATAAAAACTAAAATTTTATACAGATGAAAAATCTAATTTTTATTGCAATACTTTGTGTTTCTGCTATTGCTTTTTCGCAACAAACAACTGAAGTTGGAGATTTCAGCGAGTTGAAAGTTTACGACCTTATTACCGTAAAACTTGTTCCTTCCGACGAAAACAAAGTAGTCGTGGAAGGTGAAAATACCGAGTTTGTAAAAACCATAAATGATAATGGAGTTTTAAAAATCAGAATGGAACTTGAGGAACGTTTTGATGGAGATGCCACAACCGTAACGCTTTACTATAAAAATATTTCAATCATTGATGCAAATGAAGGCTCTGAAATTTTTTCTGAAACTGAAATTAAAGCACCATCTCTAGAACTTAAAGCCCAGGAAGGTGGAAAAATAAATGTGATAATTGCTACTGAAAATCTTCAAGTTAAATCTGTTTCAGGAAGCGTTATTAAAGCAGAGGGAACTTCACAAAAACAAGATATTAACATCAATTCCGGAGGAGTTTATGATGCTGAAGGGCTTATTTCCAAAGAATCTTATGTTACCGTAACAGCTGGCGGTTCGTCAACTATCTACTGCTCAGAAAAAATTGAAGCTAAAGTTACGGCCGGTGGAAATATAAAAGTTTACGGAAACCCAAAAAATATAAAGAAGAAGAAATTTGCGGGTGGAAAAATTGAAATAGTAAAAGACGAAAATTAATTTTTTAGAGCAATAGGGTAAAAGTAATTTGTATTTTTACCTCACTATGTTTGACGGATTACTCTACGCGGCATTTTACGGATTTTTATTGGCCTTTGCAGTCGGTCCAGTGTTCTTCACATTGATTGAAACTGCTATTACAAAAGGTATAAAGGCCGCTATTTTTTTTGATCTCGGAGCTATTTTTGCCGATATAGTTTTTATTGTAATAGCTTTTTTCAGTACTAGTAGAATTCTTGAAAAAGTAAAGCACGATCCGGGACTTCTTATTTTTGGTGGCGCAATTCTTATAGCTTACGGTATCATTTCATACATACGTACCAACAAATCAATTTTTAAGATTGTAAGGGAACATTACGCCGTAAAAGTGAAGAAAAATCTGGGCGGTTTATTTTTGAAAGGTTTTCTTTTGAATTTTGTAAACTTCGGTGTTTTGGCTGGCTGGATTGGAACTTTAATCATGGCAAATGCCCTCACCACTTCAGATAACGGTGTTTTTCTTTTTATTTCCACAGTATTGGCAACATTCTTTTTGACAGATCTTCTTAAAATGCTATTGGCAAAAAAGCTTAAAAATAAAATGACCCCTCGTTTCATTTTCAAAACAAAAAAATGGGTAAGTATTTTAATTTTAAGTTTTGGAATCTTATTACTTATCCAAGGAATTTTTCCGAAAGGGGTAGAAGCGGGACTTGAAAGAATTCCGGGACAGCAGCATCCAGTTGAAAAACCGATTCCGCCAGTTGAGGAACCACAATAAAAAAACCCCCAACATTTAGTTGAAGGTTTTTGAGGTATCGAGCGGATTCGAACCGCTGTAGCAGCTTTTGCAGAGCTGAGCCTAGCCACTCGGCCACGATACCCTGTTAGGGTTGCAAATGTAAAAAAATTAAACTTAAAAATCCTATTTAAAAGGCAAATTACCTTTTCCTTTTCATCGTTACGCTCACTTCTGCCACATCGCCACCAATGGGTGGATTTCTTTTGGCAACGGTAACTTTTACTTCTTTTACCATTTCAATTTTTTTGAAAATTGAATCAATAATGCGCTTTGCCACGTGTTCCAAAAGCTTTGCGCGCATCGCCATTTCTTCCCGGACAATTTGTTGCAACAACACATAATCCACTGTATCTGCAAGCTCGTCAGTATTTGAAGCGTTTTTCAAATCTGCTTTTACCGAAAGGTTTACCAAATAATCAGAGCCTATTTGTCCTTCCTCTATCAAACAACCGTGAAAGGCATAAATCTTTATATTTTTTAAACGAATGGTCCCCATACAGATTCTTTTGGCAAATATAAATGAGAATGTCCAGTTGAGCGCAGTTGAAACCTATTTTTAGCCAACTTCTTTTTCACTTAATTAGTTACCTTTGTACCGCTTAAAAAATTAACTATATGGACAAAGAAGCCGCGCCGCTAAATTTTATTGAACACATCATTGAAGAAGACCTTTCCAAAGGCTATAAAAAAGAAGAATTGTGTTTTCGTTTTCCGCCAGAGCCCAATGGCTATCTTCACATTGGCCACGCGTCTTCAATATGTTTAAATTTTGGTTTAGGGGAAAGATATAATGCTCCAGTAAACCTTCGTTTTGACGATACAAACCCCGCAAAGGAAGAACAGGAATTTGTGGATGCCATTAAGAGAGATATCTCTTGGTTGGGTTATGAATGGGCTACGGAATGTTATGCTTCAGATTATTTTCAGCAATTGTACGATTGGGCTGTACAGATGGTCAAGGACGGGAAAGCGTATGTTGATTCCCAAACTTCTGAAGCCATTGCTGAACAAAAAGGAACTCCAAACACTCCCGGAACACCAAGTCCCTTCAGAGATCGTTCGGTCGAAGAAAACCTTGATTTACTGGAAAAAATGAAAAATGGTGAAACCAAAGAAGGCGAGCACGTACTTCGTGCCAAGATAAATATGGAATCACCAAATATGTTGATGCGTGACCCAGTTATGTACCGAACCATTAACAAGCATCACCACCGCACCGGAACCGATTGGAAAATCTTTCCAATGTACGATTGGACCCATGGAGAGAGTGATTATATTGAACAAGTATCACATTCTTTCTGTACACTTGAATTTCTGCCACACAGAGAGCTTTACGATTGGTTTTTGGACCAAGTGTACGATTCTGAAAAATTACGCCCCAAACAGCGCGAATTTGCCCGTAGGAACCTAAGCCATACCGTAGTCAGCAAACGAAAACTTGCCCAATTGGTAAGTAATGGTATTGTTACGGGTTGGGATGACCCTCGTATGCCAACTATTTCAGGCCTACGCCGAAGAGGTTATACTCCAGAGTCAATTAAAAATTTTGCAGATAGCATAGGCGTGGGAAAACGTGAAAACCTTATAGATGTTTCGCATTTGGAATTTAACGTGCGGGAAGATCTCAATAAAAAAGCACCACGGATCATGGTTGTTTTAGATCCTGTAAAATTGATTATTGATAATTATCCTGAAGGAAAAACCGAATGGTTAGAGGCCGAAAACAACCCTGAGGATGAAACTGCCGGAAGTCGCGAAGTTCCTTTTTCAAAAGAACTTTTAATTGAAAGGGATGATTTTCTTGAAGAAGCAAACCGTAAGTTTTTCCGTTTAACCCTTGGAAAAGAGGTTCGTTTAAAGAATGCCTATATCATTAAAGGCGAAAGTGTAGTAAAAGATTCTGTAGGAAATATTACTGAAATACATTGTACTTATGATCCCGATAGTAAAAGTGGTAGCGGCTCAGAAGCATCATTACGAAAAGTAAAGGGAACACTTCATTGGGTATCCGCAGAGCACGCATTGCCTGTGGAAGTTCGTCTTTACGACCGTCTTTTTACAGAAGCTTCACCAGATACCAACAAAGAAAAGGATTTTATGGAATTCATTAACCCCAATTCTTTGGAGATAATAACAGGATATGCTGAACCGAGTATTAAAGAAGCAAACCCCGAAGATAAGTTTCAGTTTCAGCGATTGGGATATTTCGTAGTGGATAGGGATTCTACTTCAGATAAAATTGTGTTTAACCGTACGGTTCCCTTACGCGACTCTTGGGCTAAATTGGCTGAATAATTAACATTTATTTTAAAAGATATTCCTTTTTTTAAGAGAAATTGGCTATAATATTATCTTTTTAAGACAATTTTATAGATTGAAAAATAACTATTAACCGGTTGTTAACAGCAATGCGGAAAGTGTATACGTACCTTTGATATTATTAACCAATAAAACATAGAATAATGGCATCAAATACAGGTCAAACGTTACTAGCATTATTAACTGGAGCAGCTATTGGAGCTGGAATAGGAATTCTCTATGCGCCCGACAAAGGCTCAAAAACAAGAGATAAACTTAACAAAGAAGCTAGAAAAGCGCAAAAAAAACTGAACAAACAAATTCAAGAAACAAGTAGTACGCTTAGCGACAAGGCACAGCGTGCAAGAATTAGTTTTGAGCACAAGCTTAATGAAACTTTATCCTCTGCAAGCTATAAGGCTGATGATATTCTTTTAGCAATGGAAGATAAACTTGAAGCCTTAAGAAAACAGAATGCTAAATTACAGATAGACGCTCAGACAAATAAAGCGAAAGCCACAGCAAAAAAAGTAACTTCGTAATATGGCATTTAGTAGCCTAAAAGAAAGCCTCCATCAAGTAACCGATAGAATAGAAGATTATAGTGCAAGCATGGCGGAGTATTACAAACTCCGCCTCTTTAAATCTACTATGAAGGGTGCGGTGTCTTTGGTAAACCTATTAGTTTACGGCAGTCTTTTTTTGTTTGTATTTTTATTTCTTTCAATAGGCGCAGCCTTCTGGTTAGGAACTTTTTTTGAGCACGTATATGTTGGATTTCTATTGATAGGTGCATTTTACGGTATTATTCTTATATTTATGTTCATCTTCGGAAGAAAAATAATACAGCGCAATATGTTGCACAAATTTTCAGGTTTGTTGTATGATGAAGATGATTTGGATCCTAAAGTTGCTACCGAAAATGAATTAAACGAATATCAACAAACGCTTTCTGAAGAGAGAATTCAAAATGAAAAAATTTCAAATTAATATTTATGAAGCGATATACTACTTTTGAAGAAATAGATAGAGATTTGAAATATCTTAGGCTTAAGTCTCAGATTGATCTTGAAGAAGTAAAACTGGGTTTAAACCAAAGTAAGGAAACTATAAATGAAACCTTTTCCCCTATTAACCTAATTGCAGGTACTCTGGGTTCAATAATAAAAAAAGCATTTGTGCTGAAAGTTGTAGACAAGCTTATTGGAATCAAGCCCGTAAAGAAAAAGGATTATGATGATGATTAGAATCCTTAAACATTAAATTATACAAAACAAAACCGCCCCCTGAATATTCAGAGGGCGGTTTTGTTTTAAGTTATTATTTATTAATAATTCAAATCTTCACCTTCTTCTGGGCGTGGCGGTGCTTGTCGCTTCGGCCTCTTTTTTGACACAATCCCTTTTTCTTCATTTTGTTTTTTCATCTGTTCGCCAATTTGGTTGCTAGCTACAAAAGAAGCAATCATATTGTTGAGCATATCACTGCCTGCCTGTGGAGAGTTTGGTAAAAGAATAAGATTAGTATTTGTTTCCTCGCCGATGGATTGCAGCGTATCATAATGTTGCGTAACTACAATCAAAGCCGAGGCTTCCTGTGAGTTGATACCCACATTGTTCAATACATCAACACTTTCTTCGAGACCGCGGGCAATTTCACGACGCTGGTCTGCAATACCCTGCCCCTGTAAACGTTTGCTTTCAGCTTCTGCACGGGCTTTTGCTACAATTTTAATTCGTTCAGCTTCTGCTTCGTATTCAGCAGCTACTTTTTCTCTTTCTGCAGCGTTTATTCGGTTCATTGCTGCTTTCACTTGAATATCGGGATCAATATCCGTTACCAGTGTTTTGATAATATCATAACCATATTCGCTCATCGCTTCATTCAATTCAGCTTTGACGGCTATGGCAATATCGTCTTTTCTTTCAAACACATCGTCCAGTTTCATCTTTGGAACTTCGGCCCGTACCACATCAAAAACATAGGAGGTTATCTGGTCGTGCGGATTTTCAAGTTTGTAAAAGGCATCGTATACCTTCAATTTTAAAACTTGGAATTGTACCGAAATTTTTAATCGAACAAAAACATCATCCTTTGTTTTGGTCTCAACAATTACATCCAATTGCTGAATTTTCAAGTTAATTCGTCCTGCAATACGATCAATTAAGGGTATTTTTAACTGTAAACCTGAATTTCGTATACTTTGAAACTTTCCAAAACGTTCTACTATTGCCGCAGTCTGCTGCTTTACGGTAAAAAAACTTGCCAATAATATGAATAAACCAACAATCAGCACTGGCACTAAAATAAATCCGCCCATAATTTTTAAAATATTTAATGATTATATCTTGTGGAAGATACAAAATTAAAGCTATTTTCACGCCCCTAAAACATATCCCCAGCTATGAGTCTAAAAAAATTAATTTTTGCTACACTTTTTCTTTTCGCACTTCAACAAAGCTATGGCCAACGCAATTATGATGGTTACAATTTCCTTGGAATACAGGGCGGAATCACTTTTTTTGATATTATAACAGACGATTTGGTAACCCAGCAAAAAGAGGGATTTACAGCTGGTTTCACAACACGTGGTGCTTTCAGAAATGATTTCGACTTAATTTATGGACTTAACTTTCAAAGTGCATCGGTGGGAGTGGAAGGTCGAGGGCTGTTGGGCAATACCGAAAATATAGGCTACACCATTCAGGGCGTACAGCTTAATTTTCTGGGGAGTTATAACATTATCGTTAAACATTTGAGTCTTGAATTCGGTCCTCTTTTCGATATAACAGGCAAGATGAAGCTTGATGATGATAAATATGAAAACTATACACTCACGGGCTACAATTCGCTTAAAGCAAAGGATATTCAGGATATTTCACAATTTAATGTACGTCTTGCTGGAGGGCTTACAGCTGGTTTGGAACACTTTCGCGTAAGCGCACAGTATCAGTACGGAGTAACCAATATACTGGGAAAATTGAATGATAGAGGTTTGGAAAATGAAGATTTTAAAGGAAACAGTTCCACAATCGTTTTGATGGCCGTTATTTATTTTTGATCTATAAAGTGCATCGCTTTTTCAATTCGGGAAATACTTTCATCTTTCCCTAAAATTGAAAGAATATCAAAAACATCCGGCCCTTTCATTTCGCCTACGAGTGCCAATCTTAGTGGCATCATCACTTTTCCGAAACCTATATTTTCCGCAGTAATCCATCCTTTTACTTTTTCTGAAAGGTTTTCTGCAGAAAAGTCTTCTGTAGCATTTATAATTGAAACCACTTTTTGAAGCAATTCCGGGGTTTCTGTCTTAAAAGCTTTATCAGCCGCTTTTGCATCGTAACTATCAGGTGCTTCAAAAAAGAAACTTCCCTGTTCCCAAAGATCGCTAACAAAAGTTGCTCGCTCTTTTAAAAGAGTAACGATTTTTGTTAGGTTGAGTGCTGTAGAAACATTATTTTCTCCTAAATAATCCTCAAAATCCTTTGCTAATATTTCGTCATCAACCTTTTGCAAATATTGATGTTGAAACCATTTTGTTTTTTCGGGATCAAATTTTGCGCCCGCTTTGTGAACCCTTTCCAATTCAAAAGCTTCCACCAATTCCTCCAAATTGAAAATTTCTTGTTCCGTTCCTGGGTTCCAACCCAAAAATGCAAGCATATTCACAACGGCTTCGGGTAAGTAACCATCTTCGCGATAGCCTGAAAATTCTTCGCCATCAGCAGTTTTCCATTGAAGTGGAAATACGGGAAAGCCCATTTTATCGCCATCGCGCTTGCTGAGTTTCCCGTTGCCGGTTGGTTTCAAAATCAACGGTAAATGTGCGAATTTTGGCGCTTCCCACCCAAAAGCACGATACAATAAAACGTGCAGCGCTAAGGATGGTAACCACTCTTCACCGCGAATAACATGTGTTATTTTCATTAAATGGTCGTCCACAATATTTGCCAAATGATAGGTTGGCATCCCATCGCTTTTGAAGAGAACCTTATCGTCGAGAATGCTTGTTTCCACCTGCATTTCGCCGCGGATGATATCGTTTAATTGAAGGGTTTCGTTCTCTGGGGATTTAAAACGGATTACATATTCTTCACCATTGTCTATTTTACGCTGTGTTTCTTCCGCAGAAAAAACTAGGGAATTTTTCAGCTTTAAACGGTTATGCCAATTGTATATAAAAGTCTTTCCCTTTGCTTCATGGTCTTTTCGGTGTGCGTCAAGCTCTTCGGCAGTATCAAATGCGTAATAGGCATTCCCAGATTCTATTAAGGCATCTGCATATTGTTTATAGAGATTTTTACGCTCGCTTTGACGGTATGGCCCGCAATCTTTTTCTTTGCCAGGACCTTCATCAAAAGGAATGTTTAGCCAATTTAAAGCTTCAATAATGTATGTCTCGGCGCCTTCCACGTAACGGGTTTGATCTGTATCTTCAATTCTTAATAGAAAATCACCGCCATGTTTTTTGGCAAATAAATAATTAAATAAAGCCGTGCGAACACCACCTATGTGTAAAGGACCTGTGGGACTGGGGGCAAAACGAACCCTAACTTTTTGAGACATAATCTGCATTCTTTTTGTGAAATGGCAAAGGTACAATTCTGAAAGCGCATTTTAAAGTTATTGGAGAGCGCGGTTTTTCTTTTTTTTGGAGCAATATTTGCGGCGTGGTTAGCACAAAATATTATTGTATTTTAGAAGTTTTCAAAAGAAGGAATAATATCTATGAGTACTTTTAGCATCATCCAGCAAAAACTGGAGGAGTTTATAAAGAAATACTATACCAACGAGCTTATAAAAGGAGCAATCCTTTTCTTCGCAATCGGGCTATTGTATTTGTTGATAACGTTGCTTGTTGAGTATTTTCTTTGGCTAAATCCGTTGGGAAGACGTATTTTATTTTGGGCTTTTGTAATTGTGGAATTAGCCTTATTTGTTCGATTTATCGCTTTTCCGCTTGCGAAACTTTTCAAACTTCAAAAAGGTATAGATTATACGCAGGCATCTAAAATTATCGGAAGCCATTTTCCACAGGTGAATGATAAACTGCTCAACGTAATTCAGCTTAACCAAAACCAACGCGAAAGTGAATTGCTTGCAGCAAGCATTGATCAAAAAGCTACCGAACTGCAACCCGTTCCCTTTAAAAGTGCGGTGAATTTTAAAAGAAACGCCAAATACTTGAAATATGCAGCTATTCCTGTGCTGATATTTATACTTTTTAGTGCTTTGGGCGGAATGGATATTTTTTCCAGTAGCTATAAGCGGGTCGTGCATTATGACACAGCCTTTGAGCCGCCGGCTCCTTTTTCTTTCATCGTGATGAACGACGATTTGAATGCAGTAGAAAACAAACCTTTTACATTAAAAGTTAGAACGCACGGAACGGCTATTCCCGAGAATGCAAGTATAAATTATGAGGGGGAAACCTATTATATGCAGCAGACAGCGCCGGGATTATTTGAATATACCTTTCAGCAGCCTATAGAATCTATTGATTTCAGTTTAAAGGCGAATAAAGTGAGTTCGCGTGAATATACCTTAGATGTTGTAAAAACCCCATCATTGCTTAGTTTTGAAATGGTTTTGGATTATCCTTCCTATACAGGTAAAAGAGATGAGACCTTAAAAAGTACTGGAAATGCTACCATTCCCGAAGGAACACGGGTAAAATGGAATGTAGCAACTAAAAATACCGATGCGGTTACTTTAAAAACCGCTGATACTTCTTTTTCATTTATTTCAAAGGGCGAAAACTTCAATTTTGAAAGAGGAGTTTACAACAAGCTGGATTATGCTATCACAACTTCCAACGACAAACTTAAGGATTATGAAAACCTTGCATTCACGCTGAATGTGGTAAAAGATCAATTTCCAGAGATTAATGTACAATCCAAACAGGATAGCACTATTGCCCAACGGGTTTTCTTTTTAGGACAGATTTCAGATGATTACGGGCTTACTAAACTTCGATTGGTATATTTCCCAGAAGGGGATGAAAAGCAGGCCAAAACACAGCCGCTCCCGCTTAGTAAGACAAATTTTGATCAATTCACCTATACATTTCCTGGAAACTTACCATTGACAGAAGGAGTTTCGTATGAATATTATTTTGAGGTCTTTGATAATGACGCTACTCATAACTACAAATCTTCCAAATCTGGAATATATTCCTTCAGAAAACTTACAAAGGAGGAGCTGGAAAAAGAACAACTTCAAAATCAACAAAACGCGATAAAGGGATTGGACAAATCTTTAGAGGAATTTAAAGATCAAAAACAAACGCTCGAAGAACTTTCACGTACTCAGAAAGAGAAGAATGAGCTCAACTATAACGATAAAAAGAAGTTGGAAAACTTTTTACAGCGCCAAAAGCAACAGGAGGAAATGATGAAGAATTTTTCAAAAGAAATGAAAGAAGAGCTTCAAAATTTTCAACCTGAAAATGAAGAAAAGGATTCTTTTAAGGAAGAGCTTGAAAAACGATTGGAAGAAAATGAAGATCGTTTAAAGGAAAATGAAAAGCTGCTTGAGGAGCTTGAGAAGTTACAAGATAAGATAGCCAAGGAAGAATTGACGGAAAAGCTTGAAAAGCTATCAAAACAAAATAAAAATCAAGAAAAAAACCTTGAACAATTACTCGAACTAACCAAACGATACTACGTTGAAAAGAAAGCAGAGAAGCTAGCCGAGGAACTTTTTGAAATGGGTGAAGAGCAAGAGAAACTAGCAGACAAGCCTGGTGATGAAAACACCAAAGAGGCCCAAGAGGAACTCAATAAAAAGTTTGAGGATTATAAAAAGGAGATGGACCAACTTCAAAAGGAAAATGAAGATTTAAAAAAACCTTTGGACATACCTCAAGATAAACCATCAGAACAACAAATAGATGAAGAGCAGCAGAAGGCAACTGATAAATTAAAACAACAAAAGCCTAAGGATGCTGGTGAAAACCAAAAAAAGGCTGGCCAAAAAATGAAACAGATGAGCAAGGCAATGCAGATGCAGATGAAATCTGGGCAAATGGAATCTATCGAGGAAGACGCTAAAATGCTTCGGCAAATCGTAGACAATCTTGTGGTTTTTTCATTTCAACAAGAAGATTTGATGGAAATCTTTAAAAAAATAGAATATGGAAACCCTATTTTCGGTAAAAAGTTAAATGTTCAAAACGATCTTAAAACCAATTTTGAACATATAGATGATAGCATTTTTGCACTTTCTCTCAGGCAACCCATGATTGGCACACAAATAAATACTTCCTTAACTGAAATTCAATACAATATTGACAAATCTTTAGAACGTTTAGCTCAAAATCAATCAAGACAAGGTATTGGAAATCAGCAATATACAATAACTGGTGCTAATGACTTGGCGGTTATGCTCAGTGAAATTTTGAGCAATATGCAAATGCAGATGTCTATGTCTATGGGGTCGGGATCAGGAAAGGGAACTCCTAGCCCTGGCTCCGGCAGTAGTGGCGGCTTTCAACTTCCTGATATTATTAAAAAGCAGGAAAGTTTAAGTGAAAAAATGAAGGAGGGAATGAATAAAGGTAAAAAGGGCTCTAAAGGCGAGGGTGAAGGTGAAGGTGATGGAGATGGAAGCGGTGACGGCAATGGCGAAAATGGAGAGAACGGAAGAGATGGAAAAAATGGAAATGAAAAGGGAGATAACAAAGATGGTAACGGTAACAGTGAAGAATTAAACGGAGAGCTTTTCGAAATATTTAAACAACAACAAGATCTCCGCAATCAACTTCAAAACAGATTAAGTAAAGAGGGTCTAAATGGAAAAGGAGGGGATTTACTGAAGAAAATGGAAGGCATTGAACAACAATTGTTAGATAAGGGTTTTAACCAAAATACTCTTCAGCAAATGCTGAATTTAAAATACGAGTTGCTAAAACTCGATAAAGCCGATTTAGAACAGGGTCAGGAGAACAGGAGAGAATCACAAACTAACAAAAGGAATTTTAGAAATAACGTTCAGCTCGCCCCTGATGATATTAAAAAATACTTTAACACCACTGAAATTTTAAATCGGGAGGCACTACCTTTACAGCAGGATTATAAGAATAAAGTTCAGGAATACTTTAAGGAAAAGAATGATTGAGTTTAATTATTTAACAGATTTCAGATTAGAGAATGAATCTAGAATTAAGAATTGGATTCTGAAAATTATTAAATCGGAGGACCGTGAAGAAGGTGAGATTGTTTATATTTTTTGCGATGATAATTATTTATATAAACTAAATGTTGAATTTTTAAATCACGACACACTTACCGACATCATTAGTTTTGATTATGGAATAGGCAAGCACATAAATGGCGAGATTTATATTTCTACAGAACGTGTTTTGGAAAATTCAAAGGATTACAAAACTTTATTTAAAGAAGAACTGCATAGGGTTATGATTCACGGAATACTTCATTTTTGTGGCTATAAAGATAAGAGTGAAATGGATGAATTGTTGATGCGCAAGAAAGAGGATGAATCACTCAAAAAGCTGATAGAGATGGATTAAAAATCTTCATTCTTTTATTTGCTTTATAATTAGATATTTATTGTAATTTTGCGCCCCTAAAAAAAATTGATTGAATAAAAATGTTCCACGTGGAACAATATTAATATGTTTCCAAAAGAATATGACGTAATTGTTGTGGGTGCTGGCCACGCAGGTTCTGAAGCAGCAGCAGCGGCCGCCAATATGGGTTCCCAAACTCTATTGGTAACAATGAATTTACAAACAATAGCGCAAATGAGCTGCAACCCTGCAATGGGAGGTATAGCAAAAGGTCAGATTGTTCGAGAAATTGATGCTCTGGGCGGCTATAGCGGAATCGTGTCTGATAAAACTGCAATACAATTTAAAATGCTCAATAAATCTAAAGGACCTGCGATGTGGAGTCCACGGGTTCAAAGTGACCGGATGCGTTTTGCAGAAACTTGGCGCTTGATGCTTGAGCAAACTCCAAATCTTGATTTTTATCAGGAAATGATTTCTGGAATCATAGTTGAAAATGGAAAAATAAAAGGAGTTAAGACTTCACTTGGCTTAGAAATTAAAACCAAAACTGTCGTCCTCACAAACGGAACTTTTTTAAATGGCTTAATACATATCGGCGATAAGCAGTTTGGAGGTGGAAGAGCAGGTGAAAAAGCTTCTACGGGAATAACCCAGGATTTAATTAATTTAGGGTTTGAAGCGGGTAGAATGAAAACAGGCACACCACCTCGAGTAGATGGCCGCTCATTAGATTTTTCAAAAATGATTGAACAGCCTGGAGATGATGTTCCCGAAAAGTTCTCTTTTTCGGACGAAACAAAACCTTTAAAGCAACAGCGCTCATGCCATATGAGCTATACTAGTTTGGAGGTGCACGACATTTTACGTGAAGGTTTTGACAGATCACCAATGTTTAATGGAGCTATTAAAAGTCTCGGCCCACGATATTGCCCTTCAATAGAAGATAAAATTAATCGATTTGCAGATAAGGATAGGCATCAGCTTTTTGTAGAACCAGAAGGATGGGATACGGTAGAATACTATATTAATGGATTCTCAACCTCGCTTCCGGAGGATGTTCAATTTAAAGCACTTCGTCAAGTTGCGGGCTTTGAAAATGTAAAGTTTTTCCGTCCTGGCTATGCAATTGAGTACGATTATTTTCCTCCTACACAATTAAAACATACTTTAGAAACCAAACTAGTTTCAGGTCTCTATTTTGCAGGCCAAATTAATGGAACTACTGGTTATGAAGAAGCGGCTTCGCAAGGATTAATGGCTGGTATAAATGCGCATCTGAAAGTTCAGGAAAAAGATCCTTTTATGCTACAAAGAAATGAAGCATACATTGGTGTTTTAATAGACGATCTTATAACAAAAGGTACGGAAGAACCTTATAGAATGTTTACTTCGAGGGCTGAATACAGAACGCTATTGCGTCAGGACAATGCAGATTTTAGATTAACTCCTAAAGCATTTGAAATCGGTTTGGCAAATGAAAAGCGAATGCGAAAAATGGAGAAGAAAAAGATTAAGTCCGAAGCTTTTGTGCAATTTTTTAAAGAAACCAGCGTGTCGCCGGAAGAAATAAATAAGATATTTTTAGCACGTGATTCTGCCACAGTAAATCAAAGCGACAAAATGTTTAAATTCTTCTCCCGCCCAGAAGTGACTATGGCAGACATGAAAACAATTACTTCTGTAAAAAATTATATTACAGAAAACGATTTGGACTCAGAAATGATTGAACAGGCAGAAATTCAAGTGAAATATTCAGGTTACATCGAAAAAGAAAAAAACAATGCAGATAAATTAAATAGGCTGGAAGGGTTAAAAATTCCCGCTTCTTTTGATTATTCAAAATTGAAATCTCTCTCCTATGAGGCGCGAGAAAAACTTTCAAAAATTAAACCCGCAACCGTTTCTCAGGCTTCTCGAATAAGTGGCGTTTCTCCAAATGATATTTCAGTGTTATTAGTGTATATGGGGCGTTAGATGATTGTTTCACGTGAAACATTTTAAATTTGCAAGAATTAGAGAATAAATACTTATCGGTTAAAGACTTTTTAGTTTCAGGAGAAACTTTTGATTTGATTTATTCAAAAGATTTGGACCTGCTTAAAACTATACCGGTTCCAAAACCTAAAAATCTTCCAAAATATTACGAAAGTCAAGAATATATTTCGCACACCGACGAAAAGCGTGGTTTGCTTTCCAAATTATACCAATTGGTAAAAAAATGGTCACTTAAAAAAAAAACTAAGTTAATCTATTCTCAAAATAATGGCTTTGGCTCTTTATTGGATGTTGGCGCTGGAACTGGGGATTTTTTGAATGTTGCGAAAAAAAACGGTTGGCAAGTTTACGGGATGGAACCAAACGCAAATGCTTCTAATCTGGCATTGAAAAAAGGACTTGAATTAAAAAGTTCTTTAAATGATTATGTAGGAAAGCAGTTTGATGTAGTTACCCTTTGGCACGTTCTCGAACATATTCCAAATTTAGAAGAAACTATATCCACATTGACAAATTTGGTAAAATCAAACGGCACACTAATTATTGCAGTTCCAAATTTTAAAAGCTTTGATGCCAAATATTATGGTAAGTTTTGGGCGGCTTACGATGTGCCAAGACATCTTTGGCATTTTTCCAAAAATTCAATTGAAAAACTTTTTTCTGAAAAATTTCATCTTAAAAAAACAGAACCAATGATTTTTGATTCGTTTTATGTAAGTCTTCTTTCTGAAAAATATAAAACAGGGAATAATTTTTCTTTAAATGCTTTTTGGATTGGTTTTATTTCAAATATCAAAGCCAAAAGAACAAAAGAATACTCTTCACATATTTATTGCTTTAAAAAACACAATTGAGCTAATTTGGGCTCGTATAAGGCCTTGTTGATACTAAATGGAGCCATTGGTGCTTTAGGACGTATTCTCTGCTTAAAACGAACAAAAAAAGCTTAATTTTAATAAGAAAAATTGATTAAAGAATAATTTTCATAAGAGAAATTTATGCAATTTCAGCTTGATGAATCAGTCGAGTCAATTTGATGGAGAGATCGGTAAAAATAATTTTTGCATTACCATTTCGCTCAATGTGATAAGAAGCATCTTCCAAAGCCAGGTTTATTTCAAAAATATTATTTTGATGCACAAAAGGGGAAAATTTAGGTAATGAAAATGTAGCATCATTAGCTTCAAAAAATAACAAAGAATCTACATTGTAATTTTTTAAAAGGGCCTGCCGAAAAACTTCAATGCAATAATTCAGAAATTTTTTTTGGGTTTCCCGCCCCTGTCCAGCAAGTTCATCACTCCAGTCCAACAAACTATTAATTGCGCCCTTATTCCCTTTTGCCCTAAAAGCGGTGCGCACCCAACTTATAAACCATTTCTCAAAAACTTCATCTTCACCTGTTTCTTCCAATAATTGCAGCGCTTTGTTGAAATCGCCTCGCGCTCTTCGCGCGGTTTGGACTGCTAATTGTTCTTTTACTTTTAAATTAGATATTAATGCTTCAGAGATATCTGCTTCCGAAAGTAATGGAAAAGTTAGCTTTTGGCACCGAGAACGGATTGTAGTAATAATTTGCTCTTCCCGCTCTGTCAAAAGCAGAAGCAGTGTTTTTTCAGTAGGTTCTTCAACCAATTTCAGTATTTTATTGGCACATTCACCGTTCATATGCTCGGCCATCCAAATAATCATCACTTTGTACCCTCCTTCAAAAGCTTTTAATGATAATTTTTTTGAAATGCTCTCAGCCTCGTGCTTGCTAATATTGCCTTGTTTTTTTTCGAGCCCCAGACTTTGTAACCATTCAAAAAGAGATGCATACGGATTATTTAAAATAAAACTGCGCCATGCTTCGGCATAATTATCAGAAACAGCATTCTTCTTTACAACATCGCTGGTATTTACTGGGTACACAAAATGCAAATCGGGATGAACCAATTTTGAAATTTTGTTTTTGCAGGAAATATATTCGGGACTTCCTTTCCCAAATTGGCTGCAAAGAAGCTCTGAAGCATATGCGATGGCCATTGGCAATAAACCACTGCCATTAACGCCCGAAAAAAGTTGCGCATGCGGAATCCGGCCATTTTCAACGGTTTTTGAAAGATGAGATTTTATATGTTGGTGACCGATTACTTCTGAAAAATCCATTCGCAAATCTAAACATTTCTGCGCTTTAATTCCTGATGAAAATCCCGATTGATTTTTATTAAGTAAACGGGAGACAGTTATTTTTAAAAGAAACTATTCAACAAGGGATAAACATCAAAAAAGCTATCTTTGCTGGATAAAATTTTGAAAGATGAAAACAGTAAACGATATAGATTTTAAAAGCAAAAAGGCGTTGATACGCGTTGATTTTAACGTGCCGCTAGATGAAAATTTTCATGTTACCGATGATACTCGTATCTGTGCCGCCAAACCAACAATTTTAAAAATTTTGGAGGACGGCGGAAGCTGTGTATTAATGTCTCATCTCGGAAGACCTAAAAATAAGGAAACTGAATTTTCGCTTCAACATATAGTTAAGCCATTATCAGCTATTTTAGGAATTCAGGTAAAATTTGTTGATGATTGTATAGGTGAAAAAGTAGAAAAGGCGGTAGCAGATTTAAAATCTGGTGAAATTCTTTTGCTTGAAAATTTACGTTATTACGAAGAAGAAACCAAAGGAGATCGCGCTTTTGCTGAAAAACTTTCGAGCTTTGGAGATGTTTATGTGAATGACGCTTTCGGAACCGCACACCGTGCCCATGCCTCTACGGCAATTATTGCTGAATTTTTCCCTGATAACAAATGTTTCGGTCTCTTACTTGCTTCAGAAATTGAAAATGTAAAGAAAGTATTGGAATCCAGCAAAAAGCCCGTTACAGCTATAATTGGCGGCGCAAAGGTTTCCTCAAAAATCACGATTATCGAGAATATTCTCGGTAAAATTGATCACCTCATTATTGGCGGAGGAATGGCTTTCACTTTTATCAAAGCAAAGGGCGGAAAGATAGGAAGTTCATTGGTTGAAGAAGACAAACAAAACCTTGCATTGGATATTTTGAAAGCGGCAAAAAATAAAGGGGTTGCTGTTCATTTACCTGTCGATGCCATAATTGCTGATTCTTTTTCAGAATCTGCAAACACGAAAATTTCATCAGTTGATGATATTTCCGACGGTTGGATGGGCCTTGATGTAGGTCCAAAAACAAATGAAATTTTTGCCGAAGTCTTAGCCAAATCAAAAACTATTCTATGGAATGGACCGGTAGGAGTTTTTGAAATGGAAAAATTTGCCGAGGGGACAAAAATATTAGGACAAAATATTGCTAAGGCAACTCAGAATGGTGCGTTCTCCCTAGTAGGAGGGGGTGATTCTGTGGCTGCAGTACAAAAATTTAACCTTGCCGATAAAGTGAGTTATGTATCCACAGGCGGTGGCGCAATGCTGGAGATGCTAGAAGGCAAAACACTCCCAGGGATTAAAGCCTTGTTATAGAAAAAGTTAAATGTCACAATATTAGACTTTTGAGCCTTAAATTTGCGTAATTTCACGAAATCATTATTTTTGATAAAATTTTTTATTTAAAAAGGCGTTACATTTTTTGATGATTTCAAATAAATTAACCCTTTTAAAAGATGTTAATCAAGCGAGTTTGTTATAATCCCCAAACGCAATAAGAAGCTGATGAAACTAAACAAAATTCTCCCTCTTATGCTGTTGCTGGCCTGCAGTATAAGTTTTGCCCAACAGGGTAAAAAGAACAGCAAAAAGCTGAACACAAAAAAAGTTCAGGTAATTGATTCCATTAAAGTTTCAAAGATTGCTGAAGAATTACCTTCTACCATAATAGCTACCTCTATCAAAGACAGCACTGTTTTTGACCTTAAAGATATGGCCCTAGCCCGAAAAAAAGATAGTCTTTGGCTAAAAGAACTATACAAATCAGATCTTTTTGAAGATATATATAACAGTGTCGTAAATCAGGAATACGATTTGGTAGATTATGATGAACTTCCAACAGAAGTATTGAAACAGCGCCTAAAAGACCTTGATGCCCGCACTCCATTTAAAGTGGAGTACAATCCCTCATTGGAAAGCGTTATCAAATATTATCTAAAGAATCGTCGTGGAAGTTTAGAGCGACTTATGGGGCTTAGTGAATATTATTTTCCAATGTTTGAACAGGAGCTAGATAAACATAATTTACCATTAGAATTAAAGTATTTAGCGGTGGTAGAATCAGCATTAAATCCTCGTGCGCAATCAAGGGTTGGTGCAACCGGACTTTGGCAGTTTATGTATCCAACGGGCAAAATGTTTGGTTTGGATGTTAGCTCTTATGTTGATGAACGTTCCGACCCTATTATGGCTACGGAAGCTGCCTGCAAATATTTGAAGAGTTTAAATACCAGTTTCAATGATTGGGATTTGGCACTTGCTGCATACAATTCAGGTCCGGGTAATGTATCAAAAGCGATACGACGTTCTGGTGGTAAAACTAACTACTGGAATCTTCGCAATTATCTTCCACGTGAAACAGCAGGATATGTTCCAGCATTTTTGGCTACTATGTACATTTTTGAATACGCACAGGAGCATGGTTTTAAAAAGCAGGGAACAAGAATTCCATATATAGCTACTGATACCATTAAGGTTAAGCAGCAAATAACTTTAGATCAAATAGCAAAGCTTACAAATCTTGATAAAGAAGAACTTGAGTTTTTAAACCCCTCATACAAGTTGGGCATAATACCAGTAGTAAAGGATGAAAACTATATGCTACGTCTTCCACTGACTGCGGTTGGAACTTTTGTGAATAATGAAAATGCCATCTACGCCTTTGCACAGCAAGAGCAAGAAGAAGCAGAAAAACCAGCACCAGAGTTATTCGAGCAACCTGAAAAAATCCGCTATCGCGTAAAACGAGGTGATTACTTAGGTAGAATTGCTGAAAGATATGGTGTGGGCGTTAGTCAGATTAAGAGTTGGAACGGCATGCGAAGCAATACACTTAGGGCAGGACAGAATTTAATAATTTATCCCAAAAAGAGCAATCAGGATATTGCCAGCAATACACCAGCACAATCTCAAAATGCATCTTCGGAAAAGACATATACCGTGCGTAATGGAGACTCCTTATGGAGCATTTCGCAAAAATTTCCTGGAGTTTCAGTCCAAAATATCAAAAATTGGAACGATATTAGTGGCAATAACATAAAGCCCGGAACTAAACTGAAAATTTATAAAGGATAGTTCCAAAAACATCCTTTAAATGAAAATAATTAAGATCGCATTACTAGCGTTTGTTGTTGCATTAGCTTCTTGCAACAATAACGGTAAGAGAGACAAATCACTTGTTCCCAATTCTGTCGGGAATATAAACGCCTTACAGATTATCACACCAAATGATCTTTGGAACGGGATAGTGGGTGAAGCCATTCGGAACAACTTTGCAGCACCCACAGATGGCCTCCCGCAAGACGAGCCCTTATTTTCAATGAACCAAATGCCGCCTGAAGCCTTTACGGGTTTTGCCCGTAGTAATAGGCTTTTTCTATATGTGGTTTTAAGTGAAGAAGACAAAGTAACTATTGCTACTGATGAATACGCCAAACCTCAGGCTGGAGCTATAATTAAAGCCTCTTCCGAAGAAAAGCTGGTTGAGCTTATCAATAAAAATGCGGCTCAAATAATTGAAACCTTTCACAATTCTGAAATAAAGGAGCGTCAGCGCAGAACAGCTATTTCATTGATGAAAACAGATTCACTAAAAAAAGTGATGGGCGTTAGTATGCAAATTCCAAGCGCTTATCGAATTGCAAAGGCAACAGATAGTTTTTTCTGGATTCGAAAAGACTTAAAAGACGGAACAACAAACATATTGGTTTATGAGGTTCCTTTAAATATGATTACGAATGATAGCACTGCAGTAGGCGACATTATAAAAATTCGCGATTCCATAGGTAGCAGACTTTTGCCCGTGGAAGATGACGGACAATTTATTACCGAGGATGCCTATGCACCGTACCTTTTTACAACAAAAATTGATGGAAAATTTGCTTACGAAACTAAGGGCACCTGGGAAGTAAAAGATGATTGGATGGGTGGTCCGTTTGTAAATTATGCCGTTCGGGACGAGAAAAACAACCGTTATTTAATTCTTGAAGGCTTTACATACGCGCCCGCGGTGTCAAAAAGAGACTTGCAATTTGAGTTGGAATCGATATTAAATTCTGCCAAGATTGAATAAATGATAAAGATAATATTTATAAAAAAGAGCCTTTTAGTTTAAAACTGAAAGGCTCTTTTTTGAAGATGAAAATAAGCTTATTTATTGTCGTCTATTTTTTTATCTGTTGGTTCTTCTTTAGAAGCATCCTTGAATTCTTTAAGGCCGCTACCTAGTCCGCGCATAAGCTCTGGAATTTTCTTTCCCCCAAAAAGCAATAACACAATCACAACAATCAATACAATTTGCCAAGGGCCAATAACACCTAAAGGAATAAACAATGCACTCATAATTTTAAAATTTTAATTAAGCAAAGGTAACAAGAAATGTTTAGATATAACGTTTTGAGGTTAACTTTAGCGTGTAGGGCTTCAGTTTATTTTATATTTGTAAAAAGCAGTTGCAGATTATGACCCAAAAAGAAAAAAGAGCCAAAAAGTTCAAAAAGAAACTTTTGCACAAATACCGCTTGGTAATTTTGAACGAAGAGACCTTTGAAGAACGTTTTTCGTTTAAACTTAATAGACTGAATGTGTTCGTTTTCAGTACTCTTTTTGCATTGTTTCTAATTTTGGCAACTACTTTTATAATTGCTTTCACTCCGCTTCGCGAATATATTCCCGGATACTCTTCCACAGCTTTAAAAAAGAAGGCTACAAGGCTGGCATACAAAACAGACTCCTTACAGCAGATTCTAGATGTAAATGAACAATACCTTGCTTCAATCAAAAAAGTGCTTACGGGCGACGTTAAAACGGTTAATTTCAATAAAGATTCCCTAATAGAGGTTGCCAAAACAGATCCTTCAGTTTTAATACGTACTTCCAGAAATGACTCTCTGCTTCGGGAGGCTGTAGCCAAAGAAGACAAATACAATCCTTTAATTGCTCCACAAGTTCAACAATATGCGCTATTTGCACCCGTAAAAGGAACAATTTCAGAAAACTATGATTCCACGTCAAAACATTATGCTGTTGATGTGGTGACAGTCAAAGATTCGCCAGTGAAGGCCGTAGCGGATGGAACGGTTATTTTTGCTGAATGGACTGCCGCTACAGGATATGTTATTATTTTGAAACACGACAACAACCTAATTTCGGTTTACAAGCACAATGCCATGCTCACTAAGGAACAGGGCGAAATTGTTAAAGCTGGAGAGGTAATCGGCACAGTAGGAAATACGGGTGAACTCACTACTGGCCCCCATTTACATTTTGAATTGTGGCGTGATGGTTTTCCAGTTAATCCTACAAGTTTTATCGATTTTGATTAATATACTATGTATCTAAAATCCGTCGGCGCAAAGATATTTGCTAAAATTGTTGTAAACAGAATCCAAAAATGGGCCACAAAACCTGTTGAAACCCAGCAAAAGGTTTTTAAGGCTTTAATTACCGAAGCAAAAAATACTGCCTTTGGCCAAGATCATGATTTTGGAAACATAAATTCTTTTCAAGATTTTGCTAAGAAGGTTCCAATTCGCGATTACGAAGAATTGAAACCTTACATAAACCGTGTGGTTTCTGGAGAAGAAAACGTCCTATGGCCCAGGAAGCCGCTCTATTTTGCGAAAACTTCAGGAACTACTTCAGGTGCAAAATACATTCCACTTACCAAGGAATCAATGCCATATCATATAGCGGCCGCACGAAATGCAATTCTTTGCTATATCAACGAAACGGGTAACTCTAAATTTGTGGACGGCAAAATGATTTTTCTCCAAGGGAGCCCAGAAATGCATGAAAAGAACGGAATTAGATTGGGTCGTCTTTCGGGAATAGTAGCACATTACGTTCCGGCTTATCTTCAAAAGAACCGTTTGCCTAGTTGGGAAACAAACTGTATCGAAGATTGGGAGACAAAAGTAGATGCCATTGTAGAGGAAACCAAAGATCAAAACATGACCGTTATAAGCGGTATTCCGTCTTGGGTTCAGATGTACTTTGAAAAACTTCAGAAAAAAACGGGTAAGAAGGTCGGTGACCTTTTCAAAAATTTTAACCTTTTCATTTACGGTGGAGTAAACTTTGAGCCCTATCGCGCAAAATTTGAAAATTTAATAGGAAGAAAGGTTGACAGTATTGAACTTTTTCCAGCCAGTGAAGGCTTTTTTGCCTTTCAGGACAGTCAGAAAACGAAGGGAATGCTCTTGCTTTTGAATTCGGGGATTTTCTATGAATTTGTGGAGGCTAGTACTTTTTTTGACGAAAACCCTAAGCGATTGACCATCGGCGAAGTTGAAATAGGAGTTAATTATGTAATGATAATTTCAACAAACGCAGGTCTCTGGGCTTATAATTTGGGCGATACAGTTCAATTTACTTCTACAAAACCATATCGAGTAATAGTTTCGGGAAGGATAAAACATTTCATTTCCGCCTTTGGCGAACATGTGATTGGAAAAGAAGTGGAAGAGGCAATGAATAAAGCCATTTCAAAATTCAATTTTTCAATTACTGAATTTACCGTGGCACCACAGATAACGACTTCCGAGGGAAAACTACCGTATCACGAATGGCTCGTGGAATTTGAAAAACTGCCCGAAAATATTCAAGAAGTAGCCAAATTTTTGGATGCTGAAATGCAACAACAAAACTCATATTATTTCGATTTAATTGAGGGAAAAGTGCTTCAGCCCTTAAAAATTACCTCGCTAAAAAAAGAAAGTTTTCAAGAATTTATGAAATCGCAGGGCAAGCTTGGCGGCCAAAACAAGGTTCCCCGCCTTTCCAACGATCGTAAAATAGCTGAGGCACTACTACAAATACAGCCCCAAAATTAGTGTTATCTTTGCACCCAATGAATAAATTAAAATCACATACCAGAACACGTGCACAGGAAAGCACACAGGCCATAGAAAGGCTTTATATAACAATGCGTCACCTCTTTAATCGTGGGTTTTACAAGCCTATGGGAGTTTCCGGGGAAACGCTTCGCGAATCATTATTAACACTCCGCCCAGAGATTTATGGTTCCATTAAAGAGGAAAAAATTGAATTGCAGGGCTTACTCTACGTAATGGACCGTTTGCCTTACGGAATTGAAGAATGTAGATTCATCAATTTAACGAGTGATGAAGGCTATAAAAACTCACATTTTGAACCTATAATTCCACTAAAACGCCGCAGAAACTGTTATAGGATCGATTCGGAACAAATGAATATCGAAATAACCCGTGGCCGTTCGGAAATCTATGATATTCTAACCCACTTGACGTTTCTTTTTATTGAATCGCACAAAATTATGAAGCAAGTGCTCATAAACGAAAACGGCGAAGTGATCCGCGATTGGAAAAAACTGGAGCAGGCAGTACTTAAAAAAGGAAAACTATCACAGGAAGAAAAAGAAGTGGCGCTTACGCACACCGCAAATTTTCTGGGAAGAACTTTTGAGGAAGTAAAGAGCGTATATCCTTTTTTCGCAAGTGAAAAGAACGAGAACCGCTTTTTCAATATTATATACTTTTTGGGAAAACTTGCCATTGATGAGGTTATTGCAGACAATAAACGTATAATCACTTTCAGTCCCGTATTACGCGAGCGTTTAGGGCACCACATTCACGGTGAACTGTGGGCTTATGCCATAAAGCAAGCGCTTCAAGATAAAGACTTATTGGATCGTCCGCTGCACATTATCAGTGCAAACATGCATAGTGTGATGAACAGTCTCTACGGCCCAAAAGCACTGGCGACAGAATTCTCAAAGAAAAAACCGATGGAGGTTTTTGAAGCACTTAGCATTGCTTCCAATGGCAAACTCCGTGAAAAAGTTAATAAAACTGCTTTGACGGAAGGAATGATGTTTATTGAAGACCAAAGCGGGACAAACATTGACGTACAGATAATTGATACCGCCAAAATAAAGCAAAGTCCCTATACAGAAGGTTTAAAAGAGATTGAAAATTCCCAAAAACCTGTTATAATTGTGATGGACTATGCTTTTGGCGAACAGGCCTATGAAACAATGGACGAGCTTTTAAAACCTTTTGTTGATGATAATAAAGTGCGGCATTTCTTAAATGTAGCTTCAGTTTCAATAATGGGTAAAGCAGGAATTTTGGAAGGTGGAAAAGGTGATATCATGATTCCTTCGGCCCACGTCTTTGAAGGTACTGCAGATAACTATCCCTTCAAAAATAAACTTGACAAATCACTTTTTAAGGATGATGATGTTAAGGTTTGTACCGGTACGATGATTTCGGTATTGGGCACTTCCCTTCAAAACCGGGATGTGCTAAAATTCTTCCACAATTCCACTTGGAATGTAATAGGACTTGAAATGGAAGGCGCACATTATCAAAAAGCAATACAGGCCGCTTCAAAAATAAGAAGAAGCATTAGTCCAAAAGTGAAGGTTCGCTATGCGTATTACGCTTCTGATAATCCTTTGGAAACAGGAAGCACCTTGGCCTCTGGTGGATTGGGTACCACAGGTGTAAAACCCACTTATTTGATTACCGAAAAGATGTTAAAACAGATTTTAGACACTCCTAAAAATTAATTTTGAAAAACAATAAAGTACTGATTACCGGTGGCGCAGGATTTATAGGTTCCAATTATGTGGAATACCTCCTGAAAAATTCAGAAGACGAAATATTCGTACTGGACAAACTTACTTATGCCGGAAATTTGCATAATTTGGAAGCAGTTTCAGATAAAATCACCTTCATAAAAGGTGATATTTGTGATTTGGAATTTATTCAAAAACTATTCGCAGAACACCAATTTCAAAAAGTAGTTCATTTTGCTGCGGAAAGCCATGTGGACAATTCCATTTCGGGACCTTCGGAATTTATTCAAACTAACATTGTAGGGACATTCAACTTGCTCCAATGTGCCTATAAAACTTGGATGGACGGCCCGAATGATTTAAAAGAAGAATTCAAAACAGCGCGTTTTCTGCATATTTCTACTGATGAGGTTTATGGCACTTTAGGCGAAACGGGTCTTTTTACCGAAGAAACTTCCTATGCACCAAACAGTCCGTACAGCGCTTCAAAGGCATCATCAGATTTTATTGTGCGCAGCTATTTTCACACCTATGGTTTACCAGTTGTAACTACCAATTGTTCAAATAACTATGGCCCAAATCAGCATAAGGAAAAGTTAATTCCCACGATAATCCGAAAGGCAATATCGGGAGAACCCATACCCATTTATGGTGATGGAAAGAATGTTCGCGATTGGCTTTATGTAATGGACCATTGCAGCGGAATTTATCTAGCTTTCGAAAAAGGAAAACTCGGCGAAACATATAACATTGGCGGGCGGAATGAACGCGAAAACTTATATATTGCAAATGTTATCTGTGAATTTCTTGATGAAATGCTTCCGAAAGAATCTTCTTATAAAGACCAAATAACATTTGTAAAAGACCGTCCCGGACACGATTTTAGATACGCAATTGATGCGTCAAAAATTGAAAACGAGCTAGGCTGGAAGGCTAAAGAGAATTTTGAAACAGGTATCCAAAAAACAATTTCTTGGTACTTGGAAAACAAAGATAGATTATGAAGGGAATAATTTTAGCTGGAGGTTCGGGCACCCGTTTGCATCCCATCACACTGGCAGTGAGCAAGCAGTTAATGCCAGTTTATGATAAACCGATGATTTATTATCCGCTGTCAACACTTATGTATGCTGGTATTAAGGATATTTTGATAATTTCAACACCGCAGGATCTTCCGCTTTTCAAACAACTTTTGGGGGATGGTAAAAAACTGGGATGCAATTTTCAATATGCCGAACAAGCAAACCCCAACGGTCTTGCGGAAGCTTTCATTATTGGAAAGGATTTCATCGGAAATGATAAAGTAGCATTGATACTTGGGGATAATATTTTTTACGGCTCTGGCTTGAGAGAATTGCTGCAATCAAACAATAATCCTGACGGTGGAGTAATTTACGCGTACCATGTTCTTGATCCCGAGCGATATGGCGTAGTAGAGTTTGATAAAGATGGAAAGGCCCTTTCCATTGAGGAAAAACCGAAAAATCCGAAATCAAATTACGCGGTTCCCGGAATTTATTTTTACGACAATAGCGTGGTAGAAATTGCAGCAAATATAAAACCCAGTGCCCGCGGTGAATTGGAAATAACCGACGTAAACAATGAATATTTAAAACAGGGCAAATTGAGCGTCAGCATTCTCGATAAAGGTACTGCTTGGTTGGATACGGGAACATTTGCTTCTTTAATGCAGGCCGCCCAGTTTGTTGAAGTTATTGAGGAAAGGCAAGGCTTAAAAATTGGTGCTATTGAAGAAGCAGCTTATGAAATGGGCTACATTTCGAAAGAACAATTAATAGCCTTGGCAGAACCATTGTTAAAAAGTGGTTACGGAAAACATTTACTACAACTAGATTAGATTTGGAAGTACAAAAAACACCTTTAAAAGATTGTTTTATTTTAAAACCGAACGTTTATTGTGACGAGCGCGGACTTTTTTATGAAACCTATAATAAAAAAAATTTTGAAAAAGTAACTGGCCTAACCGTTGATTTTGTTCAAGACAACCAGTCCATTTCATCAAAGGGCGTGCTGCGCGGACTCCATTTTCAAAAAGGTGCCCTGGCACAGGCCAAGCTAGTTCGGGTTGTAAAGGGCAAGGTTTTGGACATTGTAGTAGATGTTCGGAAAAATTCTGAAACCTTCGGCAAATCATTTTCTATCATTTTAGACGATGTGGAGCACTTACAACTATTTGTGCCACGCGGTTTTGCGCACGGTTTTATAACCCTTTCAGACCAATCTATCTTTTCTTATAAATGCGATAATTATTACGATAAAGCTTCGGAAAGTGGAATAATCTACAATGACGCAACCTTGGCATTAGATTGGCATCTTCCAGAGGAAGAATTCATTATTTCAGAAAAAGATTTGGAACTTCCCGGTTTTGAGGAAGCGGTTTCATGAAAAAAATATTGGTTACAGGCGCAAACGGACAATTGGGAAGATGCATAAAAAATGCAGCTGCCAGTTTTCCCGACCTTGAATTTGTCTTTGTTTCAAAGGAAGAACTTGATATTCAAGAAGAAGATTCATTAAGGAAATTCTTTAAAAAAAATAATTTTTCACACTGTATTAATACTGCAGCATATACCAATGTTGAAAAGGCAGAAAGTGAACCTGAAAAAGCTTTTGCCATCAATACCGAAGCCGTAAAAAACGTAGCGACTTCCTGTAAAGAGAATGATGTTGTTTTGCTTCATATTTCCACAGATTATGTTTTTGATGGAAAAAAACAAACACCCTATTTAGAAACCGACCCTACAAACCCCATCAATATTTACGGGGCTTCCAAGTTGAAAGGAGAAAAAAATATAAAAGAAATATGCACTAAGTATTTTATATTTCGCACCTCGTGGCTGTATTCGCAATACGGGCATAATTTTTTGAAAACGATTTTAAGATACGCTGAAGAAGGAAAACCACTTACAATCACAACCGAACAGACGGGAACGCCCACGAACGCAAATGATTTGGCGAAAGTGCTATTACAGGTAATTGCGCAAGATTCAACAAATTATGGCGTTTACCATTATAGCAACAGCGGCGAAACCACATGGTTTGGGTTTGCAGAGGAGATACTTAAGCAAAGTGAAAAATTAAAAGATGCAAATCTTGCAAAAACAAACCATTACCGTACTTTTGCCGCAAGGCCGGCATATAGTGTTTTGGATAACACAAAGGCGCAGAATACATTGAAAGTAAAATATATAGATTGGCAGGAAAGCCTCCAATCTGTTTTAAAGAATAAAGTCATTAATTTATAATATTAGTTTATATGGCACAGCAAAACTCATCTGAGGAGGTTGATTTGGGGTATTTGTTAAAGAAGTCAAACGATATATTTAAAAGTATTGCAAGAGCAATTCTTAATATAATAGATTTCTTTAAAAGATATTTTATTATAGTCATAATTTTAATTATTGTTGGTTTTGGTATTGGTTTGTATAAAGATTATAATAATGTTGAATCTTACAATAATGAGCTAATAGTAATCCCAAATTTTGGTAGCGTAGATTATTTGTATGATAAAGTTGAGGCTTTAAACTCAAAAATAGCTTCAAAAGACAGTATATATTTAAAACAGGTTTTGGATACCAATTTTTCAAAACTTAATCTCATTGAAATTGAACCCATTGTTGATCTCTATAATTTTATTTCAGAATCACGTCAAAATATAGATATCCTAAAAATTATTTCACAGAACCAAGATTTTTCTGAATATGTGGAAAATATGGCTACTAGTAAATACTATAAATATCATAGAATGCAAATTTCTATTAAAGGAAAAAAATCTACCCAAAAAATCATAGATGATCTTTTTACATACTTTAATGAAAACAAACATTTTCAGGAATACCAAAAAATCTATAAAAAAACAAAAGATATCGAGGTCCAAGAACATTATGTAATGGTAGCGCAATTAGATTCTTTAATTAAATCAAATTATACCATTAAAAAAGAAGGATCTTCTGTTTCAGTAAGCAATAATGCTGATCAGTATAATTTGGTAGAAAAGAAAAGACAAATTATTGACAATTTACAACGACTCGAAATACAACAAAATGATTATACAGTTCCAATTAAAAGAGTTAGCGTCAATTATAATTTAGAACCCGAAAGGCTTCTTAATATTTCAAATAAAGTAAAATATCCGTTGCTTTTAGTTTTTCTATTCTCTTTTATATTTTTTATTCTCTTTATTTTCAAAAGCTTGAAAAAATATGCAAATGCAGATTAGGTTATTGAAATAAAAACTTTGCGATTCTTCAAAAAAATCAAATGTCTAAAACCAATTTAATAGTATTTGGCACTCGCCCCGAAGCCATAAAAATGGCTCCATTGGTCCAAAAATTTTTAAAGAACAAAAACTTTGAAACTAAAGTCTGTGTTACGGCCCAACATCGTGAAATGCTTGACCAAGTGTTGGATTTCTTCGAAATTACCCCTGATTTTGATTTGGACTTAATGCGGCCAAACCAAAATCTATATTCATTGACAGCCACAATTATTGAAAACATGAAATCTGTGCTGGAAGAAGTAAATCCAGATTACGTATATGTTCATGGAGACACTACGACTTCAATGGCGGTAGGTATCGCCGCTTTTTATAGTGGTGCAAAAATATGTCACGTGGAAGCAGGTTTACGCACTTTTGACCGTCAATATCCTTTCCCTGAAGAATTCAACAGACAACTCACTGGAAAAATTGCCGATTATCATTTTTCGCCTACAGAGCTTTCCAAGAAAAATCTTCTAGTTGAAAATACCAAAGAAGAAAATATTTTAGTCACTGGAAATACGGTTATCGATGCCCTACTTTATGGCATTGAAAAAGTAAATGCAAAAAATTTTAAGGATGAAGAAATCGAGAATTTAAAACTTCTTTTGAATTTTCAAAAAAAAATAATACTTGTCACGGGTCATAGACGTGAAAATCATGGAGATGGATTAATAAACATTTGTGCTGCATTGAAAACAATAGCTCAAAATAACCCAGAGGTTGATATAATTTATCCGGTTCATTTAAATCCGAATGTAAAAGGACCTGTTAATGAACTTTTGAGTGGGATTGAAAATATACATTTAGTTGCCCCACTTGCATACCCTGCATTTATATGGTTGATGGAAAAATCTTACCTAATCATTACTGACAGTGGGGGAATTCAAGAAGAAGCCCCAAGTTTGGGCAAACCTGTTTTGGTAACTAGAACCACAACCGAACGACCAGAAGCTGTTGAGGAAGGCACAGTAATATTGGTGGGAATAGATTCCAACAGAATTATTGAAGAAACCGATAAATTATTGAATAATATAGAATACTACAATGGTATGAGCATGTTGCACAACCCATATGGTGATGGAAAAGCAACAGAAAGAATTATAAAATTTATTGAAGCATTATAAAATGGAAAAGAAACCGACGGTGGTTATGATGGGGCTTGGCTATATAGGTTTGCCCACTGCAGCACTTATAGCAAGTAAACGAGTAAAAGTAACAGGAGTTGATATCCATCAACACGTAGTGGACACTATAAATGAGGGGAAAATTCATATTGTGGAACCAGATTTGGATGGTTTGGTGCATCATGTTGTAAAGGAAGGGTATCTTAAAGCCTCTATAAAGCCAGTAGCTGCAGATGTATATTTAATTGCTGTCCCCACCCCATTTAAAGGAAATCATGTTCCAGACCTTTCGTTTGTTGAAAAAGCAGTTAAAAATATAATACCAACTCTTCAAAAAGGAGCTTTAGTAATTTTGGAATCTACCAGTCCGGTAGGAACTACACATAAAATTCAAGAACTGATTTTTCAGGAACGTCCAGACTTAAAAGGCGAAATTTTTATTGCTTATTGCCCAGAACGCGTTTTACCTGGGAATGTAATCTATGAATTGGAACAGAATGATCGCGCTATAGGCGGCATTGATGAAGCTTCTACAGAAAAAGCAGTATGGTTTTACAAGCATTTTGTAAAGGGTGAATTGCACAAAACCAATTCACAAACAGCTGAAATGTGTAAATTGGTTGAAAACTCATCGCGGGATGTGCAGATAGCTTTTGCCAATGAACTTTCCATGATTTGCGACAAAGCAAACATAAACGTTTGGGAATTAATCCGTTTGGCAAACAAACATCCACGAGTGAACATTTTGCAACCCGGCACAGGCGTTGGTGGCCATTGCATTGCTGTAGATCCGTGGTTTATAGTTTCTGAATTTCCCGAAGAATCAAAAATAATCCGTTCTGCACGTGAAATAAATAACTATAAGACAGAATGGGCAATTGAGAAAGTTAAAAATGCCGCGCTTCAATTTAAAATTGAAAATGATAGAGACGCTATTATAGCCTGCATGGGCTTAGCTTTTAAACCAAATATTGATGATTTAAGAGAGTCTCCAGCACTTCACGTTGCCCAACAATTAGATATAGATGGTTTTAAGGTTTTGTTTGTGGAACCTAACCTAAAATCTCACGAAAAGTATTTGTTAACCTCTTTGACAGAGGCAAAAGAGAAGTGCGACATTATGGTATTTTTGGTAGCGCATAAAGAGTTTAAGACGTTGAATGGAGAACTTCAATTGAAGGTTTTGGATTTTTGTGGGGTGAGAGAAAATTAAAATATAATGAAAATATTGGTTACTTGTCACGGGTTTTTAACCCCTTCTATGACTTTTATTTACAATCAAATAAAAGCATTGCAGGATCAAGGCCATACTATAGAGGTTGTTGCCTGTGAAAGAAAGAATGAGCATATTTTTCCGCTTAAGAATGTTCATATTTATAAAGAAAAAAAGGATTTAAATTATATCATATCTGCTTTTAAAAGAAAGCTTAATATTGAATTCACATACTTCAGTACTAGTTTTTCGAAAAAATTTCAAAAGCATATAGCTACATTTGAACCAGATATCATCCATTGCCATTTCGGCACACATTTTTTTCGGTTGGGTAATTATTTTTCTACTAACCCAATTCCCACTATAATTACATTTCACGGGTATGATGCTTCTGCTGCATTAAGAAACAAACTTTACTGTAAGGCGCTTAGGAATGTATTTAAACAACCCCTTATCCGTGGAACGGCAGTCTCTGAGGCGATAAAAAGTAATCTGTTAAATATTGGGATTCCTTCAGAGAAAATTATTGTAGATTATTTGGGGGTAGATGTTAATTTTTTTCAAAGAAAAACCTCGAAACAATTAGATCCAACTACACCCGCTATTTTTTTACAAGTTTCAAATTTCGTCGAAAAGAAAGGGCATCAATACACTTTAAAAGCTTTCAAAAAACATCTAGATGCAACTAATAACAATGACATTTTATTATTTGGGGGAACTGGTCCTCTCTATAATGAAATGATAAAACTTTGTGAAGATTTGAACCTGTGCCAACATGTTAAGTTTTTAGGTTTGGTAGATAGATTTCAAGTAAGAGAATTGATGGAGGAGGCCCATTTTTTTGTACATCACAGCGTAACTGCCACTGATGGAGATACCGAAGGTTTACCAACGGTTTTGATGGAGGCAATGGCTATGGACCTTCCATGTATAAGTACTTTCCACGCAGGAATTCCAGAAATTGTTGACCATGGTCAAAATGGGCTACTAGTTAATGAGGGTAATGTGGAGGATATGTCAAAAGCTTTTTCAACGATTAAAAAATTGAAGTGCACACCACGCTCGGTAGTGGAAAGTAGATTCAATTTGAACAACAACACAAGAAATATTACTGCAATTTTTGAAAGCCTAAGTAAGCATAATGCAAAATCAAAATAGTGTTGTAAAAGGAATAAAATGGACATCGATGGGTACCATTGGTGTAGCTGTTTGCTCACTTTTGCGTCTTTCCATATTAACTCGGTTTTTGGATAGGGAAGACTTTGGATTGATGGCGCTCGTGCTATTCGTTTTAGGGGTGATTAGTCTTTTTATGGATATGGGGTTGACCTCAGCCATTTTTCACCGCCAAGAAATTTCAAAAAAAGAATACTCAAGTCTTTACTGGATAAATTTGGCATTTGGTATTTTGGTCTTCATCGTCATAGTTTTTTTATCTCCGCTGATTGCAAATTTTTACGATAGTCCCCTTCTAAGTAGTTTGATAATCATTATGTCTACTACCGTAATCTTTGCTGGACTAGGCAATCAATTCCGTACCGTTGAACAAAAGAAGCTAAACTTTAAAATCATCGCATTAGTTGAATTGTTGAGTGCAATTTTATCCCTTATTGTTGCAATTGTAATGGCAGTAAAGGGGTTTGGGATTTATGCTTTGGTAATTTCTGCTCTTATCCAGTATGCTTTACCCAATATCTTTTTCTTTTTGCGAGGCTGGTTATTGTATCCACTTCTATTTCATTTCAATTTAAAGGAATCCTTTCTTTTTTTAAGAATCGGAATTTTTGAAGTAGGCAGCCAATTTGTAAATTATTTCAATAGGGATATGGATATTATTATTATAGGAAAAGTGTTCAGTCCTGAAATATTGGGGGGGTATAGTTTGGCAAAACAATTGGTGTATAAACCTGCACAGATTGTAAATCCTATAATAACTAAGATTTCCAACCCATTGTTGGCAAAATTTCAGGGCAACCTTTCTTCTCTTAAGAAAAACTATTTGAAACTGATCAACATTGTTTCTTCCGTCAATTTTTTTGTGTATTTGTTGGTATTTCTTTTTGCACCATTAATCGTTCAAATACTCTATGGCACTGAATATGAAAACATCGTTATTTTGGTACGTATTTTATCGGTTTATATGTACATACGCAGCATAGGCAACCCTATTGGGAGCCTTGTTATTGCAACGGGAAGAACGGATATTTCATTTTTTTGGAATATATTTTCTTTACTTGTAATGCCAGCTTTTATCTTTATAGGCACACAATTTTCTGCAGAAGCAGTTGCATACGCAATGGTTGCAGGTATTATTGCGCTTTTTGTACCCAATTGGTGGCTTTTGGTGAAACGTATGACTGGGGCTTCGCTATTGGAGTTTTGTAGCGCTGTAGTACCGAAATTGTATTTAAAAGAAATGAGAATTTTTATTCAGAAAAGAAATAAAAATATTTAAGTTTTATACTGAAGTTAAACTATATCTACAATGCTTTTTAACTCGCTTTCTTTTTTAATTTTTCTTCCCATTGTTCTTATACTGTATGTTATAACACCTAAGAAATTTCGGTGGGTTCTGCTTTTAATAGCCAGTTATTATTTTTACATGAGTTGGAATGCAACCTATGCGCTGCTAATTGCTTTCTCAACTTTAGTTACCTATTTGAGCGGTATTTTTATTTACAGAATGAAAACTGTAAATGGAAGAAAAATGATTGTGGCTATCAGTTTCATTGTTAATCTATCAATATTATTTTTCTACAAATACTTCAATTTCTTTTCTGAAACCTTTGCGAAGGTTTTTGATAAGTTTGGAATGAGTATTGACGCCCCTGTGCTTGATATTTTATTACCTGTGGGAATTTCATTTTATACCTTTCAAGCACTCAGCTATACAATGGATGTTTACAGAAAGGAAATAGAACCTGAGCGAAATATTGGAATTTACGCGCTCTTTGTATCTTATTTTCCCCAGTTGGTGGCCGGCCCTATTGAACGATCTAAACATTTATTGCCACAGCTACATAATTTTTCCCAACTTAACTATGAAAATTTGAGGGCAGGGTTTTTATTGATGTTATGGGGATTTTTTAAGAAAATTGTAATTGCAGATAGAATTGCGGTTTTAGTAAATACAGTTTATGATGACCCTGGGAAATATACGGGTATTGAAACCTTTGCAGCCGTACTTCTTTTCTCTTTTCAAATTTTTTGTGACTTTTCAGCCTATACAGATATAGCGAGAGGAGTTGCAAGACTGATGGGTATAGATCTCATGAAGAATTTTGACAGCCCTTATTTTTCAAAAAATATTACTGAATTTTGGAGAAGGTGGCATATATCCCTTTCTACGTGGTTTAGAGATTATCTATATATCCCGCTTGGGGGGAGCAGAAAGGGAAAAGAAAGAACTTATTTCAATTTGTTTTTTGTATTTCTAGTAAGTGGGCTATGGCATGGTGCATCTATGAATTTTGTTATTTGGGGAGCGATGCACGGAGTACTGATTGTGCTGGAAAAAATTTATTATAAACGAACCTCATGGTTTTTTTCAATTAAAAGAGATGCTTCCTTAAGCATCAAACTTTTTAGAGGATTATTCACTTTTACATTAGTTACTTTTTTATGGATTTTCTTTAGGGCCGATACCTTTTCAGACTCTTTGATTGTTATACAGAATTTATTTAATTGGGACATGTCACGAGTATTTAACGGTGAATTATATAAATTGGGATTGACTTCTGGCCAAATATGGCTAAGCGTGTTTTTTATTGGCATCATGCTCTTGGTGGAATATTACAACTCCTTTGTTGCCAATCCCATTTCATTATTACTGAAGCAACATATTGTCTTTAGATGGTCAGTATATTTAATTTTAATTTTAACCACTTTAATTTTCGGAGCCTATGGCGGCGAGCAGCAACAGTTTATTTACTTTCAGTTTTAAGCTTATACTTTTTCTAAGTGTTTTGGGAGCATTTATTTGGGTTTTTTTAATTCCATTTGCTCCAGACATTGATAGTGAACAAAAGTACGTTTATGCTATTAATAAAATTAATAAGGAAGAAAATGAAAATAAATACGATATAGCTTTTTTTGGAAATTCATATGCGTTTACTGCTTATGACCCCACAATGATTAAGAATAAATTGGGATTAAATGCCATTCATCTAAATTCAGGGGCTCAAAGATTAGAAACTTCTTTATTTGTTGCTGAAGAGGTTTTAAAGAAACATAAATTAAAATATGCAATTTTTGAGGTGTCAGGCGCAACACTTCTAACACCTTCAGAAAAAGAACAAAAAATATGGTATTTTCAAACAATGGCATTGCAAGAAACTCCTTTTTCGATAAATAAATTTATAAATGTCACGAATTATTTTCCTGTTAAAGAGCAAACTAAATATTATGCCTCAGCCTTATCAAAATATTTAGGAAGAACCCTTCGCCTTAATGATATAGAGAATTACAAATCTCACATAAAGGATACAAGCTACTTTTCCAGCGATAAAATTTATTTTTCATATGATGGTTTTTTAGCTAACAATCGATATCCCTTAAAAAAAGAAGTCTTTGAAAAGGATTTTTATAGAGAGCCCTATAAGAATAAAAAAGTATTATGGACTGAGAAAAAAATATCCATAATGGAGAAATTTATAAGGAATGCTCAAAAACAAGGAACCCAAGTTATTTTACTACATTCATTAAAGGTATATCCCACAATATATAATGATTCAGCAATTCAAAAATTACTAAAAAAATATGATAATGTTCGTTTTTTAGATTTAAATGCACAAAGAGATCGATATTCTCTTAATGCACAAAGTTTTTATAATGCGACACATTTAAATTACAGAGGAAGTTATCAAGCAACGAATAGATTAGTAGAGAGTCTTTCCCAATTATATGATATTCCAATTAAAAATAATACCGGATTAGATTTTAAACTTTTTAAATTCTCAGATTTTTTCTATAGCCTTGAAGGTTCTCAAGATAAATTTGTAAAATTTGAGTTTGATAGTATTCCCAAAGTATTAAAGAATCATAAATTAATTGTATCTCTTTATCCTATCGATCCCGATTTATTATCGGATAGAACCAAAAAAAGCAATTATGAATCTGATAATTATAGTTTTGATCTTTCAAAAGATGTAATTGACGTGGGAACTTCAAAAGTTTTTATTAAAAAAATGGATACAAAGATTACTTATGAAACCTTAAAGAGATTAATGATTTATTTTTATAATCCTAAGGATACCTTGAAATTACCAGCCCAAAATATTTATCCTGTTAAATAATATTTCACCCTACATTTCATTATTGTTGCCGTTTTTGTTCTAAATAGGTGGCTTTTGGTAGTACGATTGACGACAGCTTCATTTATGGAGGTTTGGTGGGCGGTGGTTCCAAGATTGTATTTAGAAGAAATTTCAAAATTGGTTGAGATGAAAAGCATTAAGATTCAGGGCACATTTTAGTTTCTATCTTTTTAATTCAACAGGACTACATTTTTTGAAGCCGTTTAATGATTTGTATGATAGCTATATGTTTTTAATTTTAAAATCCTTAAATTCATAAATTAAAATTTATAAAAATGAGAAATAGAAATCTAAAAAGTACATCCATCTTTTTTTTCGCTTCATTTTTTATTTTTTTAGCCTGTTCCAAGAATGATGACAAAGAAATTGATGAAGAAACAGAAGAAATAGTAAAATCCCAAGTATACATAGCTACAAACTTCACAAATACAGAATCTGCTGGAATGCCAGGAGAAATTGCGAGATTTACTATCCAACTTACAAATGCAGAAAATTTTGATTATTTGGAATTTCATAAAACTACTGATGGAATTGAAGATGAAAGTGCTTATAAGAAACTTACAAAATTTGATGTGAATTACAACGGGAATAATGAATTTGAGGAAATAATAGAATATGTATTGAAGAATGAAGATGTTAATAAACAACATGAAATTTTAATTAGTGTATTTGATTCAGACGGATCAGTGCAGAACTTCAATTATTCTTTTTTGGTAACTCCAAAATTTCCCGAATTGAATTGCTATTCTACTTTAACAGAAGGAATACCGTATGAGCCTAACCACGATCAGACACCTGTAGATGTGTATTTTAAAGTTCCTGCGGGGTTTGGTGAACTTACAGCAGTCAAAACAATAGATGGCATTATTGATGAAAACTTTAGTGTGATTATAAATGAGAATACTGCAACCCCGGTAGATGACTTTTATTTTAGATTTTCTTTTATCCACAATTTTATTGAAGAAGAATATGAAAAAGAGGTAAAGTATAAATTTCATTTAATTGACCAATTGGGCAGAGAGAAAGATTGCGAGGTGATCTTAAATACGTTGGCTCCAAGGCCAATAGAAGCTGGTGCCACTTTTATCCATTTCGCTTATGATATTGAGCAGGGGTATATTTTATACAGCATAAGTGAACGAAAGTTATATCGGCTTATTGATGTAGAAAACGATCCGTCATTAGAATCAAAAATAGATCTAGTATTTAATAATGGAATAAGTTTTTCAAGCCCGAGTGTTAGTAATTATACACAAGATTGGTCTATAAGAAATGCCACAACTTTTAAAAAGACAGAATATACGTTTTTTGAACTCGATGAATATAATGCGTATGAAATATATTCCTTTTATGATGAATCATCAGATAGCCCTTCTTTTTATGCCGGAACAGACTATTATAGCCAGGGGATTGCTTTCAAAACTGATGGAGTAAATGGCAGCGATGTTATACAAGGAATGTTTTATATTTCTATGGTTGATCCATTTATATCGGCTGATACAGGCTTTTACATAGGCAGAAAACCATTGGATTAAATCAAATTATATTATGGACAAAGGAAAAAATTTAAATATCTTCTTTTTGGGTTTCTACTTAATTTTTTTAGCAGGTATATTATCTTGTGCAAAGGATGATGATCAGAAAACCGAAGAGACGGAAATTGAAGAAGAAACTGAAATCACAATAACGGTAGAAGACCTAACTCTCAATATTGATGAGCATCCTGAGGATGGTTATATTTTAGGTGCGGTTGAAGCCGAAACAAATATCGGTACCTTAAGTTTTAGTTTAATAGAGCAAAACCCTACCGATGCATTATCTATTAACGAAACTACGGGGGAATTAAGCGTCAAAAACAGTGCACTCTTTGATTTTGAAACGCATCCTGAAATTACTGCTATAGCAAAAGTAACAAATGAAGATGTCTTTAAAAATGCTACCATATCAATAATTTTGAACGCCCCCCAAACTCCAGATTATCATAAAATGATTGACGAAGATAACATTTGGGTGGATACTTATTATTTTGATGATGGTATGAGTGGGACTACGGTTTGGCGTAAAATATATTTTGATGGGGAAGAAATTATAAATGGCAAAACATATTTTAGTTTACACGCTACCGTAATTGACTATAAATATAATAGTTCAGGTTTTGATATTTACAATAATTCAGTTAAAGAAGAAATAGAATTATATAAAATACGGGAAGAAGAAGCTACCAAAAAAGTTTACATGTTAGACAATAATAATAATGAGGTTTTACTATACGATTTTTCCTTGGAGGTGAATGATATTATTGATTTATGGAATCTCAAAACAAACAGATACACTACACAAACCGTTGTTGAAGTAGAAAATTTTACCTTACCTAATGGCGAGATTCGAAAGAAGATTATTTTTGAGAGTTACTATTCAATAATGGAAGGAGTTGGATATATTGACAATCGTGAATTCTTTAATCTGTCTTGTTTTTTTAAAAATGATACAATTTTATTGAAAAATGATAATTATTGCGATGAGAATTTTTGGAATGAAGGAAATTTGCCTGAGATAAATTTAGAAGCATCTTACGTAGTTAATCAAAAATTAATATCTGTTTCTAATTTAAAAAGAGATGGAGGAAATCATACTGAAAATAATATTCTTGAAAAAGGCATTTGCTGGAGTAACATTTCTCAAACCCCAACCATTAGTGATAATTTTACAAATGTATATTCAAATGAAACAATAGGATTGGCCAATAATGAAGTTTCAAACCTTAATAATTATTATACTTCAATTTCACAATCTCAATTGCAATCTAACACGCTTTATCATTTTAGGTCCTATTCAAAAAATGCTAATGGAGTTGCCTATTCAGCCATTTCTTATTCTTTAGATTCTGGATTCCTCACAAGTACTTTAAGAACGAGTTTAATCAATAAAGAAGTGCTACCGGATGGAAATATTAATTTTCATTTAGAGGGGAATCTAATTAATAATAATTTTCCAAATAGTGCTACAATAATTGAAAAAGGCTTTGCTGTTTTGCACCAAAACAATTATGATCTCAACCCTCAGTCTCCGCATGAAAGTCAGCTTACCCAAGTGCAGGCAGGAACTTTGGATAGTTTTGAATATGTAATAAATTTTACGGGAATTAATTTCTATAAATCGTCATACTTTTGGACTTATGTAAAGTTTGCAAATGGTCTCATTGTTTATGGAAACCAATTAGAAGTAAACTAATTTATTCCACACTCAAAATTTATTAGATCCCAAGATACATTTTTATGATTCATTTTTTGTGCTCATAAAGTATTAGTTTTGTGATAAAGTAAAAAACCTTTACCAGCAATTGAAAATCCTGTATCAAATTTTATTGGTTGCCCTTTTTTTAATGATTAGTGCGACGAAGTTTAATAACTTGTTCTTACTAATTTTAGTCTTCCTAGTTAGCAGTGCGTGGATAGTTATAAAAAAAGGAAAATTAAGGTTGCCAGTATATTTCTATGGGGTATTTATAATATATTTTATCTTCTTAATAGTTGGATTTTTTTACGACCATAAAAATCCCACCATTGATATTAAATTCCAGATTTATGGATTTTTATTCTATATATTCCTTTTAAACATTGGAAAATTTGATTTTTTGAAGTTTTTGTTCATTCTCAATTTTGCCGTGTTCATTGTATACATGTTACTTTATTTGGGGATTTTACCTAATTGGTGGGACTATACAGTCATTGGATATAGAGGAAGAGTTTATGGACCAGCAATTATACCTATAGTCTTAATTTGTTTTTATTATTTATTAAAAAGGAAACCATTGGATATATCCCTTGGCTTGTCCTTTTTGATAGCAATGCCATATTTAGTATTGACTACCAATTTAATGAATATGGTAATTACAGCTGTTTTACTCTTTTTGATAATGGCAAATTTTAAAAAACTATTTCAGCCTAGCTATATAATTATCTCTGCTTTAATAGTCATCTCTAGTATAGGTTATATTAATTCAGATTTAGCTCCTCAACTTATTAAGGAAAAGCTTCCGTACGTTCTAAAACCTTGGGATTATGCAAGCCTTAAAATCCGTATAGAAGATTTTGGAAAAGCTGTAAGGTCTGAGGATTTTAATACTGCTCAGAAAATTTTTGGAAAGGGATTTGGCGCAAGCACATCGATATACCGGGAAAATGAAGAAGCACAGAGCTTCAGCAGATACTTCACTTTTCAAGAAATTGATAATGGATTTTATTATCTATATCACCGGGGAGGCTTCCTTTTACTTTTTATATTTTTATTACTTCATTTGGTTTTGCTGCTAAAACTTCCTACAATTAGAGCGCAAGCGGGTTTTGTTTTTTTAGTGGTATTCACCAATTTATTATCTATTCACTATTTTAACAATGTTTTCTATCTGTTAATTCCTTTTTTAATCCTGGAAGGCGACAATTTTATGAAAAAACAAATGATACTTGAAGAAAAAGATTAATTATAGCCAAAGTGTAATTTCAAAGAGAGTAAAACCGTAATAATGGTAAATTTATTTCTAAACTCAAAAATATCATCTTTATAAATTAATTTTAAATCCTCCTTAAGTTCTTTATTAGAAATGAAATGAATATGACCATCAAAAATAGCGTCTAAAGTCTTTAAAATTTCATCGTCATGTGAAGCCCAATTTGAAATAGGATTCATGCTATCATATGGTAAATTAAAATATTTCTTTCCTCCATTAACATACTTCTTAATTATACCGCCATACCTTCTTTTTAAAGAAGACGTGGGTTTCAAACCAATTTTTTCCCATTCATATTTTAAAATATTTGGATGGTAAGCTTCTAACCATTTAAAATAGATGTCTTGATTGAGTTTAAAACTTGTGGGAAGTGTTAACATAAAATCAATCAATTCTGTATTGTAAAAGGGGGAAATATGATCAACATAATTTGATGCTATTCTATCGCCTGTTAATGTTCCATTTATTTGTCGTTGTTCGTATGAATAAAGCTCATAATTTTTATCTTGATATCTTTCTAGAATATTATCCAAACCTTTTATTTTTTCTATAAGATGTGTATGTTTTACGTTTCCAGTTAAACCTATTTTATCTTTATTTTTAAAAATCTCATAATTTTCCCGAACAAATGAACCAAAAACGACATCACCTATTTGTCCAGAGTGCAAAACACCATAATCTGAAAAATTCATCCTTTTAAAGGAATTTTGCATTGTAGCTATTGGCGTATACAATGAAAGCCCATCACTAGGAATAATGTAATTCTCCATTATGTTATCAACTAAATAGAGGCCATTATTTAAATTTAATTGAGTGTGTGCATAAAAATTATCTTTAGCGATAATATTTGAAATCCGTACATCACTCGAAGTTGGTGAACCATATGTATAAGAGTTTATTTTATTAAAGCCTAATTCGAATGCTAATAGCGCATTCACTCTAGAATCCATACCTCCACTAATTAAAGTTAGATGGCCTTTATTTTCTGTTAAATCTTTTTTCCATTCTCGCTTTACTGATTTAATCATCAACCTATCTATTTCAGAAATAGCTTCATTATGACTTATATCGTAATTAATAGGTTTTTCTAGGTGGTAGTATTTTTGTTTGTGTAGAACTTTGCTCTTTAAATCGAAACTTATAATTGTTCCATAATTCAAACGTTTTATTTCATTTACAAGTGTTTGGTCATCGAATACTTGTCCATACAGCGCTAAGGAATAAATTGCATCAGTATTATAATTAAGGCCAATATTGTTTTCTCTAAGTACTTTTGATAATACATGCATTTCAGAAGAAAATGCAAATCCTAATTTAGAATCATAGAAATAGAAAACATTTTTAGTGCCTAATGAATCATTAAAAACATGCACAACTTCAGACTGCTTTGAAAAGATAAAACCTGAAAAAACGCCTTCAATGTTGGAGATAAAATCGAGGCCACTTTTTAAAAATTTTTCAATAAAATCTTCCGCTGAGGAAAATGAATTATAATTTATACCTTCAAAGCATAGAATAAAATTTTCGTTTTCAAATAAAAATCTGTCATCTTTAAATTTTGACAGCACAGATCTTCCGAATAAAAAATCACTAAACTTAATTTCACTTTTATCGATGTTTACGAATTTAGAATTGAAAAAGGAATCGTAAACTTTTTGCGAATGGTTATTATTTAATAGGATCCCATATATTCCAGCCATTTTCTAGATATTTTAATTATAATTCTATTTAGCTAAATTAAAGGAATTTTAAGGTTTTAAAAGTACTATATATATTAATCTGAATATTTTGTCAATAGAGCTTTATTCTAAATAATGGATTCAATAGATTTGTGTAAATTTTTGATGAATATATATGAATATTCTTTACATAGTTCCCAATGTGTTAAATGCTTTCGGTGGACCTAACACTCGAACAAAGAGGTTGAAAAAAGAATTTCTAAAAGATGGAGGTGAAATAATTGAGACTAAGCAAAAATTTTTTCGATCCTTTAAATTACGTAAAATTAATTTAGCGTATGTTGAATCTGCCACAAACCGCATTAACCTTATTGATATTCCCTGCCTTTTTTTCTTAAGGCTGCGTTCAAAAAAAACAATCGTCTTTATCCGCGATATCTATATAGAATTATTCCCGGAAGAATACACCTCTTTTCGAAGCAGGATAACTTATTTTTTTAATAAACTGAGCAATTTCTACTTAACCTTGATTTCTACTTCAATGGTTTTTCCTACAAAGGAAATGGGCGAAGTTTTTTTTCAAAAAAACAAGTTTTTCCCCAAACGTCCTTTTACAGATTTGCCGCCGGGAACCCACGAAATCACTGAAAACCGAGCCTCGCCCAATTTCTCCGAAAAGCTTGGCATCCTATACTTGGGAAGCTTAGGCTATACAAATTCTGGGTATCAAAATTTTATTGACTTTGCCGAAATGTTTAAAAACGAGTACAATTTCTATATCCTTTCTGGCGACAAAGATTTAAAAGAAAAGGTAACTGCAAGTCACATACACTTAGGAAAAGTACCACGAAAGAATATTCCGCAGTTTATTCAAGAAAACAATATTGCATTTGCCTTCCATACGCGTCCCAGAAATATATACGACGACATTACGTTTCCTATTAAGATGTTTGATTTTTTAAGTTTTCAGCTACCGTTTTTTTCTGAAGAACACATTCCGGCCAAACGATTGTTAGGCAACGATTACCCACTTTTTGCATCTTTAGAAAACAAACAGGAAATCCATCGTAAAATAAAAAGTATCAACCCACAGGAATATCAAGCATTACTGAGTCTGCTCAAAGAATTAGCCCTTAACAATACATATGATAAAAGGTATAAAAAGCTACTGCAATAATAAATCGATTTGGCGAATTTTATTCGAAACTAGCACCTATTTATTTGTGGCAACCTTACCGTTATGGGACAAGCTAAATACCCTGGTGCTTTGGCTGTTTGTAGCCTCGTCTATCTTTTTTTTAAAGCCAAGAGAGAGGCTGCAAAACATAAAACACAACAAAAAGGCTTTTTTTGGTTTGTTTGCACTATATCTTTTGTTTATAATTGGGTGGATACTTTCAACAGAGACTAAAGATGCATTGCGCGATATGGAACGCACTTTAACACTCGTTATATTCCCCTTAATTCTCTTATCCCACAAACGCGAAGATTTCAATTTAAAAAAAATATACATTGCATTTGGGCTTGGACTTTTTACTGCAATGGTTATTTGTTGGGCGGTTATTATTGAATCAATTTTAACCAATGCTACCCCGTGGGTACAAGCAGGTTATTTTTTTAAATGGGTTTATAACGGTTGGAATGCCGTAAAACCATTGGAGGGCCATCCCAGTTATTTTGCCGTAATGCTGGTAATCTTTATGGTAGGTTTAATAAGGCTGCCAGATTTTATTAACTTAAGAAAGAACAAAGTAAAGTTTCTACTCTTATTAGCCCCATTCTTTCTTTTTTTGATAGAGACCAGCAGTAGGATAGGCGTTATTTGTTTTGTTGTCATAATAATGGTAACCATTTTTAAAAAACTTGAAATCAAGAGAATACTATATGCTATAGCTTTATTGGTTGCTTTGTCATTTCTCTCAATAAAATTTGATTTTTTGGGGTCTAAGTTGGCTACCATTGTGGACACCAAAGGAAACATTACTTTGGACAGATATGATAGATGGGGTGCAATTCTTTCTGATTTTAACCAACGTGAGAGCTGGATGTTTGGTGTGGGAACTGGCGATACGCAAGAACTATACAATATTGCTTACAGTAAAAACGGGTTTATACTCGCTTTAAAAGAACATTACAACGCCCACAACCAATACTTAGAATTTCTAATTTCTAATGGAGTTTTAGGGCTGTTGGTTTATTTAGGTGTGCTATTTATTTTTTTCAGAAAAACAAAATTAAAGGGTGAAGCACTGAGCTTTTTTATAATAATCGTCTTGTTTTCGGGATCAGAAACCATCTTTGGAATAAGTAAAGGCGCTTTTATATTTTCCTTTTTCTATGCACTTTTCATTCTGTTATATTCAAAACGAACGGTAAATGTCAACTAAAAAACAGCGATTGTTCCTCGTATCGAATATGTACCCGTCCACAGAAAATGTCAGGTATGGCATCTTTGTGAAGAATTTTGAGGCCGCGGTTAACGATTATTTTGAAGTTGAAAAAATAGTACTTACAAAAAAATATTCCTTCCTCTCCAAGTTTTTTGGGTACTTGAAATTATATTTCCAGATCAGCAAGCTTTATTTTAAATGCAAAAAAAATGATTTGGTGTATGTACATTTCCCATTGCACGTGGCACCGGTCTTATTGCCATTGTGGTGGCTAAACCGAAAAGTAATTTTGAACTTTCACGGCAGCGACCTAATTTTTAATTCTCCATTTAAAAAAGTCCTTTCTCTTTTTTTAATACTTGGTTTGAAAAAATCGAACATTGTGCTGCCTTCAAACTATTACAAAGAAAAGCTATTGGCAAAATTCAATATTTCTCCATCAAGATTGTACGTTTATCCTTCCGGTGGCATTAATAGCGAGGTGTTTTTTCAGAATCGAAATGGTAAGCATTCCAGCTTTGTAATTGGCTTTGTGTCTAACTTCATTGAAGGAAAAGGATGGCGCATTTTTTTGAATGCAGTTAAAAGAATAAAAGAAGAGAAAAGTATTGTCAATTTTGAAATACTTATGGTTGGCGATGGCCCAGATAAGGAAGAAATTCAAAATTTACTTGCCGCTTTGGATGCTAAATTTGCAATTATTTCTAACATTTCGCAGAAAGAGCTTGCCTCAATCTATAATCAGATGGACGTTTTTGTTTTCCCCACCTATCGCGAAGAGGAAAGTCTTGGTCTCGTGGGTCTTGAGGCAATGGCTTGTGGTGTACCCGTAATTGCAAGTAAAACCGGTGGGCCAATGGGTTATGTTGAAGAAAATGTCAATGGATTTCTCTTTGACAAAAAAGATGTGAAAATGCTAACTGAAAAAATGCTAGCTTTTTATGCCCTGACAGAAGAACAGAAAAATACAATGAAACATAATGCAATCACCACTGCTCAAGCTTATGATTCAGTGAATGTAAATAAAAACCTTGTAGCATTTCTGGAAAGTTTGTAAATTTCAAAGAAACTTAATTTTTAAAAATCACCTCTACGCATGAAATCATTTTTCACATATTTTACGATGATTTTCATACTAATTGGATGCTCCAATAATGATGAAAACCCTACACAGGAGACTCCAAAAAATCTTGTGGTCATTAGTTATTTCCCATCATCAGCTATGGCAGGCGAGGAAATAACTTTTGTAGTAGAAAATATTATTGTTTCTAAAGAATATACTATTCTTTTTAACGGAATTGCTTCAGAAGCGGTTCAAAACTTCCAAACAGAAATTAAAGCAATTGTTCCTTCCAATGCTACAACCGGGGAAATTGTTATAAAATATGATGATAAAAACTTAAACGTTGGAACCCTTGAAATAACTGAGGAACCGACCTTATTAATCACCAGTTTTTCCCCTACTACGGCTTTTAAAGGAGATGAGATTACATTTGTGGGCGAAAATATTGACCCTGCAATTACTTATGCGGTCTTTTTCAATGGTATTGAAGGTGAAACTGCGAGTGTTACCGAAAATGAAATAGTAGCTATCGTTCCTCAAGGCGCAACTTCTGGAGAAATAACCATTTCCTATGAAGATTCAATAATAGCTGCTGGTACAATTGAAATTACTAACGAGCTGGATAAATTATATGGTTATTTCCCTGTTGAAGGAGCGGGATGCGAAGCTTTTTATATTTATAGTTTGGATATTAATACTGGTGCATTGCTCGAAGAGCAAACACTTCTTAATGCCCTTAATTGTTACTCTTATATATCATCCAACTTTTATAGGAATACAAATATTTTTGTGCATACTTTTTCTGAACATTGGGCACAAGGGCAGCCATTATATAAAAATGTTTTAATTAAAAATTTCAATACTGGGTATCAGGCTACTTGGATTTTAAGAGACGAAGGAGATCGTGATGGAAGTATTTTAGCGGCATATGATAATAAAATATATTACAGCTACCGCTATTTCCCAGATGTAGATGAAACATATGAAGTACGTGTGCGAAACTTGGATACTGGAATTACAACTACAGTATATAATTTCCCGTTAGATTATATGTATGATTTTAAAAATTCAGGATTTCTGCCCTCAACAAATGAATTGGTTTTCTTTACAAAAAACGAATCAGATCAACCTATTTTCATGAAACTTAATGTAGAAACCTCAACTCTCACTAGTTATAATATTTCTGAAACCTATTCCAGTATTTTTATAACAAAAACAGAAAGAATATTTGGAATAAAATCTTTAGGTGGATACGAGCATGAAATTGTTGAGATAGACAAAAGTACCGGAAATATTTTATCATCTTTAGCAACTATTTCAGCTCAAACGGTTGAAAAAATAGACTATTCCCTATCGTCGAATCGAATTTTTGCTTTGCTGCGTGACACAAATTACGGCCAGTACCTTTATACTTTAAACCTTGATGATGGCACATCAACCAATATCCAATTGGATGAACAAAATACTCATAAAGATTTTTACGGAATCTATTTAAACGATTAGTTTTTATAAATACTATCTTTGCTCGCTAAAAATTAATTGTGAGTAATCCACAACGGATAAAAATCCTAAACACCGCCATAGATAACCTCTCCATGCAGGAAACCCTTGCTCTGGTGCAGGAAAAAATACAAACTGGTGAGCAAGTGCATCACGTAGTGGTAAACGCCGGAAAAGTTGTAGCAATGCAAAAGGATGCAGAACTGCGCCACAGCGTAAACCAATGCCATATTATCAATGCAGATGGTCAATCCGTTGTTTGGGCCTCAAGGTTTTTAGGAAAACCACTTAAAGAACGCGTTGCGGGAATAGACCTAATGGAAAGCTTAGTGGAAATGGCACATAAAAACAACAACAAAATCTTCCTTTTTGGCGCTAAGGAAGAAGTGGTTAAAAACGTTGTTGACAAATACTCTGAAATTTACAGTCCCGATATCATTGCAGGTTATCGTAATGGTTATTTCAGCCCTTCTGAAGAGGAAGAAATTGCCCAACAGATAGCAGACAGCGGTACCCAAATGTTGTTTGTGGCCATCTCATCACCCATTAAGGAAAACTTTCTCTATAAATACCGCGAGACCCTTAAAGACGTAAATCTAATTATGGGCGTTGGCGGCAGTTTTGATGTAGTGGCAGGCAAAACTAAGCGTGCACCTATATGGATGCAAAAAGCGGGGCTGGAATGGTTTTATCGTTTTGCCCAAGAGCCGAGACGTATGTGGAAACGCTATTTGGTTGGTAATTCGAAGTTTATATATCTAGTGTTAAGGGAGCACTTTTCTAAAAAATAGAGGCGAATTACTCCATCATAAAAAATACCTCCACGGATACTCCATACCAAAGCCATAGCAAAGCCGTATCAAAGTCCTTAAATTGTAAGAAAACAGCCCTTTTTTCCTACAAATAAAATTCCTTCCATAACCTTCTAAATATTCTTGGCTTTGTAAATAAGAATTTACCTGAATATCTTGCCTCCCGTCCAAAATCTTCTATCTAAAATCCAATATCTCGCAAGAGTTTTCTATCTTCCCCTAAAATTTAAAACATATTTTTTTAAATAATGAGGATTCTGCTCTCCGCCATATACCCTTATGCTTTTTTGCTTTTATACCTTATTATTCCTTTTGATAATTATATTCGTGCCTTACCGAATATACTTTTAGCAATTTTGTTAATCGCCTTTCCATTTATTGTTAAAAAAGATGATTTCCAAAAGCTAAAATCGCTTCCTATTGTTATCTTTTTAGGTCTTTTTACTTATTTATTGATTGACTCCTTTGCTAGTGGCAGATTACCGGATGATTTCAATATTATTAAGAAAGTAATGATTGCCGTAGGTTTGGCTGTACTTTACATTCCTGTAGCTGATGCAAAAAAAATTAATAGCGCAATAATTTTTTCGTCCCTTGCGGCCATTCTTTTTTCGGTATATAATTTTGTGCTAATAACCGATGCCACTGGAAGTTTTGCGCTGGGCGACTCCCCACAGGTTATAGAATCTTTATTGATAGACAGGCTTTACCTAGGGCTACTCAGTACCTTTAGTATTTTGATTTCGTATAAGTCAATAAAAAAGAAATATCACCCAAATAACAATTATTATTTGGCAAATATTCTGATAAACGCCCTATTTATTGTCCTAATTTCCTCAAAAATTGCAGTAGTTTCGCTTTTCGTATTATTATTGATTAGACAGTTTTATGGCAAACGCAAAATATGGAAAGCCTTAATCGCGGTATTTGCCATATTTGCGGTCGTCAGCCTGTTTTATGTTATCAAAAACGAAAAATTTATTCAATCTAGCCAAAGAGAAAATCATAAAAATCCTCCAGCTTTTATTGAAAATTCAATGACTTATGAACTAAGGGCTGTTGTGTGGAATTGCGCCAAAAATATTATTTCAGACCAAGGCTTTTCTCTTACTGGAATTGGCTTTGACGCCACAAAAGATCAATTGGTTTCTTGTTATGAAGATCAAATAGTCAATTCGAAGAAGAAAGAAAAGTTCGTATCTGAACGCTATAACACTCATAATCAGTTTTTAGACTTTTATTTAAGTGCTGGTTTTATTGCATTGTTGGTGTTTTTGGTGTTTATAATTTTCAGCTTTATAGCTACCCATAAAAAATTCTTTCCAACAGCTATGGTATCAATATTGGTAATGTACTGTATGGTTGAAAATCTGTTTCACAGACAAATTGGAGCATATTATGTGGGCTTCATTTTAATTGTATTAATGACAACTACCCAAACGAACAAAACAACAGAATAAAAACCCTTATAAAAAGAATTTCAAATTGTACTTTTGCGCTTTAATAACAAACCCAACCTTTTCAATATTAGAAAAGAAAAAAGAAGATAAATGAAAATTTCAGTGATAGGAACAGGCTATGTAGGCCTTGTAACGGGGACCTGTTTGGCAGAAACAGGGAATGAAGTAATTTGTGTAGACATAGACGAAAGCAAAGTAGAAAAAATGCGCAATGGCATTGTACCGATTTATGAACCACATTTGGATGTTCTATTTGAAAGAAATATTAAAGCAAACCGTTTAAAGTTTACTACTTCTCTAGATGAAGGTTTAGCGCACGGCGATATTATTTTTTTAGCGCTCCCAACGCCGGAAGATGAAGACGGTTCTGCCGATCTTTCGTATGTTTTGAATGTTTCTGAAGAGATAGGTAAGAAAATAAAGGAATATAAAGTCATCGTTGATAAAAGTACTGTGCCCGTTGGTACCGCAGAAAAGGTACAGAGCGTAATCGCTAAAAATGCCTCTTGTGAATTTGATGTGGTTTCCAATCCTGAGTTTCTTCGTGAAGGCTTTGCAGTAGATGATTTTCTTAAACCTGAACGCATTGTCGTAGGCTCGAGTAGTGAAAGAGCTACGGCATTAATGAAAAAGCTCTACAGTCCCTTTGTACGTTCTGGAAACCCAATAATCATCATGGATGAAAAATCTGCAGAACTTACAAAATATGCAGCAAATTCATTTTTGGCAACCAAGATTACATTTATGAACGAAATAGCCAACTATTGCGAAAAAGTTGGCGCCGATGTAGATATGGTACGTGCTGGTATGGGTACCGATAGCCGCATTGGAAAGCGTTTTCTCTTCCCAGGAATTGGCTATGGCGGCTCTTGCTTCCCAAAGGACGTGAAAGCACTTCAAAAAGCCGGAAAAGACGAAAACTATAATTTCAAGATTTTAAATTCAGTAATTGAAATCAATTCCGCACAAAAAACAATCTTGCTTCCAAAGATTGAGAGTTATTTCAAAAATAACTTGAAAGGAAAAACCATCGCCCTTTGGGGATTGGCATTTAAACCTGAAACAGACGATATTCGTGAGGCCCCATCCATTGATATGATGGAAGCTTTGCTTGAAAAAGGCGCAAAAATTCAGGTCTTTGATCCTGAGGCAATGCCAAATATAGAAAAACGGTTCGGAAATAAACTTTTATATGCAGATTCTATGTATTCGGCACTTGAAGGAGCAGATGCGCTCTTAATCTGTACCGAATGGAGTATTTTCAGAACTCCTGACTATGATAAATTAAGACAATTATTGAACAATCCAGTTGTTTTTGACGGTAGAAACTTATACAATGTAAATGATATGGAGGCTGAAGGATTTTCGTACGTTTCCGTGGGAAGAAAGACGGTTAACTTATGAAGAAACGTGTCCTAATAACCGGAGCTGCTGGATTTTTAGGCTCACACCTCTGCGATAAATTTATTGCCGAAGATTTTCATGTTATTGGGATGGATAACCTTATAACTGGTGATCTTAAAAACATTGCACATCTTTTTAAACTGGAAGCTTTCGAGTTTTATCACCACGACGTTACAAAATTTGTACATGTTCCCGGGAAGGTAGATTATATTCTTCATTTTGCTTCTCCAGCAAGCCCAATAGATTATTTGAAAATACCCATTCAAACCTTAAAAGTAGGCTCTCTAGGCACTCATAATCTTCTAGGATTGGCAAGGGAGAAAAAGGCGCGAATTCTTATTGCCTCAACATCTGAAGTTTATGGCGACCCACAGGTACATCCACAAACTGAAGAATATTTCGGAAACGTAAACACCATAGGTCCCCGTGGAGTGTATGATGAGGCAAAACGATTTCAGGAATCCATAACCATGGCCTATCATAGATTTCATGGATTGGAAACGCGAATTGCTCGTATTTTTAATACCTACGGCCCACGTATGCGCCTTAACGATGGCCGTGTAATTCCTGCTTTTATAGGTCAAGCATTGCGAGGTGAGGATTTAACCGTTTTTGGAGATGGTATGCAAACGCGTTCCTTCTGTTATGTAGATGATGAAGTGGAAGGGCTTTACCGCTTATTGATGAGTGATTACCCACTTCCAATTAACATTGGAAATCCTGAAGAAATAACCATTCTAGATTTTGCAAAGGAAATTGTAAAACTGACAGGAACTGAACAAAAAATTGTTTTTAAACCTCTTCCGCAGGATGATCCAATGCAAAGAGAACCAGATATTTCAAAAGCTAAAGAGATCTTGGGGTGGGAGCCGAAAATTTCAAGGGAAGAAGGAATGAAAAAAACATTTGAATATTTTAAAAACCTTTCAAAAGAAGAACTTTTTAAAAGTGAACATAAAGATTTTTCAAAGCATATTAACAGATAGTAATTAAATGTTTAGAAGCGGAAGATATTCAGGATTTCTTAGGCCTATTTCGTATGGAATAGATCTTTTCTTTATCCATTTTTTTGCTTTTGAATTTTTTGCCAATCCTTTCCCCTATTTCAATTATGTAGTTTTTTTAACTATTGCTTGGCTGATCCTTTCTTTACGATTGGGATTTTATGAGATTTATCGCTTTACCCATTTATCTAAAATCATGTCGCTTATAGGGAAACAGGGTGTTGTTTTTCTATTGATTGTGTTTTCTTTTTTTGGTTTTTACAATGAGTTGACCACATCTGCATCCACAATTTTTAAATATATTTTTCTGGTAATGCTTTGTGTTACCATTGTAAAATTGGGTGTTTTCTTTCTCTTAAAAAAATATCGTTTACACTTAGGCGGAAACGTACGTAAAGTTGTGATTCTAGGGCTCAACCAAAAAACAGATCAGTTACGAAAGTTTTTCACAAATAATCCGGTTTATGGCTACAAACTGCACAAAACCTTTGATTTAAAAGGACCTGATAAAGTTACTATTGAAGAGTGTATGGATTATATCCTCACTGAGGAAATAGATGAGGTATACTCTTCCGTGGCGGAAATCAATAACAAAGATTTATTAAAGCTTATTGATTTTGTTGACAACAACCTTAAGGTCTTAAAATTTCTTCCAGACAATAAAGAAATATATAGCAAAAAACTGGACTTTACATATTATGGAGTGCTTCCCATTCTTTCCATGCGGAAAATTCCTATGGATGAACCCTTTAATAAGTTCTTAAAGCGAAGTTTTGATATCATGCTTTCGCTTTTTGTTATTGTAGGGCTTTTATCCTGGCTTACACCAATTCTTGGATTGTTGATTAAATTAGAATCAAAAGGCCCCGTATTCTTTAAACAAAAAAGAAATGGTTTGGACTATAAAGAATTTTACTGCTACAAATTTCGAAGTATGATTCCCAATCCCATGGCGCACTTGGAACAAATAAGAAAAGGGGACGAACGCGTAACGCGTGTCGGTAAAATCATTAGAAAAACTAGCATTGATGAACTGCCACAGTTTATCAATGTGCTAAAAGGAGAAATGTCCGTTGTAGGCCCAAGACCGCATATGGTGAGTCATACGCATATGTATGCAGAACGCATTGATAAATTTATGGTTCGCCATTTTATCAAACCGGGGATTACAGGTTTAGCCCAGGTTAGTGGTTTTAGAGGTGAGGTTGAAGACGACAATCATATTATCAATAGGGTAAAATATGATATTTTTTATCTTGAAAACTGGAGTCTTTTTCTCGATATAAAAATTGTGTTCCAAACCATCTACAACGCCCTTCGCGGGGAAGAAAAAGCGTATTAATTACTTTCTATCAAAACAATAAAATCTTTAAACTGTTTGTGAAAATTAAATGTAGAGGCCGAATTCTTTTGAATTTTCTCTTTGGGGAATTCTCCTATTTTTTCTCGGGAAATTGTATTTATAAACCTTTGTAGCGCATCATAATTATTTACGGGTACGACCCAACCAAGCAAATTGTTTTTTATAATATCTTCTCCCTCTCCCCCCGCATAATAAAGGACGGGCAAGCCCAAACGAGTATATTCAAATATTTTGGAGGGAACGGAACCGTAAATCCTTTTCATCAAAGGAATAAAGGCAATATCATAATTTTGTAATTCTTTATGTAATTCTTCTCTGTCCACTTCCCCATAAAAGTGGATGTTCTTCTTTTGCAAATTTTTTATTTTTCCGGCTTCAGGTCCAGCTCCGTAAATATGAAGGCTTACATTTTCTGGAAAAGAGATATGTTGACAGATTTCAAAAATTCCCTGCGCAACCCCTAATAAACCTGCATAAACGATTTTAATTTCAGAAGATGGTTTGTGTTCTGGAATTAAGGGAACTCTGAAGTTTGGAACATTGCGATATAAAAAAGTTGGTTTCTTTATATTTTGGGAAATATGCTGAAGAATCTCTTCCGATTGGCCGATAATCAAATCGGCGTTCTTATAACAAAACTTTTCCATCTTTTGCAAAAGGGAATAATAAGTTCCTTTTTTTAAAACTCCCATTTCCAATCCAGCCAAAGGCCAAAGGTCTGAAACATTCAGTATTATTTTTTTGGAAAACAAACGCCCCAAACAAACCGCAGTAAACCCCACAAAAACTGGAGAATATTGAATAAAAACCTTTTTAGGAGTTTTTGAAAAAATGAAGAATAAAATCAAACTAAAGGAAAAGGAAACCATAGAGAGCAACCTCACAAATTTATTTGCAGAATTGCTGGGCCAAATCCACAGTCGTTTTATTTTTCCAAAGGAAACAGCTTCAACTGAAGAGATTTTACCACTGTATTCACTAAAAACTTTTCCTGTTGGGTAATTTGGCAACGGGCAAACAACTGTTACCCTAAAATCGGCATCTCCCATTGCTTCTGCCAAGCTATAAATACGATTAGCTGCTGCGCCTCTTTCAGGAGGGAAATAGTTGGTTATTATAAGAATTTCCTTTTGCACGTTTTGAGGGAGATTAATTTTTAACCAACGAAACAAACTGCTTCAACTTTCCGCTTGCAGATCTATCCAGCTGCGCTTTTCTGTGGAAGTTAAATGTCAATCCAGGCTCTAAAAATTGTTCAATTGTTTCTGTTATAGATTGCTTTTTTTCCTTCGTTAATTCTTCTTTGCTTACATAGTTAATCTCAAAAGTATCGATCTTTGTTTGAATCACTTTAAATTCCTGTATGTTTCCGCTCTCTTCCATTATCTTTTTGGTAATCACATAAAAAGTCATTCCCGCCGCTTTCTTTCCACTGGGAAGTGTCGCAAAATCATTTGTTCTTCCGGTTAGTTTTTTAAGAATTGGCTTTTTAAAAGTGCTTTCTTCGCTCAACGCACCATAATCCCCGATTTCATAACGAATAAAAGGATGCGCTTTGTTGTGAAGCGAAGTTATCACAATACGCCCTTCTTCGCCCATGGGCAATGGTTTATCGGCTTCGTCTAAAATCTCTACAAATAGGGTTTTAGAATCTACCTCCCATTCGCCGTGGGGATTTGTAAAGGCAATGACCCCTGCTTCCGAACAGCCATATTCATTCACAATAGGAACGCCCAATCGGTTTTCAAGCAGAATTTTATCAGCCTCAAAAAGCATTTCGGAAGTAACGATGCACACCTTAAGCGTAGGACAAATATTTTTTAAAACGATATTTTTTTCCCTCAAATATTTCGCAAAAAGCACAATGCTGCTAGTGTAGCCGTTTATATACTCAAAAGGTTTTTGTTTATAAACCTTCAACATTTCATCGAGTGCTTTTTCTGAAAGGTTGTTTATTGAAAACCGATACCGCTTGGCCAGAAAATCCTTCAGTCGAACGGTCTCGTTTTCAACAGTATCCAAAGGAATTCCGTAATAACGTGCCTGCAACGAGGTGTTGAAATTTATGTCGTGCCACCCAAAGCGTTCCATGTGGTAAGCCCAGGTAATGGCGTGGCTGTATCTATCTTTTGCAAAACGAATGGGATTGCCGCTGGAGCCCGAGGTTTTGTTTGTGTAACTATTTTTTTCGGAAAACCCTTTTGAAAGTCTTTCTTTCAAAGGAATTTGGTAATCTACTTTTTTCAAAATAGGCAGCGATTCCCAAGTTGAAAAACCATCCTTCACATTATTCCGATAAAATGAGTTGTTTTTTAAATGATAATTGACGATTTCAGCCTTTTTCAAATTTAGGAATGCTTCGTAATCCGCTTCCTTTATTTCAGAGATCTCAAGCAATTCTTCCTTGGCCCTTTTAATAGGGAAACGTTTCAGAAAAAGGGAAATATCGAATAGTCTCAAAAGATGTTTTTCAATTTAAATTGAAATCTAAAATTTTACAACCCTAAATTCGCTTCAAATAAATTAGCGGTTCAAGGTACAAACAATTATTTTTGACACCGAAACAAAACATTTCAAAAATGAACATTCTTATCCTTGGTTCCGGTGGCCGCGAGCATACTTTTGCATACAAAATAGCAGAAAGCAAACGTTGTGAAAAACTTTTTGTAGCACCCGGAAATGCCGGAACTGCATCCATTGCGACAAATGTGGAACTAAAGGTAACCGATTTTGAAGCGGTGAAAAAATGCGTTCTCGAAAATAATATTGAAATGGTGATTGTTGGTCCCGAAGATCCATTGGTACACGGCATTGCCAATTATTTTGCCGAAACTTCGGAATTGCAAAATACAATGCTCATAGGCCCTTCTAAACGTGGCGCTTTGCTGGAAGGCAGCAAACAACGCGCAAAGGAATTTATGATGCAGCACAACATCCCTACGGCGGCCTATGAGAGTTTTACCGCAGAATCTTTGGAGGCAGGAATAGCTTTTTTGGAAAAATTGAAACCGCCCTATGTTTTAAAAGCTGATGGATTGGCTGCCGGCAAGGGTGTTTTGATTTTGAAGGATTTAAACGAAGCCAAACAAGAACTCGAAAACATGCTTACCCACAGCAAGTTTGGGGAAGCGAGTTCCAAAGTGGTTATTGAGGAATTTTTGGACGGAATTGAGCTCAGCGTTTTTGTGCTTACTGACGGTAAAAACTACAAAATTCTTCCCACAGCAAAAGATTACAAACGAATAGGCGAAGGTGACACCGGTTTAAATACGGGTGGTATGGGCGCCATTTCCCCTGTACCATTTGCAGATGATATTTTGATGAAAAAAATTGAGGAGCGAATCGTGAAACCAACAGTAAATGGTCTCTCCGAAGAAAATATAGATTATAAAGGCTTTGTGTTCATTGGTTTGATAAAAGTAAATAATGAGCCCTATGTTATAGAATACAACGTGCGGATGGGCGATCCCGAAACTGAAGTAGTCTTGACACGAATTAAAACCGATTTGGTTGATTTACTGGAAGCCACCTACCAGCAAAGACTAAACACAATAAATATTGAAATTGATGAACGCTCAGCAGCTACAGTAATGCTAGTTTCTGGTGGGTATCCGGAAGACTATGAAAAAGGAAAGGAAATTTCAGGATTAGAAAATATAAAAGATTCTATTGTATTTCATGCGGGCACAAAAACCGAAGGGGGCAAAACGCTTACTAACGGAGGTCGTGTTTTGGCAGTAACATCATTGGATGATGACTTTAGAAAAGCGCTAAAAAAATCCTATCAAAATATAGAGAAACTATCTTTTGACAGGATGCAGTATCGTAGTGATATAGGTTTTGACCTATAAAAAATCAAGGATTTTCGTCGTAGGTATAAGTAACCTCTGTGTTCTCGTTATAGTCACGAAGTTTACCCAGCCAATATATAAAGGCAGCAGCTCCTATTAGCAAAAATATCCAAGAAAAAATATTAGCAAGCCACCAACTATCAAGCTCAAGCTTTCTTAAAGCATCGTAAGGGATAAAAAGAAAATCTTCAAAAATGGAAGCTATTCCTTCCCAAAAACCTTTCCAAGTCATATCTTTAATCTTTAGATGGCAAAAATATAAAAATACCCCGTATGCTAACAAGCTTTTTTGGAAAATCTAACCCTATTAATTATTTAATCCTCGGGGTTTTTATTGTAGCAGGCTATTTATTGGGGTCAATATTGCACAGTGAAATTTTTATAACCCCTACCTTATTGCTTAGGCACTCAATCTTTATAATAATTAGTGTGTTGATTATGTTGCTGTTAGATTTCATAATCAGGAAAAACCATCTTACCACAAACAACACTTATGCTATATATTTTTTTACCTGTTTTCTTGTTATGCTGCCCGTTATTTTTCTGCAGCACAAAATAATTTTGGCAAATGCATTTTTATTATTGGCGTTACGTCGTCTTATGAGTTTGCGGAGCGATAAGAATTCAGAAAAAAAAATTCTAGATGCAAGCATATGGATAACCTTAGCTTCTGTGTTTTATTTTTGGAGTATTTTACTATTTATCCCACTGTGGATTGCCATAGTGCAAAAGCCCAATTCAAATTACAAGCAAATGCTGGTTCCTTTTACGGGTTTTTTGGCAGTAGTAATACTTAATACCACTTACCAACTTATTGTAAGCAATTCTTTTTCCTGGTTTGTAAATTGGCGGGATGAGGTAGATTTTGACTTTTCTGCCTATAATTCTGCATCTATCTTGGTACCCGTTACAATCATTTTGGCATTTTACATTTGGACTGCAATCTATCGAATTTTGAAAATCTCAAAACTTTCCTTAAAAGAAAGACCCAATCATCTTTTGCTATTGTACGTAAGTATTACAACCTTGTTCATAGCGTTGGGCGCTCCTGAAAAAACAGGCTCTGAGCTGCTTTTTATAATGGCGCCAGTTGCAATTATAAGCGCTAATTATATTGAAAGTTCAGAAAAGGAAAAATATCGTGAAAAAGATGTCTCTGAATTTTGGTTTAAGGAAATTATGCTTTGGCTAGTTTTAATATTGCCATTTGTTTTTCTCCTGTTATGACTTTAATACTTGAAAATATTGAAAAGGAGCTTAAGCGCAGACACCAATATTCCTATAAATGGTTTCGGAAACAGAATGATGCGTGGGACAATTATACAAACTTCATCTACCAAACCTTTAGTTGGGATGCACTTATCCAGAAAATTGCGGTAGTGGTGGAAACGCATGATTTCGACAAACAACAAATCTTTCACTACGCCGCCAACCGCTGGTACAATTTCTGGAGCGCTCAGGCCGTGCAGCAGATTTTCGCTGAAAGTAATGCAATAGAACCCGTAAGTGAATACAAAGACTCCGAAAAGGATTTTTATCTTTTTGGAATTCCCTTTGACCATAAAACTTCGGTTTTTCCGAAGCAATTCAACCAAACCTTTGAATATGCCCAAACCCATAAAAACGAACTGATTGAATGGCTTTACAAAAACCAAAGCAGCCAAAAGCGACATCACCTTAAAAACCGTCTTTTTATAGTGGTTTATGATAAAAATGGCGAACACTGGAAATTAAAGGCAGAAATCAGCTTGTTAAAAAGAGCTATAGAAAAATATCTTTCGGGTTTTAGGCGGGAGCAATTACATTCCTTTACTTTTGCTGACGAACAACAAACTTTGAGCGATATTATTTGGGTTTCGAAATGAATTACATAGGCTCCAAACACAAACTTTCCAATTTCATTTTTGAAACGGTCGCAGGAACATGCGGCGACAACCTTTCGCAAAAAACCTTCTGCGACCTTTTTGCGGGAACAGGAATCGTTGGCCGAAACTTCAAACCACACGTTAAACAAGTGATAGCAAATGATGTAGAGTATTACAGTTTTGTGCTGAACAGAAACTACATTGGTAACCAAACCCTCTTTGATTATGATGAATTAATAACTGAATTGAATAATCTAAAAGGGAAAAAAGGCTTCATTTTCCAGAATTATTCCGAAGGAGGAAAAGCCGGAAGAACCTATTTCACTGCAGAAAATGGGCAAAAGATTGATGCAGTTCGGCTTCAGATTGAAGCGTGGAAAAAAGCCTCCGAAATTTCGGAAGAACAATACTTTTTTCTTCTAGCATCCCTTTTGGAAAGCGCTGATAAGGTTGCCAACACTGCTTCGGTTTATGGCGCATATTTAAAGCACATAAAAACTTCAGCATCAAAAAAACTTGTCATAAAGCCTGCTATTTTTCAACAATCCGAAAATTCGCATCAAGTATTTCAGCAGGACAGCAATAAGCTTATAAAGAAAATTAAAGGCGATATTCTCTATCTGGACCCGCCCTACAACGCACGGCAATATGGCGCCAATTATCATTTACTGAATACTATTGCAAAATATGATACCTTTGTACCAAAGGGAAAAACGGGCCTGCGCGATTATTATAAAAGTGATTGGTGCAGGACCGGGGAAGTCCTTAAAAGTTTTGAGGAATTGGTTGAAAACGCCCAATTTCCCTATATTTTTCTAAGTTACAATAACGAAGGATTAATGAGTCAAAAAGAGGTGCAAACGGTTATGGAACGCTTCGGGAAATATACTTTGAAAACCAAAAAATACCAACGTTTTAAAGCAGACAAAACCGAAAACCGAAACCACAAGGCTTCAGAAACTTTTGAATATTTACACATTTTAGAAAAAAATTTAAGTAATTAATTTAATATCCGAATAATCCCCGTTGAATGGGGTTAGGAGATATTTTTAAACAGAATAAAAAATGTTTTCAGACAAAGCCAACAAAATCTTCGCAGAAGTTATAAATAAGTACCACGAGATAAACACCGTGGACCAAGCCTTCAGCAATCCGTACGACAAGGATTCACAACTGATAGAACATTTGCTGTATCGCAAATGCTGGATAGACACGGTGCAATGGCATTATGAAGATATAATCCGCGACCCCAATATTGACCCAGTTGCAGCCCTGAAGTTGAAACGACAAATAGATGCTTCCAATCAGGATCGCACAGATATGGTTGAATATATTGACAGTTATTTCCTTGAAAAATTCAAAGATGTAAAGGTAAAGGACGACGCGACGATTAATACCGAAAGTCCAGCTTGGGGAATTGACAGGCTATCAATTTTAGCGCTGAAAATCTATCATATGAACGAAGAGGCCGAACGTAGCGATGCTTCCCAAGAACATCAAATGGCCTGTAAGGCAAAATTGAATGTGCTTTTGGAACAACGCGTAGATCTTAGTACTGCAATTAACCAATTATTGGATGATATTACCCACGGCAGAAAGTATATGAAAGTCTATAAACAGATGAAAATGTACAACGACGACGAGCTAAATCCAGTGCTCCGCGGAAAGAAATAATATTTTGTCACCCTGAGCGCAGTCGAAAGGCTCTAGGCAAAAAATATGGAAAAACCCACCCACATATTGGTAATCCGCCTCTCCGCCATGGGCGATGTGGCTATGACCGTGCCAGTACTGCGCGTTTTGGCTCAAACCTATCCCGAACTAAAAATTACCATACTTTCCCGCCCCTTTTTTAAACCTTTTTTTGAAGAAATTCCAAACCTTGATTTTTTGGAAGCTGATGTGTATGGGGAACACAGCCGTTTCGGATTGGTTAAATTGGCAAATGAAGCCAAAGATTTGGGTATTGATGCAGTTGCAGATCTTCACAATGTAATTCGTTCCAAAATAATAACAAAATATTTAAAGTTTAAAGGAATTGAAACGGCCACTATTGATAAAGGTAGAGCCGAAAAGAAAGCACTGATAGCTGCAAAAGGAAAAAAAATTTCACAACTAAAAAGTACACATCAGCGCTACGCCGATGTTTTTGAAAAACTCGGCTTTCCTATTGATTTAAAACAATTTTCTGCCCCACCCCAAAAAAGGTTGACACCAAAACTTAATGGACTTATAGGCGTGGAACCTAAAAAAATAATCGGCGTCGCTCCTTTTGCTGCCCACCAAAGCAAAATGTATCCTTTAAGCTTAATGGCAGAAGTAATAAACAAGTTGGATGAAACCGACAAATACCGAATTTTCCTTTTCGGCGGCGGGAAGAAAGAAATTAAACTATTAAAAAAACTTGAAAACCCGTTTGCAAACGTTACCAACGTTGCCGGAAAACTCACTTTTGAAGAAGAACTTGCTTTAATTTCAAACCTAGACTTAATGCTTTCCATGGATAGCGGTAACGGGCATTTAGCGGCTATGTACGGTGTCCCGGTGGTTACATTGTGGGGCGTGACGCACCCATTTGCGGGATTTGTACCTTTTAATCAACCAGAAAACAATCAATTAATGGCTGACAGAGAAAAATATCCATTAATTCCAACTTCTATTTACGGAAATAAATTTCCGAAAGAATATGGAGAAACAATGAAGACTATTAATCCCGAAATAATTGTTCAAAAGGTTAGGGAACTGCTTTAAACATCATCATAGTCCACAACAACCTTCGCAGTTGTGGGATGCGCTTGGCAGGTAAGTATCAATCCATCCGCAATTTCAGATTCGGTTAAAATTTGGTTTTTGCGCATTTCGGCTTTTCCTTCTTTTAAACGGGCAATGCAGGTACTGCAAATGCCTCCCTGGCAAGAATACGGAGGATCCAAACCTTCGTCCAAAGCCGCTTCAAGAATGGATTTTGTCTGTGGCATTTCAAAGATCTCCTCTTCGTCATCAAGAATTACGGTAATGCTCGTGTTACCTTCGTGTTTTTCAACCAAAAGTCCTTTTTCGGAAGTAGAGAATAGTTCGTGGTGGACTTGTTTTGAATTAATGCCGTTGTGCTTCAACGTTGCGGAAACCTCATCAATCATTTCCTCTGGCCCACAAAGGTAAAAGGCTTCATAAGTAGTCTCAACGTATTTATTCTTCAGAAAAAAGTTTACAATTGATCTATCTATTCTTCCAAATTTTGAGTTTTCCTCTTCCTTTCTACTAAAAACAAATTCTGCAGTAAAACGATTTGGAAATTGTTTTTGAAGTTCCAAAATTTCATTGTAAAACATGGTTTCCTCAATATTTTTATTGCCATAAACCAATAAAAAAGTGCTCTGCGGCATTTCTTCCAAAGTAGATTTTATCAATGACAAAACTGGCGTAATTCCGCTTCCGGCAGCAAAGGCAGCATAGTTTTTTAGATTTGGCTCTAAAATGAATTTACCCGTAGGCGGCATTACTTGCAATGTATCGCCCCCTTTCAATTCATTGTTTGCAAATACGGAAAAACTTCCTTTATCAACCTTTTTTACAGCCACTTTTAGCACGCCGCTTTTTGGGGAAGAGCAGATAGAATAAGCCCGGCGCAATTCTTTTCCGCCAGATTGGTGCTTTATGGTAATGTATTGTCCTGCTTTAAAAGCAAAAATATTCTTAAGATTTTCGGGTATGCTGAAAGTAATGGAAACGGAGTTGGGGGTTTCTTTTTTTACTTCGGAAACGGTAAGCGTATGAAATTCGCTCATAATTGTGAAATTTTTCTGCAAAAGTACAAAGGAAATCAAGGAAACAAAGCTTCAGCGCTCCTAATATGAAGCATTTTTTCGGTGTTTGGGTAAGCAGATATTAAAAAGAAATGTATTTTTACCGCTCTTTAGTGATTCTACATACTAAAATAGAACCTTTTAAGTTTGAATACTATATAAACCGAAAGCATTTTGAAAGGCACATATAAAATTACACTATTCTTCCTCGCTGTTTTATTTTTGGCAGCTTGTTCACGTAAAAAAAATACATTCCTAAACCGAAACGTTCACGCGGTTACTACTGAATACAATACGCTATACAATGGCGAGATGGCTTTTACAGACGCCAAGGAGCAACTTGCCTATGGATTTCGCGACAACTTTTGGGAAATACTACCAGTAGAACGTATTGAAATTAAAGAAGCTGAAACCAAAGCTCCCGGAGCTGCCAAAGGTGAAGGCGCAGGAGGTTTTAACCGTGCCGAGGAAAAAGCAGCAAAGGCTATCCAAAAACACTCCATGTACATTGACGGCAAGGAGTACAATCCACAAATAGACGAAGCCTATATGCTATTGGGAAAAGCACGTTATTACGATGGTCGCTTTATTCCTGCATTAGATGCTTTCAATTTTATCTTGGACCGTTACCCAACCAGTAATAATATTAACGTTGCGAAGGTGTGGAAAGCAAAAACCAACATTCGTTTAAAAAATGAGGAATTTGCCATTGAAAACCTCCAAAAGATGTTTGAGCAAGCAGAACTTGAAGAAGAGGAAATCGCAGATGGTGCAGCCATGATGGCGCAGGCTTTTATCAATCTTGACTCGTTGCAGCCAGCGTTGGAATACATAAAAATGGCTACAGAAAATGTAAAGGATAAAGAACTGAAAGGAAGATATACTTTTATAAAGGGTCAAATTTACAACCGCTTAGGCGAAAAGGACAGCGCAAACATTGCTTTTGACGAGGTAATTGACATGAACCGCAAAACTTCCAGAGCTTATTTGATCAATGCCTATCTGGAAAAAGGAAAAAACTTTGATTACGAAAAAGGAGACCGTGTAGCTTTTTTGGAACTCTTGCAAGACCTTGAAAAAAATCGTGAAAACCGTCCATTTTTAGATAAAATCTATAACCAGTTTGGTGATTATTACCGCAATAGCGACAGTATAGAAACTGCAGTAAAATATTATAACAAATCCATCAAAGCTTTTAGGCAGGATAGGATTCTTCAATCGGTAAACTATCAAACCCTTGCAGAAATAAACTTCGACAATGCAAAATATAAAACTGCAGGAGCCTACTATGACAGTACACTCACTTTCCTTGAGGCTAAAAGTCGCCAGTGGAGACGCATTACCAAAAAGCGTGAAAACCTGGATGATGTTATAAAATATGAAGATATAGCAACAACAAACGACAGTATCCTAAGATTAACCAAAATGAGCGAGGCCGAACAGCTAGCTTTCTTTACAGATTATACATCCAGATTGAAAGAACAGGCCATAAAAGATTCATTGGAAGCAGCAAAAGTTGAACAAAAAATAGCAAATAAGGAGTTCTACGAAAAAGGGAAAACTGCCTCCGGTCCTAACAAAGGAAGCACATTCTACTTTTATAACACCTCCACAGTCGCTTATGGTAAAGGAGAATTCAGAAAAATTTGGGGAGACAGAAAACTAGAGGACAATTGGAGACTTTCAAGCAAAAAAACTTCTTTAATTGACAATGATGATGAAATAGCCAACATTTCGCCAATCGCCGAAAACGAATTGTACAAACCTCAGACCTATATTGCGAAAATCCCAACAGACCAAAATGTAATTGACAGCTTGGCAAAAGACAGAAACTTTGCTTACTATCAATTGGGATTGATTTACAAAGAAAAATTCAAGGAATACAACCTTGCCGCAAATAGACTAGAAAAACTGCTTACTTACAATCCCGAAGAACGATTGGTAGTACCCGCAAAATACAATTTGGTCAAGATTTATGAAATTCTTGACAATCCATCAGCGGCAGACAAATACCGAAACGATGTATTGACAAACCATGCTGATACACGCTATGCGGAAATCCTTCGCAATCCCAACTCACAGTTGCCAACCGATGAATCCAGCCCAGAATATAAGTATAAGCAATTGTACAAAGAATTTGAAGCTTCAAAATATGCCGATGTTATCCAAAAGGCTGATGAGTATATTTTAATATATAACGGTAACGATATAGTTCCAAAATTTGAACTTCTAAAAGCTACCGCCATTGGCCGCCAACAAGGATTTGAAGCCTATAAAAAGGCATTGAATTTTGTTTCCCTTAACTATCCAAGTACCGAAGAAGGAAAACAAGCACAACAAATTTACAGCAACACCTTGCCTCTCCTGGCCGTTAAGGATTTTGTGCCGGAAGAAGAAACCGATAGCTGGAAATTAGTTTATAAGTTCAATAAAGATGATGCCGAAGGAGCACAACAGTTAAAGGAAAAACTTGATAAAGCAATAGAAGATTTCCGTTATACAAACATGACAACTTCTATGGATTACTACGACCCCCAAACCAGATTTGTGATTGTTCACGGGCTGAACACAAAAATGGGTGCTCGTGGTTTTGGCGATGTTCTAAAAGAAAAGAAAGAATATAAAATAAAACATCCATTTTTTGAAATTTCATCTCCAAATTATAAAATCATCCAAATCCATAAAAATCTGGATGAATATTTACAACAAGATGTAACCGAATAAGCGCCTACTAACAAACCGAACAACAGAATAGTAACCTTTAAAACCAACTGCTATGTTTTCAGACAAAAAAGAAAAGCGAATTACTGCTGAGCCGGGTTCTGCTCAAAATAGAATAAATGAGGGAACAAAACTAAAAGGCGATGTAACTTCCACTGGATTTTTTAGAATTGATGGTGTTATTGAAGGAAATGTAAAGACACCTTCCAAAGTTGTTCTTGGTAAAACTGGCGTTATTATAGGAACACTCACTTGTGAAAATGCCGATATTGAAGGTACGTTTGAAGGTAATCTTCAAGTTTCCGGAACACTTTCGCTACGAGCTACTGCAGTAATAGACGGAGATGTAACCGTGGGTAAATTGGCCGTTGAGCCAGGTGCAACCATGAACGCCTCCTGTGTAATGCAGGACGGTAAACATAAAAGTGCATCAGCTTCAAATCTGTCCATTGCTGAAAATTCAAAAGCACATCCTTTTGATCGCCAACAGCGGATTAAGAAAGCAGCTGTTGAGACCGATCTCGACGATTAAACTTTTTACTATAATGGCCGATAAAAAAGATAATGGATTAAAACGCTGGGCCATCCTTTCCGGTATTGGCATACAGATGGGCGTTATCATCTATCTTTTTGTAAAATTGGGCCAGTGGCTGGACGGCAAATATTCTGACGGCGGAAAAACATTTCTTATTATTTGCACCCTCATAGGAGTAGCTGCTTCGCTATTTTTGGTAATTAAACAAACCAATAAATTGAATTCCTAATTTCTTTAATGAAAAAAGCTACTCTTAAATTTTTGGCACTTCTATTATTGGTAATACTTGTGGTTTTTGCTGCACACCTATTTATACTTCAAAATATGGGGTTGCCAATTTTTTCAGATAAAATTGTGCTTTCCTATTTGCTGAATTATATTTTAGCGGCAACCATTTTAATTTTCATCCAATCAAAATTTAATAAGAAATCCTCCCATACAGGATTTATATTTCTTGCTGGCAGCGGTCTTAAATTCTTGGTTTTCTTTCTGGTTTTCTATCCTTTTTATCGGGAAGACGGAACAATGGCAACTTCGGAATTTGCTGCATTTTTTGTGCCCTATGTCACTTGTTTGATTTTGGAAGTAGCCTATCTTTCAAAACTGCTTAATAATCAGGATTTTTAGCAGATTTCTTCAGAAGAAAAAAACACAAAAAATAGTTTTTTCTTTCTAAGAAAGAAATGTATTTTTGCACCGATTTTAAGGACACCGTTATTTGTTCAAAGATGCAAAGAAAAACATTGGTTAGATTACTTTCAGTTTTATTGTTTATTGGTTCTTTTTCAGCCGTAGCACAAGACGAGCACACAGAAGAGGCAAAAGAAGTGCTTCCTGGCAGCAAAACTAAGAAAGAAGAAATAAAGGAATTCATAAATCATCACTTGATGGATTCGCACGATTTTAATCTTTTCGGATCCACTGATGAAGAAACCGGCGAAACACATCATTATGGGTTTCCACTTCCTATTATTATCTGGGATGAAGGGCTTCACACTTTTATGTCTTCTAAATTTCACCACGGTGAAAATGTAGTTGAATCAAGCGGAAACTATTATAAACTCTACCACAGCAAAATATACAGAACCGATGCCGAAGGAACCATCAATTATGATGAAAAGCATCACCCCACAAATGTACGTCCTTTAGATCTTTCCATTACCAAAAGCGTGGTAATGATGTTGGTTACCGGACTTTTGCTGATTTGGTTGTTCCGCAGTCTTGCAAAAAGCTATGCCAAAAACGGAAGCATCCCTCGTGGAATCGGTCGTTTCTTTGAGCCTATCGTGCTTTACATTCGCGATGACATTGCTATCGCAAACATTGGCGAGAATAAATACAAAAAATACATGCCGTTCCTGTTGACCGTATTCTTCTTTATATGGTTTTTGAATATGTTTGGCCTTACGCCACTGGGTGTTAACGTAACCGGAAATATTGCTGTTACAACAGCTTTGGCAATCCTTGTATTCTTGATCACCACATTTACCGGAACCAAAGATTACTGGAAACACATTTTTGACCCCCTTGGCGATGGAATGCCTTGGGCAGGAAAAATATTAATATATATCATTCTTGTTCCTATAGAAATTTTAGGGATGTTCATTAAGCCTTTCGCACTGCTTATTCGTTTGTATGCAAACATGACAGCGGGCCACGTAGTATTGATGAGCTTAATTGGGTTGATATTTATTTTCAAAAGCTGGATCGGTGGACCATTGTCTTTCGGACTTTCATTTGCAATTTCACTTATTGAATTATTGGTAGCCTTGCTACAAGCATATATTTTCACAATGTTGGCAGCTTTGTATTTCGGCTTTGCAAGCGAAACGCACGCAGAACACGAAGCACACGAGGGCGAAATCCAACATTTATAGTAACGAGTGTTTAATTTTTAAATATATATATTATGACAATTCCAAGTATTGTAGGAGCAGGTTTAGCAGTAATCGGTGCCGGTATAGGTATCGGTATGATTGGTGGGAAAGCTATGGAAGCTATCGCACGTCAGCCTGAGGCTTACGGAAAAATTCAAACAGCAATGCTTATTGCAGCTGCGCTTATTGAAGGTATTGGTTTCGCCGCGATTTTCGCTGGGTAATCAAAAAAACTAACAAACGGCTGTAACGGTTGGTTACAGCTGTTTGTTACGATTAAAATTGAGCATAAAGTTTAAATTAAATAAATATCCGCCACGGCGGCCATTGATATGGAAAAATTAGTTAACGACTTTTCATTCGGACTTTTCTTTTGGCAAATAATCATCTTTGTTTTATTGCTTATTTTATTGAGAAAATATGCTTGGAAACCAATCTTAAACGCGGTTAACGATCGTGAAGAAGGAATTAAAAACGCATTGGATTCTGCTGAAAAGGCAAAACTGGAAATGCAAAACCTTCAAGCTGATAACGAAAAACTATTGCAGGAAGCCCGTTCTGAACGCGAAGTAATGTTGAAAGAAGCTCGCGAGATTAAAGCAAAAATGATTGCTGACGCAAAAGAAGAGGCCAAAGGCGAAGCAGACAAAATGGTTGCACAAGCACAGGCAGCTATTGAAAGCGAAAAGAAATCAGCTATTGCAGAGTTAAAACAGCAAGTAGCAAGCCTTTCTTTGGAAATTGCCGAGAAAGTAGTAAAACACGAACTTTCCGATAAAGACAAGCAATTGAAGCTTGTTGACGAAATGTTGGGCGACGCCAAATTAAACTAATTATTCAATGAGCAGAGCAGCGATACGATACGCGAAAGCAATTTTGCAGAAAGCAAACGAAAACAACACAGAAGCTGTTGTTTTTGGCGATATGCAATCTGTTTCCACAACTATTGAAGACAGCCGCGAATTGCAAGCAGTACTTCAAAGTCCGATAATCAAGGCCAATGATAAAAAACAGGCTTTGCTGAAAATTTTCAGCGGACAATCAGAAATTACGCATTCGCTTATCAATATTTTAGTAGATAACAAACGTACTTCATTATTGAGCAATGTAGCAAAAAGCTATATCGATCTTTACAATGAAGAACAAGGTGTAAAAGTTGCTACGGTAATTACAGCCATTCCACTTTCTTCAGAATTGGAGAGTAAAGTAATGGAAAAAGTGAAGGAACTTACGGGAAGCGAAAAAGTAACGCTTAAAAACGAAATTGACCCAACTATCATTGGAGGATTTGTACTTCGTGTTGGCGATATCCAATATAACGCGAGCATCGCGAACCAATTAGGAAATTTAAAAAGAGAATTCAGTAAATCAATATAATTTTTGTGTCACTCTGAGTGTGAGCTTGTGCTGAGCGCAGACGAAGCAAAGAGTAAAATCATAAATAAAAATAAAATGGCAGAAGTAAAACCAGCTGAAGTATCAGCAATATTAAAGCAACAACTTACAGGCTTTGAAGCTACCGCTTCCCTGGACGAAGTAGGAACTGTTTTAACCGTGGGTGACGGAATTGTTCGTGCATACGGACTTTCAAACGCCCAGTACGGCGAATTGGTAGCCTTTGAAAGTGGTCTTGAAGGTATTGTATTGAACCTAGAAGAAGACAACGTGGGTATCGTACTTTTGGGTCCCTCAAAAGGCGTTAAGGAAGGTTCAACTGTTAAGCGTACACAGCGTATTGCTTCACTTCAAGTAGGTGAAGGCATAGTTGGCCGTGTGGTAAATACATTGGGTCAGCCTATTGACGGTAAAGGACCTATCACTGGTGAAACTTACGAAATGCCATTGGAGCGTAAAGCTCCTGGTGTAATTTACCGCCAGCCGGTAACCGAGCCGCTTCAAACTGGTATTAAATCTATTGATGCAATGATTCCAGTGGGCCGTGGCCAGCGTGAGCTTGTAATTGGTGACCGCCAAACTGGTAAATCTACCGTTTGTATCGATACCATCTTGAACCAAAAAGAATTTTATGATGCAGGTGAGCCTGTATATTGTATATATGTAGCGGTTGGGCAAAAAGCTTCAACGGTTGCAAACATTGCTCAGGTATTGGAAGAAAAAGGCGCTTTGGCTTATACAACCATAGTTGCTGCAAACGCATCAGATCCTGCACCTATGCAGGTTTACGCTCCTTTCGCAGGTGCTGCAATTGGTGAGTACTTCCGCGATACAGGTCGTCCAGCTTTGATTATCTATGACGATCTTTCAAAACAAGCGGTAGCATACCGTGAGGTATCTCTTTTGCTTCGTCGCCCACCAGGACGTGAGGCATACCCTGGAGACGTTTTCTTCCTTCACTCAAGATTGTTGGAACGTGCCGCAAAAGTAATTGCCGATGATGATATTGCAAAGGAAATGAACGACCTTCCAGAGTCATTGAAAGGTATTGTAAAAGGGGGTGGTTCTTTGACTGCTCTTCCAATAATTGAAACACAAGCGGGTGACGTTTCGGCGTATATCCCAACGAACGTAATTTCGATTACCGACGGACAGATTTTCTTGGATGGAGATTTGTTCAACGCGGGTGTTCGTCCAGCTATTAACGTAGGTATTTCGGTATCGCGTGTGGGTGGTAACGCTCAAATTAAATCAATGAAAAAAGTAGCAGGTACCTTAAAACTGGATCAGGCAGCTTTCCGTGAATTGGAAGCGTTCGCAAAATTCGGGTCAGATCTTGATGCTGCAACCTTGAACGTAATTGAAAAAGGAAAACGTAACGTTGAAATATTAAAGCAATCTGAAAATGATCCGTACACAGTGGAAGATCAAATTGCGGTAATCTATGCAGGTTCCAAAAACCTGATGCGTAACGTTCCTGTTGAAAAAGTAAAGGAATTTGAAAGAGATTACCTAGAAATGTTGAATGTAAAGCATAGAGATACGCTTAATGATCTTAAGGCTGGTAAACTTACAGATGAGGCAATTGATGTAATGACATCGGTTGCTGCAGATCTTTCAGCAAAATATAAAAAGTAGTTAGATTTCTGTATTGAGTATTGAGAAAATATATCTCGATACTCAATACTAAATACTCAATCTAAAAAGAATGGCGAATCTTAAGGAAATTAGAAACAGAATATCATCGGTAAGTTCAACGATGCAAATTACAAGCGCCATGAAAATGGTGTCTGCCGCAAAGTTGAAAAAAGCGCAGGATGCCATCACTGCAATGCGTCCCTATTCTGAAAAACTTACGGAACTTTTGCAAAATCTTAGCGCCACACTTGATGCCGATACTGGCAGTAAGTATTCAGACCAGCGCGAGGCTAACAAAATTTTAGTAGTTGCCATTACCAGTAACCGTGGTTTGGCGGGCGCATTCAACAGTAATATCATAAAAGAAGCGCGAAATTTGGCGGCCAATAAATATGCCGGCAAGCAAGTGGATTTTATGACACTAGGAAAAAAAGGCAATGATATTCTGAAAAAAACCGGAACTATTGTAGAAAACAACAATGGAATTTTGGATGATCTTTCCTTTGAAACTACTTCAGAAATTGCTGAAAAATTGATGGGTCTTTTTTCCGAAGGGAAATACGACCGCATCATTTTGGTTTACAACCATTTCAAAAATGCTGCCACGCAGTTGGTAATGTCAGAGCAGTTTTTGCCAATTTTACCTCCAAAGCAAATTGAAGGGCAAGATGCAAAAACAAGCGAAACCTTCTACATTTTTGAACCTTCAAAAGAAGAGATTGTTGAGGCTTTAATTCCAAAGAGTTTGAAAACACAATTGTTTAAAGCCCTTCGCGATAGTGTTGCCAGTGAACACGGTGCCCGTATGACTGCGATGCACAAGGCAACAGACAACGCAACCGAACTTCGTGATGCACTGAAACTTCAGTACAACAAAGCACGTCAGGCTGCAATTACCAATGAAATCCTTGAGATTGTTGGAGGTGCAGAAGCTTTGGCTGGGTAGCGAATCCCAAAAAAATTAATTTTAAAAAGCCTTTCGTTTTTCGAAAGGCTTTTTTATTGAAGAATATTTGTAATTTTAAGGAATGATGAAAAATATAAAAACCATAGTATTTCTTTTAACGGTACCGTTTCTGTTGCTCAGCTTTTCCAACTGTGGTGGCGCAAAAGCGGACGATTCAAAAATGTCTTTTGAAAAAAATCCTCCTTTTCAAATTTCCGAAGCGTATTACCAAAATTGGGTTGCTGGTATTAAAGAGGGTGGCTCCGGAACAAATATACACATTGCTTTCAGCGAAAAGGATGCTGATGTAGTGATTCAAAATATCTATTTCAGAAACCAAATATTGGAGGCAAAAGGCAATATAAACGAACCAAATCAATTTGTAGGCTATCTTAAAAATGAAAACCAACGTGATATTGTTATGGATTCTGACCCGATGAAGGAAGCGCAAAATACATTGTCCGAAAAAATTCCATTTGAATTGGAAGATAATGAGGCAGTAGTGGAATATTGGTTTGGAGGAAAGAAAAATTATTACAAAATTTCCAATCTTACAGAAAAAGAAATGATCCCCTATCCACAGGCAAATCCAAATTCGCACGAATAGTTATGCAAACTATCAACCTTGAAGAAAAATTTTCTTCATTCAAAAAGCATTGGCACCCCCACCAAATAGCCGTTGTGGATAATATGCAAGTGCTTTTGGCGAAATTGAAGGACGAATTCGTGTGGCATAAACACGACGAAGAAGATGAATTGTTTTTTGTGCAAAAAGGAATTTTGGAAATGCACTTCCGCAATAAAATAGAAATCATTTCCGAGGGCGAAATAATTATAGTGCCAAAAGGTGTGGAACATTGCCCTAAAACGCAGAACGGAGAAGAAGTACACGTCCTTCTTTTTGAAAAGCTTTCCACAAAACACACTGGAAATATAACGTCGGAAAAAACCGTTTCCGAATATCCAAAAATATAAAATATGAAAATTCTTCACCTCGATAGCAACCATCCTTTATTGTTGAAAATGCTTGAGGGCGCAGGGTTTTTAAATGAAGAAAATTACAAAGCTTCAAAATCTGAAATAGAGGAAATCATTTCAGGTTACGAAGGAATCGTGATCAGAAGCCGTTTCAACATTGATAAACAATTTCTCGATGTAGCCAAAAACCTGAAATTTATTGCCCGAGTGGGCGCCGGTTTGGAAAGTATCGATACCGAATATGCCGAAAAACTAGGAATTAAATTAATCGCCGCGCCCGAAGGCAATAGAAACGCCGTGGGCGAACATGCGCTTGGAATGCTTCTTTCGCTATTCAACAACTTAAATAAAGCCGACAGGGAAGTTAAAAACGGTCTTTGGAACCGTGAACACAACCGCGGGATAGAACTGGACGGAAAAACCGTTGGAATCATAGGTTACGGCAATATGGGCAAAGCGTTTGCAAAAAAACTACGCGGGTTTGATTGTGAAGTGCTCTGTTTTGATATAAAACAAAATGTGGACGATGAAAATGCAAAACAGGTTTCGCTAAAAGAACTTCAGCAGAAAACAGATGTTTTGAGCCTCCACACCCCATGGACGCCATTGACAGACAAACTGATAAATACAGAATTTATCAATTCTTTTTCAAAATCCTTTTGGATCATAAATACAGCACGCGGAAAAAGTGTGGTGACGGCCGATTTGGTTTCGGCATTAAAATCTGGAAAAATTCTCGGCGCGGGATTGGATGTTCTGGAATTTGAAAAAGGTTCTTTTGAAACACTTTTTGATTCAGATAATTTGCCCAACTCCTTAAAGGAACTTTTTGCATTGGATAATGTAATTTTAAGTCCGCATATAGCAGGATGGACGGTTGAAAGTAAAGAAAAATTGGCCACGGTGATTGCCGAAAAAATAATTGATAATTTCAAAAAATAATATAAATGAAAAAAAGGGTTACGGGCATTGGCGGCATATTTTTTAAAACTAAAGACCCCAATAAAACCAAAGATTGGTACAAAAACCACTTGGGCTTGAACACCGATAATTATGGTTGTACATTTTGGTGGCAGGATGAAAACGGCAACAAATGCTCAACGCAATGGAGCCCATTTAATGCTGATACCAATTATTTTTCGCCCAGTGAAAAGGAGTTTATGGTTAACTACCGTGTGGAAAACCTGGAAGAATTATTGAAAATCTTAAAAGAAGAAGGCGTAACAATTGTGGGCGAGATGCAAACCTATGATTATGGAAAATTTGGATGGATACTCGATCCCGATGGAAATAAAATTGAACTTTGGGAACCTGTTGATAGTGCATTTCTATAATTTTTTATACATTTAAAACACGTTAAAAACCAACTAATTAATATTATGGAACAACAACAAAACCAAGGGTATGACAGTACCCAACAGCAATCAAAAAATACTGCTAATGAAAGTTGGAACCAACCTAATCCTCCGCACAACCAAGAAAACAAGAAAGTTTTAGCGGGGGTACTTGCTATCGTTTTAGGTGGATTTGGCATTCATAAATTTATTTTGGGCTACACACAGGAAGGGATAATTCAAATAGTAATTACCGTGGTAACTTGTGGAATAGGCAGTATTATCGGTTTGATAGAAGGAATTATTTACCTTACAAAAAGCGATGAGGAATTTTACCAAACCTATCAAGTGGGAAAAAAAGGATGGTTTTAAAAATATAGCCTTTGGATGTTTTTCAAAGGCTTTTTTATTTGATTAAATTTAAAGTGAGATAAATGAGCAAGTACGGCGCAATACCCAATTTAATTTACAGCGATGCAAATGCAGCAGTTTCATTTTTAAAAAATGCTTTTGGCTTTGAGGAACACGGTATTTACAAAGATGATAACGGCAAAATATTTCACGCGCAACTGATGTTGGGAAAGGCTTTGATAATGGTAAACCCATTTAATCCTGACACCGCATTTGGTAAAATGCTGAACCTGCCCAAAAATTTAAATGGTTACAATACCCAAACGCCTTATTTTATAATTGAGGATGTAGATGAACATTACAAAAACGCTAAGGCAAATGGTGCAGAAATAGTAATGGACATTAAAGACGAAGACTACGGCGGTCGCGGCTATAGCTGTAAAGATCCCGAAGGAAATATTTGGAGCTTTGGAAGCTATAATCCTTTTTCAGAAAAGTAAAATTTAAAAAAATAAAGCTATGAAAATCACCCTTGCCATCCTTGCCTCACTTTTGTTTTGCATTGGTTGCAAAAACCCAAAAAGTGAAGAAATATCTTCAGAAAATGAAGAAACTGTGGCTACCGAGGAGTTGTGCTTCAGAAATGAATATCCCTTTCCCGATAGTACCGAAAATATTGATGTTCTTAAACTTGATCTTCAAATAAAAGGAGATTCCGTAACGGGTAATTACAATTGGCTGCCTGCACTAAAAGATCAACGCAATGGGACATTGGCCGGAACTATAGAAAATAAAACCATCAACGCAACTTACCGTTATATGCAAGAAGGTATTGAAGATACAGCCGAAATAACTATAGTTCTTGAAGAAGATAAAGCCATTATAACAGGAGACAATCCCGAATCTGGTTTAAATACAGAAGTTGCAAAAATTCCTTGCAATGTAAATTAAAAGTATTACTGTATTTATAAACTTTTTAAACTTTTCTATTGTTTTAGCACTGCCACAATCTGCGGCACATCTTTCTTTTCAAAAAAATAAATGGTTTTTACCAAATATTTCAAAACCCAGCTTTTTTGATACATCAGTTTATCGGCAAGCATTGCAATTATAGTATCACGTGTTTTTAGTTCTTCGTCTTTATTATGCGAAAAATGATACTGATTGGCAAAAAGCCATGCGCCATCTCTTGCAATATTGATGCTAAAGCTAACCAACTTATCTTCACGCCCTTTTCCAAATTTATCCAATAATCCAAATAAAGGCGAAACAGTAATTATCTTCGATTCCACATTTGCAATCATTGAACCAAGAATTTCATTGATTTTATTGAAGTCATTTTCAAAATCCATCAACTCGCCATCATCGCCAACGGTTTCAGCCACGGCAATCCCGAGGTCTAAATTGATGTGTGCATTGATGCCCAACAGCAGATGCTGCATAATCAACAAATTTCCTGTTTTTCCAGCTTCAAAGGCTTTCTTCCAACTTTTTGTGAAGGGTTGATTTTTGGCTAAACATTCGTAAGCTTCAATATATCGGTTCGCGAAGAGCACATCCAGTTTTTCCATCCGCTCGTTGTTTTCGAATTCATTATTGAGAATCCCCTCTTTAATACGAATAGTAACTTTTTGGTATAGAATTGGAAAATACGCCATACAGGAATTATTGGCACATTCGGCGTCGATAATATTGTCCAACCGTGCTATAACTTCATCAATAGTTTTTGCAGCCATATCGAACAAATTTTAAAATGAATTAATCAGGATTTACTTTTTCATTTGAAGTTTCCGTATCGGCACTATCACCATTTTTATCGGAATATTTCTTTTCAAGCTCTGCCTGAAATTCTTCCATTACGGGTTTTACGGTACTCTCTGGTAAATCTGCAATGCGGATGTACATCAAACCGTCAACAGCATTATTAAAAAGTGGATCAACATTAAATGCCACAACCTTCGCGTTCTGTTTGATGTATTTTTTGATGAGCACTGGCAATCGAAGGCTTCCCGGCTCCACTTCGTCAATTATTTTATCGAATTTATTGAGGTCTGCCTCGCTTTCGTCAAAAATGAAATCCTTATCGGCATCTTTCAGTTTTACCTTATATTCCTTTTTCGGATTTATGTACTGCGCTACATACGGATCGTAATAGTTTGATTTCATAAATTCAATCATCAAACTTTTGGAAAATTCTGAAAATTTATTGCTTATGCTCACCCCGCCAATTAAATAACGGTGTTCGGGATAACGTAGGGTGGTGTGCACAATTCCTTTCCAAAGAAGAAAAAGTGGCATCGGTCGTTGTTGGTATTCCTTTATAATAAAAGCGCGACCCATTTCAATGGATTTGCTCATCATTTCATACAATTCGGGCTCAAAACGAAATAAATCTTGAAGATAGAAACCGTCTATCCCAAAGCGTGGAAAAATCTCTGAACCAAGTCCCATTCTATAAGCGCCGGCCATTTTTTGGGCGTCATTGTCCCAAAGAAACATATGGTGGTAATAGCTGTCAAATTTGTCGAGGTCTGTACTATTATTGGTTCCTTCGCCAACTTCGCGGAACGTTATTTCACGCAATCTTCCAATTTCCTGCAAAATATAGGGCACCGAATTTGCTTCGGCTAAAAAAACCTCATAATTTTTACTTACCAATAATCGCTTATCGTTTTCACGCAATTTTTCAATTTCAGCTTCCATAGCTTTCAGCGGAATGGGACCTGCAATTTTTTTCGGTGGTTTAGGGAATTTAAGGGTTTTTGGAATGTTGTCCAGCAATTTTTTCTTTTGAAAAGCATTGGAAAGCATATAGGTTTTTTTCCGAAGAAATTCAGTAAACACAGGTAGCGACTCGTGCTCTTTTTGGTCTTCCACAGAAATGGCGTTACCAATCCTAACTTTTATCAATCGTTCTTTTTGGGTAAGTAATTCCGAAGGTAGTTTGGCTGTGCGAAGCGTATCGCTCATTTTGGCCAAGCGATAGAAAAGTTTGCTGTTTTTTGCGTGAAAATAAATAGGTACTACGGGCACTTCAGCCTTTTTCACCAATTTCATTGCGGCCTCTTCCCAAGGCTTATCAACCAATAATTTTCCGTCTCTGTACGTTGAAACTTCACCTGCGGGGAAAATTCCCAAGGGATGGCCTTCCCGCAAATGCATAATCGCAGCTTTAAAACCCGAAACGCTCGATTTCACATCCTTTCGCTCTTCAAAAGGATTTACGGGCATTACGTAGGGTTTTAAAGGTTCAATACGGTGTAAGAGAAAATTGGCAACTATCTTAAAATCGGGGCGATGCTCCAATAATAATTTCAAAAGAAGAATTCCGTCAATACCGCCCAATGGATGGTTTGAAATGGTAATAAATGCACCTGTTTTTGGGATTCTTCGCAGGTCTTCCTCAGGAATTTCAAATTTTATCTCAAACTCCTCAATCAGTGCATTTATGAATTCCAGATCGTGGAGATGCTTGTTTTTGTCGTAAATTTTGTTAAGCGTGGTAATATTCAACACTTTCATTAACGACCAGCCCATGAAGGTGCCCAAAAAGCCGAATTTATCGACGTTTATTGCTTTTGCAACTTCCTTTGCATTGACTAATCCCATGAATAATTTCGGTTGTTTGTTTCCAACAAATATAGGCAAACCGATTGATACTATTCTTTAATTACCAACTGTACCGTTTCCTTGCTTTCCTGCTTCAATAACACATTTTTATTTTCTGTAAGTGTTTTTACTTCAGTAATGTTAAAATGGCGAATTGTATAAAGGGTTACGTTTTCGTTCCATTTTACGCTGAATTTTTCCCGAAGTTTTGCCAACAACGCCTCCAAATTGTTGAATTTGTCGTTCACACATACCGAAAAACTAATGGCTGAATTTTGTATCATTTCAACCTTCATTTTGTGCTTGTGAAGCCATTTAAAAACATCGCCAATGTTGTCTTCCATCATAAATGAAAAATCTAAGGAAGAAAGGGAAATGAGTACCAATCCTTTTTTCAAAATAAAACAAGATGTTTGGGGATCCAGTGTTACGCCTTTACCCACACAGGTTCCAGATGCCGAAGGTTCCAAAAATGATTTTACATAAAGAGGTATTTCCTTCCGTTGCAAAGGTTGAAGTGTTTTTGGGTGAATTACCGAAGCACCGTAAAACGCAAGTTCAATTGCTTCGCGATAGCTTATGTGGTTCAAAAGCAGGGTTTGCGTAAAATAGCGTGGATCTGCATTCAGTACACCGGGAACATCTTTCCAGATGGTTACATTTTCAGCGTTTAGACAATATGCAAAAATAGCCGCGGTATAATCACTCCCCTCGCGACCCAGGGTGGTAGTGAAGTTATTTGTGGTTTCTGAACCCAAAAAACCTTGTGTTAGCGTAATTCCATTTTTGCTGACCTTCTCTGAAATTCGCTCTTGCGTTTTTTCCCAATCAACATTTGCATCGCGATAGCTGGCATCGGTTTTAATGCATTGGCGTACATCCAACCAGGTATTGTTTATTCCGTTTTCAGAAAAATATGCCGAAACTATTTTTGAAGAAACAAGTTCCCCAAAAGACACTACTTGATCGTAAACAAAAGCGTGATTTTTGGATTTATTGGTTTCCAAAAATCGCTTCAGCTCTTTAAAAATTTTATCCAAATCAATAAAAGCTGGGTGTGAGGTAGAAGAAAATAGCCCTTTTAAAATTTCATAATGAAAGTCGTAAACAGTTCGTAAAGCACTTTTTACATCGCCAGATTCCGAAAAGTATTCCTTTATTACCTCTTCCAATGCATTGGTAGTCTTGCCCATCGCGGAAACCACGATAACCAAATTTTTTTCTCCCGTTTGGGAAATTACCGAAACTACATTTTTAACACTATCGGCATCTTTAGTGGACGCTCCACCAAATTTGAAGATTTTCATCCAGAATTTATTTTATGAATTTATATAATTTTTCAATCCCATTTCATCCATATGCACTACACGCCACGTTTTTAAAACATTGGCACCACTGCGTTCGTAAAATCGGATTGCTCCTGTATTCCAATCCAAAACATCCCACGCTACTCGTTTTAGGCCGCGATCGTAGGCAAATTGCATAACTTGTTTGTAGAGTGCCTCACCAATACCCTTGCCGCGCTGGGCTTCCTTTACAATTAAATCTTCCAAATGGAGCGTTCTCCCTTTCCAAGTAGAAAAACGATAATATACCAAGGCTGCACCCACGATTTCACCATCCACTTCTGCAACAAAGCAAGTAAATAGCGGATTTTCACCAAAACCTTCACGCTCCAAATCTTCCACTGAAATTTCTACGGCATCGGGTTCCTTTTCAAAAATGGCAAGCTCTATAATGAGTTCCAAAACTTGCGGCATGTCACTTTTTAATGCTTCTCTTACCTTCATCATTTCGAAAATTAATTAGAATTACAAATATCGGTTCAATTTCTTTAAAATCCCGATATTTGCTTCAAATTAAGGAAGCACTTCATCAAATGGCAAAGATAAACCAATCGCTCGGCGAGTTCATTATTGAAAACCAAAACGAATTCAAATATTCCTCTGGCGAACTTTCGCGGCTTATCAATTCAATACGTTTAGCGGCAAAAGTTGTAAACCACAAAGTGAACAAAGCAGGTTTGGTAGACATTCTGGGCGCAGCCGGAGATACAAACGTGCAGGGTGAAGACCAACAAAAGCTGGATGTTTTTGCGAATGAAGTCTTTATAAACACACTTACAAACCGTGAAATTGTCTGCGGAATTGCCAGTGAAGAGGAAGATGATTTTATAACAATTAAGGGCCGAAACGAAAAAAACGATAATAAATATGTGGTGTTGATGGATCCACTGGACGGTTCTTCAAACATTGACGTAAATGTTTCCGTGGGAACTATTTTTTCTATTTATAGAAGAATCACACCTGAGGGAACACCCGTTACCATTGATGATTTTCTTCAACCCGGCAATAAACAAGTAGCAGCAGGCTATATTGTGTATGGCACCTCAACGATGATAGTTTACACTACGGGCCACGGAGTTAACGGTTTTACGTTGAACCCAGCTATTGGAACCTATTATCTTTCGCACCCCAATATGAGATTTCCCGAAAACGGGAATATTTATTCTGTGAATGAAGGAAATTATGTCCACTTTCCACAAGGCGTGAAAGATTACATAAAATACTGCCAAAAGGAAGAAGAAGACCGCCCATACACCTCACGTTATATAGGGTCTTTAGTTTCAGATTTCCATCGAAATATGATTAAAGGTGGCATCTATATTTATCCAAATACTTCAAAAGATCCAAACGGAAAACTTCGGCTTTTGTACGAATGCAACCCAATGGCTATGATTGCCGAACAGGCGGGAGGTAAGGCCAGCAATGGTTTTGAAAGAATTTTGGATATTCAGCCTACCACACTGCACCAACGTGTTCCTTTCTTTTGCGGAAGCACCAAAATGGTTGAAAAGGCAGAAGAATTTATGACAAAAGCAAAATAAAAAACCCGAAGCTTTCACCACGGGTTTTTAAGTTCTAAAAAAAAGAACTAATCTTTTCTATTGAGCAAATAGCGGTAATCCTCAAGACTTAAGCCTCCACTGTATATTGCAATAGATCTTTTTATCAAATCTTGGGCAATCTCGGCACTATAGCCAAGACCAATGGCGTATTTTTCAATCAAAAAACGCTCGTGGTCATCAATTTCGTGATCGGCAAAAATCATCTCAAAAAGATCGTGGATTCGCTCTAAACGTCTTTCTGAATCGTTAGGTGGGTTGATAGGATATTTTGAGGGATTTTTAAGTACTGCTTCATATTCTTCTTGCTCAATATCCAATTTGCGCGCAAAACGCTTCAGCAATTTTTCTTCCTCTGGATTCAATTCCCCGTCTATGGATGCCATATTAGCAATAGAGGCGAAGTGGCCTAAATTTCGGGAATGCTCCCCACTTTCAAATAAATCTGTAAATGACATAATTTGGTTTTATTATGCAAATATAAAATTTGTAATCCACTTTTAACACCTTATTTGTTCTGAAAAAAGAAGTACCCCTAAACTTTTCTTAATAACCACTATAACAATCTTGTCTTTCAGTATTTTTAAACTGCTATTTAATAGAAAAATGAACCAACCACTGTTAGTTTTCAACGAAAAGGGAATCTATTGCCAAAAGGCCGATGTGTACATCGATGCATGGCGCCCCGTGGATAAATGTATAATCACCCACGGCCACGCAGACCACAGCCGTTGGGGACACAAACAATATATTACACACACAAATAATGTTCCCATAATCAAACACAGGTTGGGTGAAATTGTGGTCACCGGAAAAGATTGGAACGAAACATTTTCCATCAATGGTGTGAAGTTTTCGCTACATCCAGCAGGGCATATTATGGCTTCAGCGCAGGTCCGCGTAGAATATAAAGGCGAAGTCTGGGTTTTTACAGGCGATTTTAAAACTGAGGACGATGGCTTAGCTGAGGTTTACGAACCCGTAAAATGCCACACCTTTATTACAGAATGTACTTTCGGCTTGCCTGCTTTTAAATGGGAGCCGCAAGCGGAAGTTTTTAAGGATATAAATAATTGGTGGGCAACCAATAAAAATGAAGGTAGAACATCCATTCTTTTCGGTTATAGTTTGGGTAAAGCCCAGCGTTTGCTGAAACATCTCGACACTTCCATCGGCAAAATTTATACCCACGGCGCCGTTGAAAATATGACCGAAGTAGTACGTGAACACTACAAACTGCCGGAAACCACAAGGATTACCCGAGACATTTCAAAAGATGAAATAAAAGGAAACATCATCGTTGCGCCGCCCAGTGCTCACGGTAGCACTTGGATTAGGCGTTTTGTGCCGTATGTTACTGCATCAGCCAGTGGCTGGATGACCTTTCGCGGTGCACGAAGAAGAAGGGCTATAGATCGCGGCTTTGTTCTCAGTGACCACGCCGACTGGGAAGGCCTGCTCTCAGCAATAGACGCCACAGGTTGCGAAAAGGTAATTGCAACCCACGGTTATACGGACATTTTTGCGAGATATTTAAGAGAAGAATTAGGCTACGATGCTCGAACCGAAAAGACCCAATACGAAGAAGAAAGTGCTGAGATTGAAAAGAAAATTGAAAATGAAGATTAAGTCGTGAAAGATTTTGCCCAACTCATAAAAAAGCTCGACAGTACCAATAAAACCAATGAAAAAGTGGCGGCGCTCACCGCGTATTTTCAAAATGCAAATGAGGACGACAAGCTTTGGACCATCGCCATTCTTTCGCATCGTCGCCCCAAACGTCCTGTCAATACAACGCTTCTTCGGCTTTGGGCTACGGAAATCAGCGGGATTCCGCTTTGGCTTTTTGAAGAAAGCTACCATATTGTAGGCGATTTGGCCGAAACGATTGCTTTAATTCTTCCCACTTCTGAAGCACATTCCGATAAATCACTTTCACAATTTGTTTCAGAAATTATTGAATTGCGAACCCTTCCCGAAGAAGAAAAGAAAAAATATCTTCACGATAATTGGTTGGCGCTTAATTATTTTGAACGTTTCGTTTTCAATAAAATCCTTACGGGAAGTTTTAGAATTGGGGTCAGCCAAAAGTTGATGACGCGTGCACTTTCAAAATCTACGGGAATCGATGAGGATATTTTGGCCTACAAATTAATGGGCGATTGGACGCCTGAAAAGACAACCTATAAAAAGCTGATTCTTGAGCAAAATGAAGAAGATTACCTCAGCAAACCGTATCCGTTTTATTTGGCGTATGCGGTGGAGGATAATTTTCAGGAGGATTTGGGCCCAATTTCAGATTGGAGCTTTGAGCATAAATGGGATGGAATCAGAAGTCAAGTAATTATTCGAAACGATGAGGTTTTCGTGTGGTCGCGAGGAGAGGAATTGGTAACCGATAAATATCCAGAGTTTCAGGATTTTTTAAAAGTAATCCCGAACGGCACAGTAATAGACGGTGAAATCCTTCCTTTTGGAAAAGGGGAAATAGGGAACTTCAATGCGCTTCAAACTAGAATTGGACGGAAAAATATTTCAAAAGCACTTCTGAAAAAAACGCCAGTAATTCTGAATGCCTATGATTTGCTGGAATGGGAGGGTGAGGATATTCGGCAAAGACCTTTTTCGGAACGAAGAAAAATTTTGGATGGATTGATTCAAAAGATAAATTCCGAAGAAATTGGAATCTATTTGAGCGAAACAATGAATTTTGAAACTTGGGAAGAAGCTGCCACAGAGCGCGACTTTTCACGGGAAAAAAGAAGCGAAGGTTTGATGTTGAAACGAAAGGATTCGCCTTATTTAGTGGGAAGAAAAAAAGGCGATTGGTGGAAATGGAAAATCGACCCCTTCACAATTGACGCGGTCTTAACCTACGCCATGCGCGGCCACGGAAGGCGTGCAAATTTGTACACAGATTATACGTTTGCCCTATGGAACGAAGGCGAATTGGTTACGTTTGCAAAAGCCTATTCCGGCCTTACCGATGCAGAATTTCGGCAGATTGACACGTGGATAAAACGGAATACTTTGGAGCGTTTTGGTCCAGTTCGGAGCGTAACGCCAGAACATGTTTTTGAAATCGCTTTTGAAGGAATTGCAGAAAGTAGTCGCCATAAAAGTGGCATTGCCACCCGTTTTCCGCGAATACTTCGTTGGCGAAAAGATAAACCGATCGAGGAGGCGAATACGCTTTCAGACTTAAAAGCACTTATTCCAAAATGAAACAGTCGGAGCTCATTTCGATTGCAGAGGATTGGTTTCAATCAAAAAATTGGAAATCTTTCCCCTTTCAACAAAAAACGTGGAAAGCTTTTCTCAACGGCAAACACGGCTTGTTAAATGCACCGACGGGAAGCGGGAAAACCTACGCCCTCTGGGTTCCTATCGTACTTCAATATTTAAAAGAAAACCCAGAATACAAAACGAACCATAAAAAAGGTTTAAAGGCGATTTGGATTACACCTTTGCGAGCACTTTCAGTAGAAATACACCAAGCGGCACAGCGCTTTGCGGATGATTTGGGAACTGGTTTGACCGTGGGAATCCGCACAGGCGATACGTCGCAAAGCGAACGTGCAAAGCAAAAACGCAAAATGCCCGATTTGTTGATTACTACACCCGAAAGTTTGATGCTTTTGCTAGCCTCAAAAGGGTATGATAAAGTTTTTAAAAATCTTACCGCAATTGTTGTGGATGAATGGCACGAACTTTTGGGAAGCAAACGCGGCGTTCAAATGGAGCTAGCACTTTCACGGTTGAAAACTGTTTCCAAAGATTTGCGAATTTGGGGAATTTCCGCCACAATAGGAAATTTGGAGGAAGCACAAGATGTGCTGTTGGGAATGGATCCAGAATTTAGAAAAAATTCTGTGTTAATAAAATCCAATCAAAAGTCAAAAATTGAAGTTCGCTCAATTATTCCGAAGAAAATGGAAACTTTTCCTTGGCGTGGGCATTTGGGATTGCATCTTTTGGAAGAAATTATTCCTATCATCAAAGCCAGTAAAACCACTTTGATTTTCACAAATACACGTGGGCAGTGTGAAATTTGGTTTCAGAAAATATTAGAGAAGCATCCCGAATTTGCAGGAGAAATTGCGATGCACCACGGTAGCATCGGCAAAGACACACGGCTTTGGGTGGAGCAAGCCATTCGCAACGAATCTTTGACAGCAGTTGTTGCAACTTCCAGTTTGGATTTGGGTGTCGATTTTGCACCTGTGGAAACCATCATTCAAATTGGCGGACCGAAAGGGGTGGCTAAATTTCTGCAACGGGCAGGACGAAGCAATCACCGCCCGGGGGAACCTTCCGTGATTTACTTTTTGCCCACGCACGCGTTGGAATTGGTGGAAGCTTCGGCATTAAAACGTGCTGTGAAAGAAGAAGTAATGGAAGATAGAATTCCCTATTTACTAAGTTTTGATGTGCTCATTCAATATTTGGTAACGCTTGCCATTAGCAACGGATTTTTCCCGAAGGAAATTTTCTCCGAAATAAAAAACACCTTTTGTTTTCAAGGAATTACGGAAGAACAATGGAATTGGTGTCTCAATTTTATAACATTGGGCAGCCAAAGTTTGCAAGCTTACGACGAATATAAAAAGGTGGAAGTATCGCCCGAAGGGCTTTTTAAAGTAGAAAGCAGACAGATTGCAATGATGCATCGTCTCTCTATCGGCACAATCGTAAGCGATAGTATGATGCTGGTAAAATACGTTTCCGGAGGATTTATTGGCACAATCGAGGAGTGGTTTGTCAGCAAAATGAAACCAGGCGACACCTTTGTATTTGCAGGTCGGACTTTAGAATTGGTTCGAATTCGGCAAATGATGGCACAGGTTCGGAAATCCTCTAAAAAGACTGCAAAGGTCGTCAGCTTTATGGGCGGGCGGTTGCCACTTTCTTCACAAATGAGTAAAATTCTTCGTGAAGAATTACAAAGCGAAGCCAATCATAAACGAAACACCCCAGAATTAAAGGCATTGAGTCATATTTTTGATAGGCAGGAACGTGAAAGTATTGTCCCCGGTGAAAATGAATTTTTGATTGAAACTTTTAAAACCCGCGAAGGATATCACACACTTTTTTATCCGTTTGAAGGGCGATTTGTGCACGAAGCAATGAGCAGTTTGCTGGCTTATCGGATTAGCTTGCTGTCGCCAATTACTTTCTCTTTGGCATATAACGATTACGGTTTTGAACTGTTGAGCGACCAGTTTTTGGACATTCAAACGGTGTTGGACAATAATCTTTTTTCTTCGGAATATCTTTTTGATGACCTTCAAAAAAGTTTGAATTCCACCGAATTAGCACGCCGGAAATTTCGCGATATTGCCGTTATCAGCGGCATGGTCTTTCAAGGCTATCCTAATAAAGTAATTAAGACAAAACATTTGCAGAGCAATAGTCAATTGCTTTTTGATGTATTTCGAGATTATGAGCCGGACAATCTTTTGTATCTTCAAGCCTATCGTGAAACATTTGAACATCAATTGGAAGAAGGCCGTTTGCGCTTAGCTTTGGAACGTATCAATTCACAAAAAATAATTTGGAAGCAATGTGAAAAAGCAACGCCTTTTAGCTTCCCGATTATAACGGATAGACTTCGCGAAAAGCTTTCTTCGGAAAAATTGGCGGATCGGATTAAAAGAATGACTTTGCAACTTGAAAAATGATTGAAAATTTAAAAATCCATAAAAATCATTTTAAACTTCACCCCAGCGGCGCTATATATTGGGAAGAAAAAAAAATGCTGTTAATTGCCGATGTGCACTTGGGAAAAGTGGCACATTTCAGAAAACATGGTGCCCCCGTTCCTGCGAATGCAGCTTTTCAAAATCTTGAAAAACTTACAGAAATAAGCAATCATTTTCAGCCGGAAACCATCTGTTTTTTGGGAGATCTTTTTCACAGTAAATTGAACGAGGAATGGCAGGATTTTGAAAAGTGGGTGGAATATATAAAAGCTGAAGTAATTTTAGTTTCCGGAAATCACGATATAATTCCAACTTATTTGTACGAAGATTTGGGAATTAAAGTTTTTGATGAATTGCTGCTCGACGGTTTTTTGCTCACTCACCATCCTACTGAAATAAAAGGTACCTTCAATTTTTGCGGCCACGTGCATCCCGGTGTACGGATGAAGGGTGTAGGCAGGCAATACTTGCGGTTTTCGTGTTTTTATAAAACCCTTAACAGCCTTATACTACCTGCTTTTGGTAACTTTACGGGAAAGCACATTTTAAAACCTTCAGAGATTGATGAAATTTTTGCCATCGTCGAAGGTGAGGTTATTTGTGTTTCCAAAAATTAAATCATTATGAAAAAAACATTACAAATTGCAAACATCATCGCTTTCGTTACAACGGTTTTCATAAACTATTTGTCCAACACGGGAGCCATAAATAACACAACCATAGGCGAAATTTCAGATTCTTCCAGAAATCTTTTTACGCCTGCTGGGTATGCATTTTCCATTTGGGGGCTTATTTATTTGATGCTTTTGGGGTTTATAATCTACCAAAGCAGAAGTCTGTTCACAAAAGTGGGTGATGATGAATTTATTTTAAAAACCGGTTGGTGGTTTGTGCTTTCCTGTTTCGCCAATGTTATGTGGATCACATTTTGGCTTTACGGATATATGGAATATTCCATCCTCGCCATTTTCGTGCTGCTCTTTTCACTGTTAAAAATCGTAATGAATAACCGGATGGAGCTTTGGGATGCGCCAATTTCAGTAATTGCATTTCTTTGGTGGCCTTTCGTTTTTTACAGTGGTTGGGTTACCGTTGCCAGCATTGCAAATGTTGCGGCGTATCTAAAAAGTGTTGAGTGGAATGCTTGGGGTTACAGTGAAATTTCCTGGGCGGTAACAATGATAATCATTGCTGGAATAATAAATTTGGTTGTTACTTGGAAACGCAATATGCGTGAATTTGCTTTGGTGGGGGCTTGGGCTTTGACAGCGATATCAGTTGCCAATTGGGAAGTGAGCCAAACGGTTGCCTATGCAGCGATTGCCGTGGCCGCAATTCTGTTTGTAAGCAGTGGTTATCACGGGTTTAAAAATAGAGCAACCAGCCCCAATATTAAATTAAAGGAACATCTCAATTCTAAAAAGTAACTTTTTAATTTCTATTAAACCATTCCCTTAATATCATTTCCCCAAGTTGGGTAAGCAAAAATCATTGCTTTAATATTTTCGGTGGTGAGTTTTCCGCACATAGCGAGCACGAATAAATTGATCATTTCACCAGCTTCTGTAGCAATTATGTGGGCTCCCAAAACAATATTTCGTTTTTTGTCTACTATAGTTTTATAAGCGTAAACGTTGTCATTAATACGTTTTGCGTTGAACCATTTCGGAACGCTTTTGTATTCCACTACAAAATCATAGCCTTTTTCCTTCGCCTCTTTTTCTGTTAACCCAATGGAAGCAACTTGCGGAATGGTAAAAACAACCGATGGAACTGGCGGAAAATCCATTTTAGTATGGTTCCCCTTTCTGATATTCAACGAAACAATCCGCGCTTCCTGCGAAGAAGTGGGTGTTAATGGAAGCGAGCCACTCGCAGAAACATCACCACAGGCATAAACGCTTTTATTGGTCGTATTTTGAAGAAATTCATTTACCGAAATACCCCCTTTTTCAAAAGCAACGTTTCCTTTGTCCAAATCCAGTTCGTCAATGGATGGCACGCGACCGGCCGTATTAAAAACCATTCGGGCATCAATAAATTCAGTTTTACCATTCTTTTCGAAAGAGACACGATAGTTTTTCTGAAGTTTTTCCACTTCGAAAACTTGTGCGTTGAAAA